>ENA-OQKN01000891-OQKN01000891.1-human-gut-metagenome-genome-assembly--contig:-NODE-891-length-21572-cov-6.470786_pt1 | contig 21572 bp, 17 predicted proteins | sample MGYA00242776_ERZ504794 | MGnify/ENA primary metagenome ERZ504794 (study PRJEB26092, sample SAMD00036434) | human gut metagenome | host: Homo sapiens | study: EMG produced TPA metagenomics assembly of... | reverse complement strand
CCGTTTCCGCCGTTATTTCTTAACCACCCTCAATAACCGGAAACGTCAAACCCCCTAGGGGGCCAAGCACCACCCCATTCATACGGGCGTCCCAGTTATTTTTCCGCCTCCTGGATTCTTTTGGCGAATTTCTGGTTTTTCAGGTCTTCTGCAGGAATGTCCTAGCCAAATCCGCCGCCCCCGCCAGGTAAGCTATTGGTGTCAAAGAGGTACTCCCGATTCCCGTATGTGGCGTTGTAAATATCGTAGCGCCCTTCCTCATCCTCATCCATCAGCTCACGGAGAACAGCATCCAGGCCGTGGTTGGTCAGCGTGACATCCAGGCGGTTGACTTCCTGGGTGGTAGTCACTTCCACCTCCTGATTGCCATTGTCATCCGCAAGGTAGGCTTCCCAGGTCTGATGCCCGTGGGCGGATGCCGAAGCATGGTCGCCGTAATACACGTCAAACTGCACCCCGTACCGTGCGAAAGCGCCCGTATCCTCCACCACATACTCCACGCCATTCATAACTACTTTGGTTCCCAAAGGCACAAACGGGTCTGTGGCGTCCACAGCAATCGTATGGTTTGCCGTAGGGTACGCTCCGCTCGCCGTAGGCCCACCTGACCACTGGCCGCAGCAGATGGTGCAGTTGCAGTATCCGCTCGTTACCACCTGCCCCAACGATTCCCCCACCCGCACCATTTTCGTCTCCGTCACGGTTTCCCGTGTGCTTTCCGTGTCGATGCTGTACTGAAGCCGGAAGATTTCTTCCACCTCATCTTTTACCTGTCGGAAAGTGAACTCCCCGTACTTTGCCGTAAAATAGGAAATCAGATGGTACGGGTTATGGGAAATTTCGTCAATCTGGTAGCGGTATTCGTCATACCCCGGATGGCGGCTCTCCATGCTGTTGATCTGGCTGTTTAAGGAGGATTCCAGAGCGGCATAGGCATTTTCCACCGCATAAATATCCTCGTCCGTGCTTCCATAGGTAGTGCTGGCAATCGTAGAAGCAGCTCCGCCCTGGAGGGATGCGCCGCAGCTTGCCAGCAAGGAGGCGATCAGGACAAAGAAAAGGGCGGCTATTGCCGCCATGCCTAAGATTCCTTTGCCTTTCCCAAATACCTTAGAAGCCACGCTTTTTGCTTTGGAAACTGCTGTCTGCGTTGCCTTTGCGGTTCCTGCCGCCGTCTTTTCGCCTCTTTTCGCTGCCTGGTACGCTTTTTTGTACTGCCGCTTCTGCCAGAACCGTTTTAGCATCCCCTGTCTGGCCTGCTCCGCCTTTGCTGTCTCCTGGGCCGCTTTCTTCCCCGTCTCCTGGGCGGTTTCATAAAGAAGCCTGCCCTTTTCCATCTGGACGGCGCTGCTCTCTTTTAGGCGGGCGCTCCGTTTGTGCATCCCCCGGCTCGTCCGCCCCATGGCGTAGCGCAGGGCATTTTCCGCCATCAGCTCTGCCCGGTGGGAACCCTCTAAGGCAGCGTTTTCTTCCTCCGCTTCATGGGCCTTGCCATGGACGTAAACAACGGCGGAGCCTGCCGCCGCCGAAGCTGCCTTCTTTGAAATCCCCATGCCGGCTCCACGAACCATGCCGGTTTCCTCATCCCCAAATGAAAGACGGGAAGATTTTTTCTGCTCTCTGTGAATCTGCTCCCGCTTCGTCTTGTCCTTGATTTCCTCCCGGAAATCTTCCATAGTGGACTGCTCTGCTTTTTTCTTCTGCGCATAATCCTGCACCATCCTTTTCTTACGGACATGGGATGTTTCCGCAGCCGCTTCCCCATAAGCGCTTCTTCCTGCCGGATGTCCCCGGATATTTCCAGAGCGCAGGGAATGTTCCGTGACGCCACGGGCAGATTCCCCTGCGCCCTCCCGGATTTCCTCTTCCTCTCCATCGGTTTCAGGCCAATCCTGGTTTTCTGGCTTAACCGGTTCCAGGGGAGGGCGACGCTTTGCTTCTCCATCAGAAACAGGCTCGTCCAGTTTCCCATCCGCAAAGGACGGCTCTTTTTCTCCCTGATCGGTTATGTAGCGCTGTCGTCTCTGTCTTTTTTCCACACCCGTCTTTTCGCCTGCCGCCCTTTCCGGGCGGAGAGAAAAATCATCCTCCGCCTGTTTGGACAACATCCGTTCCTCCTTCTCCCTCTGGCTGACCCGGACGGAATCCCCACTGTGCAGGTTTTCTTCCGTCAGGCCATCCCGGTTCATCTTGCGAACGGTTTTATCCCTAGCGTGATATTTGTTTTCTTTCATGAAACTCCTCTATTCTTTCAAATTAGATACTTCATTTCCCCAACAATCCCAGCCGTTCCTCGGTTTTCGTGCAAATAATTCCACTTTGTTGGCACACTTGAACAAATCTTCCAACATTTCATAGGCACATTCCGGTTTTCGACTGTGACAATGAACGCTCTCCTGTAGATAGGTCGCATATTTCCCCCGGCTATCTACATCCGGCATAAGCATCTTACCCTTTTGATAGAACCAGAGCAGATATTCACATGTGAATCGAAGTGTAAATGCCGGAGCCATCCCCTTTTGCTTATTCCAGATAATCCGGGCATGACGTATATACCCTAATTCTTTCATAAGCCATTCTGCATCCATCAGATATTTGTCAATCGTCCACATAAAAACGTTATGCCTTTCTTCTGCCAACAAGGGAAGCGTAATCTTATGAAATTCCATAATTGCTTGCGTACTCATTACCGGATAGTCCAGAGATGTTCCACTGGAATGAGGTCTAGCCTTACGGTATCCCCCTTTCCTTTGCTGCCACGGTGGGTCTGTATAGATAATCCCGTATCTTTTACAAGGATGAAACACATCTACATAGTGGTCAGTTTTTACCATCCTGCGCCTCCAGGTCGGAAACCTTTGTTGTCATCAGGGAATACAACCGCAGGGATTTGTCAAATTTATCCTTAAAAGGAATGATGGTGCTTCCATAGAAGATCAGGCCCTCTCCTTCGCCGCTGTTGGTCACATAGGACAACTGGTGGGGCGAGATATTAAGCTGCTTCGCCAAGATCTGCCTGTCTCCCGCCGCCTGGTTCAGCATCAGGATAAAGTCGCTGTTTTCAAAGATGTTCTCAATCTCCCGGCTGGCAAGCAAATCTTTGATGTTCTGCGTAATTCCTGTCGGGATACCTCCCCATTTACGGAAGCGCTTCCAGATTTCCACGGAATAGGCCGCTGTCTGTTCCTCTTTCAAAAGCAGATGGAACTCGTCGATGTAGTAACGGGTGGACTTATGGGCCGCCCGGTTTACCGTCACCCGGTTCCACACCTGATCCTGCACAATCAGCATCCCCAGCTTTTTGAGCTGTTTCCCCAAATCTTTGATGTCAAAGCACACGATCCGGTTATCCAGCTCCACGTTGGTGCGGTGGTTGAATACCTTTAGGGAACCGTTGACGTAGATTTCCAGCGCTGTCGCAATCCGCTGTGCCTGGACTTCCTTCTGCTGACGCAGGCACTGGTACAAATCCCCCAGAACCGGCATGTTTTCCGGTACGGGATTCTCAAAATACTTCTGGTACACCAAAGGCAGGCACCGGTCAATGACGGATTTTTCCTCCGCTTCAATCCCGTTACGAGAACCCATGATCAGCTCACACAAAGACAGGATAAAATCACTCTTAAATCCCAGCGGGTTATCATCCTCCGCATAGTCCAGGTTGATGTCCATGGGATTGATGTAGTCATGGCTGGTAGGCGAGATATGGATGACCTGGCCGCCCAGGGCATTGACCAGGGGATAATACTCCCCTTCCGGGTCTCCGATGATAATATCGTCCTGGGTAACAAAAAAAGCGTTGGTAATCTCCCTCTTTGCGGAGAAGGATTTTCCTGAACCGGGCGTTCCCAAAATCAGGCCGTTTGGATTTTTCAGCTTCTTGCGGTCTACCATGATCATGTTGTTGGACAGGGCATTCAAACCGTAGTACAAGGATTCCCCGTCCATAAACAGCTCCTGTGTGGTAAAGGGCACAAAAATAGCCGTGGAAGTGGTGGTCAGCGCCCGTTTGATGGGGATAAAGTTTACCCCCAGCGGAAGGCTGCTCATCAATCCCGGCTCCTGCATATAGTCCAGTCTCCGCAGGGAACAGTTATATTTCTGTGCAATCCCCGCCGTCTGGAACACGGCATTGTCCAGTTCCTGTTTGGTCTTTGCCGTATTGAGGAACACTGCCGTGACAAGGAACATCCTTTCATTCCTGGACTGTAAATCCTCCAGAAGCCGCTTCGCTTCCCCTCCATAAGTGTTCAGATCGGAAGGGATGATGTCCATATCGTACCCTGACCTCACGGCTTTCTTTTGTTCCTCAATCTTCATGCGGTTGATGTCCGTTACCTTGCTTTTGACCAGTTTGATCGCTTTCATCTGGTCGATGGACTGGATATGGAGGTTTACCATCAGATTTCTGTCCATATCCAAAAATTCCGCCAGCATCCGGTCTGTCAGCTCCGGTGCCAGGATCTGCAGATAGGACACAGCCCCAAGGGTATTGCCCATCTTAAAATCCTTTCCATTTTTGAACACGAAGCTGGTGGGTGCTACAAAATCTTTCGTTCCCATGCCGGATCGCAGCACCTGGTCATAAGAGAACTGGAAAGGAACCGTCTCATCCGGGTTGAACGTCTCATAGAAAATCTGGAGCCGCTCCTTCCCGTCCAGCGGATAGGCCGGCACCCCAAGCACCTTAAAATTGTTCAGGATGTCCGTCTCGATGCGCTCCAGCTTCGGCTTTGCTTCCCGGATGTTCTCCGCTTCAATGCCAAAAGTAATGTACTTTGTCCGCACCAGTCCATTGTTGCCTTTCGCAAGCTGATGTTTCAGCATCTGTGCGTATTCCATACGGATGTCATTGAAAGCGTCCTGCCGTGGTTTAATCTGGATAACGGATTCAAATTCTTTCATGCTGCTGTGGTGGTTGATAAAGGACAACTGGAAGTGGATGGCTGTCAAAGTAATTAAGGAAGTCACACCAGTTCTCAAAGATGGCATTTTTATCTTCATTTTGCGCCAACTGATAGTTAATATCATAGAAACGGATGGTTTTGGAGTAATACTTCTCCTGCACCCGGAAGCTGTCGTCCTTTTCCATTTCACGGTACGGGATGGCCTGCTGTGCTGATCGCCGTTTTTGCTCCGCTTTCTTATCTGCCGCCGCTTTCTTTTTCGCAGAGGATTTCTGCCCGCCGCCTGCAAAAGCCGCAGGACTCCCCTTTTTCCTGGAGGAAGGAGCCTCTCTTTTTGGCTTCTTCTTTCTTTTTTTCTCTGCCCGCAGCATGGCTTTTTCCTGCTTTTTACGTTCTTTTGCCAGCTTTGCCGCCTCCTTCTTTGCCCGCTTCCTGGCTTTTTTCTCACACCGGGCAATCCTGCGCTCCCTGCGCCTGCGCCGCCTATTTACGGTTTCTTCTCTTTTTCCCAAGGCTACCCTCTCCTTTCTTTTTCTCCGTGGCCGTCTCCCCCTCATCCATCTCATAGAAATTCTCCACTTCATATCTGCGGATGGCCGGCCTTATCAGCTTGACCGTCACGATGTTCCACAAGATTTTTTCAAGGGGAAGGCCGTCCTTTTCATACATGGCGAACATAAAGGCCGGAAGCATCAAAAGCACCATGCCCGTTGCCGCATTACTGGTTCCGATCAGATTCCTCGTAAGGAAATAAAAAGGCAGCCCCACAGCCGCCGCCACAGAAAGGCACACAAGCTGCCGTTTCGTCAGATTGAGTACCACCTTATTTTTTACTTTTGTCAGGTCTTTTGGCACTGACACAAAAGCCATATTCTCATTTGCCGGGAATAATGTGAAATTTACCGCAGGTCTTTCCCTTTCCCGGCTGCTCCTTTCCCATAGATTCCTGCGGTTTTAGTTCCAGGGAGCTTTCCACTTCATTCCCCCAGACATCCCATCCGGGAGTTTGCTGCCTTGCAAACAGCTCGATCCTGGGCAGTTCCCCCATGAGTTTCACAATGCGCTCCCTGGTTTCTGCCGGTTTCTTGCTGTGTTCTTCTACATGGGATAAAATTACCTGATGGACGCCGGCGCACCGCCTTTTCGGGGCGCCCCTTGTGGCAAGGATACAGAGTTCCGCATTTGCCCTCGTCCAGTAACCCATGCCCCAAAACAGGCTGTCCGCCCTCCGGTTCTGCTTGATCCACACGAAAGCCACCGTCTTATAGGTAAATCCCCAGCTCCTTATGACTTCAAAGGATTCCTGCAGGTTCGGGAAAGTAACCCATAAAAAGAGGGCGCAGTCCTTATCCGCAAGGCTCCCCACGGGGAGCGCCATAATCTCCTGCAGATCCATGACCGGGTAATGGCTTGCCGCTGACCGGCCGCTCCCCTTTGAGGAATAGACCCGGTACGTCCAGGGTGGGTCAGCATAGATGATGCCGTATTTTTTCTGTTCCACGCTGCCCCTCCTAATGTGCGTTAAAGATCGACTTGCTTAACGATGAAGTTTTCATCAGGCTGAAGCAAAGAATGACCGTATAGGCCGCCACACCGAAAAGAGCAGAGTGCATGTTGTCCGAGATTTCAATGGTGGATACCAGCACGGCATAAATGCCCACGCACACCATCATAAAAAATCCCTGGAACCCCAGGGCCAGAAGCCCACGGAGATAGTTGTTGCCCACCTGCCCCCATTCCCGGTTGGACATGGTGGCGAATGGGATGGGCGCAATCGAGCTGTAAAGTAGGGTAAGAACCCGGCGCCTTGCCATATTGCTATGGTAGGTTTCCGAGAACTCCCCTCCGAACCGGACTTACACCTCTCAGCGTATCCGGCTCTCCAGATGTCAGTCTAATTTCCCAGCGTGTAACTTATCGTGACAGTAGACGCAGAGTGCCATTGTCTTGCGCTTACGCCCAATCATGGCGATTTCCCATTGTTTTCTGCCACTTAAATCTTTGAGTTTTCGTACATGGTGTATTTCAAGCGGCACATTTTCTGCGCCGCACCACTCGCATTGGTTCGCTTGCAGTCTTTTAATCAGGCTGTTGCGTCCATAATTCTCAACGGCTCGTGCTACTATATCGGGATTTCCGCTTTCTACTTTGGTATTCCGGCGGAAACCGTCATTGTAGAACAGCACTTTTCCCACCTTGCCGTTTTTCTTCGGATACTCCACAACAAAATCTTTCCCTTGACGGTACTTGCGGATAATTCTGCTGATTCGTGTCCGATATTTTCCAGCAAAGGTTTTGAGCATACTGTATCTCATTACATAGTAGAAGTTATTGAGTACAGACACGTTGTTTGCAAGTCGGTAGTAGTTATACAATCCACGGATTTCTGCGTTGTATTGGTTTAGGATTTCCAAATCGTCCAAGTGCAACAGGCGAGTGCGCCGGACAGGTTCCCAAACCTCTTTGTTTCCATTTTGTTTGTCGTATTTAATCTTGAGGGCATTGTAGGAGAACAGTCGTTTTACCCACTTATCATGGGGAACATAAAGTAAGACTTTTCCATTGTTTACCCGTCTGGTAGCCCCGGTTTTGGTCTTTTTGTTGTGTTCGCCTTTGGCGATTGTGACCTCATATCCCAAGAACTTCGCAGCGTCGTGTCCATGAGTAATCAATGTCTTTTCCTCGGACATTTCCAGATGGAGTTTGTCCCGGATAAAGCAGCCTACATCTTGTTTAATCTGTTCTGCGTCCTCTTTGCTGCCGATAACTCCAATTAAGAAATCATCGGCATATCGGATATAGCAAATCCGTTTATAGCTATCGTCCATCTGGTCGCTATACGGCATAGATTTCAGACTACGCCGCAGTTCCCGGATTTCTGCAATTAAGCCCTCTTTTTCTTCCTCGCTCATTTTAGAGAGATTTCTTTTAAGCCTTTGTTCTTTCCCCCGGCAGACATCCAGCTTCTTCTTGAACGCAGGATTGATTTTACGGCGGTTTCCGCAGTTGAATTTCTCTGCATACTCTGCCATATAGCTATCCAGTTCGTTCATGTAGATGTTTGCAAGGATAGGGCTGATGATGGAGCCTTGCGGAGTGCCGGAATAAGTATTGTGATAATTCCAATCCTCCATATATCCAGCTTTCAAGAACTTCCAGAGCAGACCGATGAAATGTTCATCTGCAATCCGCTTTCGCAAAATAGCAATCAACACATGATGGTCTACGTTGTCAAAACAGCCCTTTATATCTCCCTCAACGAACCACTTTGTCCCCGTAAAATATTTCTGCACATATTTGAGTGCCGTATGACAGCTTCTGTTTATACGGAAACCGTGGGAATAGTCGCTAAAGGTTGGCTCATAAATACTCTCTAAGATGAGCCGCACCACCTCCTGTATCAGTTTATCGTCGAATGACGGTATCCCCAGAGGACGCATTTTCCCATTGGATTTCGGGATATACGTTCTCCTTGCCGGGTTAGGCTGATAACTAAAATCCCGCATCTTTTCAATGAGGGCGTTTATCCTTGCCATTCCCATTCCGTCAATGGTTTTGCCGTCTGTTCCGGCTGTCATGTTGCCTGGTTTCGCCTGTATCCGCTGATATGCCAGCAGATAGAATTGTGGATTGTACAGGTTGCGGTATAACCGCTCGTACTTGTAACTCTTGTTACACGCCTTGGATTTTAGGCTTTCCAACACATTTTCAGGACTTCTCATAATGCCTCACGCACCTTTCCTTTTTATGAATTGGTTGACATCCTGCCTCCCTTCGCCATGTAGACGGCTTTCCCGCCCTCGGACTACTACGGAGGCTCCGTTGCCATGCCGGATATTCAGCGTCATCTTTCTTGGGTTTTTACCCCTTGAAATTTATCGCCTTGCGGCATTACGCATAGCCGGATAGTTCCGGCGTTCCGGTTTAGGCAATCTCCAGTTAGACACTTTGGGAAAAGCGTATTGTGATGTCGGTAGTGGGTTTTCGTCCTTTTCCGCTTACTGCGGCTGGCTGTCATAAGTATCGTGCGGTCTGTGTTTACCTGTCACATTCCGCTATGACATACGGCGAATACAACCATCCTGCGCCGTCGGGTCGAGTATCCCGCCTCGGACTGCCCTTAAAGCAGTTTAGCCTTGCTCCTCATTCACAATGTTGCGTCTTGCCGCTCAGTCGTGGGTAGATGGTTTTCCCAACTTGCGATTTTTCCGATACGCTATTGTCCCCCTTGTGGTTTCCCTCCGAGGTAAATCGGATGACGCTAAAGTGACGCTTTTCACGTCTTTGATACTTTTCTTTACCGGCTTGCTAAAGCCGGGTTCCCAAAATGCCCGCACACCGCCTTTGGATGAAAAGCGGCGCTTCTGGACGCGCGGTAAATCTCAATCATGCGGCCATACAAAATGACCGTGATGAGGACGGACATAATCTTCATGCACAGGCTGACCAGCATACTCTCCAAAGCCAGAATGACCAGCTCCCCGACATTCATGGATTCCATGGCCGTCTCCATAGCGTCCAGCATGGTATCCACGTTAATCGCAGTCTGGGAACTGATGACGCCGCCTGCCGCATTGACCACATGCTGCCCTACGTCAAAGACGGCCATCGTGATGGTAAAAGTATTCGATACCATCCAGACCGCCACCCACATCTTGAAGAAATATTTAAAGAACATCCATGTATCAATCTCGTGCATGTTGTTCTTTTCTGTCAGCATGGTGATCAGCTCATAGCACAGGACAAACGTGATAATCATGCCCGCAATCGGTATGATCACCGAGTTTGACAGGTTCTGTATCAAGCTAAAAATACTGCCGTTCCACCCTTGCGGAGTCTGTCCAACCTGGGAAGCAATCTCACCGGTCTTTTCATTGACATCAGTAAACATTGTCGTCAGGTTGGACGTGACCATCCCCGTCAGAAGATCCCTCATCCAGTTCTCGATTGCCTCAATGATACTGTCGAACATAAATGAGTCCCCTTTCCTTTACGTCAGAACAATCCTCCCAGCAAAGGAATGAGCTGTGTTCCGATAAGCACAACCCCGCCTCCGGCCATGAGCTGCTTGATTCCCTGTGATTTTGCGCCAGGGTTATCATTTCCGTAACCTTCCAGGAGGTTGATCACACCCCACACCGCAAGGCCGGCCCCGATAGCAACTACCAGTGTCTGTAAGATTGAAATTGCCGAACTAAAAAACGCCATAAAATACCTTGAAAACCGAATCTCGTTTCGCAAAGACCAAAAGAAAAAGGCCGTCCTCCATCGAAACGGCCAAACATAGGTAAGATTCAGTTTTCTTTTCCTTTCTTTTTATTTTTGAGGATGGATGTAATTGCCGGTCTTTGCCCTGCCCGTTACGGCTCCGCCCGGATGGGCGGATGGAAGCGCCTTACTCTGACCAGAGATGCCGGCATTTCCCGTTCCCCGGCAAAGTGCCTTTCCTGCCGATCCTCCAGGTACAGTCCGCTGAAAAAATCCGGACGGCACAGCGCACGGACAAGGGTTTCCAACACTCTGACCGCTTCCTCATAAAATTCCATAAATCCCCCTTTCCAACTTTGCGACACGATGGCGCAAAGTTTCTTTTTATCCTTCTCCTGTTTCTATCCGCTCCATGACTTCTTTCAGGATGGAGAACCGTACCCCGAACACATAACGGGAAAAGTCCTCCAATTCTTCCTCTCCATAGTCTGACAGCGGCATACGGCGCAGTTCAAACCAGACCGCCCGTTTCATGCAAGGCAAATCTGAAATATAGCGGCATCCCACTTTTGCCTGCATATCCATAAAAATATCGCTCATGCTCTGCCCTCCATCGGTTCCGTTTCCACATCTTCCCGGTTTTCCTCGCTCCCTTCCACTTCATACAGTTCCACTTCCTGATCCATCCGCATCCGTAACCGGCGCTTCAGATACAATTCCACATCAAAGGTGTTTTTCTTGTCATAGTCCGCCAGTTCCCGATACCGTTTGTGCCGGGTAATGTCAAACTTATCGCTGAAAAACGGGCGCACACCACGGAGCTGCAGGATGCACTTGTTGCCGTCCATGACTGCCAGTTCGTCCCGGCTCATCAGCTCCTTTCCGGTTTTCTGGTAGTTCAGTCCATAGGAGCGGCTCTGGCCACGGGTGTCCGAGGTATTGTATAAGTCAATCGTCTCTTTCCCCAGCGTCTCCGAGATTTCCTTTAACGTGCTGCCTTCCTTGCCGCCCAGGAAAAGCATAGTGTCGCAGTTCCCCAGAATGGTCTCGGCGGCGTCTTTATAGATGGTCTTTAACTGGCTCTGTGACTGCAAAATAATAGAAGCCGAGATTTCACGGCTTCGTATGGTATGCCGATAGGTAATCCTCACGGGATTTTCCCCCGGCCCACACCGTACAAGCGGCTTTCACCGCATACGGCGTTCCATCACGGTAACTATTCCGTGACTGCAACCTATCCCTCCGGCATGTTTCCATGCCATCATCGGTACTGTGATTGCGCTTTCACCTGCCTGCGCCGGTTTCGTATGTGTCCATCTTATTTCCGGCTCCGGGTCATTGGGCTTACGCTCCCTCGCCGTGACAGGTTTACCACGTTCCCTATCCGCTATCTGTATCGTCTGCCTTTAGGCCCCGCCAGCACCTTTTTCCGCTGAAATACTCCCGTAAAGCACTATGGCCTTTCATAACCGCAACTTTACTCAGCCACACAGAAAACGGTGGTTATTCGACGGTTCGTCCGCATTTTGCATACTGACCATGGGCAGATATAGACCTCCGGCTTATGCCGACTTCAACGGGCTTCTGACCGCAGCCCTGCGTAATGGGCTGCCGCCAGCCGTAGTTTAAGGCGGCCATTTCAGGGCGTTACCCCATCATTCTGGCCGTTGCAGATAAAGTTCTCCCTTACGCTGCAAGCAGCGCAGGTGTCCGGCCTTTTCCGCCGGAAACGTGTCGCTCTGCGATCAATTTATCGAATTTTGGAATCTGTCCGATATTGGCAAACTCATCCAGCAATAACCGCACATGGTAGGGAAGTCTCCCGCCATGCACATCATCGGCCCGGTCACAAAGCAGGTTGAAAAGCTGTGTATACATGATAGCCACAATAAAGTTGAAGGTATCGTCTGTGTCCGAGATAATGACAAACATGGCGGTACGCTGATCCCCCAGCATATCCAGTTCCAGCTCATCATAGCTTGTCAGCTCCCTAAGCTCCGCAATATCAAACGGGGCCAGCCTTGCACCGCAGCTAATTAAAATCGACTTCGCTGTTTTTCCTGCCGCCAGCTTATATTTCTTATACTGGCGCACAGCGAAATGCTCCGGTTTCTCCCGTTCCAGTTCCTCAAACAGCTCATCCACCGCATTTTTAAATTCCTCATCATCCTCCCTGGCTTCGGAAGCGTTGATAAGTTCCAGAAGCGTGGAGAAGTTCTGTTCTTCCTCCGGCGCTTCATAATAGATGTAGCCGATCAGCGCACAATACAAAAGCCGCTCGGCTTTCACCCAAAAATCTTCAGAAGATTTTTCGCCCTCCCCTTTGGTGTTGGCGATAATGGTGTTGACCAGCTTCAGGATGTCTTTTTCTGAACGGATGTATTGGAACGGGTTATAGTGCATACTTTTCTTAAAGTTGATGGTATTCAACACCTTGATTTTATAAGGCTCATAAATGATCCGCCCCTTTTTATCCCGCACCGGCTTCCCGTCCTTTAGCTTCGGCGTTCCCTTTTTCAGCATCTTCCCACATTCCACCAGGATGGTTCCCTTCGGGTCAGTGACAACATAGCTGACGTTTGGCGTCATCTGCATCAAATTCGGTTTCACATAAAATCTTGTTTTACCGGAACCAGAACCGCCGATGACAATGACGTTTTTATTCCTGGCATACTTCGGCTGCTTTGGACGGCTGTTCATGGTCAGCCGCTCCGTCTGCGTCAGAAGGATGTTATTCTCAAACACCGGGTCGATAAAGGGCGCTATGTCTTTTGGATTTCCCCACCGGGCCGAGCCATACTCCACGCCCTGGCGGTACTTTTTCGCATTTTTCCCTTTCAGGTACACAGCCAGCTTAACTGCCACGGCACCGGCTGCGCCCACTCCCATATCCCACAGAGAAAAGCTGGGGAGAGGGGAGGCAAAGGCCAGTTGGATGTTCAAAAACAATACGCCCAGACGTTCCACAAGGGAGCTTCCCATGCAGTGCCGGTACAGCCATGCCGCCTTATCCACCAGGTAAAACACAATCACATAAGGGATGTTCATAATCAGCAGGCGCTTCCAATCCATAGGCGGTAGTTTGTCTTTCATAACACCCGTCAGTTTCCGGAACATCTTTCCCATATTCCTGCTTTGTTGATTTCTCTTTTCTTTCAATGCTCCGGCCCCCGATCCTTGTGTCTGTCCTTTTCCCGTTCCCGGTGCTTCGTCACACGCCCGACCGCCTGTTCCAGCTTCCTGCGGACAGATGCCCTTTTCTGTTTTTTCAGCGTCCATCCGGTATATTCTTTAAAGGCCGCCGTAATCGAATCCACATCCTTTGCCCCAAAAAAGACAAAGTAGCGGGGCGGATTTACGGATTTATCTTTCTTTAAGCTGTATTCCACTTCATACTTCCGGGCATATTTCTCAAAAGACTTGATATTCTGATCCGTGATTTCAATGTTGGAATAGTCCTTATTCTTCCGTTTCAGCTCCTTCAGGCTAATCTTCCCCTGATAGGCAATCCCATCTTCCTGTTCCCCGGCTACCGGCTGTTCCTTTTGCATCTTCTGCCGCTCCATCGCCCGGAGAAATTTCATCATGGCATTTTTCAATATCCTGGCTGAAATCTTCCCGCCGCTGATGCACAGCCCCACGACCTTTTGGTTGACTTCCTCCTGCAAAGCGATCACCTTCTTTCCCTATTTCCAAAGTTTCCTTTGCGCAGTTCCAATAAGATTTTCTGCAGGCAGTACCCGATGCAGGGAGAGTGCCGTCCATACGGGCAGCTCCCGCAATCCCCATCCTCTTTCCCGGACACATCTCCATCTGAAAGAAGATAATAGCAGGCATCCTCCGTACAGCATCCTTTGCCTTTGTTCCAGAAATAGCAGTACACGCAGTCTTTCGGCTTGTCCGGGGCAAACTGTTCCCTATCCGTTTTCCCCTCTTGCATCCTGCCTGCCTTTCTGCTCCAGCGCCTCCAGCATCCGATCCTCCTGCGCCCCTGCACGGATACAGCAGTAAAGGACAAATACCACCAGAAAACCAAGGATTCCCACTGCAGCAATCATCCATTTCATTCTCATCTACCCCTTTCTCTGTCCAAATAAAAGGGCGCTTATGGAATCCTCACGGCAGACCATAAACGCCCAAACGCATACTTCTTACAATCTTATTTTTTCTTTCTCAACCAGAACAGGCTTCCGCCGGCTCCTGCCAGTGACAAAAGCAGTGCCATCGCCCATAGCATGAGCGGAGTGTTATCGCCGGTCTTTGGCGCATCCGTGCCCGGTGTTCCCTCCTGGGGCGTCTCCGGTGTCTGCGGTGTTTCTTCCGGCTGTGCTTCATCCTTCATTATAACTTTCTGGATCTCCCCGGTATCCTTGACTTCAAACGTCACATCTTCCGCCACCAGATACCCTTCCGGTGCGGATTCCTCATGGAGCGTGTACTTCCCAATCGGGAGCATTTCCATGTAATGCGGTTCTTCCGTGGAAGTCCAGCTCTCTACCGTCTCTCCATCTTCATTAAGGATTGTCAGCTTCGCTCCCGGCAGCTCTTTCCCGGAAATGTCCGTCTTAGAGATCTCCACCTTTGTCACATCGTCTTTCATCTCCACCTTCTGCACTTTGGCCGTATCCTCCACTGTGAACCGGATGCTCTCGGCAGTCACATAGCCAGGGGCGGGAAGGGTTTCCGTCAGTGTGTAGGTTTTCCCCACCACCAGCTCCCGGATGATATGCGGTTCTTTCCCGGATACCCATTCCTCGATGATTTCCCCGTTTTCATCCGTCACGGCCAGCTTCGCTCCCTCTACTTCCTTTCCGTCCGTCAAGGAAGTTTTCGTAAATTCAAAGACAGTAGGTTCATCTTCAAAGGTAAATTCATAGGAAACGCTTTCCTTATCGGCAGATTCCGCTGTAAAGGTAAATTCCTGCACTTCCTCCGTGGTGGCAAACCCCGGAGCCGGGGAAGTTTCCTTTACTGTGTAGGAGAAGCCAATCGGCAGGTCGGCTTCAAAGGTCAGCTCCCCTTTTTCGTCCGTTGCCTTTTCCTCAATGACGGTTCCCGCTTCTAAAATCACATCCCCGTCTTTGTTGGTGATGTCCTCTTTTGCGATGAGGGCAAATACCGCACCGGCTAACAGACGGTCACTGTCCTTCTCTTTTTTCAGCACCCGTACCTCCGCTCTCTGGCGGGCATTCTGCCAGTCGGAAGAATACGTGACTTCTACGGTATCCTGGTCAACATAGGTCAGGTCAATCTCCCGGATCTCCCCGTCCAGCACATACCCCTCTGCCGTCTCCTTCTCTTTCACATAATATCTGCCCAAAGGAAGGCCCGACAGTTTGGCAATGCCGGTTCCATCTGTGGTAATGGTTCCCACCAGCTCATCTTTTTTGTAATAGTCCGCACTCTCGCCGTCTGCGTGTTTGATGTCCTCCAGGGCATAAACCTCAAAGGTCACATCCTCCAGTGCGCCCGTCAGATATTCAAAAAGGTGGCTGATCCATCCGCCGATCGTATCCAGCAGGGAAACATCTTCCAGGAACTCCCCTTTCTTGTTGATCAGCAGCGTTCCCGTAGGAACATCGTCCTTCATCTCTACTTTCTGGATTTCCGAAGTATCCTCCACGGTAAACGTAATTTCCTCCGCTTTCAGATACCCATAAGGAGCCAGTTCTTCCCGGAGCGTGTACGTCTCGCCCACGGTCAGCCGCTCGATCAGATGTTCCTCGCCCTTAACAGACGTCCAACTGTCAACCACGTTTCCTTCCTTGTCCAGAACTGTCAGTTTCGCCCCGGCAAGCTCCACACCGGTGGTAAGGTCTGTCTTTTTCACGGCGATTTTGGTCGGTTCGTTTTCAAAATCAGAAGCCAGTTCCACCACCGGAACCTCCTGGCCCTGGTAGGATGCGGTCACTTCCACCGTCCTGTCCGAAGAAACATACCCGTCCGGAGCCGCTTCCTCTTTGATGTAATAACTTCCAAAAGGCAGGTCGTTTAAAAACACCGCTTTCCCGTTCTCATCGGATAAGGCTTTCCCGATCAGCGTATCCGCTTTGACAATGACTTCCCCGGCTTTATTGGCAATATCCTCTTTCGCATACAGACCAAAGACTGCGCCTTCCACTTCCGCCTTTGTCTCGGCATCCCGTTTGACCACGGATACCTCCACCTTCTGGCGGTCATTTTCAAAGACCGCTTCCTGTTCAATGACCGGATTCTCCTGCCCCTCATAGGCAAAGGTCACGGTCTGTACTTCCTGATTTCGCACAAATCCTTCCGGGGCCGTCTTTTCCACGATTTTGTAAGTGCCAAGGGGCAGATTGGAAAGAGTGGCTTCCCCATTCTCATCCGTGGTAACGGTTCCTACCAGTTCCCCGGCCGCATACTCTAAAATCCGGTTTCCTTCTGCGTCTTTCTGGAAATCCGCCGTGTAAATATTCTCCGCTGCGGAAACCTCAAACACCGCACCGGAAAGGTTCTCCATTTTGTATACGAAATCTTTACTGAAACCGTCCAGCACTTCTCCTTTCTTCACGATTTTCAGCGATCCCTTGACCGGATGGTTTTCATATACCGCTTCAATGATCACATCCCCGGAAACACTGTCCATCTGGTAGGCGGTATCGGAATCCACCGCAATCTCAAAGTAATTCTCGTTTAAGGTGTACCCGTAAGGAGCGTTCACTTCCTCAATCCGGTAATGTCCGATTTTCAGGTTCTGCGGCAGGATAAGATACCCTTCCTCATCCGTAAAGAAAGATTTATGTACGGTAGTGGTGGGATAAGTGGTTACCTGTTCCACATATTCCTTGTTATCCAGGTCATAAATACGGAACTCCGTGCCCTTATACAGCACCGGCTGTTTCGTCTCATCGTCCTGCTTGATGATCTTCAGCTTCGCTTCAAATTCTTCATCCAGAAGCACCCGCCATACCTGGGGCATGTCCGGTTTGTGTTCCGTGATGCGGACAATAAAATCATCCACCGGCTTGTAATTGTGGGGCGTGGTCGTCTCACGGACGATATACGTTCCGTAAGGGAGGGGGATACTGCAGGCATAGCCTTTCCCGTCTGTAAAAATTTCGGTTGCCCCGTTCTCCCCGATCACCACAGGTTCTGCGGAATCGAAGTCATAGCTTCCATCTTCTTTTGTCTCAAGGGAAGATACAAGGTAAGCCGTAAATCCGGCCCCGGACAGCAGATCCGCATCCGTCTCGCCGTTGTCCGCCGCTTTGATAAGCTGGAACGGCTGTTTCTTTACCTGTTCCATGGACACGCACTCCCGCTTCACGGTTGCGGTCAAATCCCCCTCATAACTGCACACAAGGTCATGCTCGGTTTCATCCGCCAGATACCCCACCGGCGGCGTAATCTCTTTCACATAGTAACTTCCAAGATACAGGTTCTCAATGGACGCCTGCCCCTTTTCATCCGTTGTCAGGGTTCCCACCCGCTCGCCGGCATGGTACAGAACTCCGGTCTTGCCGTCCGGGTGGACAATATCCTCACGGGCATAAAGTCCGTAGACCGCTTTTTCTAAAGCGGCGTCTCCCTGGGGGAGGGCCTGGTTGGTTTCCTTATCCTTTTTCTGCAGCGTGATCGTTGCACGGACACGCTCATTTGCGAAGGTGTGGGTAAACGTTACGCTCGCTTCCTGGTCATTGGTATAGGAAAACGTAAAGGAATACACATCCTCCGTGTTCCTCACATAGCCTTCCGGAGCCTGCACTTCCTTCACTTCATAGGAAAATCCAATAGGCAGGTCTGCCGTAAACACCGCTTTCCCATCGCTCCCGGTAGTTGCCTTTCCAATCAGCGTTCCCTTTGAAACCACAACCTTTCCGTCCGCATTTTTGATGTCGCTGCCTGCATATAAGCCAAAAATGCCGCCGTCCAGAGGGTTTTCCGTATCTTTGTCTTTTTTCAGTACCTGGACTTTTGCCTTCTGGCGGTCATTCGTAAAGGTGGACTCTGAAAATACCGTCTCCACGTTCTGGCCCGCATAGGACAGGGTTACGGTCTTTTCCTCTTTCCCATTGTAAAAGTTCTCCGGAGCCTGCACTTCTTTGATCACGTAAGTACCAAGATGCAGGTTTTTCAGCACTGCGGCCCCATTGGAATCTGTCTCCAGGTTTTCTTTCACTAAATCCCCTTTGTCATAAACCTTTGCGCCGTAAGCCGTCCGGATTTCCGCCCCGGCGTAGACGTTGTAGACCGCACCTTCCTGGCGGCGGTTCTCATAAGTAAAGGACACGCCATCGGCGGATACCTGCGCCCCGGCTAACACCTGCCCCTCCTTATATACAGTCAGCTCCCCAAGCTGTTCCTGGTCTGGCACCGTGACGGAAGTGGTCTGATTCGCCACCAGCTTCACGTTATAAGCGGAGGTATTCAATCGGTATCCCGTGGGAGCCGTAATCTCTTTCAGATACACCGTATCCTGGGTTTTGATGATCTCCGCTTTGGAGGAACCGTCTTTGTCCGTGGCCGGCATCTTCGTAATCAGCTTTGTGCAGTCTTTATCGCTGTAAATGCCGAATACTGCCCCGGACAGCTTCGCATCCTGGTTGGCGGAATCCACTTTCACAACTTCCACCTTTGCCAGTTCCAGCCACTTCACGGAGAAGCTCACATATTTTTTATCTTCCACACCTTCGCCAAACACTAAGGCTAAGTCCTGGTCGTCCCCGCCCGTGGTAATCTTATAAGCGGAATAGTCCTTTGTAATGCTTCCCTGCATCTTAGACGTCCATGAACCAGACACATCCGCCGTCTGCGTCAGCGGGGCCGTCAGATAAAACTTTGTGCCCCCGGAAATAGTCACATCCGCCCCTGCCGCACTGGTTTTCCCGGTGCTGACATTATGCAGCTTTACCCCGTCCGGTAATTTCATGGTAATGGTCTGCTGACTGTCCGCTCGGAAGGTAACTTCCTCCGTCCTCTGCTGGTTTCCGTCCACATAGGCGGTCACATTCGCATTAGAGAAGGACATATCCACATCGGGAATATCCGGCTGGCCGACCGCATAATTGTATAATTCCATAGCCAGGGACTGTCCGGTGCTGTTGGTTCCGTAAAAAGCATCCTCGCTGCCGTTGGCATAGGATGCCGCCAGATGGGTCACAATGAACCGCTTCCCGGTGGAAAAATCTGTGTGTTTTTTCGCAAAAAAATAGGCGGAACCAGAAGCGGCGGTGCCGTAGTAGCATACCTTCGCCAGTTCCCGGCTTCCAGCCAGCTTTGTGATCTGGTATGTTCCGCTTCCAGGCCCTGGTTTGGAAGGCTGGATGCAAAAAGCGGTGGCCGTCACATTTCCAAAGGACACGGTAAAGGGACTTGTCAGGTAAGAGCCAAGGCCGTAATCCGCATAGTAATAATAATCTCCCCGTGTGATCGTGACCGTCTGCGCCGCCCTTGCCGCACGGGATACCTGGGATTTTGCCGTAAAACTGGCGCTCTCCCCATTTTCCAGTTCCTGGATTTCTACCCCCTGTTTCTCTGCCTGAAGCAGCACGTCTCCAAGGGTCAGGCCGCTTTCTTCATCCACGGTTTCCTGCCCTTCCGCTTCCTCTAACGCCGCAGACAGAGCTTCCTCCGGGAGCATCTCTGTCTCATCAGGAACCGTTACTTCCGTTTCCAGTTCTGATCCGGTTTCCTGCTCTGTCTGCGGCTGTTGCCCTGCTTCCTCATCCTCGCTTTCTGTTTCTTCCCTCTCACCGCCGGGTTCGGAAGTCTCTGTACTCTTTTCAGACTGTGTTTCCGCTGCCGGTTCTTTCACAAGGATGCTGCGGCACACATGGTAAGACGGATTCCCACTGACCGGCTCCACAAAGTACACGGCTTTGTAGGTGTCTGCCCGGTTCCCGTCAAAATCTTCCCCCGCTTCATTTTTTGCTTCATGGAACGTCACATGGACTTTTTCATCGTTGATCTCCAAACCGGAAAAATCCAGTGACACATCAAAACCGCTCCCGGCTTCCACTTCATAATCCTCTGCCGTGACAATCTCCCCATCCGCCAGCATATCCCGGACAGTATCCAGGGCCGGGTACTGCGCTTCATACCCGGCATCCGCCGGCTCCGCCGCATAAGCCGTCATGGGCTGGATCACGGAAGTCAGGATTGTCAGCACCGAGAGAATCCCGGAAAGCACTCTTTTTACTTTTCCTTTCATCTGGTAAACCTCTCTTTCTTTTACTCTGCTGTTGCTGTTTCCACAGTTGCTTTATCTTTTCATGGCCGCCATCCCCCTTTCGTTTTCTTAGCGCTGTCCCGATAACAGCACATGAATACGGGGAAGCCTAAAAAACCTCCCCGCATGGTATCTGCTGTTATCCAGCCTGCAAATGCAGACTGGCATATGTTTTGAGCTTTTCGCCTGTTCTCCCTCCAGACCCGTTCCTGCTCCGGTTCACTTTTCCGCAGCGTTCTCTCCGGCAGGGTACGCAAAAGGCACACTCGCATACCGGGTATCCGTCTGGACAGGCTGATGAAGTTGTCAAGGTTCACTGAAAGGGAAAAGAAAAAGAATGGTTCTGCGTCATGCCCTCTCACTAATGGCATGTTTCAGAAGGGGAAATATAGGGTGGGGAAGAAAATTTTTGAAACTTTATTTGATATTCGTTGTCTGCTATGTTGGTTGAAGGTATAATATCTCTAGAACAATCCAAATTTTTCTACTTAGAAACACTTTTATTAGCAAAGGCGGAAGTAATATGAATAGCGAAGTTCAAATTAGATGTTTAGTTGAGAAATATGAAAAAGAATATATAGACTTTATGAAAATCGAAAATTTCCCCAAATACAATTTAGAATTATTTGAGATAAAAATGGATGAAGTTGACGCAACGGGATTTGGAGCACCTGCTCAAGCCAAATATAATCCAAAGACCAACGAACATACATTGCGTATTTGTGCCAATTTAGAATTGAATAAATATATTGTTTTTCATGAATTTACCCACATTTTAGACACTGAAATGTATGCGAATAGAAATTCCATTAGATACATGTATTTGTCAGGATATACAGAATATCATGCTTCACAAGTGGAACTAATGGTTTTATTAGGGATAGATAGTATTCAATCAAATTTTTCTTTTTCACTTAATTCTATAATTAACACTTTTCCATCTGAAATGAGTGTTAAAGAATACCTTTATGCAAAGCATCAATTTGTTGTGGATATGATGAGTAGAATGGACTTTCCTGCCAATTTAGAGACATTAAAATCAACACTAGGAGTTTTATATAATTATTGGGGATTACGTTCCATATGCAAAATGTATGCACAAAATTATATTGAACAAGTGGATAATACTGCCATTATTAAAATAAATCAACGCGATATTTTCCAACATGTTCCCATAACTTCCCGAAAGCCGGTGAAGCCCGATTCCAAGGGCGTTCCCGGCTTTTTCGCCTTTTGGGGAAGTTCCCGTATCTTGGCGAATCCCGGCG
>ENA-OQKN01000888-OQKN01000888.1-human-gut-metagenome-genome-assembly--contig:-NODE-888-length-21653-cov-11.381213_pt1 | contig 21653 bp, 16 predicted proteins | sample MGYA00242776_ERZ504794 | MGnify/ENA primary metagenome ERZ504794 (study PRJEB26092, sample SAMD00036434) | human gut metagenome | host: Homo sapiens | study: EMG produced TPA metagenomics assembly of... | reverse complement strand
GCAAGTCTGCTGTATGAAGGATACAGCTGTGAAAACCAAGCAGCTGAACCAGACTATAGTACTGCAAAGATACTTGGGATAGATTATGCAATGCAGGGGATGGCAGTGTTTTCAGAAAAGATCGAGACGGAAGAAGCAGGGTTTTTCAGAAAAAATGAAAAAAGACTGGCGAGGGAGCAGCGAAAGTTGTCAAGATGCGTACGAGGAAGCCATAACTATGAACTGCAGAAAAAGAAAGTTGCCAGATGTCATGAAAAGATACGAAATAAGCGAAGAGACCATCTGCACAAACTCAGCCGGAAGATCGCAGACAGTTATGATGCAGTTGCGGTGGAAGATATCGATATGAAAACAATGGGTCAGTGCCTGCACTTCGGAAAAAGCGTACAGGATAATGGATATGGACTGTTCAGGGAAATGTTAGACTATAAACTGGCGTGGCAGGGAAAGAAAATGGTAAAGGTAGACCGTTTCTTTCCATCCAGTAAAAAATGCTGTAAATGTGGAAGGATAAAGAAAGAGTTGAGATTATCCGAAAGAGTGTATCACTGTGAGTGTGGAAATGAGATGGACAGAGATCACAATGCAGCAATCAATATCCGTGAAGAGGCAAGAAGGATGTTGACAGCATAAACTGTCCGTATCCGGACAGTTGGATAATAAGAAAACACGCCCGTGTCCGGGCAAAAGAATCGCGGGGCACGCGAGGATAGCTTGTAGATACTTGGCTCAGTAGAGCCATTGAGCAAGAAGCCCCCACTTCGAAATCAGGGATTTAAGTGGTGGGAGTATGTCACTGAATTATTACAACGATTACCATTTATCACAGTATCAAGAAGAGATAAATTAGTTACATGGCTAGGAGAACGGATCAGAATGCTCTGCGAAAGCAAAATGGACAACAGAAAGAGTCTTCTAGATTGTGAAGACAGCAAAAGAATACCAGAGAAGAAAGTAAGATGAAAAGAAAAGTTACAGAAATGTAGTAATTATGTTATATATATGTTAAAATAAAGGATATATGCCAAGGAGACAGGCAGAAAATACAGAGAAAAAGAATCAAAAGGAGAGAAGGGTTATGAGCCAGAAGGAAAGAGTCGATTTGATCGAGGTAGACTTATTGGATATGTGTAAATATATTCTGTCAAAGTGGGTGTTTATTTTGATAGGAATGGTAGTATTTGCTGGAGCTGGATTTGGGTATGCGAAGGTGAAGAGCGTGACAGAGTATAGTTCTAAGATGCAGGTATATGTTACTGTGCCTAAGACATCGGATAAGGTGTTGATCAGGGATAATGCTGGGGAAGTAGCATATGATTATGTTCGATTAATCAAAACCGATTTGATCACAAATGAAGTTGCTAAGAAAACAAAAGTATCAAAAGAAGATGTAAAAGATGCAATTTCAGCGGAAGTTGTAGATGGAACAAGAGTTGTTGAGATTAAAGTCAAATCTGAAAATAAAGATGATGTAAAGGTCATTTCAAAGGAAATTTTACCGGCATTTCAGGATGTAGTACAGAAGAAACTAGAAAGAAATAAACTTGTAATTGCAGATTACCCATCAAAAGTAGAAGCAGAGCAGAATGTAAGCACTAAAAAAATGATGGTCGTTGGAGCAGCGGGTGGATTTGTTATTGCAGCAGGAATTTTCTTTATTATGTATCTTGTAAATTTAAGCAAGAAAGCAAAAAGAAATTAAGAAATTATGCAGTAGAGGAATAGGAACTATGGGAGTAAAACGTTCACAACTACAAAATTTAATTATTTATATTGGTGATGTTTTCGGAATTACAATTGGATATTTTTTAATGTCTCATATTAGATTTTATCAAGACATCAATGGGGTGTGGGCAAAGGATAACAGAGTAATATATCGATGGCTGATAGCAATTTTTATGTTAACGATCGTATATTTAGTAATAGATCCAAATCGCAATTTCTTTAAGCGCAAGTTTTGGAAAGAATTTTGGGCAAATTTCAAAACAAACTTGATTACAGCTGCATTGATGGCGACGGTTGCATATTTGATTGATGATGCAAGAGATTATTCGAGATTTATTTATCTTACAACGATGATATTTAGTTTTTTGTGGATGCAGATATCACATATGATTTATCGATGGTATATTTTAAAGTATCGACCATATAATTCGATCACAAGAAAGATGTTGATTGTAACAACGTCAGATCGAATGGATGAAGTGGTAAGAAGTATCATCAAGGAAAAGACATGGAATCTATGGGTGACAGGGATTATCATTACAGACAAAGATTTGACAGGACAGCAAGTTATGGATATTCCAATTGTCGCAAATAGGAATACAATGCTTCAATATGCAATCAGAGAGGTAGTAGACGAAGTATTTATTTTGATTCCAGAAGAGCCAGATGAACAGATTCAGAAATTAGTGCAACGATTTGAGGAGATGGGAATTACAGTTGATTTACATATCAATTTATATGAATTAGATGTAGAAAGTGGAAGCAAGTATCTTAATCGAATCGGTAAGTATCCAACGATAACATTTGCACAAAGAGAGATTCCATTACATATGATTGTACTGAAACGTTTGATGGATATTCTAGGAGGAATCGTTGGATTACTGATTACAGCAGTTGTAACGATTGTCTTAGGACCAATGATTAAATTAGAATCACCAGGGCCACTATTCTTTTCACAGAAGAGGGTTGGGCGAAATGGACGTATTTTTAAAATCTATAAATTTCGGTCTATGTATGCAGATGCAGAGGAACGAAAAAAAGAATTGATGGAACAAAATGAGATGGATGGTTTGATGTTTAAGATGACAGATGATCCAAGAATTACAAAGATTGGGAAGTTTATTCGTAAGACAAGTTTGGATGAATTACCGCAGTTTTGGAATGTATTAAAAGGTGATATGAGCCTTGTTGGGACAAGACCGCCAACGGTGGATGAATTTGAGCAGTATGAAGGATATCACAAACGCAGATTAAGTATGACTCCTGGATTAACTGGAGTATGGCAGGTAAGTGGACGTAGTGATATTACGGACTTTGAAGAAATTGTTTCTATGGATGTAGAATATATTAAGAATTGGTCTTTGAAGAGAGATGTTGAAATTATTTTGAAGACAGTTCAGGTTGTGTTGCATAGTGATGGAGCAAGGTAGTAAACGAGGTAGAAATATGAAGGTATGTTTAGTTGGGTCTAGTGGAGGACATTTAACACATTTATATATGTTAAAACCCTTTTGGGAAAACAAAAAAAGATTTTGGGTAACGTTTGATAAAGAAGATGCCAAAAGTATGCTGAAAGGGGAAAAAGTATACCCATGTTATTTCCCAACAAATAGAAATGTCAAAAATTTGATTAAAAATACATTTGTAGCACTAAAAGTTTTGAGAAAAGAAAAACCAGATCTTGTGATATCATCAGGGGCAGCAGTTGCAGTGCCATTTTTCTATATTGCAAAATTAATGGGTAAGAAATTAATTTATATTGAAGTGTTTGATCGAATTGACAAACCAACATTAACAGGAAAACTTGTTTATCCGATTGTTGATAAGTTTATTGTGCAATGGGATGAAATGAAAAAAGTTTATCCAAAGGCAATTAATTTAGGAAGCATTTTCTAGGAGGTATTCTTTTGATATTTGTAACAGTAGGAACACACGAACAACAATTTAATCGTCTGATTGAGGAGATTGACAGATTAAAGGGGAATGGAATCATTAAAGACGAAGTTATTATGCAGACTGGTTACTGTACTTATGATCCAAAATACTGTGAATGGTCAGAATTACTTCCATATGATCAAATGTTAGAAAATGTTGACAAGGCAGATATTGTGATTACACATGGAGGACCTTCTAGTTTTATTATGCCACTGCAGATAGGAAAAATACCGATTGTTGTGCCACGACAGAAAAAATATGATGAACATGTTAATAATCATCAGGTAGAATTTTCTACAGCGGTGAAGCAGAGATATGGGAATATTATTGTTGTAAAGAATATTAAAAACTTGGAAAAGGCAATTTTAAGATATGATAAGATTGCAAAAAGCATGACTACCGAACTAGAGAATAATAATGAAAAGTTTAATGAGAGATTAGAAAATATTGTTGAAAAGATGTTCGAAAGAAGTTGATAAGGAGAATATTCTCATGTGTAATAAAAACAAAGTATTTGCTGCAGGAATTGTGTCATACAATCCAGATATAAAAAGATTTAAAGAAAATATAGATAGCATTTTAAGTCAGGTAGATAAACTGATTATTATAGAAAATGGGTCAAAAGATAGTGAAGAGATTATTAAAATCATAAAAAGCTATGATGAAAATCGTATTAAGCTGGTTGTAAATTCTAAGAATATGGGAATTGCCAAAGCACTGAATCAGATTATGGTTTGTGCAGAGAAAGCTAATTATGAATGGGTTATTACATTAGACCAAGACTCAGTATGCCCTGAAAATTTGGTAAAAGAATATAGCAAGTATATTGAAGAAGATAATGTAGCAATTATTTGTCCTCAGATACAGGATCGTAGAAGAAAATATCTTGAATTAGAAGAAACAGAAGGAGTTTCTGAAATAGATATGTGCATTACATCTGCAAGTTGCACAAATGTTAAAATATGGAGAGCTGTAAAAGGATTTGATAGTAAACTGTTTATTGATTTAGTTGATAATGAATATTGTAAGAAAATACGATTATATGGATATAAAATTCTTCGATTAAATTATTTAATACTAAATCATGAGTTTGGAGAGATTGAACCAAAGAATACATGGACAGCCAAAATGTTTATTAAATTAAGCAAAATGTTGCATAAAGAAAATATTGGAAAGCTTTCTTATAAGAAAAAGGTATATCCTCTAAGAGTATATTATACATGTCGTAATGTATTGTATCTAAACAAAAAATATAAGAATTATGGAATTATTGGATATGAAGAAAATTATCACTGTCATAATTTTGGAGGATTTATTATTTGTTTTGTATTACCAAGTGTTTTAAGAGCAGATAAAAAGATAGAAGTACTAAGAGCAGCAATAAAGGGTATTAGAGATGGAAGAGGCTTAGCAAGAAAAACAGAAGTTTGGGTGAAGTAAAAAGATGCAGATAAGTAAAATATATGCTGGAATTGTAACTTTTAATCCAGAAATTACAAGGCTAAAACAGAATATTGATGCGATCTCTCCGCAGCTTAAAGAAGTAGTTCTTTTTGACAATGGATCCCAAAATATACAACAGATAAAGAAATTATTAGAAAAATATCATAATGTTTATTTGATAGAAGGACATAAGAATAAAGGCATAGCAGCAGCATTAAATGCATTAATGAAATGGGGCTGTGATAAAGAATATCAGTGGATGCTGAGTTTAGATCAAGATTCTGTATGTCAAGAAGATTTTGTAAAAGAGATGAGCAAATATTTGACGATAGAAAAAAGATTAGGAATTGTGGCACCAGTCATAAAGGATAGAAATATTGGAATTGTAGGTCATAATCCAGTAAAGAAAATCCAACATGTAAATACATGTATAACATCAGGGGCATTTTCAAACTTAAAAGCATGGAAGCGAATTGGTGGATATGATGAAAGAATGTTTATTGATTCGGTTGATTTTGAGTATTGCTATAGAATGAGAAAAAATAAATATGGTGTAATACAAGTTCGAGATGTTCAGTTATTACATGAGATAGGGGCAAGTGAAAAGAGAAGATTTCTTTTCTGGAATGTAGTAGTTAATGGACATTCAGCGTTTAGAAAATTCTACATTGCTCAAAATAATGTATACTATCCATTAAAACATCATTTGTGGTTGCATTTCATAAGAGGAAATTTTAGAAATTTGGGATTGATGTTTGTAGTATTGTTATACGAAGAAAATAAAAAGGACAAATTAGCAGCAATTATTAAGGGATGGATAAAGGCGTATCGGATAAAAGGAGAAAGAAATTATGCAGATTAATTTCGTTCTTCCCGCAATGGGGAATTCTGGAGGAATTGATGTTGTATACAAATATGCAACACTTTTAAGAGAAGAAGGACATACAGTAACAATTTATAAAGAGATTATAGGAAGAAATATGCATCGATATAAATCAAGAATCAAAAATTGGGTGCATTGTATATATTGTACTGTAAAATCTATGATTACATTAAAAAAGAATAAAAGAGAATATGACAAATATGTGTTGAGTATTAACAATCTTTTTATGAAAGACGCTGATGCGGTGATTGCTACGTCATGGCCATCTGCATATAGAGTAAATAAGCTGAATAAAGATAAAGGCAAAAAGTTTTATTTTATTCAGGATTTTGAAATCTGGGATAACGAAGAATATGTGAAAGAAACATATAAATTACCATTAAATAAAATAGTTATTTCGTCATGGATCAATCAACGAATGAGAGAGGAATTGGATATTGGACCATTTCCGATTGTTTTTAATGGATTAGATACAGATATGTATCATAATACTGGGAAAAGAAAAGAAGACACATCTGAAATAAATTTCTTAATGTTAAACCATATATTACCTAAAAAGGGCGTAAAAAATGGATTAGAGGTATTTCAAAAAGTAAAAAAGAAATATAAAAACTGTAAATTAAGAATGTTTGGAATGTGTGATAATTTGAACCTTCCAGATGATGTAGAATATTATCAGAATCCGACAAAACAAAAACTGCTTGATTTATATTCAAATTCAGATATATTTATTTTCCCTAGCCTGGAAGAAGGATGGGGATTAACTCCATTAGAGGCAATGGCATGTGGATGTGTTGTTGTGGGGACGAATACTGGTTTTGTGTTGGATTTAGGTCAGCACGAAAACAATATGATGATAAGTACGCCAAACAATGTTGATGAAATGGTGGAGAATGTAGAACAATTGATAATGGATACTGAGTTAATGAAGAAAATACAGAAAAATTCGATAGAAACAATTAGGCAGCTTGAATGGAAACAATCCGTACAAAAATTGATTTCTTTCATAGAGCGTTTGTAAGATAAAAGGTGGGATAAAAATTGAAAATTGAAAAAAGAACAATATTTCTAACAGGATATAGTCTATATATACTTACGAATGTATTTATAGAATCAGAATTTGCTGATCTGGGGCCAATGGGGAAAATCCTTAGATTATTAAAATATATGGGAATTCTTTTTGTGATCTTATCCTGTTATAATGATGCAAAACTTGATATAAAAAGAACAAAGATAATAGGAATTCTAATTTTTATTTCACTGATCAATATGATAGTATTCAATGGTGGAACCGGTATTGTTGAAATTGCAATTATTATTGGCTGTTTTGCAATGATTAGAGATAATTTAAAAGATATTTTTAAGTGGAGCATATATAATTTGACAGTAGGTCATATTATTATTATGTTATTAAGTTTCGTAGGAATATTAGAAGATCATATAACAACAAGATGGGTCGGAAGTTATATGGGAAGTTTTTTTGGAGGAGAATATATAAGACATCAGATGGGATTCCTTGCAAGTAATCAGATACCATTAACATTGATGATCGTATATATTATGTTTATTGCTTATAAGAAAGAGAAGATCACTATAAAAGAACAGCTGCTTTTTCTTATATTAAATATGTGCTGTTTTATTTCTTTTGGAGCAAGGGTTTCTTTCCTATTGATAATAGGAGCTTTTTTTGTTTATTGCATTTTGAGAATCAGTGATAAATTTTTTCCTAATTGGACGATTAAAACGAATTTTATATGGATTTTATATCCATTTTGTATGATGATCAGCGTAATTTTAGGGTATTTTTATAATTCTGGTTCGAACTTATGGCTGTTATTAAATGATATTTTTTATAACAGAATAAGATGGGCACATGCAGGATTAAAACATTATGGATTAAGTATTTTAGGGTATGGACTGAAAGCAGGACAAGCAACAGGAACTAATGGAGAAAATCTTGTTGATAATGGATATGTATTAATCTTATTACAAAGAGGTATCATTCTTACGATCATGGTAATAGTGATGTGGAGCTATTTAACGTATATAGCTGAAAAAAACAGAGATAAATATATGGTGCTTTCATTAATTTTAATTGCAGTTGCAAGCTTGATCGATAATCATTTGATTTCGTATAAGATGATACCATTTTATTGTACTTTTATTAGTGGACAAGATGAGATAAAAAATAAAGGAAGAATGTTATTAGACAAATACAAATTTGTTTTTAAATATAAATTTGTGTTAACTAGAAGAAATGTAAGGGAGAGATAGATGGGCGATATAGGCATTGTTGTTTTGAATTATAAAAATTATACAGAAACTATAAAATGTGTAGATAGTATTCTTGAGCAAAAAGAAGTAAAAGTAAATGTTGTAATTGTCGATAATGGATCAGAAAATGAATCGATGGACGCTTTTAAAGAACGTTATAATGACAATGAAGGAATCCATTTAATAGAAAATTCTAAAAATCTAGGATATGCAAAAGGCAATAATGTTGGAATTGATTGGTTAAGACATCAAGGAATCGATTTTATAATTGTTTGCAATTCGGATGTTGTTTTTTCATCTCCATATATTATGAAAGATATGTACGAGGCGCTGACAAAAGAAATTGGAGTAATGATACCTATCATACGTAACCTCGATGGAACCATAGAGATGAGGGCTCAGTACCGAAGAAAATTGTTCTCAATGAGAATTATAAAAGAATTGTTAAAAATGCGTAATTTAAAGAAAAATAAGAATCCAAAAGAGGAAGATAAAAGCAGTAATGCAGCTCAAATTATGGAATTTTTAAAACCAGGAATTCAAACAGATTATTATGTTATTACGGGTAGTGTTTTTGCTTTGACACCAAATTTCTTTAAATATTATTCTGGATTATATCCAGAAACCTTTTTGTATGTTGAGGAATTGGCGACAATGTTATTAGTGCATAAGGCCAGATTAAAATGTGCGATTATTGAAACGAAGGATGTAATACATAAAGGTGCCGCATCTACGGGAAACTCATTAAAAGCAGGTACTGAAAGAAAAAGAAAGATGATAGCAGCAAGCGCTAAGAAAGTTTTCAAGCTAGTATTTATGCCAAGATTTTATGTAGGATGGAAATATAGGAGATAAAAGTGAGCATCATTAATTTTATTAAGTGGAGAATTATAGATAAAAAAAGACAAAAAGAATGGAGAAAGAAAAACTCACACAATTCAGTTGTGCTCAATAGTTTTGTACCATTTGACTGTATCCAAATCGGAAAATATACTTATGGAGAATTGAACATATTGCGTTTAGATGACAGCAGTAATTTGACAATAGGTAGTTTATGTTCTATTGCGGAAAATGTTATGTTTCTATTAGCTGCAGACCATGGGATTTCTCGGATATCTACATTTCCATTTAAGGCTAAAATGTTAAAAGAGACAGAAAATGAAGCCTTATCAAAAGGTGATATTGTGGTAGATGATGATGTATGGATTGGGCATGGAGCTACAATATTATCCGGGGTTCATATTGGACAAGGGGCTGTGGTAGCAGCAGGAGCAGTCGTATCGAAAGATGTACCGCCATATGCAATTGTTGGGGGAGTACCAGCTAAAATAATCAAATATAGGTTCGATGAAAAAATGATAGAACAAATGCTGAAAAAGGATTTTGATCAGATTACGGAAGATATGGTGGCTGAACATAAAGAAGAACTTTATAAAGAATTGAAAAGTGTAGAACAGATTGAGTGGATTCCAGATAAACAGGAACTTTAGAATGGAAAAGATTTAAATAAATTTTACAAAACTTTAGGGAGATACATAGAAGAATGAAAAGTTTAAAAATAAATACGATATTGAATATGATAAAAACATGTTCCAGTATTATATTTCCATTAATTACATTTCCATATATATCCAGAGTATTAATGACTGAAAATGTAGGAAAAGTAAACTTTGGAGATTCTTATGTTAGTTATTTTTCACTGATAGCAACATTAGGAATAACAACATATGCAATACGAGAGTGTGCAAAAGTCAGAGATGATAAAAGAAGATTAGAAGAAGTAGCATCAGAGATATTTTCTATCAATATATGTACGACGATGCTGGCATATGTTTTATTATTCTCATCCTTGTTTTTATTTAGAAGATTGGATGCATATCGAAATCTGATCGTGATCCAGAGCGTTGTAATCGTATTTACAACGATAGGTGCGGATTGGTTAAATAGTGCAATGGAAGATTTTGAATATATAACAATTCGATCTATAGCATTTCAGATTCTTTCTATGGTATTAATGTTTATATTTGTGAAACATCCAGATGACTATATAAAATATGCAGCTATTTCTGTTGTATCGACAAGTGGATACAATATTTTGAATGTTTTTTATAGGAAAAAATATTGTAAATTAACGTTTACATTAAATATTCCATGGAAGAAGCATATGGTTCCTATTTTACTGCTGTTTGTTATGACATTATCGCAGACTATATTTAATAGTTCAGATATTACAATGTTAGGATTTTTCAAGGGAGATTATGAAGTTGGAATCTATAGTACAGCAACCAAAATGGAGAAATTGATTAGCAATATTGTATCATCGATCGTATTTGTGCTAATGCCAAGACTTTCTTATATGTTTGAAGTGAAAGATTATGATAGGATTAATCAATTATTACGAAAAGTATTATTGGCATTTTTAACAATTGGATTACCTTGTTATGCAGGAGCTACAGTGTTAGCAAAAGAAGCTATTTTGATCATCGCAGGAAATGGATATGTACAAGGAACAAGTACATTACAGATATTAATGATTTCATTTCTATTTAGTTTAGTTGGAGGCAGTTTTTTGGGAAATGTGGTATTATTGCCTTCTGGAAATGAAAAGAAGTTTATGATTATATGCTGTATATCAACAATTGTAAATATTATAGCCAATGTATTTATGATTCCACTATTTGGAGCAAATGGTGCAGCAGCAACAACAGCTTTTTCATCTTTTATAATCATGATTATGCTTATAGTTACAATTGATAAACGTATTAAAATAGATAGAATTTCAAAAGTATTTATTGCACCAGTCGTTGGAAGTGTGGTTATGTCCTTATATTGTATAGTTATTAGACAATTAATACAGAATTTATGGATAAAAACCATCGCATGCATTGGTGGTGGCGTAATTATTTATGGTATAATACAATTATTATTGAAAAATGAGATTATTGTCGAGGTAATGAATAAAATCTTACAAAAATGCAAAAGGGGATAGTCGGTCATGTGTGAGGAGAACAAGAAAAAGGAAGTAAATATATTTTTAAATAATATTTATAGATTTGTGGAAAAGGAAATTGCAAAAGGAAAATATGAAAAAGCAATGGCGGCAATTTCAATCGCAGGAGAGATTCAGTATCAGTTTAATCAAGAGTATGTTGATACTGACTTAGAGAAAAATATATCCTTAATCGCAAAAAAAATAAAACCAAGATATGAAAATAAGATATCTGAATTAAAAGTCAAAGAAAAGAATATTCTGTTTTATGATGGATTTGGACTGGATACAAGAGGTGTGGTATTAATGTATTTAAACGCGCTGAAGAAGAATGGATATCATGTTATTTATGTTACAGATAAAAATGCGGTTGAAACTCAGCCAGAAGTCCACAAATTAATGAAAGATGCGGATATTATATGGGAATATATTAATATGAATGATAAATATACTGCCTGGATGGAAGAATTGACAGATATTATCATAAAGAGATGTCCAAAAGCTATGTTCTTTTATACGAAACCCAATGATGTGTCAGGAGCGGTAAGCTTTTCATTATTTGAAGGAAAAATTGATAGACATTTAATTGACCTGACAGACCATGCATTTTGGATAGGTGTAAATTGTAATGATTATTTTTTAGGAAGCAGAGAGATGTCAGCTTCAAATCAATTTTTTAAACGACATATTCCAAAGGAAAAATTGATCAAACTTGGAGTAAATCTTATTGTAGATCGATGTGATACGCATGAGAAGTTACCATTTGATGTAACAAAAGAAAGATATATATTTAGTGGTGGTGCATTATATAAGACACTTGGAGAAGAACAAAATACGTATTATAAGATTGTTGATCATATTTTGCAATATAATAAAGACATTAAATTTTTGTATGCGGGATTTGGTGATGACAGCGAAATGGTCAAAATTTTAGAAAAATATCCGGACAGAGCATATCTGGTGGGTGAAAGAAAAGATTATTATTATTTAATTGAAAATTGCACGTTATACCTTAATACATATCCTATGTTTGGGGGTATGATGATGAAATATTCAGCAAATGCAGGGAAAATACCAATAACATTGAGACATAATGCAGATTCAGATGGATTATTATTAAACCAGCAAGAAGCGAGAATCGAATATGATACATATCAGAATTTGGTGGAAGATGTTGATAAGCTGCTTTCGGATGAATCATATTTAAAAGAAAGAGAAGCATTATTAGAAGGAACAGTTATCACAGAACAGCGTTTTGTAAATAATGTCAGAGGTGTTATTGAAAAACATCAGACGGATTATGAACATGAAGTAATAGAGATTGATACATCAGAATTTCAAAAAGAATTTTATTTACGTTTTGATTTGGAAGAACAAAAATACAAAAGTGTAAATTATATAAACCGATCTCTGTATGGTTCAATGCCATGGATGAATAAGATTTTGATAAAGAAATTTATGAATAAACTAACAAGAAAAAATCACAAATAGGAGAGAAAATTATGGTTGACTTTAATGTACCACCATGTGTGGGAAATGAAATTGAATATGTGAAACAAGCAATCGAATCACATAAGATATGCGGTGATGGTCAGTTTACAAAAAAATGTCATCAGTGGATGGAAGACCGTTTTAATGCACAAAAAGTATTACTTACGACAAGTGGAACAACTGCATTAGATATGGCGATGTTATTGTGTGATTTACAGCCAGGAGATGAAGTAATCTTACCAAGTTATACATTTTCAAGTACAGCTACATCGGCTGTTTTAGCAGGTGCTAAATTAGTATTTGTTGATGTTAGACCTGATACAATGAATATTGACGAAAACAAAATAGAAGATGCAATTACGGATAGGACAAAAGTTATTATTGCAATGCATTATGCTGGAGTAGCATGTGAAATGGATACAATTATGGATATTGCCAAGAGACATAATTTAATTGTGGTAGAGGATGCAGCTCAAGGTGTAATGAGCAAGTATAAAGGAAAATATCTTGGTACAATTGGAACTTTTGGATGTTATTCTTTCCATGAAACAAAAAATTATTCCATGGGAGAAGGTGGAGCATTAGTTATTAATGATCCAGAATATAATGAAAGAGCAGAGATTCTTCGTGAAAAAGGAACAAACAGAGCGAAATTTTTCAGAGGTCAGGTTGATAAGTATACATGGGTAGACTTTGGAGATAGTTATTTACCAAGTGAGTTAAATGCTGCATATTTGTGGGCACAATTATTAAATGCTGACGAAATCAATGATAATCGAATTGCGACATGGAATAGATACTATCAGGGATTACAGACAATGGCGAAGGAAGGAAAATTTGAAATTCCAACAGTGCCAGAAGAATGTGAACATAATGCACATATGTTTTATCTGAAATGCAAGGATTTAAAAGAACGTTCAGAGTTTATTAAATTTATGAAAGAAAAAGAATTATACTGTGTATTTCATTATATTCCATTACATTCTGCACCAGCTGGAGAAAAGTTTGGAAGATTTGATGGGGAAGATGAGTTTACAACAAAGGAAAGCGAAAGATTAGTTCGTTTACCAATGTATTACGGTTTACTTGAAGATCAAGTAGATTTAGTGGTTGAAGGAATCAAGGAATTTTACTCTAAATAAGTTTGATGTTTTAGAGTAATATAGGATAAAAGTTAATTGGTTGATCATATGAGGAGTTGATAGTATTGGAAAAGAATCTTGCAATTATTGGAGCAAGTTATTTACAGCTGCCGTTAATAGAAAAAGCAAAAGAAATGGGATATACCACACATGTTTTTGCATGGAAGGCAAATGATGTAGGAGAAGAAGCCGCAGATAAATTTTATCCTATAAGTATTATAGAAAAAGAAGAAATACTTGAAGTATGTAAAAAGATAGGTATCTGTGGAATTTGCAGTATAGCATCAGATGTTGCAGTAATAACCGTCAATTATGTGGCTGAAAAATTGGGACTGGCTGGAAATAAGATTGAAACAACAGGAAAATGTACAAATAAACATTTGATGAGAGAAGCATTCGAAAACGCAGGAGATCCAAGTCCAAAAAGTATTTTGGTTGATGATAATACAAAATTAGACGAGCTGCAATTAGAATATCCCGTCATAGTGAAACCAACAGACAGAAGTGGAAGCAGAGGAATCTTTAAGTTAGAGAATCCGTTAATGTTAAAAGAGGCAGTTGAGAAAGCCAAGAATGAAGGATTTGAAAATAAAGCATTAATCGAGGAATATGCAAAAGGCCAGGAATATAGCGTTGAATATATTTCTTATAAAGGAAATCATCATTTTTTAGCGTTAACATTAAAACATACAACAGGTGCACCGTACTTTATTGAAACAGGACATTTAGAACCGGCACCAGTTGAAGAAGATGTTTTAGAAAAGGTAAAAAATGTAGTAAGCCATGCATTAAATACACTAGGAATTGAAAATGGAGCTTCTCATTCTGAAATAAAAATAGATAAAAATGGTGAAATAAAAATTATAGAAATCGGAGCCCGAATGGGTGGAGATTGTATAGGAAGTGATCTTGTGCAATATTCTACAGGATATGATTTTGTCAAAATGGTGATTCAGGTAGCTTGCGGAGAAAAACCGGATTTTACGAAAGTAACCGATTCAATGAATGTAGAAAGTATTTTTATCTTTACACAAGAAGATTTAGATGAATATGAAAAAATAAAAAATGAAAATCCAGAAGACATTTTGAAAGTAGTGGATTATCATCCAGAGAATATTGGAAAAATAACAGATAGTTCTAATCGTGCGGGATGTTATATAAGAAAGGCAAAGGTTTTTTAAATTTATGAAAAAAATAATTGTATTTGGAGCAACTGGAAATATAGGAGCATATTTTATTGATTATTGTAAGACAAGATTGCAGGATGAATATGAGATTATTGCAGTTGGAAGAAAATATACAGATTATTTCGAAAAGAATGAAATAAAATATCTGCAGGTGGATATTTGCAATGATTCAGATTTTCATAAATTGCCGACAAAAGATGTATATGCAATTGTGAACCTTACAGGAATTTTACCAGCATATTTACAAAAATATGATCCTTTCATATATGTAGAAACAAATATTAAAGGTTCTTTAAGAATATTGGAATATGCCAGAAAAATTGGAGTGGATAGAGTTTTGTATACACAAACATGGGCTGAGATGGCAGGATATTGGGGAAAAGAAGAAGTACTTTCACCGAAAATGCCTAGAAAGTTGAAATATACAGGAGATCACGCCTTTTATGCGATTACAAAATGTATGATCGTAGATACGATGGAACACTATAAACAGGAATATGGAATTAAAAATTTTGTATTCCGATTACCGAATGTTTATTTATATCATCCAGATACATATTATTATGTTGATTGTAAAAAGAAATTAGTTGCATACAGATATATGATTGAACGAGCTCAAAAAGGAGAAAACATTGAGATGTGGGGAAATCCAAATGCGTTCAAAGATATACTGTATGTGAAGGATTTATGTCAGATGATGTATAAAGCATTATTTGCAGACGTGAATGGCGGAACATATAATGCTGGAACGGGGATTAAAACAACCCTGCGAGAGCAGATTCAAGGAATGATCGATGTTTTTTCAACAGAAGATAATAAATCAGAGATTATAGAAGTACCAGATAAACCAACATTTGACAGCTTTGTTATGGATATATCTAATGCAAAAGAAGAATTAGGTTATCGGCCGGAATATACATATATCAAATATTTAGAGGATTATAAAAAAGAGCAGCAGGCGAAAAGATTTGATGATATGTGGAAAATGAAAAAATGATATGTGATGGTGAGGGATAGTCTATAGTTTATGAGAATAGACGGAATGATTATTAATAGGGAAGCTCAACATATAATCGGAGATGTTGAGAGTACATTACTTTGAAAAGGAGAAATATATGTCTCAAAATAAAACTAAAAAAGAACATTATGTACCAAGAGCATATCTACAGTCTTTTTCTGATAATGGACAATGTCAGTTATACGATAAGAGCACCAATAAAATTTCCTGTGTAAATATCAAAAACATATTAACCAAGAGATATTTGTATGATTTTGATAAAGAACTGTTGAAAGAATTTGAAAATATTGATGAACAAGCTATTGAAAAAATATTAGGAAGTACGGTGGACAATTTTTGGAATAATATAGTGAAAAATATAACTGAAAATTATGAATGGTTTTCACCATTAAAATATTCATATCATTATTTGTCGGTTTATAAATGTGTGGCAATACAGTTAATTCGAACACCCAAAGGTAAACAACAACTTTTAGAAATATATAATGAAATATATAAAAAGAATATTGATAAAAAGCTAGAAAATGTTGTTTTGGCCAAGGAAATTATTAATATTCTAAATGATGAATTGAAAAGTTCACTACTTGAAGTTTTATTAAATGAGTACGGGCATATTTGCGTTGGTATTAATAATACAGATGTTCCTTTTATTTCCGCAGATAATGCAATAATTGTTATTCCGAATATTTGGGATGAACACAAAAAGGAATATATGATATATTATCCTATAACACCATGCCGATGTCTTTTATTTCATAGAAGAAAAAAAGTTGAACGTCAGTTAGAAAGTGTTTTAAAAGATTTTTATGAAGGAAAATTACAAATTATTAATGCATATGATAATCTTCAAGAAGTGAATAGACGAGAAAAAGAAATGATGAGTATAATTAATCCTATAACAAGAGAATTGACTCAACAGGATGTCTTAGCATTGAATACTTGTTTATATAAAGGGGCATTAAGATACATAGTTTATAATCCTAAAACCGTAAGAAAAAAACTATGGATTGATACCTTTTAGATTTTGAAATACTTAAGTGCCATGAGACAATGTGGTCAACCAAGCGTCAACTTAAGAAGTATTGAAAAGTTCTATTAAAAAATAATTAAGGCCCCAGGGACGTTAAGAAATCAGTCTATCATGGACATTTTGAGAGATCACAAACAAGTAAGAAATCAGAATTAGGAGACTAATATAATAATGCAAACCTTAAAACTTCAATTGAAAATAATAATAACTGTAATATTATGTGGAATATTATTTCTCAGTAATTTTACTGTTATAAAAGCAGAGAATAAATTAACCAACATCTATTTAATGGGAGATTCAACAGTATCGTCAAGAGATAATGACTATATCAATGGATGGGGAAATCATTTGTATCGATATTTTGATAAGAATCAAAAGATTGAAAAGCTAGAAACAATATCCCAATATGAAGATGCAGTTAGATATACGTCATCGAAAGTAAAGATAGAGAACTGGGCAAAATCAGGCGCTAGCGTTCGGAGTTATTACAATGATCCCAAATTATTCAAAAACGTATATAATCGTTTAAAAAAAGGCGACTACGTTTTTATTCAGTTTGGACATAATGAAATAAATAAGAATTGTCAAGGATCAGACGTAAAAACATATGTACGATATCTAACAACATACATAAATAAGATTCAAAGCAAAAAAGCAATTCCTATTTTGATAACATCTCCGCCATTGAATAATAAAAGCAAAGGAAAATATTATATATATGTTCCAGCGTATAGGAAAGCGATGGTGAATGTTGGCAAAAAAAAGAAAGTACAAGTAATAGATTTAGGTAGTAAATGTGTAGAATATTTGAATCAAAGAAATTCAACGGAAGTCAGTTCAATGTATATTCCAGATAATATGCATTTTACACCGAAAGGTGCTAAAATACTTGCAAGAATTATAGCCACGGAGTTAAAAGATAGTGATAAGTCAAAAAAATTAAGTGGAAATATTTGGTTGCCAACATATAATCTAAACAAATACTTAGTGAAAGTGGAGAAATTAAATAAAAGAAAATACACAAAAAAATCATGGAAGATGGTTCAAAAATATTATATCCATGGAAAGAAAATCATATATGATGAAAATACGACTAGAAAAGAAATTAATACTACGCAGAGTAAATTGAAGAAAGCAATCAAAAATTTAAAGAAGAAAAAAACTAAAGCAAAGAAAAAATGAGCTAGGTATATTTATTTTAGAATTTTGTAGAGAACTCTGACTTACCATTTACAGATATATAGATCAATATAGAAAAAACAGCTGACAACTTTAAAATTACAGGGTTGGCAGCTGTTTTTATTTCTTTATATATATCAAAAAATTTATCGGAAATAAAATCCCTTAAAATTATATTTCAACACGCGATAACTAAACTGCTGAGCATCATATCGGAAACTTTTTATAAGATTATTCATCCATCTTTATCATATTCTCCAAAGATTTTGCTGCGACCGCTACTATAAGGAATATTTCCGCCCAGATGCTGGACACTGCTTACGATGCTGGAATATGGGAGTTTGAATTCTTGTGCCAAAGTATAGGTTCCGTTTTTCTCATCAACCAGATATTTGGAATAATAAGACGTTCCTGTCTTTGAGTTGGAAGATGGAGATAAATCTTTATAAGAACTCTAGTCAAACTCTGGGAAGGCAGTGACTCTTCCATAATTGTTATTAAACATATAAACGTAATATTGTCCATCTGGAAGAGAGTCATCTATTTCAACCGTAACGGTATGCTGTCCGGCAGTTGCGACTAAATTACCTTTTCGAGTCAATAATTTATCCTCATAACCACTTCCTTTATATAAAGTTCCGTAATGAATAATGTAGTCTAATTCCGGTTTTTCATAAATATTGTTTGTGATATCTCAAAATGTCCATAATATGATTTTACTTGCGGGTTCTTCCGCATTTATCCGTTTTTAGCATAAGGTAATATAATTTTTGCAGATAATATGTCTATGCCACATCATCCATACATAACCCGCTTGATTATTTTCGTCCTATTGTTAATTCCTTCGACAAAACCATTACTTAATGGACTAACGACAGCATTTTCTACTGCAAGTGTCATGTCCAGAAAAAGAAGAAATTTTAGTGCAAAATTCAAATCAGACCTTGTGATCGAGCTACTCAAAGGATAAAAAGATCTCAATATCTTAGCAACAGAAAACAATATTCAACCAAATCTTCTCCGTAACTGGAAAAGAGAATTCTTGAACAATGCTTCTGCTGTGTTTGACGACAAACGTGGGGAAAACCTCAAGGAAAAGCTTGTCGAAGAACGCAAGGAAAAGCTGAGTATGCAAAAAAGGTTGGTCAGTTAACCATGCAGGTGGACTGGCTCAAAAAAATCTGAAGAAATTTGCGGACCTGACTACGAGAGTAAATTTAATCCGAAACCTTTTGACGACTAAATAACTTCCTGCTTCTGTTGGTGCTAGTTTACTTGACATCAATCGTACAAGTATTTATTACAAAGGATCTTCAGTATCTGATGATGAACTGGCATGTAAAGTTTTATTTCATAGTGGGAAAATGTAAGAATTTGTTTTCTGTATTGAGAGGAGAATCTAAATATGGTAAACTTAAAGCAAGTTGACTATATATTTTATACAAAAGAAAGGAGAGTATATGAAGAAACGGAATGCTTTTTTAGTGATTGCATTGATGATGTTATTTGGTTTAAATATAAACATCACAAATGTAAAAGCGAAAACGATAACTTATGATTACAAGGATACAATGTTTGGTACAAGGACAAAAGAAGAGGTTGCAAAGGAGTATTCCAAAGCAATAAATGCAGGAAGTGATACATATGATCCGTTGAATTCAGATACATATTATTCTCAAAAAGCTTCAACAAAAAGTCCATACGATCAAGGAGTTTTAACAAACGATACATTATCATCTATGGAAGGAATGACGAACTTTTTTAGATATTTAGCAGGAGTAGAAGCTCTGCAGGAAAAATGTACACAGAATGAGTCATTACAATATCAGGCATTAGATCGAAATTTTGAATTTGGACATTATATTAGTAACAGCAGCAAGCCAGAAGATATGTCGGATGAATTATGGCAGAAGGGGTATAAGTGCGACCACAATATTATTGCAATGGGGTATACTCCTTCAGGAGCAATTACAGGGTGGATTAATGAAGGATATGATCTTAGAACAAAAACATGGGATACATTAGGCCATAGATATGCGTTGATTTCAGCGGACCCTTCGAACATTCAGTTTGGATATTGTGGAAATGTTGCAGTGGGAAAAAACTGTGAAGCAAAGAACCCTGACCTGGCAGAAGTATTTAGTGCATATCCGCAAGCTGGATATATGCCAAATAAATTAGTTAACGCTTCAGAATGTGCATGGTCTGTAGAATTGAATGATGCAAAAGTAAAGATTTCTAATATCTCAAAAGTGAATGTAAAGGTAACGAATCTTTCTACCAATAATAGTTATACATGTACAAAAGCAGACAATACGGCGAAGCTGTATACAACAGACATTCTTCAGTTTGTTCAACCATCTGATGCAACAAATGGAAGATATACAGATAATTATAAAGTAGAAATCACAGGACTAACAGATGTAGCGACAGGAGATGATGCATCAATTACATATGAAGTAAAATTCTTTGATGTAAATCAGCTTGCAGATTCCTATGTAAAAAAAGTAAGTCCAGCAGGATTTTCAAAATTAATTGTTTACAAAACAATGAATACAACACAAAATCTTAAAAAGGCAGCAGCGGTATTGCCTGATGAAATAGAAATTAAAGCTGAAAGTGGATATACAACAACAATCAAAGTAAGTGGTAATTGGGTATTAGATGAGGAAAACAAATGTTATGTGAATAAAGCAGACAAAGCATCTTTACCATCAAATATTACAGATAAACTAGGAAAACTTGATAAGATCACTGTACCATATGAGATATCAGACGATCGGTATGATGCTTATAATTCGTTATCTGTAAGAGGGACAATAGAAGAAGGCAATAGCATTCAGATGGCGGTTTATCGAACTTTGACAACAAGTAAACATAGTAGAATATTTAAAATTCAGGAAAATAATGATGGAACATACAAAGGTTTATTGAAATTTGACCGTTATACATCATCAGAATACGACAAAGAAGCAAGTGAAAATAGTACGTATAGTGCGTCAGATATTTACAATTTTGGAACTTTAAAAGTAAATGACAGTGGGGAATATATTTCTATATACTATGATGATGATTATCAGGACTATGCATATTTATCAACATCAATCAAGAAACTTGATGTAAAACATAAATATGAAGAAACAGTAGTAAAACCAACATGTACAGAAGATGGTTATACGGAACACAAATGTAGTGTATGTGGTGATACATACAAAGATGCTAAGACAGAGAAGCTAGGGCATAAATACGAAGAAACAGTAGTAAAACCAACATGTACAGAGGATGGCTATACGGAACACAAATGTAGTGTATGTGGTGATACATATCAAGATGCCAAGATAGAGAAGTTAGGACACA
>ENA-OQKN01000886-OQKN01000886.1-human-gut-metagenome-genome-assembly--contig:-NODE-886-length-21695-cov-9.380657_pt1 | contig 21695 bp, 27 predicted proteins | sample MGYA00242776_ERZ504794 | MGnify/ENA primary metagenome ERZ504794 (study PRJEB26092, sample SAMD00036434) | human gut metagenome | host: Homo sapiens | study: EMG produced TPA metagenomics assembly of... | reverse complement strand
TTTCCTGTTCGATTTGTGCCGTCTATGATCCGCCGTTCGCTGGAACTCGCAGCTTCGCTGCTCAGACACCGCTCGGCGGCGGAAACTAGACACAAATCTCACAACGGAAACTTGCTACCGTCACTGTACCTCTGTCTTTTTTGCTGTCTGGCACAATCTACATTTCATATCTTTTCTTTTTTACTGTATTGAAAGAAGAAATAGCCTCCGGCGGATTGCAGAGGTGCACATTAAGAAAATCTCTACCGTAAATTTTATTTGCCGTTCTGAAAATATATCTGCTCTTCTTTTATCGGGGAATAGCGAATCAGTTCTTTTGCTTCCAGATTTTCTTTATGCATATCAACGGCACTGATCTGATGATTATCATACGTCGTGTAATAATAAATCCCTTTATCGGCATTGCAGCAGGAGGTGTAGATCGTGATTTCATATTTTCTTTCGGCAACTTCGCAGCAGCCTCTGCTCTGTTCCACGGAACCTAAAATATGGAAAAACTGGCTTACACTGGAAGCTTCGCTTTCATCAGAAATAGCGTGCATTTTGGTGAATGCCACGCGGATGAAACGCGACTGAGAGGAGAGGTCTCCCGGAAGTCCGAGTGCCCCCATGCCGCGGCTGTAAGTGTTCAGGTTTAATTTATCGGAGAAATGATTCTCCGGTGATTTTGCGGAAAGCTGCATATAATTGTTGAGCTGAAACAGCTGCATGTCAAACGGTGGATTGTTGGTCAGTACACCGACCGGATTGTCATAAATTTTCATGCCATCTGCAACACATTCTACGGTGATGCTTTCGCTGCGGTCAGCGATCAGCCAGTGCAGGCTGGATGATGGAAACTGGTCGCTGAACGGTGTGTCACATAAATTTATGCGGCCAAGAAAGCTCCTTACTTCTTTTACGGTGGCACACTGTCCTAAAATCCATGGAATAAATTCAAAAGATGCGATATTTTCTTCTGAATCAGAAAGCGGCTGGTAATGAGCATTTCCGACAAAATTCAGTCCTGCCATGCCAAGTCCTTTTTCGTTGATGGCATCGTAATAGAGCGGATAATTGTCGGCACAGCACGCCATGCCAATCAGTGCATAGTGATTTTCCAGTGTTTTTGTGTGGCGGAAAACGAAAGGATAGTTTCGTGGTGTAATGATGATCTCATCACCATAGGAAAATTCATAGTCTAAAGTACGTCCGAAATAAAAATCTTTTGTTTTATAAGTTGCTGCGGTACACATATTCAATTCCTCCAATATCATACATTTTGATGTGTGAAAAATTCAGAGCATCTCATTTTTTAAAACAAATTCGTTTTTGTGAAAATCTAAGATCCCTTCTTTTTTCATACGGGAAAGTTCTTTTGACAGGGCACTGCGATCCAGATTCAGGTAGTCTGCCATTTGCTGCCGGTCGAACGGAATCTGAAAACGATGGTTGCCGTGTTTCCGGGACTGTGCGGACAGATAGGTCAGCAGTCGGCTGCGAACTGTTTTTGAAGAAGTGCAGAAAATCCGTTCTGAGAGCATCAAATTTTTGCGGCTGCACATTGCAAGAAGGCTGCGTTGTATTTTCGAATACCAGGAAGAAGTGCAGTTTTTTTCCTGTAAAACTTTCAGATTCAAAAAAAGAATTTCGCAGTTGCTGGCGGCAACGGCATCTACCATCATCGGTTCCCGGCACAGGGCATAGGTTTCTGCAAAAATATGTCCTTCATTCATATTTCCCAGAATGCTCTTATTTCCCCAGAAATCAATGTTTTCTACATTTACGCTTCCGGATAAAACAATGCCGATTTCAGAAACAGTGGAACCGGTAGAAAATATAATATCATTCTTTTTGTAAGAAGCCGTCCGCAGACAGCCGGAAGTCTTCATTTGTTCCAGTTCCTGATCGGAAAGGCTCTGAAACAGAGGCAGTTCTAAAAAGTTCATAAAGTCTCCTGTCAGGTCAAAACAACAGTATGCGGAAAAATAGTACTGTTGATATTTAACGGTATTTTGATTGTGATTCAGTGGTTATAACCACCGATTTTTCTCAGATGTTATGTTAGGATCAGGTCAAAGTCAGGCAGAGATTTTAGACCGGAAAAAATGGTTTGACAGAAAATCTGCTGGCTTTGTTCAGCATCATACTACACGGAAAACAGAAAAGCAAGGGGCACTGTGAAGGTATGGACAGTGATTGAAAAAAATTGCTGTCTGCCCGGCAGTGAAAAAAAGATTTCAGGTGTGATTATTAGGAGGAATATAGATAAATGATAAGAAAAATTATTGAGATAAACGAAGAAAAATGCAATGGATGTGGTTTATGTGCGAAAGCCTGTCATGAAAATGCGATTGGTATGGTAAATGGAAAGGCAAAATTATTGCGGGATGATTATTGTGACGGACTGGGAGACTGTCTGCCGACCTGCCCAACCGGAGCGATCACGTTTGTTGAGCGGGAAGCAGCGGCATATGACGAAGCAGCTGTGGAAGCAAATAAGAGAAAAAAGAACAGGCAGTGGCCGATCCAGATTCAGCTTACGCCGGTCAATGCCCCTTATTTTGACGGGGCAGATCTTTTAATCGCAGCAGACTGTACTGCGTTTGCATACGCAAATTTTGCAAAAGAGATCCAGAAGGGAAAAATCACGCTGATCGGATGTCCGAAACTGGATCCGGTTGATTACAGTGAGAAACTTACGGCAATCCTGGAACAGAATGATGTGAAAAGTGTGACAATCATAAGGATGGAAGTGCCATGCTGCGGCGGAATTCAAAATGCAGCTGTGACAGCAATGAAAAAAAGTGGTAAGTTTATACCATGGCAGGTGCTTACAGTGTCGGTAGAGGGAGAAGTTTTATGAAAAGAGCAGTTTAAAATGTAGCTGGTCGTTGTGTTCTAGGCATCGTCTTCATCGTGAGATTTGCTGCCGATTACACCGGCAACCACAGCAACCACGCAGGAAACGATCACAGCCGCAAGGACGGCGATAGAGATAATAGCAATGATCATATAAATTCCACCTTTCTTTTCGGTTTGAGAATGGTAATGCCAGAGATAAAGTACCTGATCGTCTTTTGACCCTGTCATTAGTGGAATTATTATAGCACAAAATCAGAAAAAAAACAGTGAAAACTTTACAGGAAAGAAAGAGAAGTGCTATAATGAGCAAAAATGACAATGGGATAAAAAGTTTTATCCAGGAATGATGGGAGGATTTAAAAATGCAGTTAGAAGCATTAAGAAAAGACATGGTAGCAGCTATGAAGGCAAAAGATAAAGAACGCAAGGAAGCAATTTCTTCTCTGGTTTCTGCAGTAAAAAAAGCAGCGATCGATGCCGGATGCAGAGATGATATTCCGGAAAGCATGGTTGATCAGGTAATTCTGAAAGAGCTGAAAACAGCAAAAGAACAGATTGATACCTGTCCGGACTCCAGACAGGATCTTAAAGCAGAATATCAGTTCCGTTACGATGTGATCAAAGAATATGCACCGGCTCAGATGAGTGCAGAAGAGGTTAAAGCTTACATTCAGGAAAAATTTGCCGAGGTCGTTGCTACAAAAAATAAAGGCATGATCATGAAAAATGTAATGGCAGATATGAAAGGAAAAGCAGACGGAAAAGTCATCAACCAGGTGGTTGCAGAACTCTGCAAATAATCATTCATGGAAAAAAACAAAACAAAAAAAGCAGCAGTCTGTCCGGTGGCGAAAAAATGCGGCGGATGTGAATTTCAGGGAATGCCTTATGCAGAACAGCTCAGGCACAAAGAAAAACGTGTGCGGATCCTTCTGGATTCTTTTGGAAAAGTACATCCGATCATCGGAATGAAAGATCCGTATCATTACCGCAATAAAGTGCATGCTGTGTTTGACCGTGACCGCAGAGGCAATGCGATTTCCGGTGTTTACCAGAAAGGCACACACAAAGTTGTTCCGGTGGACTCCTGCATGATCGAGGATCAGAAAGCAGATGAGATCATCGTCACGATCCGAGGACTTCTGAAATCTTTTAAAATCAAAACGTACGATGAAGATACACAGTATGGGCTTTTGCGTCATGTGCTGATCCGGCACGGATTTTCTACCGGAGAGATCATGGTCGTGCTCGTCACGGCATCGCCGGTATTTCCATCCAAGAACAATTTTGTCAAAGCATTGCGAAAAGTTCATCCGGAGATTACGACGGTCGTTCAGAATATCAACGACCGGGGAACCAGCATGGTACTTGGAACACGAGACGTCGTTCTCTATGGAAAAGGATTTATCGAAGATAAACTCTGTGGCTGCACGTTCCGCATTTCTGCACAGTCGTTCTATCAGGTCAATCCGGTACAGACGGAGATCCTCTATCAGAAAGCAATCGAAGCGGCGGGGCTGACCGGAAAAGAAACCGTGCTCGATGCGTACTGTGGGATCGGCACGATCGGTCTGATTGCAGCATCAAAGGCAAAACAGGTGACCGGCGTAGAACTTAATAAAGAAGCTGTCCGTGATGCCATTAAAAATGCAAAGCGAAATCAGACAAAAAATATCACTTTCTACTGCGAAGATGCCGGAGAATTTATGCTGAAAATGGCTGCAGAAGATCAGCAGCTGGATGTTGTTTTCATGGATCCGCCGCGCAGTGGCAGCAGTGAAGTATTTCTGGATTGCCTTGCAAAACTGGCACCGAAAAAGGTGGTTTATGTTTCCTGTAATCCGGAAACGCTGGCAATAGATCTTCGTATTTTAAAGAAAAAAGGCTATCAGATGCAGGAGGCCTGGCCGGTTGATATGTTTCCATTTTGTGATCATGTTGAGACGGTTTGTTTGCTGTCAAGAAAAGATAAATAATAGCTGAAAAGTGGCGTATTTCCGGGCTTTTTGCGAGGCCAGCATCATCAGAGAAGCCTTGCGGAAAGCTCGGTTTTCTTGTATGGAAACATATCTACTTTTCGGTCTGATTAAAGAAAAAGTGGATGGTCGGAAAAATGCGGTAGGGTTTAGGCTGTGGATTAGATGTCATAGGTTGTGGCACTGGGATTGTTGTCAGAGCCGACCGCAGTTTAGGCCACTCGATACCAAGAGGCAGAGTTGGCAGTGGAATAGATAGCATTGAAAGAGAGAGTTGAAATGTTCAAAGATATTTGTATTAACAGTAAATCTTGCGAACTCATGAAATCTGTGAATAAACCTAAATATGGAAGTAGGACTATATTGACAGATTCATGTTGGGAATATGTGGCGTTGTTTTTAAAGCGGCAATCAATGGCTGGAGCTAGTGATGCTTTATTTTATTGGGAACAGGCGCATAGTTTCTATTTAGCGTCACAGGAACTTCCAGATAACGCACGACCACTAACATCATATTATTGTATTTTAAACGCAGCTAAGGCTTTATTGCGATATAAAGGTGTTGATGATAGCAAATTAAAAAACCATGGAATATCGTCTGTTAGAGATGATACTAATAAGACAAATATAAAAGAGGCGTGTACATCGATAAAAGGTGCTGGAGTTTTACCTGAGTTGTCAAGATATTACGGTCATAATATAGTTACAGGTCATTACACAATGGCGGAATTACTTTATAATATTCCATGTGTTCATAGAGCATATTGCATTACTTTTTCCAAACCGGAGATTTTCATTCCTATCAGCAAACCTGTGTTCGTAAAAAAAGACAACTCTAAGGAAGCATGGATTAAATTCGAAGTTTCTGGAAGATATGCAAATGCTAAGGCTCTTAAGAATTTGCCATCGAAGTTTGAAAGAGACCTAGGCGTTGATGATAAATATGTTATTAGAATGAAAAAAAGATTCAATTGGGATATTCACAAGCCAATTGAGGAGCGTAAAAAAGCACTAAACAAATATCACGAAAAGACTAGAAGTTATCTTTTTTACATATTTGGTGAGGCAAAATTATGGTACATAAAGAAAGAAGTTTCGGGTAATGACAACTTAGCAAATATGCCGTCAACAGTATTGATTTTTGCTGTGTTTCATTGGATAAGTGAATTGGTCAGATATAACCCGAAATTATTTGGCAAATACATGAAATCAAAACAGAACTGGCTGTTACATGAATTCATTAATAATGCATTAGACCAATTTGTAGATGAGGTAGGATGTGAAATAACAGGTGAAGATATTATGTGTACCGGATACAGAAAATGACATAAATAACTCACAAAACCCTCTCGGTTATTATAGTCGAGAGGGTTTTTGTGTAAAAAAACTTATTAATAATATTATTACGAACTTCAATAATAAAGGGTATTGGCGGTTGAACTGAAAAATAGTATTATTATAAACGCTGATAATAAATATTACTAAAAGAGGTGATAAAAATGCTTATTTCTAAGAATATACAAATCGAATTCGCTGATTCAACAATAAAAGCCATTGACGCTGTTTATGATATAAGAGAAGGCGTTAGGAGTGCATCACTGAATCTTTATTCGAGATATGGTGTGCAGATACAGACACCAATGGTTTATGGTGATGATAAGGTGGTGGTAGAAGTCAAAATTCCAGAAGAAATTGTGGACACATTTGCAATAGGCCCTCATTTAAAAGGTGTTGCTACTTATTTACTTAAGCAGTGTAATGGTAGATATGATAATTATCTTGTTGGAAAACGCTTATTGAGCTATACAGAAATCGCAGCACCTGATGCGTCTGAAAATAAATTTCGTATGGAAGATAGACTGGAGGCTGTTTCGAAATTCGCAAAATTGCTTGAAAGGTCTGATGAAGAAGCCATGGATGCAATTAGTAAGATATTGATGATAATAACGGAGGTTACCCAAAATGATATTACAAGTATTTAAGAGCATTGGTTGTATATTAAGTATAGCTGACGCATATACGGCATTGCTTTCGCTATATTCTAATCAAATTTATCCAATGAAAAAGGCATCAGGTTCTCTAGGCGGAGCAGTAAATGGTGGTACGATTATATTGAAAAATGGTTATTATATAAGAGTGAGGTAAAATATGGATAATATGTGCGAAGATAATTTGACATACGGAGTATCGGAATTGGCAAAGAGAAGTAATATATCTGTATCCCTATCAGGATGGCCAGCTGCTTTTGCAATAATGTTGATTCCATTATCTGTTGTCGCAATATATGCAATAAAAGAATTAGCATAAGTAGAGACTCCATATCACCGGAAATTATCCAGTGATATGGAGCCTTTGCACGTCTATAGACTTATGCATCCACATCGATATTAACACTGGATTTCAGTTCGACGGTGATGTGGTCATCCAAGATGGTGATTAAATACTATACATCATCCCACGCTATGAGATGGGAAAATACAACGACATCACGCCGGAAGAGCGGGAGCTTCTGGAAAAGGATATCGCATTTATCCGATCAAAGGTAGAACTGTGGAAACTGAAGAGTTATGAAGATTAAAGAGCAGTAATTATTGAAGAAATGAAAATGAACACAAGGACAATAAAAGAACGGATCTTTTTGTTAACTAAATAAGAATGGAAGAACGGTTGAATACTCTTAAATGGATGAGAGTGTTCAACCGTTTTTCTTTGACGTTTAAATAGATTTTTTGAATAAATTTAACAGAGGTATTGATAAAAAGTATTTAAATTGCCTTTTCGCGAAAAAAACACGTTCTGTTACGAAAAACAAAAGAAGGGAGTTTTGCAAATGGTATTGCTATCACGTATACGTGATAGCGTATCCTTGCAATTACGAAAGGTAAAGAACGTGATGAAAAAGGTAGAGGAAGTCAGCAGGTTGTCTGGAGTCAGCCGACGAACATTGCAGTACTATGATGATGAGGGAATCCTACCGGCGAAAAGGTCTGAAGAAAACTATCGGTTGTATGATGATGAGGCTCTGGAAAAGCTGTGGGAAATTTTATGGTATAAGGAAATGGGATTTAATTTAAAAGAAATTAAGGAAATGCTCTCCGTTTCTAAAAGTGTAAGAAAGAGATATTTTGAGCAGAAAATTAAGATAATAGGGAACAAAATCAGAGATCTGGAAGCACAGAGGGAGTTTATCAAAAGCATGGAACAATATAAAGAAGTGCCGGATATAAATTCAGATAGGAAGGGAGGTGAGTTGACTTATAAAGAGTCCATTAAAATGATGAAAGAATGGAGAAAAGATGAAGAATAAAACAGAGAGAGCCAAGGAGGATACATATTTGAAGAAAAAAGTAAAGAAAAAAAGAATTATTTTAGGAGTAATTATTTTGTTAGCTCTGGTGACTGTAATCAAAGCTCGAGTTACAGAAAATTTAGAGTATAAAGATTTCACATGGCCGGACACTGCACTGGCAAAAATGTTACCAGATCCTGAATCAAAGTGGGGAGAAGTGTTATCAGATAGTGAAGATTATTTATCAGTCAATGTGGCAAAGGTTGGCCGTAAGAAATTTAAGGCATATTATAAAAAATGTTCAGAAAGTGGATTCAATGTAGATTATAGTAGTTCAGATATTTTCTACTATGCAGATGACAATAATGGATATAAATTGTCGATTGACTATGATGAAAAGAAAAAAATAATGGGGATTGAAATCAGTGCACCAAGCGAAGAAAATATTCAGACGGAAGATTCAGGTTACCCGGATTCTAATATCCAGGATTCGGATAGTGCGAACGCATCGGAAATAGCTTCAGAGACTGAGACAGATAGGACAGAAAGTTCGGAAACTTTAGTTCAATCAGTGGAAGAGGAATCTGTCAGACCGGAAGTAAAAGATGCATTGGATAGTTATGAATCCTTTATGAATGAATATGTTGATTTTATGAATAAGTATAATAATAGTGATGACACCGTTTCTATGCTGGCGGATTACGCAAAATATATGAAGAAATATACAGAAATGACTAAGAAAATGGATGATATTGAAAGCATGGATCTGAATGATGCTGAAAATTTATATTTTTTGGATGTTCAGACAAGAGTAAATGCAAAACTTGCAGAGATTCAATAATACTGGTTAAAAAATTTATATGTCTCAGAATCCCTTTACATACGTAAAAAAATGTATGTAAAGGGATTTTTGTGTCATGGTGACCGAAAATATAATTGCATTTGCTAATCGTTAATCAGATTATAGAATTCGTAAAATAATTGTACAGCTAAAATTTCCAATTGAGTCCGTTAATTACTGTCTGCCAAATATCTGCTTCATGGTATCTATGACAGTTGTAATGTGCAGTAAAGACAATATGGAAAATTGTGATTGTAACGGCAGCAGTTGATAAGATATAATCGAATTATAAGAGAAAAGCAGGAAAGGACGAGGTAAACAGTATGAGGGCAGAAGATGATCTTACATATCAGGAATATAAAGAAGGCGTTGAAGATGCCATGAGCTTGATAAAACATTCTGGCTGGACACCGAGGCAGGTCACAGACTGGATGACAGAAGAAGATAATGAACTGCTTATTGGCACATCAGAGGCACTTTGGATCATTTCTATCGGAGCTTATGAAGTGGAGCATGATATTCTGGAGGAGAGAGTGCTGGAGCAGTTGTCGTATCATATTCCACGCTATGAGATGGGAAAATACAACGACATCACGCCGGAAGAGCGGGAGCTTCTGGAAAAGGATATCGCATTGATTCGATCAAAGGTGGAACTGTGGAAACTGAAGAGTTATGAGGATTAAAGAGTGCAATATTGAAGAGATTATGTTGGAAGAGTATAGAGACTTTTCGGAAAGGTCATTTAGAAAAAAATAAGTACAGAAGGGAAGTTGAGCAAGTAGACGGTAGATGATATACTTAAAACAATAACATAAAAATACAAAAGGGAGAAATGAGTTTGAAAAAGATAAAAAAAGCACTGACAATGGTTATGACTGCATCTGTTGCATTATCTGCTGCTGGATGTGGAAAAGATGTAGCGAAAAATAATATGACAGAGGAAAAGACTGTTGAAACAACAGTTCAGGAAAGCCCAAGAACTATAGTTCGATGTGGGACAACAAAAGGCTTTTGAAGATATACTGGAGTCCTGAAACGCAGGAAAAGGTTATTAATTCATTTGAATGATCAGATAATAAACGTGATGCAACTATATTTGCGGCTCAGACAGGATTAAAGATGGTGAAAATGAGAGAAAGAAGAAATAAAGAAGAAATAAAGAGCAGGTTAACAGATAGAATTTTGAATTCAAAAATATCTTTTAGAGATATCTTTGCGTGGAAAAGGAGTGACATCAAATGATAGATATATATACAGATAAAAAAGAATCAAAGGACTGGATTCTTCAAAACGACTTGTATTTCAATTTGAATACAGGTAATGAAGAAATGTCTCAAAATGAAATAAATCTCATTCAGCAAGTGGATGAGGCAAGGTTGACACCAGATAAGCACATTGAAACAAAATATGGACTAGGTACAATCCGTAATTTGTCATCCGGCTGCAAGACATTACTTAATATTGTAAAGCATCCTGATAAGGTGGTGAATGTAGAAGAATGTGGTCCGAATGTGCTTGAAATTATTTTTACTCTGGATAATATAAAGATTTATATGTCCAGACCAACGCTTTTTGATATCCCGGATGATGTGCAAATCAGATTCAATGATTCTGATATAGTGACCGGAGGGAGAGGATATAATGCCTGGTGGGGCAAGGAGTATGAAAGGAGAGAAGCAGATGATTTATAAAAATATTACATTTAAAGCTGATCCATTTTCATACAATCTGGAATTTGATGACAGAATAACTCTTGTTGGTGGAGATAGTGGTACCGGTAAAACTGTGCTTTATGAAATGTTAGAAGATTTACGATTAACTGATGAATATAAAGCTATAAAATTGTTTAATTACAAATCAGATCATTTCTCAGAGTCGATTGAAAAGTGCAGAGATAGTTTTATTGTGGTCGATAATGCTGATAATTTGATGAATGATGAGGTCAGAAGGTTTATTAATTTTGAGCCGTCGAATCAATATATGCTTTTCCTACGAAATTGCGATGGTCTCAATGTTTCTAATAGGAGTTTTAAGGTGCTGAAGTTTGACAATAATAGGATAACACTGGAAGAGGAGCTATGATATGAAATATTTATGGACAGAAGACACTGGTGCTGGACTCCATTTCTGAAAGTTGGTCAATCAGCTTTTCTTTGATGATGCCCTTGTGGTCGAAAGTAAAGAAAGTAATCAGGGCTTATTGGATGCGTTGGCGGATATAGACATGAAAGAGGACGATAAGTATTATATCGCATTTGATTATGTAGTTGATAATCAGGATATTCGTAACAAGTATCGTATGTTGAAATCAATAGCAGATAAGGCAGAAGGAAAGATCATAATTCTGGATATGATTTGTTTTGAGTACCTGATTCTTGTTTTTGATAAGCTGGTGGCATGGACGGGTACCGGAAAGACAGATAAAATCAAGATTCGTGAAGAGGTATTGGCTGCAGTTGAGGACCACAGAATTAATTTGTCAAAGATTGATGACGAGAAGACTTTGCAGTATATAGCAGGTTTTAAGAGATATTCTACAGAACGTGTGATGAAGTCGTTAGTAGGTGAATTTACACAAAACGAAAAGTGGTCTGTTAAAGGAGTGCATATGGGGGAATGTTGGTATAAGGATTGCTGTGTGTCGGAACATCCGGATAATCTGAGGTGTGGTAAGCCGGAAGTTGAGGATGGAAGTGAGAAGATGCGGATGCTGATGCAGTCGGAGGAAGTACATAAAATTATATCGATTATTATAGGATAAAAGAAAGAGGTAGTATGAGAGCAGAAGATGATCTTACATATCAGGAATATAAAGAAGGCGTTGAAGATGCTATGCGTTATATCAAAAATCATGGCTGGACACCGAGACAGGTTACCGACAGAATGACGGATGAAGATAATGAGCTGCTCATCGGCACATCAGAGGCACTCTGGATCATTTCTATTGGAGCTTATGAAGTGGAGCATGACATTCTGGAGGAGAGAGTGCTGGAGCAGTTGTCCTATCATATTCCACGCTATGAGATGGGAAAATACAACGACATCACGCCGGAAGAGCGGGAGCTTCTGGAAAAGGATATCGCATTTATCCGATCAAAGGTGGAACTGTGGAAACTGAAGAGTTATGAAGATTAAAGAGTGCAATATTGAAGAGATTATGTTGGAAGAGTATAGAAACTTTTCGGAAAGGTCATTTAGAAATACAAAGGGGAAAAATGAGTTTGAAGAAGATAAAAAAAGCACTGACAATGGTTTTGACTGCATCTGTTGCGTTATCTGCTGCTGGATGTGGAAAAGATGTAGCGAAAAATAATATGACAGAGGAAAAGACTGTTGAAACAACAGTTCAGGAAAGCTCAAGTGAAACTATTTCGGATGATACAAAAACGACAGAGACAGCACAGTATGCTATGGAGAGAAGCGAAACGGAGAGTACAAAAGAAAGTGAAAGTATTCAGGATATCACAGAGACATATGAAGATATGTCGGAATATGCAATTGTTGAACCTGAAACAGAAGGGGATTTGACTTCAAAGCAGAAAAATGCTGTTAACATGTTAAATTATATAATGACGATAACTCAGGAAATCAACAATTCGAAAGAAAGTAGACTTTATTTGGAATCAGCATATTCTTCATTGATTAACAACAGTGATCCTGGGCTTATAGATACAAGAACCCAAGAGAGAATTACTAATATTTTAGATACACTTGAACAATATCGAATGATTGCTGAAAAGAGAGAGAGGTTACGATATATTTATGAACAAAATCGTGCACAGGCACTTCGTCAGGCAATACCAGATCCTGTTGGATTGCTTAGTGCAGTTTCATCTGGAAATATTTTAAAGTCAGCAGCGTCTGTTATTTATATGGCTGTTGATGCAGCATCAAGCTATCAAAATGCTGTTACACAGACAGATTTGCAATATCTTCAGGATGGATGGCAATTGGAGGATGAAGAAGCACAGGAATTGCATAACAGCAGAAAAAGTACATTTGAGTATATGGTGGATATGGTTCGAGAGAATTCTCTGCCGGGAGAATATGCGTTAAATGAAAATGCTGTGAATGATTTTGTTGAGTGGAAAGATAAGACAAATCTTATCAGTAAAATTCAATGGCTTGAATCAAATGAGAGTACATACGAGAAATTTGGACCATTTTGGCTGGAACTGGCGAAAAGCTATTATGAATCAGAAGAGTATGATAAGTGTCTGGATGCGATTAAAAAGTATGAAGGGATTTCTGTCAAGATTTTTCGAAAGGATTACGACTATGCGGAAGCTCTTCCGATGGCGATTGTTTCTGCAAAGGAGATTAGGGATAAAAATGTATATATTCAAACAGCAAGAGAGTATAGTGAGGTGATTCTTTCCAATGCAGATGGTGAAAATTGGGCATTGCGGTACTTTGTAGCTCAGATATATCTTGATCTGTATAAACAAACGGGCAGTAAAGAATATCTGCAAAAAGCGTATGACATTGCACTGAATAATGTAAATGTTTTAGTTGAGTCTCAAAAAGAATTGAACTTAGCATACTTATCAGATATTCAGGAAGTTTCTGTAAATAAAGAAGCAGAAGATGAAGACAGAGAAAAGAAGGAAGTTAAACAATATAATAAACTCTTAAAGGCACAGAGAAAGGTCGAATTGCCTCCGGTTGATGAAGCTTTATATTTGAACTGTGATTTATTGTTTGCATTAGCAGAACAACTGGATATTTCAGTGGATGAACAAAAGAAAATAGATGCTATTTTGCATGAAAATGGGGAACCTGTTTTTCTTACACAGGCATTGGATGAAAAGTTTTGGTTCGAGTCAGCTTATAAAAAACTAGATGTTCAAAATATTGATATTGACTTTGATGGAAAGACATTGAAAATTCCGGCAGTGTGTATAGCAGATCGATCGCGGATAACAGTAAGTGTTGACGGTTCTTCTGGAAATCAAACCTTTCAGGATTGGACAGTAAAGAAAGTTTATAGACCGAAAGGAGCAGATTGTTCTGATTTTATAGTTATATTTACCAGCGAAACAGCTAAAAAATATAAATATGAATCAGGAGATAAAATTGCGGTGCAGATTACTCCGGTTGCAGAGTCAGCAGATGAAATTCTAGAGTATGATTATAAGGCGACTGTAATACAGAAAGCATTTGCATTTAAAACAATCTCTTTTGAGAGGGCTGCAAAATGAAAAAACGAATCATGGCTGTAGTCTTATCTATAGCAATATTATTTTCTGATTCGGCATCTGTTTTTGCATGTGACAGAAAGCAGACAGAGACCTATGTTTCTCAGATGTTGTTTGGTGATAAAGCGGAAAAATATAAGTCTAATGAGAAAGTACAGATGTTGATGAAAGCACTTTATCTTTGCTCAGAACAATATGACAACGATAATACAAAAGAATTAGACGCCTTAAAAAAGAAAAAGGTAAGTGGTCTGCCAAAATCAGAAGAAATTGAGATCAGTCAAAAAGAACTGCTCGAATGCTCTCATAATACCTGGGAATATAAATACAATGCTAAGGAAAAACAACAGAGATCCAGAAAAACAATTCTTCGAAATACAGTCAGTAAGGTATTTGGTGTTGGATTTTGGAATCGTTATTTCAAAAGAAACAAGGAAAAATATGAGAGTTTTGCGGCTGTATTATATTATATGCATATTCTGGCGGATTATCTGGCGGATGATCCGGATGCGACAGAAATAACATCGAAAAGCGGATTTGTTTCAGCATATGATGGAAAAGCGAGTGTTGAGATAAATGGTGGGATCCCTCAGTTTACCCAAAAGGAAAAAAATAGAAAAGATTATTTTCTTACATTCAGTAAGCTGGATTCATCCGGACGAGCAGGAACAGCTTTTGCAAATATTTCAAAAGATCATATGCCGGAAGCGGGATCAAGACAGCATATAGGAAACATAAAACCATCTGGATGGAATCAAAAGAAGTATGATGGTATTGTCAGCAGCAATCCGGGATATGTATATAATCGCTGTCATTTGATAGCACATCAGCTTGTAGGTGAAGATATAAAAGAAAATCTGATCACTGGAACACGATATTTAAATGAAGCGATGATACCAACAGAAAATGAAGTAGCAGATTATGTTCAAAAAACGGGAAACCATGTATTATACAGAGTGACACCGGTTTATAAAGGAGAAAATTTACTGGCATCTGGGATTCAAATAGAGGCATATTCAGTAGAGGATAAAGGGAAAGGAATTTTGGAAAACAGGTATTTTTATAATGTACAGCCTGGGATAGAAATAAATTACAACAGTGGAGAAAATTCATGTGCTGATACTACATTTCAGAAAGAAAAGATACTAAAGTTTGTTACTGTTGATTCAGGTGAAAAAGATCTTGTACATGAAATGAATAAACAACTGGACATACTTTTTAAGGATCAGAAAAAGTCGAAAAAAACGAATGACTATAACAGAATGATGAGTGCGATAGATGAAAATATCAGAAAAGTGAGAAATGTTGGAAACAAAGGAGAAACAGCAGGGAAGCAATATATTTTGCGTCGTGAGTATGAATATGAATATTATAAAATATTGAGGAAATATTTACCTTCTTTATTGGAACAAGAACAGTTTTTTAGCAACGTTTTTAGAGATTAAACAGCATTTGTTTATCTGTGAAAAAGTAATAAAAAGAGGGGAAAAATGTAAAGAGTATGAGAGCAGAAGATGATCTTACATATCAGGAATATAAAGAAGGCGTTGAAGATGCTATGCGTTATATCAAAAATCATGGCTGGACACCGAGACAGGTTACCGACAGAATGACGGATGAAGATAATGAGCTGCTTATCGGCACGTCAGAAGCACTCTGGATCATTTCTATTGGAGCTTATGAAGTGGAGCATGATATTCTGGAGGAGAGAGTGCTGGAGCAGCTGTCGTATCATATCCCACGCTATGAGATGGAAAAATACAACGACATCACGCCGGAAGAGAGGGAGCTTCTGGAAAAAGATATCGCATTAATCCGATCAAAGGTGGAACTGTGGAAGCTGAAAAGTTATGAGGATTAGATAAAGTTTTTTGGAAATGAAACAGTATTTGTCTGAATTAGATATCTATAAAAATCGAAGAAATGCCTATATTTAAATATAAATGTATGATATACATTAGCTTAAAGAAAGGCACGATAATATGAACATTAGAAAGATTTCTTTTGGCAATTTTAAAGCTCTGTACAATGCGGAATTTGAACTGGGAGAGGTAAACGTTTTTCTTTTCAGAACTTTTTAAAATGGAATTTTCGGAAGAACTGAGAAAGGAAATAGAAAAGCGAAGCTGGAAGAAATTGAATGAGATGTTTCTGGCGGAAATTTAATCAGACATACTCCAAAATCCTTCTGCATACATTGTAAAAAGATGCATGCAGAGGGATTTTTTTGAAGGATTATATTGAAGAGCGGGCTGTGGAAGTTGCGTATTATATAATTGAAACGAAGGCTACGGTGCGTCAGGCGGCAAAGAAATTCGGGATCAGCAAGAGTACGGTACATAAGGACTGCACCGAACGTTTGCAGCAGATTGATGCGGGGCTTGCGGCTCAGGCACGAGAGGTTCTTGATGTGAACAAATCAGAGCGTCATATCCGCGGCGGTGTAGCAACCAGGGAAAAGTACAGGCATTTGCATGAGCTGTAGGAGCATCATGTATGAAAATAATGGCAGCAATTCATCTCCCACCTTAGAGGTCGGAGTCTTCTTGCTGAAACTGAAAGAGGATAAATATTGAATTTGAGCGGTGTGAATAATCCGGGGTGAAATCCATCACCTGTCCGGCGTATGGAAATCAATGTTCCGCTTTTTAGGAAATCACGATTCCGGCAAAAAGGAAATCATATTTTCCTAAAACCTTATAATGATGTTATGCACTTTTAGTGTAAATTCATTATGAGGAGGTCACGATTATGACCAAATATCGAGAAATCATCCGGCTTACCGGATTGGGATTCTCACAACGCAACATCATGGCAAGCTGTGGTGTTTCACAAAAAACTGTCGTCAAGGTTCAAAAACGTGCCAGAGAACTAAATATCTCTTGGCCTCTTGATGAATCAATGACCGACACAGAGCTTCAAAAGCTCATGTTCTCGAAAGAGAGCAAGGTATCTGCCAACAAGAGGATGCCCGACTACGCTTACATCCGCAAGGAGCTGCTTCGCAACGGCGTAAGCAAAAAGCTCCTATGGACTGAATACATGGAGGATTGCCGCGCCAATGGCGATGAACCACTCATGTATTCGCAATTCTGCTACCACATCCAACAGGATGAGCAGAAGCATCGTGCTACCATGCATATCAACCGCAAACCCGGTGAACAGGTTGAAGTTGATTGGGCAGGTGATCCTGCAACAATCATTGATCCGGATACCGGTGAAATCATCAAGGCATACATCTTTGTTGGTGTAATGACTTACAGCCAGTATGCATACGTGGAAGCATTTCTGGACATGAAGCAGAACTCATGGATCAATGCTCACGTCCATATGTACGAATACTTTGGCGGTGTTGCCAGAATCCTCGTACCGGATAACTGCAAAACTGCAGTTGTTCACAATGGTGGATGGAAAGACCAGCGGATCAATGAAACCTATCAGGAACTGGCTGAACATTATGGTACCGCTATTATTCCAGCGCGTGTCAGGGCTCCCAAGGATAAGCCGAATGCTGAAGGAACGGTAGGAAATATCTCTACCTGGATAACAGCAGCACTTCGGGATGAACAGTTCTTCTCCCTTGCCAAATTAAATCGTGCAATCAGAGACAAGCTTGAACTGTTCAACCAAAGGCTCTTTCAAAAGAAAGAGGGTAGTCGGCGAAGCTTATTTCTTGAGGAAGAAAAACCATTGCTGGCATCATTGCCTACTACCCGTTTTGAACTGAGCGACTGGAAGACAGCCACCGTCCAGTTCAATTATCACATATCTGTGGACGGAATGCTATACTCAGTTCCTTATGAATACATCAAAAAGAAAGTTGATGTAAAGGTAACAGATACCACTATTGAAATTTTCTACAACCATAACCGCATTGCTTCCCACCGTCGTCTGAAAGGACGCCCTGGGCAGTACAGCACGGTCACGGAACATATGCCGGAAGACCACCAGAAATATCTGGAATGGAACGGCGACCGGTTCCGTAAATGGGCTGAGCGGATTGGCATAAATACGTACACTGTGGTCAATGCAATACTGACCTCCAAACGTGTGGAACAACAAACCTACCGAAGTTGTATGGGGCTTCTGAAGCTTGCTGAGAAATACTCAGATGCATTGCTTGAAGCAGCCTGTAAAAAGGCATTGTCCTATACATCTTCGCCCAGTTACAAGAGTATTAAAAACATCCTTGTAACCGGTTCTGTAAAGCCGGAATCAGAAACTACTGAATCCACGACCACACATAAAGCACACGGCATCACAAGAGGTGCCGATTACTATCGGAGGTAAACACATATGACAAATCAGAGTACAATTGATAAATTAATTGAAATGCGCCTTACCACTATGGCAGATGCATTTCGCAACCAGCTGGATGATCCTAAATTTAAAGAAGTGCCATTCGAGGATCGCTTCGGTATGCTGGTGGACATCGAATACAGCAATCGTAAAAATAATCGGCAGAAACGACTGATCCGTAATGCTGGATTTGACCAGCCGGAAGCAAGTATCATGGATATCAACTACACTTCCGGGCGTAAGCTTAACAAGGAACTTATTAACCGACTTGCAACTTGCGAATATATATCTGAACATCGGAATCTCTTTATTACCGGTGCTACAGGCTGTGGTAAAACTTACATGGCCTGTGCCTTTGGCATGGAGGCTTGTAAGCAGTATTTCAATACCAAGTATGTTCGTCTTCCGGATCTGCTTATTGATCTGGAAATAGCACGTACAGATGGCAGCTACAAAAAAGTCATGGCTAAGTATGCTAATCCGGTTGTCCTGATCCTGGATGAATGGCTTCTACTGAAACCAACTGATTCAGAACAGAGGGATATCTTTGAACTGCTCCATCGGAGACGCAAGAAATCATCAACGATTTTCTGTTCCCAGTATAATTTCGAGGAATGGTATGATCAACTTGGTGGTGAGGCCAGTCCTCTTGCTGACGCAATCATTGACCGCATTGCTCATGACAGCTACCGGATAAATATTACGAGCATTGATGCTGAGCATGATAAATCAATGCGTGAGGTATATGGCTTAGATAAAGCATTACGCGAATAAACTCGCATAATTACACAGGTGATTTCCACTTCCGGACATCTGATTTCCAAATTTCCGGAAGTGCGATTTCATCGCACAAGAATATTCACGGTGCATTGATTTTCTGGTACGGATGATTGATAAGTACGGCGAAGAAGTCCTTCAGGAGTTGGAGAAAGAAAAACGGAATAAAGAAGAAAAAACAGCATAGAATATTTCTGAGCGGGTATGGCTAAGAATGTTTTGGCGTATTGACAGGACATTTGAAATGACGTATACTAAGCTCAGTGATCGTTCTGTAGAAACTTGCGAAGCCTACAGGCGGGGGAGAGCCTGCGGGTCTCTCCCTCTTTTGTTTTAAGGAGAAATGATATGCAGACACCGAAAAAATTCTCTTCTTTTAGTGATCAGGTTTCCTGGATCAGTGATGAAAAGGGAATAAAAATAAAAGACAGAGAATATGCAGAAGAGATGTTACGCCAAATAGGATATTTCCCTCTTATGGGAGGATATAAACATCTTTTTAGAATATCGAATACAAAGAAATATAAAGCAGGAACAAGTTTTGAAGAAATAGTCAGTCTGTATAAGTTTGATGCAGAGCTTAGAGAGTTGTTCTTTAAACATTTACTGCAGATTGAGCGACAGATGCGTTCTTTGATGTCATACTATTTTACTGAAATGTATGGAGCAGAGCAGAAGCAGTATCTGGACGCTAATAATTATAATAATACAAAAAGAAATCATGCAACAATCGTAAAGTTGATAGCGACCTTGAAACGAGCAACAACGACCACAGATTATACATATATCAACTATTACCGCAAGACATATGGTGAAATTCCATTATGGGTTTTGGCAAATGTACTTACGTTTGGAAACTTATCCAAAATGTTCCGAGTATTTCCTCAATCTTTAAAATCAAAAGTATCAAAAAACTTTGAACCTTTGAATCAGCATCAGATGGAGCAGTTTCTATCTGTTCTCACGAAGTATAGGAATGTATGTGCGCATGGGGAACGACTGTTTACATACAGAACGGTAGATGCTATTGCGGATACACCGCTTCATAAAAAACTTTCATTACCACAGAGTGGTAATCAGTATGAAAAAGGAAAACAGGATCTGTTTGCTGTGGTGATTGCTTTTAGATATCTATTACCTGGAAAAGATTTTCTGGAATTTAAAAGAAAGATTATAAAAGAGATTGACCGAGTAAACAGAGAGGTAGAGCATATAAGCGAAGTTGAATTATTGAATAAAATGGGATTTCCGAAAAACTGGAAAAGTATTACCAAATACCATTTAAAGTAAAGAAATATCCTCTAAGAGATAGTGAAATACCTATTGTCTTAGAGGATTTTTTATTGAAGAATTTTAATATTCAAGAGTTTGTTTTTTCCTCTTTGACATTAAAGCTAAAATTTCTTGTGCGTTTTATTCCAAGCTTCAATAAGTAGTTTTCGTGTTTCATCATGTAACATAATAATCACCTCTTGACTCTATCATAGACCTGTTGTCAAGAGTGTGCAGTATTTTTTTGGAGTGCTATAATTATACGATTGACAGAGAAATCAGAGCGTCATATCCGCGGCGGTGTAGCAACCAGGGAAAAGTACAGGCATTTGCATGAGCTGCAGGAGCATCATATATGAAAATAAAAAATGCAAAAAGCAAAATTTCGAATGGAAATATGAGAATTCTTTGCAGATCATTATATGAAAAATGAAAAAGTGCGATATAATGAAAGATAAATGCAGTTGAAAAACCAAAGAAGAAAGAGGGGATAATTTTGCAGGAATATCAGACAGTTACTCATCAATTTGAACCGGTTTTTGATGAGGATTCGAAGGTGCTGATCCTGGGGACATTTCCGTCAGTGAAGTCCAGGGAGCAGAATTTTTATTACGGACATCCGCAGAACCGATTCTGGAAGGTGCTTGCGAATCTGACGGGATGTGAGGTTCCGGGGACAGTGGAGGAGAAGAAAGGTTTTTTGTTAAGAGAACATATCGCGGTGTGGGATGTGATCGCGAAGTGTGATATCATCGGTTCAAGTGACAGTTCGATCCGAAATGTAGTTCCGGCAGATCTGTCAAGGATTTTAGATCATGCACCGATCCGGCAGATTTATGCAAATGGCGGGAAGGCTTATGAATTGTATCAGAAATATGCATATCCGATCACGGGAAGGGAGATCGTAAAACTGCCATCGACAAGTCCGGCGAATGCGGCATGGCAGATGGAACGTCTTCTGGAAGCATGGGCGGCAGTGAAAGAGAATCTGGGATAAACGGATTCTCTTTTTTTGTTTCATGAATCTGATTGTTTTTTAACCAAATCAAGTAAGTCCCCTGCTTCAATTGCGAAAAGCAATAAGCAGTGGGTGGGGACTTGCTTGTATCAGGAGGAGTGCAAGCTCCTTCTGATAAACTGCGGAGCAGTTATTTGGTTATGAGCAAGTAGCAAAGCGGATTGCGAATATCCGCTTGACT
>ENA-OQKN01000873-OQKN01000873.1-human-gut-metagenome-genome-assembly--contig:-NODE-873-length-22075-cov-21.717059_pt1 | contig 22075 bp, 17 predicted proteins | sample MGYA00242776_ERZ504794 | MGnify/ENA primary metagenome ERZ504794 (study PRJEB26092, sample SAMD00036434) | human gut metagenome | host: Homo sapiens | study: EMG produced TPA metagenomics assembly of... | reverse complement strand
TAAAAAAATACTACGCCCTGCCCGGCGATCAGGACGACCTTATTTCCATCGGCACCATCGGCCTGATGAAAGCAGTGGATACTTTCGACTCTGACCGTCGGGCACGCTTTTCCACCTACGCCAGCCGATGCATTGAAAATGAGATCCGGATGCAGTTCCGCCGGAACCGCAAAACCGGCGGGACCGTCTCGCTGCAGGAAGCGCTGGAATCAGATGGTGACTCTGCGCTGACGCTGGCCGATGTGCTGCAGGACAGCTTCTGCATGGAGGACACCTGCGAAACGCAGGACGATATCCGCCGGATGCGGCAGCTGCTGGACGGCCTGCCCGCCAGGGAGCGACAGATCATTCTGCTGCGGTATGGTCTTTCCGGCCAGCCGCCGCTGACCCAGCTGGAAACTGCAAAACTGCTGGACATCAGCCGCAGCTATGTTTCCCGTCTGGAAACTCATGCGCTGGAACTTCTGCGCCAGCGGTGGGATGTTCCGGGTACAAAAACAGCGCAGAGGTGAACGGTGTGCTCACCCCTGCGCTATGCAATCAGCTATCCAGAATTTTCAACTGCAGTTCGTCCAATTGTTCAAAAGTATACAGTCGATTCAGCGCTTCCACCAGCTCCTTTTTGGAAAGACGCGGCGGCAGGCCCAGCGCGTTCAGAAGCTTTGCCTTGCGCTCGGCACTGCCCGGCCTGCCGGAAAGCCCCCACTCGTAGAGGTCGGTATAGGTGATCTGCCGTCCTTCCGGGCGGGCCGCTGCGGCACCCGCCTCAGCGCCAAGGGCATCCCGCAGCGCCTGTAGAACAATGGCATCGTCCACGCCCTCGACCCCAAGCAGGCCCTCCTTGCCGGGCTGTTCCTTGCGCTTTTCCTTGCCGTGGATCGCGGGCACGTAAGCCTGAACCACATTCTTTTCTCCCACCAGATTGGTGATGTAGGTGCGGATGCGGAAGCCTGCTGCGTCCGAATCCGTGAGCAGGATCAGGCCGTTTTTCTGCGCCAGCGCTTTGAACAGCTGCTGGCGCTTTTTGTCGCTGTAAATGCCAAAGCCATCCGTCAGCAGGATCATGGCATCGGTCAGATGGGAGAGCCGGGCCGCATCGTACTTGCCCTCCACAATGAGCACCCGGCCTGTATGGATCATTTCGTTTTCCTTCATCGTCCGCTCCCCGCCATTGCCAACCGGCACAGCGCTGTTTCCAGCAGGATCTGGTCATCGGTAGGCTGGCTTTTCAGGCTCTGGTCCAGTTCCAGCAGCACCTGCATACAGTTTTCAATCTGGCCCAGCGTGTAATGCGAGGCTGTTTCGGCCGACCGCTTGAGCCGGTAATCACTGCCCTTATAGCCAAAATCCTTGAATACCGTGCTGTAATTTTTCCGTTTTGCTGCCCCCAGCTTGACCCGGTACAGATCCACATAGCTGCCGATCATGGCCGCTGTAATGGCAATGGGCTCCTGCTGCAGGCGCAGCAAAGTCTGCAGCTTTTTGCAGGCACCTGTGGCGTTTTTGGCCGTGATCATGCGGATCATCTCGAACACGTCTGCTTCCAGACTGACCGTGCCCATTTCCGCCACCATCGCTGCCGTGACCGTCTGATACCCGGACAATGCACAGAGCTTGTCCACCTCATTTTCCAAAAGGAACGGATCCTCGCCGCAGCGCTCCAGCAGCGCCGCCGCTGCGCCGTCCGGCAGGGTGGTTTTCTGCTCCTTTGCGCGGTCGATCATCATCATTTTCAGTTCAAAGGGCTTTGGCTTAGCCAATTCTTCGGTGTAGCCAAGCGCCTTGCACTGCGCGATCAGCTTCTGTGCGCGCTTGCCTGTTTTGAGCTTGCTGCGCTCCAGTTCAAACACGCTGCCCAGCACCACCACAGCATTTTCCAGACTGGAAAGGGTGCTGTTCAACTCTTCCAGATCCTTGTCACTGTAAGCTGCAGGGTCGATCTCCGGCAACACCACCACACGCCGGGTACCAAAAAATGAGATGGTGCCCGCCGCCATGATGAGCTGTTCGATCTCCGGCGCAGCTCCATCCAGAACCGTGGCATCCTCGTCGCTGTCTGCGGTCAGGATGCGGGTGATGGCCGTGACCGCCTGCCGCACCAGATACCGTTCACTGGAATAAAAATAGTAGACCGGACAGCCCTTGTCCGCCAACTGCCGGAGTTTTGTCTCGGTCGCCATGCAGGCACCTCCCTTCTCTTATGGTGTTGTTCTATTGTACCACACTCTGCCCGGATTGCAAAGCATCACTCCGTTTTCAGCCCGCCGTGCCGCCGCAGGCTGATGGATGCCGCCAGTTCTTTTCTGTTGTCCATCCAGTCATAGCTGCGCAGGGCCAGAACATTTTTATACTGCACAGCATCCGGCTTTGCAGGGGAGGCCATCAGCCACTGCACTGTGACCTGTTTTGCCAGTTCTACAGTTCCATTGACCACGGCAAACTGCCGGTTGCCCACAGTCAGCCGCACAAGACAGCCATTCCGGGTGCGCAGCATTTCCACCAGAGCCGGTGTGCACCGCAGCTTTTGTGCTGTGTTCACCGCCATTTCTGCTGCCGGAAGTGTCCGCTCTGCTTCCAGTGTACAGGCCGTTTTAGGGTTTGTGCGCAGGTCTGCCACAAGCTCCACAGTCTGCACGCCCCGCCGGGCAAGCTGGTTTTCCACTGCGTTCTGGGCAGAAGCTCCGCCCCGGAACAGCACCACGGCGGTATCGTTCTGGGTGACGACCACTGCCGGCGCGTTGGCGCTGCCTACAAGGTCGATGTGCACCACATCCCGGCTGAGAGCATTGCCCAGCCCGATGGAAACAGCTGCCGCCAGCAGGATGCATGGCCCTGCCACCCGCAGCCGTACCCGCCAGTGGAACGCCAGCCAGCACAACAGGATCAGCACCAGACACACGATGGCTGCATAGGCCGTATCGAAGTAGATGCCCGCGCCCGGTTTTGCAGAGATCCAGACGGCCCAGCGGTCGAGCAGGCCGGTCAACGCCGCAGACGCTGCGGACAGCACCCCATACAGCGGAGCAAGAGCGGGTACCAGGCCGGCAAAGGCCGTGCCAAGGCCCAGCAGCATCATGGGTTGGATGAGCCACAGCACCGCCACACTGGATGCCACCGCATAAATGCTCACACTCAGCCCGCGCAGCACCAGCACCGGGAATGTGGCCACCGAAGCACAAAACGAGATGCAAATGCTTTCCGCAAGGCCCCAAAGACGTTCCGGCAGTTTGAAATACCATGGGCGCTTCACCGGATTTTTCGCGTTTTTCCAGAACTGGCGGTACCACGCATCCCGGGCGCGGCGGATGCACACACCGCCTGCCACCGTGCCCACCACCGCCGCAAACGAAAGTTCAAAGCCGATATCGCACACTGCATAGCTGTTGCCTGCGGTCATAACGATACCTGCCACCGCCAGAGAGGTAAGGGTATCCGGCGGGCCGTACAGCCACACACCCAGCGCACCGACCCAGACCGCCACTGCGGCGCGGCATACCGAGGGTGTGAAGCCGGTCACGCCCATCAGCAAAAAGGCCAGCAGACTTCGGAATACCGCCCGGCGTCTGCGCCTGCGGTAGCTCTGCTCCCACTCGTAGGGCAGGAGTGTGCTGAGGATATCACCGCACAAAATGGACACATGCATTCCGCTTACCACCAGCACATGGGCAAGACCCGCGCCCCGGTAGGCGCTGCGCATGGCCGAAGACAGATAACTCCGGTCGCCGGTAGTCATGGCAGCCAGCACACCGCCGGTCTTGCCGTCCATACGGCGGCGCAGCGACGCACTGAGCCTTTGCTGCAGGCGGTGGGTGCGGGCGCGGAAGCTGCCGCTTTCGCCCAGAACTGTAAGCTCCGGCCCGTCCTCGTCCATTTCCGCCTGCAGAGCGATGCCGTCCGCATACAGACTGACCCGGCTTCCGGATGCCGGGGCCGACAGTATAAATCTTCCCTGCACCCTTTCCCCGGCTTTGCACTCCGGCAAAGCACTGCACTCCACCCGGAAGGATGCCGCGCTGCCGTTCACTTTCTCTACATGCAAAACCGCATCCACGATACCGGGATCGTAGGAATCCGCCGTGCTTTCCACATCTGCGGTCAGCACCAGCGGACGGCCTGCATATTGCACACGGATGCGCTCCAGCCGGTTTGCCGTGTGCAGCACCGATGCCATACCCACAGCAGCACCCAGCAGGATGCAGAGCGCTGCTTTGCGGGCAGCATCAAAGATGCACAGCACCAGACAAACGGCAACAAAAAATGCCGCAAACGGCACAAAAAGTTCCGTTTGCGGCAAAAAAACGCACACTAACTCCACACTCAGCATTCCAGCGCAGAAAACGCAGAGCGGGCGGCGCATTGCAGCTTAGTGGAAGAACAGAGGCAGCGGCTCCAGGAAGATGATATCCTTGCGCTCAGCTGCATCGCCCTCGGCCAGAACAGCGGCCTGGCCCACAATGGTGCACTGGGTCTGCTCAGCCAGCGCGTCCAGAGCCTTGAGCGAACCGCCAGTGGAAATGACATCGTCCACCACCAGAACGCGCTTGCCGCTCATCTTGTCCAGCTCCTTGCGGTCGATGACCAGCTTCTGCTTGCCTGCGGTGGTAATGGACTGATCCTCCACCACCACGGGGTCGGTCATATACAGCTTTTCGCCTTTGCGTGCGCAGACGTAGGGCTTGCCGCTCTGGCGGCTCATCTCGTGTGCCAGAGGGATGCCCTTGGCCTCGGCGGTCAGCAGGATATCAAAATCCGGGCACTTCTTCAGCAGTTCAGCGGCAGCAGCCACGGTCAGCTCGGCATCACCCAGCATGATAAAAGCAGCAATGTCCATGTGGTCATTCACCTTGCAGATGGTCAGCTCACGGGTCAGGCCTGCAACGTGCAGAGTATAGGTCTCAGCCATAATTCAACGCTCCCTTTTTATTGGAATCAAACAGGCAGTTTTTCGCCGCCCAGAACATGGAAATGCAGATGTTTCACGGTCTGGCCTGCGTCCTCGCCAACATTGGAGATGACGCGGTAGCCGTTGTTCAGGCCCTGCTCCGCAGCCAGCTTTGCGATCACTGCAAAGATATGGCCCAGCAGTGCGCCGTCCTCTTCGGTCAGCGCAGCGGCAGAGACAATGTGCTTTTTGGGCACCACCAGAAAGTGCACCTTGGCCTGCGGGTTGATGTCGTAAAACGCCACCACCTGCTCGTCCTCGTACAGCTTCTTGGAGGGGATTTTCCCCTCCGCGATCATACAGAACAGACAATCTTCCATGGGAAACAACTCCTTCCTGATATTTTATAAACGTCCCCGCCCTCTCAGGCCGCTTTGCGTCCAGCTCTCCCAAAGAGAGAGCCCTTGGCAAAACCATAAACTTTGGCAGCGCGTCAGCGCTGACGGAGAGGGCGAACCCGTTTTCTTATTCGCCCAGAGCCTTCTTGACGATGGTGCCGACAGCAGCCAGAGCTTCGTCGATCTTGGTCTCATCCTTCAGGCCGGCCATTGCAAAGTCCGGCTTGCCGCCGCCCTTGCCGCCGGCAATGGCAGCGATCTCCTTGACCAGAGCACCGGCCTTCAGGCCCTTTTCCTGTGCCTGTTTGGTCACAGTGACAGCCATGGTGATCTTATCCTCAGCCTTGCCCACCAGAACCGCCACAGCGGGCTTCACAGCCTTGTCGCGGACGGTATCGCACATGCCGCGCAGGGTGTCGCCGGTGGTGCCGGTGAAGTATGCAGAAGCGATCTTCACGCCGCCGATCTCTTCGGCATTGTCAAACAGGCTGGTCACCTTGGAAGCGGCGACCTGTGCCTTGATCTCTTCCAGCTCCTTGGCCAGAGCCTTGTTCTCAGCCATCACGGCCTCGGCACGGACGGGCAGAGCGGTCACGTTGTTTGCCTTCAGGGTGTTTGCCACGGTATGCAGCATAGCCTCCTGCAGGTTTGCACGGATCAGCAGGTTGCGGCCGGTGACAGCCTCGATGCGGCGGATGCCCGCAGCAACGGAGGCCTCGCTCACGATCTTGAAGCCGCCGATCTGGGCGGTGTTCTTCACGTGGGTGCCGCCGCAGAACTCGGTAGACCAACCCTCGATGTCCACAACACGCACGACCTTGCCGTACTTTTCGCCGAACAGAGCCATTGCACCCAGCTTCTTGGCTTCCTCAATGGGCATTTCCCGGACGGTGACGTTCATGGACTCGTAGATTTTATCGTTCACGATCTTCTGCACGCGGGCCAGCTCCTCGGGAGTGACAGCGCTGAAGTGGGTAAAGTCGAAGTGAGTGATCTCTGCATCCTGATAGGAGCCTGCCTGATGGACGTGGTCGCCCAGCACTTCACGCAGAGCTGCCTGCAGCAGATGGGTGGCGGTGTGGTTGCGGGCAATGGCCATGCGGTATTCCTTATCCACCTGAGCGGTCAGATGGTCGCCCACCTTCACGATGCCGCTCTCCAGCACGCAGGTGTGGACGTAGTAGCCCTTGGGGGTCTTCTTCACATCCAGCACGCGCAGGCTGCAGTCGGCGCTGTTCAGCATGCCGTGGTCCGCAGCCTGACCGCCCATCTCAGCGTAGAAGGGGGTCTTATCCAGAACCACCAGCACGCCGTCCTTTGCTTCCTCATCAGTAGCAATGGCGTCGGTCAGGGTCTCCTCGTCGCTCAGGGCGACCACGACACCGGTGTCGTTCAGGGTCTCGTAGCCGGTAAAGACGGTGGGCTCTGCATTCAGCGCACCGAACAGATCCTCGCTCCAGCCGGAGATGTTCTTCTTCAGGCGCTCCGCACGGGCACGCTCCTTCTGCTTGGTCATTTCGGCGTGGAAGCCTTCCTCGTCGATCTCAATGCCCTGCTCTGCAGCGATCTCCTTGGTCAGATCCAGCGGGAAACCGAAGGTATCATTCAGCTTGAACACATCCAGACCCTTCAGCAGGTGCTCATGTGCCTTTTCCAGACCGTCGATCATGTTGTTCAGGATGTTCATGCCGGCATCAATGGTGCGGGCAAAGTTTGCCTCCTCGGTGCCGATGACCTTCTTGATATAAGCATCGTGCTCGCGCAGCTCAGGGTATGCGGTCTCGCTGGACTGGATGACAGTCTCCACCAGCTCCACCAGGAACGGGCGGGTGATGCCCAGCATACGGCCATGGCGGGCAGCACGGCGCAGCAGGCGGCGCAGCACATAGCCGCGGCCCTCGTTGGAAGGCAGGATGCCGTCGGACACCATGAAGGTGCAGCTGCGGATGTGGTCGGTGATGACGCGGATGGAGATATCGGTCTTGTCGTCCTCGCCGTAGGTCTTGTTGGCAATGTGCTCTACATGGTGCAGCACGCTCTGCACGGTGTCAACCTCAAACAGGTTGCCCACGCCCTGCATCACGCAGGCCAGACGCTCCAGACCCATGCCGGTATCAATGTTGGGGCGTGCCAGACGCTCGTAGTGGCCCTTGCCGTCGGCATCGAACTGACTGAACACCAGATTCCAGATCTCCATATAGCGGTCGCAGTCGCAGCCCACGCCGCAGGTCGGCTTGCCGCAGCCGTACTCGGGGCCGCGGTCAAAGTAGATCTCGGAGCAGGGGCCGCACGGGCCGGAGCCATGCTCCCAGAAGTTGTCTTCCTTGCCCAGACGCACCATGTGGTCGGGGGCGATGCCCACCTTCTTGGTCCAGATATCGTAAGCCTCGTCGTCCTCTTCGTACACAGAGATATGCAGGCGGTCCTTCGGAATGGCCATCCACTCGTCAGAAGTCAGGAACTCCCATGCCCAAGGAATGACCTCCTCCTTGAAGTAATCCTGGAAGGAGAAGTTGCCCAGCATCTCAAAGAAGGTGCCATGGCGGGCAGTGATGCCAACACGCTCGATATCCGGGGTGCGGATGCACTTCTGGCAGGTGGTCACGCGATGACGGGGCGGCTCCTCCTGTGCCAGGAACCACTTTTTCATGGGAGCCATGCCGCTGTTGATCAGCAGCAGGCTGGGGTCGTTCTTGGGTACCAGGGGGAAGCTGTCCAGACGCAGATGACCCTTGCTTTCAAAGAAGCTCAGGTACTTTTCGCGCAGTTCATTCAAACCGGTCCATTGCATAGATCTTTCTCTCCTCAATCGTCTTTGGCGTTTGTGCGCCGTTTTTATGCTGTTATGGCAGAGGGGCGGCACGGTGAAAAAACAAAAAACAGCCCTCATCCCAAAAGGGACGAAGGCTGCTTGTGCATCAAACTCCGTGGTACCACCCAAATTGCAAAGGATAAAATGTGTCCCCTGCCGCTTTCGGCGCGTTAACGCTGCGCTGCGTCCGACTTGTGTCGCCGGAAGCTCCGGGGTGGCGCAAAATGGAACCGACCGGAACGCCTTGCAGCTGGAAGCGCTCTCTCTGAACGGCGGTGTACATTTCTGACCCCATCATTGCCATCTGTCATAATTTTACATTCCGCAAAGCAGACACAATGCCCCTTTGCGTACAGCTAAATTATAGCATACGCAAAACGTTTGTCAACGGTTTTGAGCAAAATTTACGGCACCCAGATGCGGACGATGCTGCTGATGGTGCCATCCTCGGTAAAGACCAGGGTGTTGTTGGGCATCCAGCCGTCCGGCTCGGCGTTGACGGCCTCGGCCACGGCATCGGCGCCGTCCGTCTCCACGGTGGAAGCCTGCGGGTCGGCCGAGCTGTCGCTCAGGGTCACGCCCCCGGCCAGAGGCAGGGTCACCTCGCCCATCTCATAGTAGACGGGGTAATCGTCAAAGGTCACGGTGCGGTACACATCGTGGTCCAGCGTCAGCTCCACGCCGCCCGCTTCGATGCCGCCGTTGATGGTCACATAGCCGTTGTCGGCATCCCTGTCGATGCTGGTCACAGTCAGCTTGGTCACGGTGGTGTCGCCCTGGTCGTGGATCCGAAGCACGCTGCCCTCCTGCAAGGCGTCGATGTCCTCGGGCAGGTAGCTGTCGTAGCCGTATACGCTCAGGGTCGCCTGGCCGTCGGCCACCTTGGTGATGCTGGCTGCAAACTTGTAGGAACCCGTCTTGATCTCGTTCAGATCCCCGGCGTCGATGGGCAGCACATCGCCCATCTCACCGGCTGCTTCGGACGAAGCCGCACTGCTTTCCACGCCGGAAGCCGGTGCGCTTGCCGCGCTGCCTGCGGTGCTGTTGCTGCTGCCGCAACCTGCCAGAATGCCCACTGCCAGAATGGCCGTAACGGCCAGCACCTTTTTATTCAGTTTCATATTCTATACCTTCTTCTGTTGTTGTCGGGGCGGTGTTTTCCGCACCTGTCTCGGTATCATACGTCACCCGCGCGGAAAAGTCAACATTTCCTTTTCTCTGCGCTTGACGCGCGGTTTTTGTTCCGCTACAATAAAAACGAATCAAGAACCCATTCTATTGCAACTGATTTTAAGATAGAGAGGAATTTCCCGTGAAAATTTTAAAAGTAAAATGTCTTGCCCCCACCCGGCTGGACAACTACCTGATGCAGCAGTACCCGGCACTGAACCCGGGCCGCCTGAACAAGGCCCTGCGGGAGAACAAGATCAAGCTGAACGGCAAAAAGCAGCCGCTTTCCACCCGCGTGATGGCCGGTGATGAGATCAAGCTGTTCATTCTGGATGAAGTTCTGGATGCGGACAGGCGTGTGGACGGTCCGGCGTGGAAGAACGCCCGCGGCCCGGCACAGGTGGTCTACGACTGCCCGCAGATCGTCATTGTGAATAAGCCCGCCGGTCTTGCCGTGGATGGTCCGGAGGACGATACCCTGCTGAACCGCACCCTGCTCTACCTGAACCAGCAGGGCGAGTACAAGGAGAACGACCTGTACACCCCGGCGCTGTGCCACCGGCTGGACACCGGCACCAGCGGCCTTGTCATCGTTGCCAAGACCCCGGAGGCCGAAGAGCTGTTCCTTGCAGCCATCAAGAACCGCGAAGTGAAAAAGACCTACCTCTGCGTCACCTTCGGCCGTCCGATGCCGCCGGATGCCACTCTGGGCGGCTATCTGCTCAAGGACGCGGACCGCGGCATCGTGAAGATCGTGGAGGACAAGCAGCCCGGTGCCAAGGAAGTGGAGACCCGGTACGAGACCATCGCCGTCTCCGGTCGTCTGGCCCTGCTGAAGGTGCAGCTGATCACCGGCCGCACCCATCAGATCCGCGCCCACATGGCCAGCATCGGCTGTCCCATTCTGGGCGACAGCAAATACGGCAACAACACCGCCAACCGCGAGCTGAAACTCAAGTATCAAGCCCTGTGCGCATGGGAACTCACCATGCCCCGCTTCAACCAGCCGGATTTCGAGTTCCTCAGCGGCAAGACCTTCCGCGCACCAAAGCCCTGGTATTACAGTCAGGTACTGGACGGAACCCTGAAATAAGCTTTTTTACAACAAATTACAGCAAAAAAGAAATCCCGGAAGTGTATTCCGGGACTTCTTTTTTTTCGTTTATGATTTTACTGGAATAGACCGCCAAACCAGCCCAGAGTGGACTCAGTTGCATTTGCAAAGGCATCCTGAACTTCCTGAATGCTGTCCAGCAGCTTGGTGCCCTCGGTATCCTTCACCGACCAGTAAACGCCGCTGCTTGCCGAGCCATCCGAAACCGTGAAGTCACTGGTAAAGCAGAGGTTATCGCCCTGAGAATCGGTCACGACCACCATGTAGGTGTAATTGCCTGCGGGCAGTTCACCAAAGCGGATGGAGCTGTCCAGCGACTTGAAGGAGAAGATTGCCGTATTGGGTGCTGCCTGTGCAGTGAACACCGTCTGGTCGTTCTCGTCCAGCACTGCCAACTGCACATTGGTCAGGGTGGTGCCCAGCGCAGCATTTGCAGTGCCGGTCAGCGCCATGCCCTTGCCCGCACGGACATTGATGGGGTAGCTCATGCCTTCCAGACGCAGGCCGTCAGCCTCTGCAGCAATGAAGTTGTGATCTGATGCCACATACCAGTAGCAGGAGGACCTATTGACCGAAACGCTGGAGTTTTCCAGCGGGATGCGTCCGGAAGAGATGTTGCCTGCCGGATCGGAGCAATAGAAGTTGCCGTTGGTGTAGTCGGTGAGCAGCACTGCATGGGGCTGGCTGCGGTCATACAGCACGATGCCCTCCGGGTGCTGCGAAAGCAGGGTGATCAGGGTCTGCACTTTTTCCTGTTTGCGGGAGGGCAGTGTGCCGTAGCCCACCTGCATCTCCTTATATGTAAAGCTGTGGGAAAGCCCGTTGGACCATGCTGTGGAACGGACACTGTTCTCGGTCACAGTGGACCAGTCGGTCAGGCCGTCAAAATAGGCACGGCGGCGCAGCATCATGGCTGCGGATGCCAATGTGCAGGTGCCGCCGCGGCTCTGCTTGAAGTAGAAGCCTGCGTCCACGTTCAGATCAACCGCCAAGGCCGCCGGCAGGCAGGTGAGCATAAACACCAGTGTCAGCACAAGGCTCAGCAGTTTTTTACGGGACGGTGCAGCGGTATTCACGGGTAGGTTCTCCTTTCAGCTTCCATGGCTTGTTACGTTTACCACCATAAAGTATACCAACCTGTTACCCTTTTGTAAACGTTTGTGAAGCTTTTTTCTCAATATCAACACGTTTGGGCAGTTTTTGTTGGAGAGAATGCACAGTTTCCGGCAAGATATTCTACATTTTTTACAAAAATCCCGTCCTGACATTTTTCAAGCGCACCATATTTTGCATTCTTTTTTCATTTTCTGACCACGCTGTGGGCAAACAAAAAAGCTCCACTGGGGCTTTCGTTGCTTCGCAAACGCAAACTTTTTTCTCCGCAATCAGCGGTCAAAGTGTCCTCAAACCGGACGGTTTGGGTGCCATCCTTGTAGTTGAACGTGATTAGCATCCGGTCATCGTACAGAAAAATGGCATTGACAAAAATCTCGATCAGCGCTTTCCGCTGCTTTTTCTGCGAAATATCGAACTTTCTAAATTTCATCAGCCAGAATCGGATGAAATCCTCATTGAAGCTGGGCTTCTTCAATTTTTCATCTGCGATTTTTGCAGTCAGCTCATCTTTCTGGATTTCCAGCGCTTCCAGACGCTCTTTCGTTGTCCGGGTGTACAAGCCGTCCTCGATCGCCTTCATCAGGTTGTCTAGCTTTTTGTTGACCTCTCGCAGTTGCTTTTCCAGCAGCGGCATCGTGGTGTTTTCCTGATTCTGGACATCCATGACCAGTTGAACGATCTTGTCAATCACCGCATCGTCCTGAATCAGCTTCATGGTCTCCCGAACAACCAGATCTTCCAGCCAATCCTTCTGCACGGTCTTTTTGTTGCAGCCCTTACGCCGCTTGACGTTGGCGCATACTTATATTTTTTCAGCAAGTGCTTCACCATCTTACGCATACTTGCGCGGGCAGTTTCTTTTTCTGCAGGTCTACTACGCTCCCATTACTGAATTTCTGCGTTTTCAGCCATCTCCATTGCAGCGTTCGATTGACACAGGTTGAGTTATCGGCAGATACAGCAAACACAACGGGCGGCTCTGGTAACAGAGCTGCCCGTTGTGTTCGTTTATGAAAAGGAGAACTTAGATCTCATACCACTTGATCTCGTTGGCATCCAGATGCAGAGCAAAGCTGCTGCCGTCTGTGGTGTAAACGGTGGTGTCCTGCGGCTCGTAGGTGTTGTTCACCACGCAGTACTTGCCGTTTTTGACGTAGGCGTGCACCTCCACGTTGTAGTTGGAGCTGAACCATGTATGCAGCTCCTCCTCGCTGTGGGCACTCCACAGGATAGCGCGGTAAAGGGTACGGCTGTTGGCAAAACTGTAAGGCACACCGCTGATGTACACGGCGCGCCCCTTGCCGAAGTCGTGTGCCGCCATCTGCACTTCCTTGTTCCGCTGCACCAGCACCTCGGTGCCCTCGAGGGCGTAGATGTTCTTTTTGCCCTCGCCAAAGTCCACGGGTTGGTCGGCGTCCTGCAGAATGAAATGGTCCGGGTGTTCTTCCCAGTTGTACTTGTCGTAGTTGAGGGTGAAGCCGTTTTCTTCCTCCACGCCCAGCACGCTGGCAAGCTGGAGAATGTGGCCCTGATACGGGTGACCGGAAGGCTCACCCACGCCGATAAAGCCGCCTCCGTTCCAGACGAACTTGCGGATAGCGGAGGAGATCTCCGGGTCTTCCCACCAGATGCCGCCGGTGTGTGCGGTGTCGGCATCGCCGACATTGATAATGACATCCAACGAATCCAGCAGATGCGGGTCATTCTTGATATCCTCAAAGCTGATAAACTTCACATCAAAGGGCGCACCGGACAGCATCTCAATGACACCGGCATAGCTATAGTTCTGCTTGTAATAGAGGGCGTGATGCACCATGTGACAGCCCCAAGCCCGCATTTTACCCCAACAGTTCAGCACGGCCACTCGCTTGACACAGTAGGGTGTGGTGTCCTTGATGTTCTCGTACAGTTCGCGGAACTCGTTGCAGACGCTCTCCACGTAGTCCACGAACTCCGGGAACTGCAAGGCCAGTTTCAGATAGCCGCCATAGCCGATGCGGTCGATGGGCTTGCGCAGGATAGCGCGGCGGGCTGTAACCCAGTTCTCCTTGGCTTCCCGCACCGGGTCGCCGCCCTCGTGGAAGGTGTCGGGGAAGAAGTACGGCAGGAAACGGCCCTCGGTGTACTTCACGCCCTCAATGTCAGAAATCAGGCGCAGGGTGGAGCCGTTGCCCACGCTGCCCACTACGGCATCCAGTCCGATGGTCTTGAACTCCGGCATGAAAGGTTCGGTGCCGATCCAGTGATCGCCGAGGAACATCATGGCTTCGCACCCGCACGCGTGGGTGATGTCCACCATCTCCTTGGCAAGCTTTGCCACCTCGCGGCGCTGGAAGGCCTGAAAATCCCGAAATTCCTTGCTGGGCACCCGGTACTGGTTGTTATAGTAGCCCTGATCGATGATGTACTCCGGGCGGAACTTGTAGCCCACTTCCTGCTCAAACTGGTTGAGGATATAAGGGCTGACCGAAGCAGAGTATCCATACCAGTCCACGAACTTCTCCCGCTTCAGCTCGTCGAAGATCAGGGTGAACTGGTGGAAGAAGGTGGTGTAGCGGATGACGTTAACATAGGGGTGCTCTGCAATGAACTTGCGCAGGCGCTCCATGGAATACTTGTGGGTCTTGGGCTGACGCACGTCAAAGGTGATCTGGTGCTCAAAATTCGTCCAGCCGTTGGTGGTAGCGTTGTACATATGCACCGGGTCCCAGATGAGGTAAGCCAGAAAACTGACGGTATACTCATGGAACGGTACGGCCTGTACCGTCACACTGCCGTCGGCGTAGCTCCACTTTTCCGGGGGCACGGGCTGACCGGTGGTTCGATCCATGACCTCCCACCAGCGGGTGATGTCGTCGTTGGTGTTCACCTGCATCAGCTCCGGGCTGATGCCCTTCATCAGCGGGATGGTCACAGTGTCGCCGGGGGCGGTGTAAAAGCCGGTCATGATGTAGCACTGCTGTACCTCGTCCGGGTTTGCCTTTGCCCATGCGTTATCCTTGCGGGTGGTATAGTAGGTGGAGTAGATCTTGGCGTCCGCATCCTTGAGCTGCTGCGGGAAGTCGGTGCCGTCGCAGTCGCGGATGGCATCGGCTCCCCACTTTTTTAAGATCTCCAATGTTTCGGGCACAACGTCCAAGTCTGTGGGAATGGTCACGCGCCCGGTCTTTCTCAGTTCGTCCATGGGAAACTCTCCTTTTGCCTCTCTTTGAATTGTAGGGGGTCAATCGTAGGCGGCGTTATACAGCGCCAGCACTGCCAGCAGCAGCGCTACGCCCACCAGCATGATGCCAAGCCCTGCCAGTTGTCCGGTCATTTTCCAGCCGGACACCACCAGCACCAGTGCCAGCACGAACAGCACCAGCATCAGTACCATGCGCAGGGCGGGATGGTTTTTCCAGTATGCTTTCATCGTTTGTCACCTTAACCTTTCAGGCCGCCCACGGTCATGCCCTGCGTCAGCTGCCGCTGCACGCAGATGTACAAGATCAGGGTGGGCAGCATTACCAGCACAAGACCTGCGTACATGGTGCCGTACTGGGCGGCGCTCTGCTGCGCCTGCATCAGGTTCAAAAGACCTACCGGCAGGGTGCGGGGCGCCTTGGTGGAGCTCATCAGGGTCATGGAGATGATATACTCGTTCCAGAAGGACAGGAAGTTGAACAGGATAATGGTGATGATGGAGGGCTTTGCCATGGGGAAGATGATGCGGGTCATGGTGGAAAAATAGCTTGCACCGTCGATATAGGCGGCCTCCTCAAAATCGTGGGGCAGGGTGGCAAAGTAGCCCGACAGCAGGTAGATGGTAAAGGGCAGCGCGGTGGCGGCGTATACCACCGCCAGCACCACCAGATTGTTCAGCAGAAAGCCGCTACCAAAATGGCTTTTCAGCCACACATCGCCGTCCCGCAGCATCAGGAAGATGGGCACCACGATGTAGTTCACGTTGATGAACAGGCCCGCCATGAACAGGGTGTTCAGTACCTTGCACCCCTTGAAGTGGAAGCGGGACAGGCAGTAGGCGGCGGGCAGGGCAACGACCAGAAGCAGTGCCAGAGCCAGCGCGGTGACGATGACCGAGTTGAGCATATATTCGCCCATTTTCGCGCCGTTCCATGCGTTGACGAAGTTCTGCCAGTAGAACCCGGCGGGCAGTGCCCAGGGGTTGCCGTAGAACTCTGCATTCTGCTTGATGGAGGCCATGAACACCCATGCCACCGGCACGATGATGGTAACGGCCAGCAGAACCAGCACAAAATAGATGAAAAACTTGTACAGACCTTCCGCAGAGCGGGAAGATTTTTCGGTGGTATTCTGCATCTTCTTCCCTCCTTAAAATTCCAGCGTATCGCGGTTGGTGACCTTGTTGACACAGGCGGACAGGGCAAACGAGAACAGGAAGATTACCACGCCGATGGCCATGCTGTAGCCGTAAAGACCGGCGTCCTTCTGGCTGTACATATAACTCAGCGCCACATCCGATGCGCCGTTGGGGCCGCCGCTTGTCATGGCCTTGACGAAGAGGAAGGCCATGTTGATGGTGGAGATGATAAAGAAGGTCAGAGTGGTGCGGATATTCGTCCAGATAAGGGGGATGGTGATCTGGAAGAACTGGGTCAGCCGCCCGGCACCGTCCAGATTGGCGCTCTCGTACAGGCTGATGGGCACGGCAGACATGGAGGCCATGTACATGACCATGTAGTAGCCGATGGCCTGCCACACCATGGCAATGATGATGGAGGGGATGACCAATTTTTCGCCCTTCCACAGGATGGGGTCGCTCATGTTGCGGAACAGGCCGATGATGCTGTTCAGCATGCCGTTTTCCGGCTTATAGATGGCAGAGAAGATGCCGGAGATGACGACCACCGACAGGATGTTGGGGATGTAGAAGATGATGCGAAAAAAGTTCTGGCCTTTGATCTTCTCCCGGGTGAGGATGGCGGCAAATACCAGTGCAAAGGCGAAGGTGATCAGGGTGACCGTTACCACCAGCAGGATCATATTCTGCATGGAGCGGATGAACTGGGCGTCCCGCAGCAGATGCTGGAAGTTTTTAAGCCCCACAAAGGTCTCGTTGGGAGAATAGGCACCCCGCTCATACAAACTCATGCGGAACACGTTGAGGGTGGGCAGGATCATAAAGAGGAAAAACAGGATGGTAGCCGGTGCCACACAGAGGAATACGAACCGTTTGCGGCTTTTATCCGTTCTCATAGGGGATTGACCGCTCCTTTCTTGATGGTACTGTACAGCCCAAAAAAGCGGAGGCGGTAAAAACCGCCCCCGCTGGGCAGGGCTTAATTACTCGATGATGTTGGCGCGCATCTGGTCGCTGGCGGACTTGATGCCGTCGATCCACTGCTGCTCGGTCATACTGCCGGACACCAGAGAGTTGACAGGGTCGAAGAACACAGTGCGCACTTCCACGCCGGGGATGGCGCTGAAGGCTGCAAAGTTGCCCATGGCGGCCTTTGCGCCGTTGTCGTAGATGGAGTAGAACATCTTGTTGTCGCCTTCCAGACTGTCGGCGATGCCCAGCACAGGCTGGATCGCGCCGCTCTCGGCAAACAGCTTGCAGGCCTCGTCACTGTACAGGTAAGCCACGAACTGCTTGGCGGCATCCTGATGCTCGGCACCGGCGGGGATCCATGCCTGCTCGAACCAGGTGTAGCTGTAACCGTCGCCGCCGGCCTTGACAGCGGGCAGGGCGGTCATGCCCCACTCAAAGCCGTCTGCACGGGGAGCCTCGGCCATCTCGCCCACGATCCAGGTGCCGTTGGGCATGAACAGGGCCTTGTTGTCCAGCACCAGCTGCTGGTTCTGGGTAAAGTCCTGATCGTTGGCCTGTGCGGGGGTGATGGGGTTGGTGTAGGAAGCCAGCTTTGCCACGATATCAAAGCAGGTCTTTGCTTCGGGGGTGTCCCAGATGCCTTCTTCGTAGTGGGTAGCCTTGTTGAAGAACTCCGGGCCGCCTGCGGCGTACATCAGCGCATAGAAGAAGGCGTCGAAGTAGCCGGTGGTGGGGTAGGTGAACAGGTAGGTGCCCTCAGCGGCAGCCTTGTCGCCCAGTGCCCACATCTCGTCCCAGGTCTTGGGCACGTCCCAGCCCTTTTCCTTCAGGAAACCGGCGTTGTAGAACAGGCCGCAGGGGCTGTAGAACATGGGAGCCAGATAGGTTTTGCCGTCGCCGTAGGGGTTGGTCAGGGAGGTGTCGGTAAAGCCGCCGGCGATCTTCTCGCTCACCTTCTTGCTCTCGCCGGGCACGGTCATGCTCAGCACATCGGTGATGTCGGCGATCAGGTTGCCCTTGATGAACTGCTCGGTCAGGGCAGCTTCACGGCCGGTGGCCAGATGGACCACGTCGGGGTAGTCGCCGCCCTGCATGGAGGGGCCGATGACGTCCTCCAGCTTTTTGTCGGTGGTCAGGTCCACCTTGATGCCGGTCTGTGCGGTAAAGGCCTCGGCGACCTTCTTCCACATATCAGCGCCGTAGCCGGTCTCGATGGCGGCTACCTTGATGGTAACGTCTGCAGCCGCCGCTGCGGAAGAAGCGGCGGTGGAGGATGCCACGCTGGATGCGGTGGAGCTGGAAGAGCCGCCGCAGGCAGCCAGACCCAGTGCAGCGGCGCCAACGCCGGCCGCCTTCAGGAAATTACGACGAGAAATACGATTCATACTGTGTTGCCTCCATCATTTTGTTCCGTTCAAACACAGCCGGGCAAACAGGCTTTGCCCGAAGGACTGTGTGTTTTTCTGCCTCCAATATAAATTCTTTCGCTTCCTTGCTCAAGAGGTTTGTTGTTTCATTTTTTATAGATGTTGCTTTCTAAAAAAATCTTCCAGCAAAAGTGCTAAAAATCTTTTAGAAGTTTCAGCATAATCCCCAACCTGTAACTATTTTGACATATTTCGAAGGGACTTGAGAAACAAAAATATAAAAATCAGCCTAAAATCAGGGCTTGCTTTTTTTGTATGTTCCCTCTATAATGAGGGTAAAGTGCACGAAACAACGCACCATTTTTTGATAATGTTTTTAGAATGTTGCGTTTATTTTTAGAAAATTTGCGTTTCCCGAAGGAGCCGATCATCTATGAGTACCCAGCGCTTTGATATCCGCCACGCGCCCGCTCCGCGGGAATCCTTCCGGCTGCTGTACATCAGCAAAAGCAAATTTGGCGGCGATTGGAACAGTACCACCCACACCCACTCCTGCACGGAGCTGTTCTACTGCCTCAGCGGCGAGGGACAGTTCTACCTTGCCGGGCAGCTGTTCCCGGTAAAGCCGGACGATATGGTCATTGTGAACCCGCAGGTGGAGCATACCGAGCTTAGCCTGAACGCCTCGCCCTTGGAGTATATCGTGCTGGGCGTTGCCAGCATGGAGTTTTTGTTCAGCAAGGCGGATACGAACTACGCCATCTTCAATTGCCGGGAGAACCGGGAGCGGATGGTCACGTTGCTGCACATGCTGCTGGCCGAGGCCGACCGCAGCTTAGACGGCTGCGAGACCGTTTGTCAGGACCTGCTGGAGGTACTGCTGATCTGGCTAGTGCGCTGCACCACCATTTCGCTGCAGCTGGAGGAGGCTGCCCCGACCGAGAACCGGGAGTGCGCCGAGATCAAGCGGTATCTGGACACCAACTACCGCGAGGATATCTCGCTGGACCTGCTGGCAGAGCTTGCCCACCTGAACAAATACTACCTGGCCCACACCTTCCAGCGGGAGTACGGCATTTCCCCCATTACTTACCTGAACCGCCGCCGCATTGAGGAGAGCAAGCATATGCTGGGCAACACCAGCTACAGTCTGGCGCAGATCAGCGAGCTGATGGGCTTTTCCTCCCCCAGCTATTTCTCCCAGTGCTTCCGCAAGGCGGAGGGCATGACCCCCAACGAATACCGCCGTCAGACGCGGCAGGGAAAACGCCCCGCCCCGACAAAACGGCATGAAGTATAACGAAAACGAGGAATTTATGATGAAATCCGTTACCCTTTCTTTGCTCCAGTCTGCTGCAAATGCCTTTGATTTTGGCGGGCCTGTGCTCTGCGATGCTCACCACTATGGTGAGGGGCATATCAACGACACCTTTGTGGTCTGGCGGGAAGATCATTCCAAACGCTTTATTTTGCAGCGCATCAACACAGATACCTTTACTAACCCGGTGGGCCTGATGGAGAATGTCTGCGGCGTGACCCGGCATCTGCGGGCGAAAATTCTTGCCGAGGGCGGCGACCCAGCACGGGAAACGCTGAATGTCATCCCAACTTTGTCGGGGTCGACTTGCTATCTGGATGCAGACGGCGGCGCATGGCGTGCCTACGACTTTGTAGAAGATACCATCTGTTTGCAGCAGGTCGGCAGCGAAACCGACTTCCGCACCGTGGCCGAGACACTGGGCAAATTCCAGAACCAGCTGGAGGATTATCCGGCCTCCACCCTCCACGAAACCATCGCCCGCTTCCACGACACGCCCAACCGCTATGCCAATTTTGAAAAAGCCCTCGCCGCCGATGCACTGGGCCGGGCAAAAAATATCACGTCGGAAATCGAATTTATCCATGCGAGGGAGCAGGACTGCCATGTCCTGCTGGATCAGCTGGCCGCCGGGGAAATCCCCTTGCGCGTCACCCATAACGATACCAAGATCAACAATGTCCTCATCGATGCCGCTACCGGAAAAGGCATCTGTGTCATTGACCTCGACACCGTGATGCCGGGACTTTCGGCCTACGACTTCGGCGATTCCATCCGCACCGGTGCCAACGACTGCGCTGAGGACGAACCTGACCAGAGCAAAGTCCATTTTGACCTGCATCTGTACGAAGTGTTCGCCAAAGGGTATCTCTCCACTGCCGGGGCATCCATGAGCATGGCAGAAAAAAAGAGCCTTGCATGGGGTGCAAGGCTCATGACGCTGGAATGCGGCATCCGTTTTCTGACTGACTATCTGGAGGGCGACCATTATTTCCATATTGCTCGCCCGGATCACAACCTCGACCGCGCCCGCACCCAGTTCACACTGGTGCGGCAGATGGAAGAGGTTTTCGATCAGATGCTGGAAATCGTCTGCCCGGACAATCACTGATTTCGCAATCTCCTCCATTCGGATACAGCAAGAAGCATGGACGCTCTCCTTTTCGGGGGCGTCCATGCTTCTTTTTACAGCTTATCCCTACACACCCATCAAATCGTCCTTTGAGGACGCTGGGAGCGTCGAGGACATGATGCGCTGCAGCAAATCATGAAAGCCCTTTTCAGCCCTGACCAATCACAATCCCCCAATGGCTATCATTGTAGCTGTAAATAGAAAAAACAGCTCAAGCGGCCTCCTATAAGTCCTACTATCACTGCTTTACCACAATAAATTTTTCAAAATCATCTTGACGCGCCTTGCGAACCATGATATTCTCTGTCACAAATCCCACTGATTTTGTGGATTGGTCTAAAACCATCCACAAGATGTGGTCGTGTTCATTTTGAACACTGCCTCACCGTGGATCATCTCTAAAAGATCAACCGCCCCGCAACACACCGATTCATTTTGCCGCCGTTTCACCCGACAAAATCATCGCTGCGCTGCGTGGGCGGTATTTTTCTTTTATGGGTAACGCACCTTGAAAATTTCATGAGCCGACCGGACGTGATACCGACTTTCCGTCAACGCCGCTGCGCAAACAGGGGCAGGAACTTCGTTCGGAGCAAACGGTGACCTCATTACATGAGCAGAGCCCCGCTACTTATTTTTTGCGTCTTAATAATTTGGAAACATTTGTAGAACTTGTCGGGGCAAAGCCCCTCCATCTGCTATCGCAGACCGTTCTGCCGCTTAAAAGCCCCACTGGGGCTTTCATTGCTTCGCAAACGCGGTCTATGTGTTTTGAGCGCAGCGGTAGAGGGCAAGAACCGTCCCGTGGCCACAAATTTTCAATTCTTGAAAATTTCCTGTCCATCCGGGACTTCACTTCTGCAATGCGTCTGCATTTCCGAAGTGATCTTGTTGGGGTAGCGCTTGTCGGGGCAACGCCCCTCCATCTGCTGTCGCAGACCGCGCTGCCGCTTAAAAGCCCCACTGGGGCTTTCATTGCTGCGCTGCGCTTCGCAAACGCGGTCCCACCCCAAACCCTGCTCATAGTTCGCGCCTGATGGCGCGAACAAACGGCGTGTCGTGCTTACATAGTTTCACCGAGAAGTTGTCGAACAGACAGGAGGTACAATGACCAAAACGAATGTTCAACCGATTCCTAGCAATTCCCAGCACCACGACACGCCGAACAACAAAACGCACGTCATCAAGTTCCGTGTGACAGCGGAGGAAAAAGCGTCACTGGAACTCACTTGCAAACTCCTGAATCTCTCCCTCTCCACTTTTATCCGCCGAGCCATTCACAACGTCAAAATCGAGAAAACGGTCATCGTTGCCAGCGGCGGTGAAGAAACCCTGACCGCTGTTTCCACCCTGCTTGCTACAATTGTGTTGGTTCTGAAAGGTTCACAGCCAGTGAGCTATACAGACGCCCAAACCTAAGCTACAATTGAGATGTGCAGAGAGAACGCTGCCCTGCTTGAGCTACCACGCTCG
>ENA-OQKN01000872-OQKN01000872.1-human-gut-metagenome-genome-assembly--contig:-NODE-872-length-22083-cov-3.584442_pt1 | contig 22083 bp, 17 predicted proteins | sample MGYA00242776_ERZ504794 | MGnify/ENA primary metagenome ERZ504794 (study PRJEB26092, sample SAMD00036434) | human gut metagenome | host: Homo sapiens | study: EMG produced TPA metagenomics assembly of... | reverse complement strand
GTTAAATTACCGTCTTCTGATCTTAATCCGGGATCATATTCCTTTTTCTATTTTTTCAGATGTTTCCAAAGATCTGTCCGACCGCTTAGAACATGTTCTCTATGATCAGGAAAGCTTTGAAAAACGCATTTTCCAGTTAAAAACAAGGCAGTATACCTACACACGTATCAGCCGCTGCCTTCTGCACATTCTTTTAGGGATCACAGATGAAATGGTATCAGCCGGAAAAAAAGCAGGATATGCCCCTTATGCCCGTATTTTAGGTTTCCGAAAGAACAAAGCAGCTCTTTTAGGGGAAATAAAAAAGCATACCCGGATACCATTAGTCACAAAGACTGCCGATGCATCCAGGATGCTTTCTGATACTGCAAAATTGATGTTTGAACAGGATCTGTATGCTTCCCATGTACGTCAAAGCATTCTGGCTTCAAAAACCGGACAGCCGGTGCGAAATGAGTACACGCAGCCTATCTGTATTATTTAGCAGATGGATCAAGTTCCGGTGCTAAAAGCCGTACAATCGCCGGATCAGCATGTAAAAAACGGATCAGTTCCTTTACCTGCTCTCCTGCTTTTTGGCGTTTTTCTTCTTCTGCCGGACTTATTTCATTTTTCTTTCTGGAAACAGCACGCAAAAGGATATTTTTCGGAGTATGCTCCATATCAATGAATTCCAGGATCTGGGTATTGTAGCCAGTGTACTCTAATATCTGGGCACGGATAGCATCTGTGTAAAGAGCCGCCATTCTTTCTTTAATAAGACCATATTCCAGAACCGGCTGCAGCAAGGGATTTTTGATCTGCTTATTTAATTCATGCTGACAACAGGGAACAGATAAAATAACCTTTGCATCCCAGCCAACTGCCTTTTCCAGTGCATAATCTGTTGCCAGGTCACAGGCGTGCAAAGTAACCACCATATCTACATGGTCTACTCCTTCATAAGAGGCAATGTCTCCGCAGGTAAAGCTTAACTTATCATAGCCATAGCGGATAGACAGTTCACTACAATGGCGTATCACTTCTTCCTTCAGGTCAAGTCCAATGATGCGTACCGGATATCCTTTTAATTCCTTCAGGTAATAATACATGGCGAAAGTAAGGTAAGACTTTCCGCAGCCAAAATCAATGATGACATTTTCCTTGTGTTTGTCTAATTGAGGCAGAATATCTTCAATAAACTCTAAAAAACGGTTGATCTGACGATACTTGTCGTAACGGCTGTGAACGATCTGTCCCTCTTTTGTCATAACACCCAGGTCCACTAAAAACGGGACAGGTGTGCCTTCCGGAAGCAGATATTGCTTTTTGCGGTTATGTTCTAAGGTCTTCTGAGTAATGATCCGGGCCTGTTGTTTGAATTTTACTGTCATTTTTCCTTTTTTGCTTACAAGTACGGTTCCTTTGCCTTTGGCAGATGTGATCTCGCCCTGGCGAAAATCGTGAGCCAGACAGTTTTCCACATAAAGAATGGCTTCATCTATGTTTAAATTTTTGTGAAATGCCTGTTTACCCCGCTGTTCTTCTGCCTGAAAGATCAGTTCACCTTTTAAAAGAAGAGGACGGATCTTTGTCTTTGAAAATGTTGACGCATCTACAGGATTGGTTAAAAGGATGCGTTCCAGATCTTTATCCAGGCAAAATTCCAATATCTGGCGCAGTCTTGCCTGTTCATTGAGTTCTGTCATAAATCTCTCTTCTCCCCTTTAGTTTTCCTTAAAAAATGTTTCTGCAAACGGTACAAGCTGCGCAAGATCGTGGATCACTGCTTCGGGATCTTCTACTTTTCCAAAGCCATATGCAGCATGGACAAAGGGGATGCCGGCATCCTTTGCTGCCTGGGCATCCATAGCTGTATCGCCCAGATAAAAGCTGCGATCCAGATGATTGCGCTGGATCACAAGGGAAATATTTTCAGCTTTAGACAGATTTGTATTTCCGTAACATTCGATGTCTGTAATATATTGTTTCAAGTCACAGGCTTCCATCAGCACTTCAATATATCCGCTCTGACAGTTGCTGACAATGAACAGCTCATATTTTTTACTAAGTTCAGAAAGGACTTCCTGTACATTTGGATAAAGTGTTCCCGGATGGTCTAAAAGATACTGGTTTTCATAGTTCATACAGGCTGCCATTACTTCCATCCGTTTTTCTACGGGAAGATCCGGGAACAGGGCATCGCCAAAATCTTTCATATTTTTGCCCATATTCCGGCTGATCATATCCGGAGTGATAGGTCTTGGCCTGTTTAACAGCTTTTCGGCTGCTACCTGCCAGGACTGTGCTACCTGGGTTGCAGAATCCCATAGTGTTCCATCTACATCAAAAATAATCCCTTTTTTCATTTTGCCCTGTTCCTTTCTTATCCTTTCCAGCTGCTTCTTAAAAGCTCTGGATATTTGTCCAAATGCGCATGATCATTAAAACATTCTAAAGTAAATCGTTTATTTTTTTCGTCCCAGTTAAGTTCTGTAATGCTGCAGTTTTCCAGTTCCTTTCCAAGGATGCGGAAACGGCTTAAAGGAATCCCTGTATAGTATGCAGCCATAACCCGGATCAGTCCCCCGTGGGTCACTACTGCAACCCGTTCATAGCCGGTTTTTACCAGTTGTTTTAGCACCGGATCGGCCCGTTTTACCACATCAGCGGCACATTCTCCCCCTGGATAAGCCAGGGCGCTTTCCATTTTCCTCTTTTCTTGCTTAAAATCTGCATATTTCACAGCAATCTCAGTATCAGAAAGACCTTCCATGTCCCCAAAATCGATTTCACGAAGTTCCGGACAGATCATATGCTCTACATTCCAGTAAAGATTAGCTGCTTGGGCGGTTTCTATTGCACGCAGCAGATCGCTGGAATACACAGCCTGGATATTTTTCGGAAAAAGCCGCTCGCCTAAAAGGGCTGCCTGACGGTAGCCCTCTTCACAAAGATCAACATTTACATTGCACAGGCGGCTGTTCTGCCGCCCGTGACGTATGAGATATAATTTCATAAAATATATGTCCTGCTTATAATCAGTGTCCGTTAGTTCTTAAAGCTGTGGATTGGAGCCGGGATACGTCCGCCTCTGGTAACGAATTTCTCACAGGAGAAAGTATTTACCGGAATGATCGGTGCATAACCTAAAAGACCGCCAAATTCAGCAGTATCTCCCACTTTCTTGCCGATAACAGGGATCAGACGGACTGCTGTGGTCTTCTGGTTTACCATACCTATAGCTGCTTCATCAGCAATAATGCCTGCAATGGTTGTGGAAGGTGTATCTCCAGGAATAGCGATCATATCAAGACCTACAGAGCAAACACAGGTCATTGCTTCCAGCTTTTCAATGGTAAGGGCACCCAGGCTTACAGCATCGATCATTCCCTGATCTTCACTGACCGGGATAAATGCGCCGCTTAAACCACCTACATAAGAAGAAGCCATAACACCGCCCTTTTTCACCTGGTCATTTAACATGGCAAGTGCTGCGGTAGTTCCAGGTGCACCTACACGTTCCAGACCAATCTCTTCCAGAATTTCAGCCACGCTGTCGCCTACAGCCGGTGTAGGAGCCAAAGAAAGATCGATAATGCCAAAGGGGATGCCCAGACGTTTAGAAGCTTCCTGAGCTACCAGCTGTCCTACGCGGGTGATTTTGAAAGCAGTCTTTTTAATGGTCTCACAGAGGACTTCAAAATTTTCACCTCTTACCTTTTCCAGAGCCACTTTTACAACACCAGGTCCGCTGACACCTACATTAATGATGGCATCTGCTTCTGTTACACCATGGAAAGCACCTGCCATAAATGGGTTATCATCTGGTGCATTGCAAAATACCACTAACTTGGCACAGCCTAAGGAGTCATTGCCTTTGGTTGCCTGGGCAGTTTCTGTTACAATGCGGCCCATAAGTTCAACTGCATCCATATTCAGACCGGTCTTTGTAGAACCTACATTAATAGAGCTGCATACACGGTCTGTGGTAGCTAAAGCTTCCGGGATAGAAAGGATCAGGTTTTTATCAGCAGTGGTCATTCCCTTACTTACAAGAGCAGAATAGCCACCGATAAAGTTGACTCCTACTTCCTTTGCTGCTCTATCCAGAGTCTTTGCTATGGTAACGAAATCTTCTGGCTTTTTGCAGGCAGAACCTCCTACTAAAGCGATAGGAGTAACGGAAATACGCTTATTTACAATAGGGATGCCAAAATCTCTTTCAATATCTTTTCCTGTAGAAACCAGGTCTTTTGCCAGAGTGGTGATCTTTTTATAGATTTTCTCATTTACAGCATCCAGATCACTGTCCGCACAATCAAGAAGGCTGATACCCATGGTGATGGTACGCACATCCAGCTTCTCATGTTCGATCATATTGTTGGTTTCGTTTACTTCATATATATTAATCATAACCTGTTTTTCCTTTCAGATGTTAGTAAGCAGATATGTTACCTGACGGTGAAATAACGATAAATAAAAGTCATCTGCTACAGTCCTTGGCATGAATACTTCCAAAATTAGATTCTATGCATTTTTGTAAATATTTCTTCTCTCTGGATCTTTACAGTTACGCCAATCTCTTCTCCAACTTTTTCAAGTTCATCTGCAACCTCTCCAAAGGTTTTTTCAATGTTGGTCACATCCACGATCATCATCATGTTAAAATAGTCCTGTACGATGGTCTGGGAAATATCCAGGATGTTTACATGGTTTTCTGCCAGATAAGTACATACCTTTGCGATAATACCTACTGTGTCTTTTCCTACTACTGTGATAATTGCCTTACTCATTTTTCAATCTCCTCTTCTCTTTTATATACATACGAACCCTGTGGGTAAACGATTTACAGCCAGTTTACACAGCCGGTCCGTTATAAGTAGATTACCTCACTCATTTTATCTCTGGATGCAACAGAAATGGAGAAATCTGATGCTCCATATGGGCAGTCTCCCTCGTCAATTTCCAAGCGGACTGTCTCATAAGCCAGTTCTGCATAATTATTTTCTTTGCTTAAATGACCTAAGAAGATCTTTTTCAGGTTATCATGAAGGATATTGTTTAACAATCTTCCTGCATTTTCATTGGATAAATGTCCGTGATCCCCAAGGATACGGCGTTTTAAATAATAAGGATACGGTCCTGTCTCCAGCATGCGCACATCATGGTTGGATTCTAATAAAAGGGCATCCAGTTTCTGAAGATGGTCAATGGTATACTGGTCAAAATGCCCCATATCTGTGGCAACTGCTACTGCTTTAGAACCGCTTTCCACCCGGTAAGCAACAGGATCAACTGCATCATGATCGATCTTAAAAGGTTTTACCGTCAAATCACCTATCTGAAAATCCACATCCGGCTCAATAGGGGATAAAAGGCTGGTATCAAAGACACCTAATGTCTTACAGGCTGCGATCTCATCTAAGGTTCCTTGGGTCCCGTAAATAGGAAGATGATACTTTCTGGAAAGAACTCCCAGTCCTTTAATATGATCTGAATGCTCATGGGTCACTAAAATGCCTGTTACGTCAGACCCAGTCAGTCCAATATCATTCAAGCCTTCCTGGATCCTTTTGTTGCTGATGCCTGCATCTACTAAAAGATGTGTATTATCTGAACCTATGTAAATACAATTGCCGCTGCTGCCGCTCGCTATGCTTACCATTCTCATGTTATTTTGCTACCTTATCTTTGTCCTTTTCTAAAAGGGCATCTATCTGTTTTCTGGTCTCTTCTTCAGAGCCGCTGTTATCGATCTGGGCATCAGCGAAGCTTCTAAACTCGCTTTCTGTTGCCTGATTTGCCATAATGCTCTCTGCTTTTTTGTCAGAATAACCCCGGCTTTCTTTCAAACGCCGGATACGCACCTCTCTTGATGTATAAAGATACCACATTTTATCACAGATGTCACGAAAATCTTTTGAAGGAACAGCAGCTTCGATAACTACCGGCTGGTCAACATGTTTACCTGCTTCTTTGCGGATCGCTTCCCAGACTAAAGGATGGGTAAGCTGATCTATTTTCTCTCTTTTTGCTAGATCATTAAAAATAATGTCGGCCATGATCTTCCGGTCGATCTCACCGTTTTCCTGTAAAATCACAGGACCTAAAAAATCGCATACTGCCTTATAAGCTTCTTTTCCTGGCTCCATAAGCTTTCTGGCCATCAGATCAGCCTGTATAACGTAAAATCCGTAGTTTTCCTGTAAAAATGACAGGACAGTACTTTTTCCGGCGCCTACTCCACCTGTCAGTCCGATCACCGGATATCTTCCTTCCTGCTGCATTGTTCTTTCACCTCAATAATTCTCCAGCCAGGATGCCATCTATAGATGGCATCCGCATTTATCCATGTTACCTACTTTGCATCAAACCAGGAATCACCTGTTTTTGCATCCACTTCCAAAGAAACCCGCAGATCAGCAGCGTGCTTCATTTTATCTGTAAGGATTTCTTTTACTTCTTCTACTTCATTGTTTGCAGTTTCAATGAGAAGTTCATCGTGGATCTGCAGTACAATGCGGGAAGAAAGGCCTCTCTTTCGCAGTTCTCTGTCCACAGCGATCATGGCGATCTTCATAATATCAGCTGCTGTTCCCTGGATCGGTGAATTCATTGCTACACGTTCTCCAAATTGGCGCTGCATAAAGTTGGATGATTTAAATTCCGGGATCGGTCTGCGTCTGCCATATAATGTGGTCACGTAGCCCTGTTCCTTGCCTTGTTTTACCAGACTGTCCAGAAATTCTTTTACTTTAGGGTATGTCTCAAAGTAACGCTCAATATATTCTTTGGCTTCTTTTCGGGAAATACTTAAGTCTTCACTGAGACCAAAGGCACTGATGCCATATACGATGCCGAAATTAACTGCCTTTGCATTTCTTCTCTGAAGAGGCGTTACTTCCTCTAACGGTACATGAAATACCTGGGATGCAGTAGTTGCATGTATATCCCTGGATTCCCTGTAAGCTTCGATCAGACGCTCATCTCCTGACATATGGGCTAAAATGCGCAGCTCGATCTGTGAATAGTCTGCATCAGTAAATACATAGCCTTCCTTTGGAACAAATACTTTTCGTATCTGCCGTCCAAGTTCCATCCGTACCGGAATGTTCTGTAGATTTGGTTCTGTACTGCTGATACGCCCCGTTGCAGTAATGGTCTGGTTGAACTTGCCATGGATACGACCATCCTCGCTGATATAAGCTGCAAGACCCTCGGCATAGGTAGAATTTAACTTGGTCAGCTGGCGGTAATCAAGGATCTTCTGTACTACCGGATGCTCAGGGGCCAGTTTTTCTAAAACTTCTGCTGCTGTGGAATAGCCGGTCTTGGTCTTTTTGCCTCCCGGAAGCTGCATTTCACCAAAGAGGATCTCACCTAACTGTTTGGGAGAATTGATGTTAAATTCTTTTCCCGTTTCTGTATAAATTTCCGTTTCTAACTTTTTAATACCTACCTTTAAGGTATCGCCGTATTCTTTTAATTTATCCCGTTTTACTAGGATGCCTTCCCGCTCCATATGCCATAAGCTGTAGATCAGAGGCATTTCGATCTCTGTGTACAGCTTATACATCTCTTCCTGCTTTAAGCGGCTTTTTAAAGGCTCTGCTGCTTTCCATGCAATATAACTCATATAGCAGGCGCAGATAACTGCCTTATCATCTCCTGCTTCCAGAAAATCCCCAAGATTGCCTTTGCCGATCAGCTCGTTTTGTGATGGAATTGTCATGGAAAGATAATCTCTCGCCAGATCATCATATCCATATGTGTCTTTTAATGGATTTAAAAGATAACCTGCCACTCCTGCGTCATATACAGGCACCTGGTCTGTAAGATCTAATAACGGAAGCATGGATTTAAGGTCTAATACCCAGATGGAATGACTGCTATTTTCATCACAAAGCTTCTTAACCTCCTCTGTGAGCCATTCACCTGTGATCTGTCCTTCTGTGACTGTGATACAGAAAATCTCCTCTGGTCCGGTACAGATAGTAAGTGCTGCTACAGGAAGATATGCAGATTTTGCCTTTTTACCGGACTTTATCGTTCCGTCTGCATCAAAGGAAAAGGTCAGCTGCTCTGCTTCTTCTAAAACAGCAGCCTTGCTTCCTGTGATCAGCTGCAGACCGATAACAGGGGATTTTACAGCAGCCTTAAAGATCTTTTCTGCCTCTTTTTTATTAGTAATTACCTTAAAATGCTTCTGGATATTTTCTTCTTCTCCCTCAGCATCACTCATAGAAACTGCATCAAAACGGTTTAAAATAGACTTAAATTCCATTCGTTTCATGAATTTAAATGCTTCTGGTGTATACAGATTACCGATCAGGGCATCTTCATAAGAAAACGGGATAGGACAGGTAATACAGATAGCCGCCAACTCCTTGCTCATCTGGGCCATGTCGTAATGCTCCATCAGAGACTTCTGGGCTCTTGGCGGCTTGATCTCTGATACATGATCATAAGCGTTTTCAATGGAACCGTAGGTTACGATCAGGTTGGTAGCTGTTTTTTCTCCAATAGAAGGTACACCAGGAATATTATCAGATGCATCTCCCATGAGAGCTTTTACATCAATAAATTCCGTTGGAGTGACCTGATATTCCCGCTTTACATCATCCGGATAATAATCATAAATGTTGGTGGTTCCACGGCTGGTCTTTGGAATACGGATCTTAATATGCTCATCTGCCAGCTGTAAAAGGTCTCTGTCTCCGGAAACTATAGAAACTTCAATACCTTCTGCCTGGCAGTGCTTTGCAACAGTTCCTAAAATATCATCAGCCTCATATCCTTCCAACGTCAGGATGGGGATATTCATAGTCTGGAGAGCTTCCTTCATTAATGGAACCTGTTCCCGCAATTCTTCCGGCATTGGCTTTCTGGTGCCTTTATAGGCATCAAACATTTTGTGGCGGAAAGTAGGTGCCGACAAGTCGAAGGCAACAGCCAGATGGTCGGCCTGTTCCTCCTCCAGTATTTTAAACATGATATTTAAAAAACCGTAGACTGCATTAGTATGAAGTCCTTCTGCATTTGTCAGATCCGGAACACCGTAAAATGCCCGGTTTAAAATGCTGTGTCCGTCGATGAGTACCAGTTTATTGCTCATAATCACATAAGTCCTTTTCTTTGTTTATTGTCAGAATCCAGTCTGGCTCCAGATACGTACCTGCATGATAAATATCATAAACACAGACCAGAAGCAAAGGGTATTTACTGCGTAAATGGCATTTTGTAAAAGATTCAGGGTATGTATCCTCTGCCGCGAAACATCTAATGCAGTTTCAAGGGCACCTTTAATATTGTAGGTGCCGGATTCCTCATCTAGCTGGCGGATACCTACATCTACTGTAAAGTATATCTCGAGTTCCTCTCTGCAATCCGGACAATGATCGATATGCTCTACAAATGCCTTTAATTCTTCGTCTGTTATGCTGCCATTGATATAGGGCATGACCAGACGTTCTGCCTCCCTGCAAGTCATGGCAGTCACCTCCTTTTACAGCCTGAATAGCTGCACAAAAATAAAACATAATCCAAATACAATCATACACTAAAAGGAGTGCTTTTTCAATGTGGTCTTTTTTCTAAAACAATGCGGTCTTTTTTCTAAAATTACTTGCCAAAATGAAAACCATATGTTAGAATAGATACCGTTGTGAAGGTAAGCCGGCGTGTCGGAATGGCAGACGATGCAGACTCAAAATCTGTTGCGGGTAACCGCGTGCGGGTTCAAGTCCCGCCGCCGGCATTACACCCTTGGCAGGGAGAAACCTTGAAAATGGCGTAGGTTCGCTGTTTTCGAGGTTTTTTTCTTTATTGCAGCAGTCTTCTGTACTAGTACAGCCTTTTCTCTTCGTATTGTGATTCAAAGTTCTCAACCAATCCGGCTTTCTTTTTCCCAATCACATTTTTCAGTTCTTTTCCTGTAAGCTTACCGTTAAAATACATATGGGCCATATCCATTGGCACAGTGCCTATTGCAGCGATCAGTTCAAGATATGTCATTTTACAGTCCTCCTGTTTTTATCCTGCGTGACAGAAATATTTTGACACGCTCTAATACTATATGAAGGAACCGTAAAATGTATGACTGTGATTTCTTTAGAAATTCGTAAACATTTCTTCAAACTGAGGCCATGAAAATAAGGTAAAATATATTTAAGTAATATAAATATGTGATTACAGAGTGATTTTTCTTAGAATCTTCCCACAGAATCAAGTACAAAAAGATTCCGAGAGAACATTAATCTACAAAGGAGGGATCATTTATGGATACCAGTAAAAAAATCATTATAGGTGCAGTTGGTACGGCTGTTGTCATTGGCGCCGCTTCGATCGGTCTGATCCTTGGCCGTGCGCCAGCAGATACGGACCTTTCTACGATCCATACCCAGGCAGTGGCAACTACCCAGGAAACACCAGCAAAAACAGTGGCTGTGACGGAAAATACAACTACTGCTGAAAGTGAAACAATTAAGGAGACTTATACAGGTATTAATGTACAACTGGAGACTTATACTTCGGGAAATATTTCCATCCAGTATCCTGTGGTTGACCAGATGCATGATACTGCGAAGCAGGATGCAGTAAATGAACGTTTAAAGGCCAATGCTCTTTCTATTATCCAGGCAAATGATCTGGATGAAACAAAAGATACCCTCACCGTGAAATGTGAGGTCATTTCTGCAGACCGCAAACGGCTTACTGCTGTTTATAAGGGGGACCGTATGAGTGACGGTGCGGCTTACCCGGTCAGTGTTTTTTATACTAATACAATGGACCTGAACCAGGTGCGGGATCTGGGACTTTCTGATTTTACAGACGGATACACCATGGCTGGTTATGTTTTAAGTGATGATGTGGAGTTTCTAGGCGTTACCCAGGAACAGAAAGAAGCATTTTTAAAGTATCGGGACAGCTTAGATATGGATATTCTTACAGAAGTATTTAATGGGGCAGATTTTCCATTGGCATCGGAAACTGCATGGCCGGAATCTTTTAGCTACGAAAGCCATGGAACCATCTGCTTTTCTGTTCCGGTACCCCATGCTTTAGGTGATTATGTGATTGTAACTTTTAATCCTTCTACTAAGTAAACGTTGCTATAATCAATACTTTCAGTTATAATAAAGAACAGAAAAAAGACAATTATTTGTCTTATACAACACAAATAAGGAGCAGCAAAAAACTATGGAAAATGTAATTGTTTTTGATCATCCACTTATCCAGCACAAGATTTCTATCCTGAGAAATAAGAACACCGGAACCAATGAATTCCGTGCTCTGATTGAAGAAATCGCTATGCTGATGGGATATGAGGCTTTAAGAGATCTTCCTCTGGAAAATGTAGAAGTTGAAACTCCATTAGAGACTTGTATGACCCCTATGATCGCAGGCCGCAAACTGGCTATCGTACCTATTTTAAGAGCTGGACTTGGCATGGTAAATGGTATCCTGGCACTGGTTCCAAGTGCAAAGGTTGGACATATCGGTCTTTACAGAGATGAAGATACCCATGAGCCGCACGAATATTACTGCAAGCTTCCGGATCCTATTGAAGAACGTACCATCGTAGTCACTGACCCAATGTTAGCAACTGGTGGTTCTGCTATTGCAGCTGTTAATTTCATCAAACAGCACGGTGGGAAGAAAATTAAATTTATGGCCATCATTGCAGCACCGGAAGGTCTTAAAAAGCTTCAGGAAGCACATCCGGATATACAGATCTATGTTGGACATCTTGACAGATGCTTAAATGAAAATGCCTATATCTGTCCAGGTCTTGGAGATGCCGGTGATCGTATTTTCGGAACAAAATAATATATAAAGCATTAAACCCCGCCAACTGGCGGGGTTTTTTATCATTTATTCCTTAACAACCTTTGGTTTTCTGGTTGCTCTTTTCTTTGGTGCAGGAGCTTCTTCACGGCTTTCTTTTGCTACAACATTATCCTGGTTCTTATAAATAGAATGAGCGGCAATACAGCCTCTGACACTGGATAATGGATAGATATTGCTTTCTTTTCCTACAACAGTTCCTGGATTAAGAACACTGTTGCAGCCGACTTCTACACCATCACCAAGGATCGCACCGAATTTCTTGAATCCGGTAGCAACTTCCTTATCTTCTGCGTGTACTACAGCTAAGGATTTGTCGGACTTCACATTAGAGGTAACAGCACCTGCGCCCATATGGGCCTTGTAGCCAAGTACAGAATCACCTACATAGTTAAAATGCGGGATCTGCACTTCGTCAAAAATCAGGGCATTCTTTAATTCACAGGAATTACCAACAACAGCACCTGCGCCGATGATAACATTTCCCCTTAAGAATGCACTGTGACGCACATTTGCACCTTCACAAATGATCATTGGACCAGCCATCATAATAGTAGGAGCAACCTTTGCACTCTTGTGTACCCAGATATCATTACCAATCTTACGGTATTCATTTTCCGGAAGAAGAGGTCCTAAAGAACGGATAAAATCACCAATCTCAGGAAGCACTTCCCAAGGATAAGTATGGTTATCAAAAATTCTTTCTGCAATTGTATGGCTTGTATCAAACAGCTCTTTAATTTTCATTTCCTTCAGTTTCATCGTAATCAGTTCTCCTTTTTTGTTTTGTAAAAGGCGGCAGCCGCGTCAAAAAGTTCCCGCATATCATACTGGTTGTTCAGTCTTGTTACGTTTACTGTACGCATAGCAACAAAACGCTCCAGCTTTTCCATATATTCATCTGATGTAATGGAACCTTCCGCCACATAAGTCAGACCTTTTTCCCAGCTGGCGGTAAGCTCTGGATTTAATAATTGTCTGATGGAGTGGTCCACCACCTCATACACCATTTCTCCCAACAGAGATGGCGTGATCACCTGAGTTTTCTGATTTAACCCCAGGTATTTGATACTGACCAGTTTTTTCAGTATCTCTGCTCTGGTGGCACTGGTGCCGATGCCGCTGCCCTTGATCTGGGCCCGCAGCTCCTCATCTTCGATCAACTGGCCTGCATTTTCCATAGCCAGGATCATGGAACCGGAGGTATATCTTTTTGGTGGAGAAGTCTCTCCTTCCTTCACCTTCAGATCCGCTATAGTAAGTATATCATTTTTTTTCAAATCTGCAAGCACCTGTAGCAGCAGAGTTCGGTCAACTTTTGGAATTTCCGTATTTTTTTCATCTGTTTGTACGGAATTCCCTTCTTTTTCATCAGAAAAAGTTTCCTGAATGCTGTTTTTCTTTGCAAGATTCACATCAGCAACTTTCAAATAACCAGGTTCTGACAATACTTTAAAATTTGCAAAAAACTGCTCATTTTTCCGTTCCAGAACAATACTGTATTTCTGGTAAATGGCAGCGGGATAAAAGATGCTTAAAAAACGACGGCAGACCACCTGGTAAACCTTCTCTCCCAAAGGAGACAGCCCACGCAGATTTCCAAGCCCCTGTCCTGTAGGTATAATGGCATAATGGTCCGTGATCTGTTTGTCATTGACATATCTTGTTTTTCCAATCATCTTGAAACTTCCAAGATCAATGGCCTCTTTGGCAAACCCAGCCATAGGTTCATAGTGCATCAGTCCACTGATATTTTTATAGATTTCTTTGGCAACCGCTGTGGAAAGGACCCTGGCATCGGTTCTTGGATATGTAACCAGTTTCTTTTCATATAACTCCTGCACTACTTTTAATGTTTCGTCAGGGCTTATTTTAAACATTTTAGAACAGTCATTCTGAAGTTCTGCAAGGTTATAAAGAAGAGGCGGATTTTTTGTTTCCTTTTTCTTCTCTTTGGAAAGGACTTGTACCTCTAATGGTGGCTCTGTTTTTAAATAAGCAATCAGTTCCTCTGCTTTTTCTCTTTCTTTAAAACCATTTTCTTTATACAGATACGGTGTTTTAAAGTATTTTGAGCCTTCTACTGCCTTCCATTCTGCATCAAGTAGTACAGGTGTACCGTCTTTTGCAATTGCCTGAAAACTTCCTAACACACGATAGAAAGGAGTTTTTACAAAGTTTCGTATCTCACGTTCCCTGCGCACCACCATTCCAAGAACACAGGTCATAACACGACCTACAGAGAGAACTGTATATTTAGTTCCCAGATACTGGGACATAGACGGTCCATAGCGCAATGTCAGGACTCTGGAAAAATTAATCCCCATAAGGTAGTCTTCTTTTGCCCTTAAATAGGCAGAAGCAGACAGATTATCATATTCTGACTCATCTTTTGCTTCATGGATCCCGCGAAGGATCTCTTCTTCTGTCTGGGAGTCGATCCATACACGTTTTTGTTGTTTGTCCTTTACACCAGCCATTTGGGCCACCAGACGGTAAATATACTCTCCTTCACGTCCAGAGTCGGTACAGACATATATGGTATCCACATCCGGTCTTGTAAGAAGACCTTTAACAATGGAAAACTGCTTTCCCACATTGGGTATTACTTCATATTTAAATTCTTTTGGCAGAAAAGGCAGTGTATTAAGGCTCCAGCGCTTGTATTTCATATCGTAAGCTTCCGGGTAACTCATTGTCACCAGATGACCTACGCACCAGGTAACAATGGTATCTTCTGACTCAATATAACCATCGCTCCTTCGTCCACGTATCTTTAACGCATCTGCAAACTGCTGGGCTACACTAGGCTTTTCCGCAATGAATAATGATTTTGACATTTAATCCCTCAATTTTATATAAGGCTTTTTTCTGTAAGCCTCATTAATAATTCTTATAAGACATATTTTATGAGTATAACATTTTTTCGGGGGGCTTGCAAGAATTTACCAGAAAGTTAAAGAAATTAGAGAAACAGCCCAAAACCATTTTAGGCAATGGGCTGTTTTGTTTAAGTATTATGAGCAAAGATCGTCTGTCTGTGATATACTCTTCTACTCTTTACTCTGCATAGAACTTATAAATAGTTGTTGTTTTATAAGTATCTCCCGATTTTAAGATAGGTGACGGGAAATTTGCCTTATGGCAGGCATCCGGGTAATACTGTGTTTCAAAACAGAAGGCGTGACGTCTGTTATAGTGAGCTCCGCCTTTTCCAGGACGTTCATCTGTTAAAAAGTTTGCAGTATAAAGCTGCATGCCAGGAAGATCAGTATAAACTTCCATTACGCGGCCACTTGCTGGATCTTTTGCTTTTCCTGCGATACCAAGTACACCTGCTTCGTGGTTCAATACCCAATTGTGATCATATCCATGGCCTAATTTTAAAGCTTCAAAATCAGCTTCAATATCCCGTCCAAGCGGTTTCATTTTTCTAAAATCCATAGGAGTCCCTGCTACAGGAAGAATCTCACCAGTTGGGATAGATGTTGCATCTGCTGGGGTATAGCTGTCAGCTGCCAGCCATACCTGCTGGTCTAATACAGGACCGCTGTTGTGTCCAGCCAGATTAAAGTAGCAGTGATTCGTAAAGTTTGCCACTGTATCTGCATCGCTGACCATGTTATAATCGATTTTTACACAATTGTCTTCTGTTAAAGTATAGCTTATGCGGATTTTTGCATTTCCAGGATAACCCTGGTCCCCATCCGAGCTGTTTAAAAAGAAATCCAGACGGCTTCCTCCTTCCGTCTCGTATGCCCAGCACTCCCATAAACGGCTGTGATACAGATCAGGACCACTGTGCAGGTTATTAGGTCCGTTGTTTGCCTCTAATTTATAGTCTTTTCCGTCAATAGTAATAACTGCATTTCCAATGCGGTTTGCATTTCTGCCAACTGGTGCACCGAAATGGGGTTTGTTTATCTGATAGCTCTCCAGATCATCATATCCCAGGATCACATCTGTCATATTTCCATCACTATCCGGTACCAGCATTTTAGTCCAGACAGCCCCAAGATCAATAAAAGAGGCACTGATCCCTTTTTTGTTGGTTAATGTGTACTCATATACCTTTTCCCCTGAAGGCATAACGCCAAACTCTTTTTTTAAGATTGCCATAAGAAAACCTCCTTTTAGTCAGTATGTCCCCCGTCATCCAGGAGGACATACATTTTTTCTATACTATTTAGCTGCAATATATCCCTTTGCAGTAAGCAGTTCTGCACACAGAACTGCTCCGCCTGCTGCACCTCTTACAGTGTTATGGGAAAGACCTACAAACTTGTAGTCATATACTGTATCTTCTCTTAAACGACCTACAGAGATGCCCATGCCATGCTCAAAATCTACATCCAGGCTTACCTGTGGACGGTTGTCTTCTTCCAGATACTGGATGAACTGCTTTGGAGCACTAGGAAGTTCCAGTTCCTGAGGAATTCCTTTAAAGTTTACTAATTTCTCGATCAGCTGTTCTTTCGTTGGCTTCTTTCTAAACTTAACAAATACAGCTGCTGTATGTCCATTTAATACAGGAACACGGATACACTGGCAGGTAATAACCGGACTTGTTGCTTTTACGATCTGTCCGTTCTCAATGTGGCCCCAGATACGCAGTGGCTCCTGCTCACTCTTCTCTTCTTCTCCGCCGATGTATGGGATGATATTTCCTTCCATTTCAGGCCAGTCTTTAAAGGTCTTTCCTGCACCGGAAATTGCCTGATAGGTAGTTGCAACTACTTCATATGGCTCATATTCCATCCAGGCAGTTAAAACCGGTGCATAGCTCTGGATAGAGCAGTTTGGTTTTACTGCGATGAAGCCTCTGGTGGTTCCAAGACGCTTTTTCTGGAACTCAATGACATCAAAATGCTCTGGATTTACCTCCGGAACGACCATAGGAACGTCTGGAGTCCAACGATGTGCACTGTTATTGGAAACTACAGGGGTTTCTGTCTTTGCGTATTCTTCCTCAATGGCGCGGATCTCATCTTTTGTCATATCTACAGCACTGAACACGAAATCAACACTGGCAGCTACTTTCTCTACCTCGTTTACATTCATGACAACCAGCTTCTTTACAGCTTCCGGCATAGGTGTGGTCATTTTCCAACGGCCGCCTACTGCTTCTTCGTAGGTCTTTCCTGCTGATCTTTGGCTGGCAGCCACTGTAACTACCTCATACCACGGGTGATTTTCCAACAAAGAAATAAATCTCTGTCCTACCATACCTGTTGCACCTAAGATACCAACTCTTAATTTCTTTTCCATAGTTCCTCTCCTCATCTCTTACAGGGCTTTAAGTAGCAGCCGCTGCTTTCATTTTACTCCCACATCGGGGAATCTTTTCCTATCCTATAACAAAGTCGGAAAAATTGCAACATAAAATTCGCCATTTGCGTACATTCGTCTTTGCATAGCGGACATGGTCTTAATTTTGTTCGTCTATGGCTTTATTATAAACGGACCTTGGTACCTTTTCCATCTCTTTTTGCCAGTTTTAACCTGTTTAAATGAACTTCCTTGCCTTTATAGTCAATGACAGGATTTTCGCCAATGAGATATACAGTTTCCAGTTCTTCATTTTTTGCAAGACGAATGCCGCGCACACCCCGGGATGCTTTTTTTAGTATGGAGATCTCATCTAATGGGAATCGCAGGAAATTTCCGCCTGTTGTCTGAAGAACAATGTCTGTCTCACCGTTTATCATTGTCACAAAAACTACACTGTCTTCATCCTGAAGCTTGGTAGCTGCTACCATACGGTTATTCGTCTCAAATTCTTCACCAGGCACCTGTTTTACCATAGCAAGACGGGTAGCAAATAAAAGGATGCGGCCTTTGAGCGCACGGGCTGTGGTGAGAAGGCAGATGGTTTCATTTCTGCCATTGTATTTGCTTAAATTTTCTATCGGAACACCCTTGTCACGAAGCTTGCCGGATGGGATGTCCATTGCTTTGATCTGGTGAAGAACACCTGCAGATGTGAACAGGCACAGTTTATCCGTATTTAAGCATCGGAGCACATGGACCTGTTCTGTATCTACAGTTTCCTGATTGCGCTCATATGTTGCTTTATCAAGGAGTTTACAGTAGCCGAAGCGGTCCATAACAAAAACAACTTCCTGTACTGAAATCTCATTTTCCACATAAACTGCTTCTGCGCCGTCTTCAATGCGGGTCCGCCTCGGAATGGCAAATTCTGTCTTGATAGCAGCCAGATCATCTTTGATCACCTGGTTCATAACAGCTCTGCTGCCAAGGATCTTTTTGTATTCGGCAATCTTTTTTAAAGTTGCTTTGTGTTCTTTTTCCAGAGCCAGTATTTCCAGCCCGATCAGTTTATAAAGACGCATTTCCAAACTCGCGGCTGCCTGACGTTCTGTAAAATGAAGTTTTGCCGCATCTTCTTCAAAACCAGCCACTTTAAAATTTATATTGGAAATATCGCCGTTCATCAGACACGCTTTGGCGTCCTTCAGGTTCTTGGAGCCACGTAAAATAGCGATGATCAGGTCAATGCAGTCGCAGGCTGCGATCAGACCTTCCTGGATTTCTTTCTTATCCAGTTCTTTTTCCAGAAGCACATTGTATTTGTGTTCCGTATTTTGATACTGGAATTCCATGAAATTACGCAGGATACCTTTTAAATTTAAGGTTTCCGGTCTGCCATCTGCAATAGCAAGCATATTGACACCGAAAGTATCCTCTAATTTAGTTTTTTTATATAAAATATTTTTAATACGATCAATATCCGCGTCTTTTCTTAGCTCCAGAACAATACGGATCCCGTCCTTGTTAGACTGGTTGGAAATATCTACTACGTCTGTCAATTTCTTGGACTCTACCAAGTCTGCTACATCTACCAGAAACTTATTAATACCTGCGCCGATCATGGTATAAGGAATCTCTGTGATGATCAGCTTGTCCTTATCTACTTTCCTCTTTCCAAGTTCTACTTCAAAACGACCTCTTAATTTAATCTTGCCAACGCCTGTTTCATAGATTTGAGGCAGCTCACTTTTATTAGCAATAATGCCTCCTGTAGGGAAATCAGGTCCCGGCAGATATTTCATCAGCTCTTCTGTAGGAGCTGCCGGATCATCAATATATGCCTGGACTACGTCTACTACTTCTCCAAGGTTGTGGGTTGGGATGCTGGTACTCATACCAACAGCAATTCCTTCTGCACCGTTTACTAAAAGGTTTGGTACGCGTACAGGAAGGACTTCCGGCTCTTTTTCTGTTTCATCGTAGTTTGGTACGAAATTAACAGTCTTATCCAGGTCTTTTAAGTAAACTTCCTGGGCAAATTTCTCCAGTCTTGCCTCTGTATATCGCATAGCCGCAGCCCCGTCTCCTTCAATGGAGCCGAAATTTCCGTGACCGTCTACCAATGCCATACCCTTTTTAAATTCCTGGCTCATAACAACTAAGGTATCGTAAATGGAGCTGTCACCATGAGGGTGATATTTACCCATTGTATCACCTACGATACGGGCTGATTTTCTATGTGGTTTATCATGATCCAGATGCAGCTGGCTCATGTCATAGAGAACACGGCGCTGAACTGGCTTTAATCCGTCTCTTGCATCCGGGATTGCTCTTGCAGTGATAACGCTCATGGAATAATTCATGTAGCTTTTCTGCATTTCCTCACTGTATTCGGTTCTTAATATCTTCTCCGCCATCTCTGTCTGTCCTCTCTGTGATGCGTCAATTTCTGCTTCGTCTGCATGTTCATAAATAAATTGGCGGCGAGGTCCTACTGCACTGCCCATAAGCATTTCTGTTACTTCTGACGCCATTCTTGCATCTTCAATCTCTACCCGCTTTAATACACGCCGCTCCGGGTCCAGTGTGGTCTCCCAAAGCTGCTCCGCATCCATTTCACCAAGACCTTTGTATCGCTGTAAGGTAAAATCCCCGGTGTGGACCCTGCGGTAACGTTCCAGGTCCTTTTCATCATAAAGATACTGTTCTTCGCCCCGTTTTGGGATCACTTTAAATAACGGCGGCATGGCAATATATACATGTCCGTCATAGATCAGCTCCGGCATGAAGCGATAAAGAAAAGTTAATAATAAGGTATCAATATGGCTTCCGTCTACATCCGCATCTGTCATAAGGATGATCTTGTCATAGCGCAGCTTGGTGATGTCAAAGTCATTTCCATAGCCTTCGGAAAAACCACAGCCAAAGGAATTGATCATAGTCTTGATCTCTGCATTTGCCAAAACCTTATCCATAGATGCCTTTTCTACGTTTAAGATTTTTCCCCTGATAGGAAGGATAGCCTGATATTGACGGTTTCTGGCTGTTTTTGCAGAACCGCCTGCAGAATCTCCCTCTACGATGAAGATCTCACATTTGGAAGCATCACGGCTTTCACAGTTTGCCAGTTTTCCGTTACTGTCAAAGGAAAACCTGGATTTAGTCAGCATGTTTGTTTTCGCTTTTTCTTCGGCTTTGCGGATCTTAGCTGATTTCTCTGCACAGCCGATCACACCCTTTAAGACCTCTACATTTCGGTCAAAGTAAAGCTGCAGCTGGTCTCCTGTCACAGTAAATACAGCTTTGGTAGCATCTGCACTGGCAAGTTTTGTCTTAGTCTGTCCCTCAAAAATGGGATCCGGGTGTTTTACTGCAATCACAGCGGTCATACCATTTCGGGTATCGGCACCGGTAAAATTGGAGTCTTTATCTTTTAAAATACCTAACTCTCTGGCATAAGAGTTGATCAGGGCTGTAAATTTGGTTTTAAAACCGGCTAAATGAGTGCCGCCTTCCTGAGTGAAAATGTTGTTGCAGAAACCAAGTATATTTTCTTCAAAAGTGTCTACAAACTGTATGCAGGCTTCTACCTCTATCTTATCTACCACACCCTTAAAATAGATTGGATCATGGATGGGTGCTTTTCCTGCATTTAATTCTTTTACATAGGCGATAATGCCATCTGGTTCATGGTAAGTTACCTTCTCTTCTTCCCCACTTCTGCGGTTTTCATAGTGGATCATCAGGTTTGGATTTAAGTAAGCTGTTTCATGTAAACGGCTTTTTAACCAATCTGCTTTAAAACGGGTCTTTTCAAAGATTTCCCCATCTGGAAGAAAATTGATCTCTGTTCCTGTCTCGCGGCTTTTTCCAATTACTGGAAGAAGACCATTTTCCAGTTTTGTAGTAGGATGTCCCTGATGATAGGTATCCTGATAGATACAGCCGTCACGGTAGATTTTTACAGTCATATGCTCAGAAAGAGCATTTACAACGGAGGAACCTACACCGTGAAGACCTCCACTGGTCTTATATGCATTATTGTCAAATTTTCCGCCTGCATGAAGGGTAGAAAGTACTACTCTGGCTGCAGACACTCCCTTTTTATGCATTTCTACCGGAATACCGCGTCCATTATCACGCACGGTACAGGAACCGTCTTTTTCCAGCCGGACAGTGATCTGGGTACAGAAGCCTGCCAGATGCTCATCCACTGAATTGTCCACGATTTCATAGATCAAATGGTTCAGTCCTTTAGATCCCACTCCTCCGATATACATACCTGGTCTCTTACGGACCGCTTCCAGTCCTTCCAGGACGGTTATACTGTCTGCATTATATTGTTCCTTTGCCATTTTTCCCTCCATATTGCATTGATGTCCTCTCGGAATCTTTCTTGCACGCCTTTGTGGTCGATTTTCCGCCAGTCGCCCCCGGATTTCATCGCCGTACACCCCATACGCCTCAGAAATTTGGGTATAACGGACAAAAATCTTCTCACAAAATCAGGCACAGAAAGGTTCCGTGAGAACATATTGTGTTCTTTTTGAACTTTCTGATGACAAAAAAAAACCTTATAGAAACAAGGCTTTTTAGTATTTCATAATTATATTCTAAATAGACATGTCATCTGACGGTAACATCATCATAAATGAAAATCATGTACTACATGCTGTTGGAACTTTTGCAACTGCTACCAATATTCGTAATCCGACCTGTCACCCTGCTTATTCATAACCAGCTTGGCTGCCAAATATCTATATAGCCTCGCACACTAGCATTTCCCATAACCACCTAGTACATCGTTTCGTAAATAACTGTACTAATCACATAGGATGCGGATTTGAGTGTGCAGGTCTAAAAACGCAGGCGTAGCGGGCTACGCTGAGGCTTTTAGACCTGTGTAATCAGATTCGCAGACAAGCGAGTGGTATAGTTATTTCGAAAATGATGTACTAGCAACACGTTCATAGTAGTTCTTCT
>ENA-OQKN01000869-OQKN01000869.1-human-gut-metagenome-genome-assembly--contig:-NODE-869-length-22145-cov-3.173767_pt1 | contig 22145 bp, 25 predicted proteins | sample MGYA00242776_ERZ504794 | MGnify/ENA primary metagenome ERZ504794 (study PRJEB26092, sample SAMD00036434) | human gut metagenome | host: Homo sapiens | study: EMG produced TPA metagenomics assembly of... | reverse complement strand
GAAATTTAGCGACAAAAGTAAAATCAGCATGATGGAACTTAAAACCATAATAGCAGCAATTCTCTGTTTTTTTACTGAAATCATATGAATCAAACCCTATACTTCTGCTTTATCATCTGGAAGTTATCGCTTAATCTTTCAAATTAGTTAAATCCTCTAAATACATTTCTGTATGTCCACACTCTGGACTGACTGCAACTTTAACATCATCTATAGTTGTCGTTTTTTGTTTTTCATCTACATCTACAACGATCCCATAGCCACCGCCATTAACTTTAAGTCTTAAATCCGCTCTCATGACTGTTCCACACTTTTCGCATTTTCTCATTGCTGTCCTCCAAATATATATTTCGCTTTCCTATTTTTCTTACTACATAATAGCAGACAAAATATTAACCACTGAATGATCTACCGTTCATACGATGCAATGATTTCCTTGCTATCCGCTATTTTATAATCAAGTGTTTCCAAATTACCAATCAAATCAAATGTCATATCCGCATTAACTTGCAATTCATCTTCAATCTTAACTGCAGACGGCTCAACTTTTAGAAATACTGTTAATCCATAAGGCTTCGTTTCAGACTGTATCTGTATGCTATCATAAGAATATCCTTCCGGATACTCTTGCCCACTTACAATATTTATAACATTCGAAGAATCTCCTACATAATCTGTCTTGTACTGTGACAGGTCAGGAATCTCGTACAGTTCTTCTTTTCTGCCACATGCAGAAAGCAATATTGCTGATACCGTAAATAAAATAATTGGAATTACTTTTTTCATCATGAACCAGCTCCTCTTCACACTTTGATATAAAACAGCCTGCCCAATGAACCAGAAACTGCCATATATCTGCTTCTTTATTTATAGATCAGCCTTTAAACAAACGAAGCATAAATCATAAAAATTTCTGCAATCAAAATAATTCCTAAAACACAATCAATCATCAGGTTATATTGACCAACTGTTAGCCAAGTTTTCGAATGCATCAGAACATACTTTATACTTTTTATACCACTCAAGATTGTAACAGCCAGAAGGAGTATCGGCATTAAAAAAATTTCTATCTTATTGCCAAAGTCATCTGCGACTCCATTCCCAGCAAAGTGAACGGGAATAATCTCCGGTAAGAAAAAGAAGCTTATTATCGCAATCGCAATTCCAACGATGCAAATTTCCCATGTTAATTTCCTGCTGCTTATACCATCCATAACAGTGCCTTCCTCTCATATGTCAGATACTGGTACTTACTCAAAGCCCTCTAATAAGCTTACTTTTTGAGCAATTCTATAACAACCCAGCATGTAGCTATTGTTTGCATCAGAAAAACGAAATCACACACATATTTCATTCCAAATTTCATAGAAGAGCTCCCAATCAATCCAAAACCTATGCAAGTCGCACCTATGCTGAATATCAAAGCCAGAATACAAATAAGTACCTTATATTCTTTTTTCATATCCCTTTCCTCCCACATCTACATTAATTTGTTGATAAAGATTTAAGGTTCCATATTTCTATTTTACATGAAGAATATGCTGCCTTGCCTCATCCGGAACGATATCTAATAAATATGTTTCCTTAGAAGAAATTTTTTCAAGAAACTCATCCAGTAAATTTTCTTCCTTACCTTCTGCTATTGGCAGAAGTTCCTTATACAAAACCGTAGGAATTCCAATAGAATACTTTTCTTCCTCATATACGAGAGAACCAAATGTCCAGTCTTCCTGTTCCTCTGGGCCTAATTCCACAATCAACTCAACAATCGGCAAATAATGATATATTTGCAGGAAACTTAAATTGACTTCAATCTGTTCCATTCCACCCTCTGGGTCTTTTTCCGTTATCTCTATTCTCTTTCCTGTTACGGTCATTACAACTAAAGAATTTTTTGGAGGTTTTCCATTTATCTTATCTATTGATTTTGCTTGAATATAACCACGTTCCATAGCATTTGAATCATAAGCGCTATAACCTTTTGATTCGAAAACACCATAATAACGGTTCGAATTGTTTATTGCTATTAGATCCGGTGATTTGTATGTAGTTTTGCCATTAACTGAAAAAAATCGATGTTTTTTTATGCGTGGATGTGAACTAAAGTTTGATATCATCGATAAGTGAACCATATACTCATAACCATATTTTTTCTTTCCCAGTACAGTGATAAGTATCATTCCAATCCAATAATTAATTGCACCAATTTCTGTACTATCCAAATAGACTTTTCTTGCAGGATCGAATAAAAGTTCTCCGTTTGGCAATAAAGCAACATATGTTTCAAACAATTTAATTTTGAAATATATCTCCTCTTTACGATTTCTTTTGTTCGCCTTGTTCAAATATATATCTGGCATCCCAGCTGACACAATAGCATCCATTAGTTCCACTCCGGTAAATGACAATGTTCCATTGCTTCTTTTATTGTGGTCAGAAATTTTTCCAGGTTCCAGATACAACTCTATATAGTAAATATCTCCACGTTTTATCTTCATCGCCTGATTCCTCGCAATTAATCGTATTCGAATTCAATTGGTTCCCATCTCTACTTAAAGCATATTTTTCAAAGAATTGAAAATCTCAATATTCGTAAGAGACAATAATCTTTCTGCAAAAATCACAATTATAGGCAGCTATGCGGTCTCCAGATATCCTTGCTGCCAACTCTGGATCCGTATTTAACCGCAAACTCTCAGAGCCTTCTTTCCACTCCAGTCCTGCCCCTGCACCAACCGCATGCAACTGACCCTTTCGCATTTTTCCTTCACAATATGGACATCTCATATTCATGTCATCTCCTTTAAGTAGTTAAAGTTCCTCTTGTTACCGAGTATTATCCTGTTCCTAGATAGATTGTATATCTCCTTTCGCATATGTCTTTCGCCTAAATGTTCTTTTCTATTTTTCTCGTTTCTTACGTTCTTTCATCAATAAAACAAATTGAACTGTCCATATTACCCATGCTGCCAGACACCCAACTCCACTATATAAAAAATCTATGGTTGCCCCGGCTACAAATGGCAGTGCCATCCACATCATCCGATTTCCATATACTCTGCACATTTCTTTTTCATCATAGACCATCAAATGAAAAAAGCCAAACACAAAAGTAAAACTTATTATGTTTGGCTAGGTCAACTTGTTATTTTTTTATCACTTCTTATGGTTATATAATACTATATATTTCTCTATAATGAAACAATTTTTATATTATTTTTTATTTTAATATATCCCTTTGCAAATACTTGTTTTATCTCTTTCATTATGGAATACTATCGAAAGTAGACATCTTTTTTTGTGCAAAACCACGAACTTGTCCATTTATAAGAAAAAGAATAAATTATTAGGGATATTTTTGATTTCTGCACGTCTAATAGATGTAAAAAAAATGCTGGCTGGCAAAAAAAGAGGTGGTGTTTAAATGACAAAGGAACAACTTGGATCTCTGATCCTGGATTCAGAAAGACAATTATACTCAACTGCAAAAACAATTTTATTTAATGACCATGACTGTGCTGATGCTATTCAGGAAACAATTGTGAAGGCTTTTTCCAACGTCGGTACATTAAAAAACGATAACTATGCCCGGACCTGGTTAATCCGTATCTTAATCAACGAATGTTACAGCCTTGTACGTAAATCCAGTAAATTTATCCCATTGGAAAATCTGGCTGACAGACAGGAACCGGAATCAGAAAAAACAAAGAATTACAGTGAATTGTATACAGCCGTAAATTCCTTAAAAGAGGAACTGCGTTTACCCGTTATTCTATACTACATAGAAGATTTCAGTGTAAAAGAAATCGCCCAGATCCTTGAAATATCGGAAGGTGCCGTTCAAAAGAGACTTGCAAGGGCAAGAGGAAAATTAAGGCAGGAATTACAGGAGGTGTCAATATGAGATTAGAAGATATGAAAAACGATATTCCCGAAACACCGGATTTTATCCATAATATGATTCAAAATGAGGTGGCAAAGCAGCTGGCGGATAATAAAGTGGCGAATCTGCGAAGAAGAAAACGATGGACAGCTCCGAAAGTTGCCGCAGTGGCAGCTGCGTGTGTGCTGGCAGTTTCCACGGCAGTATATGCAGGAGTAAATCTGTATCACTGGTTTTTGGAAAAACAGGGTTCTTATGGTGTTTCAGTCAAAATTGATGCTGGTGATGCAGCAAAGAAGACCGTACTTCCAGATGAGGTCCCAGAGGTAGATCTGTCTACTAAATATGTTCCGGAGGGCATGAGCTGGATTGACGAGTACCATCTCCAATATCCTGAGCATGACATGACTGGCGGGTTCAGTTTTTCATTTGTCCTGTTGGATAAAAATGATCTGGGACAGGTAGTACAGGATCAGAATGTTATTGATAGTGAAGAGCGTACATTTGGAAAATACCAGGGGATATATCTCAAATATAATAGCATTACCGAAAACGGGGCTCTTAACCAGAGAATTTATCTTATCTGCCCGGATTTATATCGTGTGCTTATGATCTACATCGGAGATGATGTGTCAAAGGATGAAGCCATAAAAGTTGCAGAAAATCTGGTGATTGAGGGAAACACGACTATGGTAAAGACCGCCGGATTACCTACATGGAGCGGAGAGATGATATCTGAAAAAACAGAAGATGATAATGATGAAATAAGTACTTCTGTAAATGAGAAAAAACTACCCATTTACCAAATTGGTGACACCTTTGATCTGGATGTGATTGGTGAAAACACAAATGGTGAATATCTGGAAAAAACGATTTCTGTAAAGGTAGATTCTGTTCAAATTTCTGATGATCTTCAGCTTCTCGATCCGGACAAAATACCACAAGAATGGGCGGAAGCCATTGATGCTGATGGAAAGCTAGCTACAAACACATTGAATTATGTGAAATCTGGCGACGGAATCGATTCCCTGGATGAAATTGTGAAGTCAGAGGAAGTGAATCAGAAACTGGTCTATGTTACAGTTACCTATACCAATCATTCAAATGAGGAAATCGACCATATGCTTTATCTTGGTGCTTTACTGACTCTGACTAAGGAAAATGGAAAAGTACAGCTTTACATTCCAACAGAACAGGCCGGCGATGGCTATGACTACATTAGCTGGACCGGCGTGGCAAAGACAGGGGAAATGGTATATTATAGCGTCTCTGAAAATTATGGCAACGGTGGAAACTACATTTCCTCTATAAAACCAGGCGAAAGTGTGCAGCTGAACATGGCCTGGATCGTAAATGAAAGCGACCTTAAAAATCTGTATCTGAATGTGACTGGGGACGGAGCTTCGTATGAGTTCTCTGAATATATACTGAAAAAGGGACTGGTAGATATTCGCAAATAATATGCTATCGTTTATGATTCCATTTTTTTATATGTCATATATGAAAAAGCGTTTTTCGATTCCTTTTGGTTTCGAAAAACGCTTTCTTTGCTTCTTCAATCTCTGCACATGAAGTGTAATCTGTGGTATCCAATACGATTTCCTCATTCTTTCCATTGCCGGTTAATAATTATAACGACAGTGTACTATATGAAGCAACCGACAACAACAAAAATCGATAGATGAGTTTCGACAGAAAAAGAGATTCCACACTGTAAGTGGAACCTCTTATCTATTAACGCAATGGACAATCAGATACTTTTATATTTTGAGCCAGTTTATGCAATCCAAGATGTCTGCAGTAGTTTTCCAAATCTTTTGGATTCTGGGATGAACGTGGTCCGATAATAATTGAATTGATAATATCTTCCCTGTGCATATTTTCTGTTTCTAAGACTTTTTGTAAATCTAAAATGTAGAACTCTTTTATTATATTGAATGTTTTGTATTCGATATTAGAATCGTTGTCCGTTACAAAATATGGTGCGATTCGGATTTCCTTTTCAGCAGTAAATGTAGGATGTTTGTGAATAAGGGCACATAATGCTAAATTATCAATGAATCCATCTAAGTTGGAAAATCCTTCCAGAATTCCAGTGGAAATATATGAAGACAATAATTTGTATAATTCATGATCCCTGGTCTCCTGAGTATAATACTGTTCGCCAATGATCATCCCATGATAATATAACAAGTTGTGCAATGCTTCGGTATTGAATTCTATTGCAACACCACGTCCATAATCGGCATAGCGGTCCCATTGAGCTGCATCGTCTAATGCCTGTGACAAACAGAACATAAAAAGGTGTTTTTGCGATGTTCTGTCATATATGTCTTTAAATATTTTATCAACATCACATTTGGGTTTTATATTGTTTTGGGTAAGACCGTTCTCAATGTTCTGCTTCAGGTTATCAATAAACCCAATCACTTCTTTTGCATCATTCACATTCGTTGCGCTGCCAAACCAAATCTCTTTTTTCCTTAAAATTCCATCCAAGGCTGGAAAAGAAGTGTAATGCCATAAAGTTTTACCAACTTTCTGAACAAATTTGTCAGTAGATTCCTGTCTTTTCTGAATTTCTACTAAATTGTAGGTCATATACAATACCTCTTCTGAAATAATATCATTTGAATATGCATCGATCGGACAAATCCTTTATTCTGTATAGATGTTCCCATTCTCATCCGTCCAGGTGCCGTCACCATTGTCTGTGTATCCGACCCCATCTGCGTCACAATAATAATAATCTCCGTTTGTTGTTTCTATTACATTAACAGTACCGTTACTGCCCTGAAGTTCATGCTGTTCCAGTTGGTTTCCGAAATGATAACCTTCGTCATTCCAGGTACGATATGAATTTCCATTGGCATCTGCCCAGTTTCCATCTCCCTGATAACTGTATCGGCTCCCATAATCATCAGAATAGGTCCCATCTCCGTTATCGTAAAGAACTCTGGATTCTTCATCTCCTCCACCCGGTGCTACAATTGATGCTACACCGGAAGTAGTAGTGAATCCACTGGTATATGGTACGCCTGCTGGCAGATTTTCATAAGATGAAACAGACCCGTTGTTGTCAGAGGTAATTCCATCATCGGTCGTTTCACTTACCTGTCCGCTGTTTTCCATGGCAGGTTCATCGGTCGTTTCACTTACCTGTCCGCTGTTTTCCATGGCAGGTTCATCATTTGTTTCCGCATCCGCTTTTTCCTCTTCGTCTACAGAATCCTCTGTATCTGCAGTCTCTGTCACTTCTCCTTCGTCCTGTGTTTCAGCAGCTTTCTGCATAGTTACCATTTCAGAAAACGGTGCGTAATCCGGTACATTATTTTTCTCTGGATCTGCATTTTTTTCAATACCAGACTTCTCCGTCTCTACTGAAACTGTATCTGTCCCGGCAGAAACATTAAATACCAGATTACCGCCTGCAAACAGCAACGTCACAAGAATTCCCGGAAGAATTCCTCTGCGAAGCTTCCGAATGTTCACCATATACAGAATCCGATCTTTAAACACCATTTCGCTGTCATTAAGACTTGCTGTCACATATGGAATCTGATTTTCCATGGCCACTGTCCTGAGAAGCAGCTGTCGATATAATTTATGTTCCTTTTTATTAACTCTGCGAACAACCGCTGTATCACACAGATTTTCAATATCCTTATCCGCTTCTTTCAGCATGATAAGAAGAAAGGGATTGAACCAGTATATCGATGCACAGATTCGAAGGAGCATCTTATACCAGAGATCCCGATGACAATAATGTGTAAGTTCATGGTAAAAGATAAGTTTTCTTTCTTCTGCTGAATACCCGGTTGCTGGTAGATACAATTTTGTATGAAAAAGTCCCGCAAGAAGCGGTGTGGTAAGACCTGCGTTTTGCCTGAGCTCCGGTCTTCTGCGTACGTGCTTCTTTTGACATGCTGCACGGTACATCTGAATACTCACCGGATCACTTACCTGCAGACTCATCCGTTCCAGATTCCTTATAGAAAAATAATATGCCAGCAATTCTCCTGTCAGTTTAAGTACCGCTACGCTCAGCCAGACGGCAGCAAAAATCACAGCCACAATTCCCGTCCATTTATCTGATTCGTACCTGACAGTTCTCTTTTGTTCCGGGATTTCTGTCGGATTTTTCATGTCATTGCTCGCAGATGATACGGTTTCTGTTATCTTCTGACTTTCCTCTGGTCTGACTGCGTAATCCGTTATCTTCGGGTTTTGCGTATTCTGTTGACTGCTTCTAAGTACTTTGAAATCCACCAGTGCCAGATTCTCCGGAAGGCGCACCGGAACACAAAGGCTTATCGTAATCAACAGCCAGATAAAGTACTTCCATCTCGCTGATACACGTCCTTTAAACAGAGTCGCAAGCACTTTTACCAGTAAAATTACTACTGCTGCAATAATGTTCAGTTTCAGAATGTGCAGAATGAAAACCTCCATAATTTGCTATTCCTCCCTGTCCTCCAGGTTCTTAAGAAATTCACTGAGATCCTGGACTTCTTCCGAGCTGATTTTCTTTCCATGATAAAGTGAAGTTACAAACTTTTTTAGTGAATTCCCATAAAGTTTCTCAAGAACACTCTGGCTTTCATGTGCCTGATAATCTGACTGCGAAACCAAGGGTGTATACAGATTCATTTTTCCCTGTTTCGTCACTTCCACGAAATTTTTGTTCTCCAATCTGGTCAGCAATGACAAAATTGTTGTTGATGCAAGCTTTTTCTTCATATTGATCACTTTCTCAATCTCCGGTCTGGTCATCGGCGGAGTATTATTCCAAAGAACGAGCATAATATCCAGCTCTGATTCCGGAAGTCTCTGGTAAGTTTTTTTCACCTTTTCATACCTCCTGTTACATATTTTCTACAAATGTAGGAATAATTCTATTTTACCACGGTTCACGGAAATGGCAAGGGCTTTTGCACAATTTGCAAATGCCCTTGCCATTCCTGCAGCTACTGACCACTATCAGTCTATTTCTGTATAACTGCTGCCATTTTCATCACTCCATGTCCCGTCTCCGTTGTCCGTAAATCCTGTACCATTTTCGTCCTGGAAATAATAATCACCATTTGTAGTTTCCGTAACCGTCACAGTATTACCGTTTGCATCCTGAAGATCATGCTGCTCCAATGTATGTCCCAGATGATGAGTGTCATCATTCAGAGCTGAGTAGGTATTTCCATTTTCGTCGGTATAAGTTTCATCCCCATTATCGGTATAGTTCATTCCATCATCTCCACGATATTCACAAGAATAATCTTTGTGAAGAATGTAATTAATCTCAATGGTATTTCCATCACTGTCAACTAATGTCATTGGGGAGGTAGTAAGGATATCTGAATCTCCTCCTGACTTCTGACTGGCAGTATCTGTAGTTGCCTTATCAGAATCATCAGAAGAATCATCTGTCTGGTTTTCGTTCTCCTGTCTGGTAAGCGAAGGATTTCCGGGATAAGAAATATATTCTACAAATTTTCTGACGTCACTGATGTCATCTGCATCTTTTGCATATCCCACTGCCATATACAGGCTGTTTCCCTCTGAATAAATTGTCTGATAGCAGGCATCGTATGTGTCATTGCATTTGGCAATCCCTGTTTTGACATCCTCCAGTGAATATTTATAGATATTTACATAATCATTTCCGTTCGTATAGCTTGCATAGGTACCTTCAGTATCTGCTTTTTCCCATTCAGATCCAGCCGGCGGCTGTGTATAGAAATCGTTATTTCCTGCTGCCATAACCGTTGCAGCTGAAAAAATCCCAAGTGTTGCTACCGTCATAAGTGTCATAAATTTTGTCTTCATCGTGGATTCTCCTAGAATTTTATTTTCTACATCTGTAGAAGTTAATTATATTCTACAACTGTAGAATATAATTGTCAATTCTTTTTTCTATATTTTTTTATCATCTCAGTTTAATTTCTATTTTTCCTTCCACTGGGCTATATAAATCTAGAGGATATTCATCACTTTCATAAACACGTCCTTCGCGTTTTTTAACATTCTCCATATCATACTACCATTTCACCAGAATATTTTCAGAAATTTTACAAACAAAAAGACAGACATATTCCATATCATATTTTCTTAAAAATAAAAAGTACAGCCTTTCGGTTCATCCAATTAGCTGTACTCGCATTTCTTATCTAGTTTTATGGTAGTATTCTTCAGAATATTGCTCAGAAAAATCTTCAACATTCAGATGATGTAACGTTAAAAATTCATGTAAAGTATCATCAGATATCTCATCCAGGAAAAACGGTTTTAATTCTTTAATAAACCCTTTTATCTGATCCTTCAGGATCTTAAGTTTATTTGGACGAATTATCTTAACTTTATGTGTAAAATCTCCCTCATAAGAAAGTGTCTTTGTCGAAATAATCATAAATCTGTCTACATTTGCATTTGGGCCATATTGATCTTCAAACCATGCACAATGGTTATTCATTTGTCCCGCCTCATGTTTCGTGATTTCCTGACGGGTTCCGGATACCTCACTTTTGCATTCAAATAATAAATAATGATCATTCGAACCACACCAAAGATTATCAGGTCCCTTCCGAATTTCTTTATCTGGACGCTGGCTGACATAGCCAAGTAAAGCGCCAACATCTTTTAATGCAACTTCAAATTTAGTAGCTTCAATACCAAAAGACAAATTATCTAATGTCGCATTAACTGACAAAAACAATTCACTATAATCTGAAAATTTCCGCATATATGTTCTGATATTATTTAGGCGGTCTTGGTGTATATAAGAAATTTTTGTATAATCAATTCCTGTACTCGGTTTTAAAAGCTGTGTATTTTTCTTAAATGCACTTTTTTGAATTTTAATCGATTCTGCAATACTTGTCGGATATGTATATCTTGCTAATTGCTGTAAATACCAACCCTTTTCTGTGTCATCAACATTAAGCCCATCAATCAATCGCTGCATGGAAGAAATAGCTTTCTCATACTCACCTTCACAAAAAAATTGTTCTGCCTGCCGTTCTTTTAAAAGCCTGTCATATACCTGTGATTCTGCATTATCTTCTGCAATCGTATCCATTTCAGAAGCATAATATTCTTTCCAGCCTTCATCACGCACTAACATCTGCTTTATTAAAGAAAGCACAACTTTTATAGGGCTTTCAGTTTTATCTTCTTTCGCCATGTCAGCAATTTCGATGCCAATGTCAATTTGTTTTCTCGTTTGTGGTGAAAAGAATTTATTAGTTGCAATACTCCGCATAAACCGAACCAATTCTGAGCCAATTATTAAAATGGCGCAATAATCTTTTTCACCACGGACACCTCTGCCAATACCCTGTTCAATTTTTTGAGCTATCCGTTTATTGATCAGTTCACTATTTGGACACGCCTGTTCTTCATAGCGATCTGCCAAGCTATCAAAATACGGAAGGCTATCCATAATCAGTATTCGACAACTTTCATCAGGCAAGTCAATGCCATCATATCTGTTATTAATTACAACGATTTTTGAAAAAATTCCTTTTTTTAACTTATCAAGTTCCTCAACAATATTTCCCGTAGTAGCCGTAATTGCTCCTAAATTTTGATATTGTCTACAATTTTTCGTACTAGGCACCAATGCCACTATGCCAAATTTTGAAGGAGAGCTCTTGCAAAAATTAGTGACAATTAAATCATGATCACAAGATTCTTCAACAAGCGATGGTATTATCAACATTTTTTCGCCAGACCATTTTTGTTTTTCATTCCGCAACGGATTCTTCACAGCCTCTGGACTAAACTCTAAGCCCTTTACAAAAAATGAATCATCCTGAGTTGTTGCAGACATTAAAATTCTATGCGTAGCATATGAAAAAGAACCAAAAGTACGAATGCTAACATTATACGGAGAAATCTCAATTTTACTTCCGGATATGTAACAACAATAATTTTCTATCTGATAACGCATAAGAGGCCACGTATAATATATTTGACTGTTTTCCTGGGCAGCAGACAAAATCTTTAGCATTTCTGTTTTCTTATTATTCCAGCTCCAGTACGGGACTGCCATAAAAGTATTATAATCTCCAGCCTGAATATCAAGCCAGCTTCCTTCCCCTTGTTCAATCATATCATCATTGAAAAGTGTCAGAATCTTCGAGTAAATTTCAGGATTTTCACTTTTGCTTATTGAAATGGTAAAAGCGCTTTTAATGGTATCTATACAAGCATGTGAATCGTCCATAAGAACGGCTCCCGTTTTTATATAGTTGTTGTCTGTTCCAAATACAGATCTTCCGTTAAATATTTTCTGTACATGAGTAATAAGTATTTTGGAACCTGCAAGAAAATCATTTGGGATTTCGGTACTTTCACCAAATGTACAAAAGGGAATACCAAATTTATCCGCTTCTGAACATACCTGCCTGACAAGATATTTATTAGGGCATATATAAAGACATGGCCCCTCCTTTGAATTGAGTAAAGATTGAAGAAGTAGCAATCCTACTAATGTTTTCCCTTCGCCAGTATGCAATTTAATAATTAAATCCTTATCTGCACGTCGTTTTGTATACCACTCAGATAGAACAATTTCCTGTGCTGGGCGAAGAGGACCAGCAACGCTTTTTCGGTCTAAAGTTCCATATAACTCAATGGGATTAGTTTTCGGTGTTATTGTTCTGCTTGCTAATTTTTTCTTAAAATCAATTGCCATTAAACTCCCTCCTATTGTCTCTCTACAAAATATTTATCTGATCCATAGTCGCAATTATATGTACTTTTTTCTTTTGACAATCCATAACGTATCTTTTGAATTCTGCTCTTTTTGCCTCGTCATCATCCAGATATTTATATACCTTATCTAAAGCAATCAAAGAAAAATCGCAGACAAATGCAAATATATTTCCTCCATTTTGGGGATTTCTAATTCGTTGTAAATAAAGGTCATCTGCCACTGCCTGTATTGCTCGCGCAGCATTTAGTGTATGTATTTCATAAGAAAGTCCCCCATAAATCTCCTCATAATATTTTTCATGTCCAGTTTCTCTCATCATCTCTCGAAAGTTCTGTACATTAGTTCCGATTTCATACCATTGAATATGTATTTTGTTGATATTTTTTCGTTTCTTTTTCTTCCAGTATTTTCGTTTGGACTCTATGGCTTTCTCTCTGGCATCAGCCACTTCCTTAAACAGCTCATTTGTATCTATCAAATGCTGAAAAGCATCTTTTTTTCGCTGAAATCTTTTACTATCTTCCGTAAACTGCGCTTCACCCAGTAGTTTAATTGCATTTTTACTCTTTTCGGATTTTCTGGCAAAAAGCTTTTCCCCTGTCTCAATTTCTTTATAATGCTGTTCCAGATAATATGCAGCAGCCCTCTTTCTGGTATCTTCTTTTAAAATAAATTCCAGACCTACAGTGTTTTCAAGCAATGTCCTTACAATAACTTGCATCGGCGAAAAAGCTCCTGCATCTATAAGAATATTGAGTGCATCTAGCTGTTCCATTATTTTCCTGAGAAAAAGGCATATTACTGTGTCTACAAATTCATCCTGTGCAGATGTTCTTGCAGTAATCTCATTTATGAGTTCCCCATATTTTATTATAATAGAAGCAAGCACCTCACTCGCTTCCTCAATTATTTTCTTATTATCCTGATCTTCTTTAATGTTATAAAACATATTGCCAAAGAGTTTTAAATAATTGTCTTCCATGTTTCTCCCCATATAGATACTTTATGTTTTTCTCTCCTTTATTTTATCAGTTTTTTCTGATAAATGCTATCCTACATCTTTAATTCTGCACAACAAAAAAGGCAGTAACACCCTTTTGGTTAGGATATTACCGCCCTTTCACACGTCAAATACTGCGTATTCTCTAATTGAAGCCCTGCTTCATTCCACGCAATCCATTTTCGTACTGTATTCTTGAAAAATACCAGATTTTACCCTGGATTTTTCTGCAGATATGATTTTCAAACAAATAGCATTCACTGCACAATTCTGGATTATCCCGTCTCCATCCGCTTTTTTCCAGAAATTCCTCTACATTTTCATATACTTCAATACAGCTTTCTGCAAGCAGTATTTTTTCCACCTCCTGCTCCTTCAGATAAAGTCCAAATTCCTTGGCAAGCAGAACTCTGAATCCATAGCTTCATATACCTGCTCATCCAGTATCTGAAATTCCTGCTGCTGTTTTTCCCACTTTCGGTACCAGTCCGGAATATGATCCACAATCTTTTCCATCTTCAGTTTTCCGGCATCTGCATGTTCCGTATAATCCATTTTCTTAAACCGAAGCACATTGTGTCCTCGGATGATTAGGATTCCCTGATCCAGCGGATAACGAAGGATTTCATCTGGCAAAAGGAGCTGCCGTTTTCCAATGGAACGTGATTCCGAATATTCCGGCACATAATCTGTGGCACGGATCGTAAAAAAGTTCTTTCGGATAGAAGCAACTGAAACTGTAATCTCACCGGTCCGGTCACTGTAGTAGGTAGCGGTTGTCATATCATTACAGCCCAGAAAGATTGAGAAATCACAGCCGCCAAGGATCTCTTCCCACTGGTTGTCCGGATAACGGTTCTGAAGCTGTGGAATATTCTGAAACAGGATGCTCATGCCTATCCGCCGGGATCTGGCCGTAGCCAGTTTCTTTTTAAAATCAGGAACAACACCGATATTTGGAAATTCATCCAGTATAAAACTTATCGGTACTGGTAGGACACGTTCTTCCGTTCTGTCAGCCAGACGAACCAGCTTGATACTTAAAAATGACGTAAACAGTGTAGCAAGCATATCGTATGTAGAATCCTGATTCAAATGCAAAAATTTGATCCTTTAAAGAAGTATTCTTTTCGAAAGGCACGTGATTGGAAGTATCCGCTATGGTGCTCTTTAGCAGTCAATGCTTATCTGGACTGGCTTAGGAGAAGCTTCCATAGTGAAGGTACCATTAGGTCCTATAAATATGTTGTATACAATTTTTGTGATTTTCGTTTGCTAAAAAAGTTAAGTTCATTTGAAGATCTAAATCGAAATCTGATAAATGAATTTCTTAGGATTGATCTGCATAGCACGGTAAATGGCACCTCTGGAAGAAATAGCGTTTTACGTCAATTCATAACATTTCTGGAAGATAATAATTATCTTACGGATCAAACAATACATGGCGTAATACCAGCAAAGCTTGCGCACCCCAGAAAAATCATTACAATATTGTCAGATGAGCAGATATCATGTATAAATGAATACCGTAAAACATGTACAAGTATTTTGAAAAACAATGCTGGTATAGAGCGTGTTATAGATGCATTGGGGCACCGGGATTCAACAACAGTAAATGTATATCTTACATACGATGAATTGCATATGAGAAAATGTGCACACTCTCTCAAAGAGATGTCTATTCCGATGGGAGGTGCAACCAAATGATTCTTGAAGAATATGTTTTTACCAGTTGTTTTTTGAATGATATACAGGGACTAATTGAGCAGAAAAAGCAGTCGGGTTATATCTATGATTCAGCGAAATACATCCTTATACAATTTGACAAGTTTTGTGTAGAGAAGCATATCGATAGGGCAATCATAACAAAAGAATTATCGGACACATGGCTGTCTTATCATGCAGATGAAGCAAAATCGCGCCGTGCAAGCCGTATGAGTGTGCTGCGGCAACTGGCCCAGTACATGAATTCACAGGGCAGTGAATGCTACATTCCCTCAAAATTTTCCGCCAAAAGTTATCGAGTTCCATATGTTATGAATGAACGTGAAATTAGGGAATTCTTTACAGTAGCAGATGATTACATCCCAAAGGTGAATGCCGATCGTTTTAGCATACTGGCTGAGGAATATAAAGTACTGTTTCGCTTTATTTATTGCTGTGGATTACGTGTATCAGAAGCACGTAAATTAAAACTGGAAGATATAGATTTTGAAAGAAAAACAGCTCTAATACTACGCTCGAAAGGGGGATAAGGATAGGTTGATCTATATCGCAGATGATGTATGCAACATGTGTCTGGATATGCTGGATTTATTGCATGATAAGTATCATTTTTACTCAGAATATCTGTTTCCATCATCTGATCCCAATACCCCCTTGCAGGTGGCATCTATAAACAAAAAATTTCAGGAATTCTGCAATAATATTGTATATATATGTTTTTAATGAAGATATTTGATATGCATTACCAACTAAATAAAGGAAATTCAGTATTCCTACTTCATACTCAGTTACACGAACCAATCCAAAATTTTCATTTAAGTTCAAATCATGTTCACATGTTAAAGACAAAAGGACTTCTCTTGTCTTATAAGAAGGATTTTTCTCAAACTTTTCCACACATTCACATAATGTATCTAAAATCTGTTCACGCGCATTCGCTGTCCATTTTTCTGGCTTCTCAGCTGTTTCTTTCTCATAATACATTTCACTGCCCTTCCCTTCATATAAAATTAAAAGCAATTCTTTTCATCTTGAATCAAAATCAACATGATTATATTATATCCTCAGAATCTGCTTTTTTCCAGCAAAATAACGCCCCAGCCATAAAGCCAGAGCGCTACATACTTTCCATATCAAATTACCTTAAACTTTTTCTGTGCCATCGACTTTTCCTTTATAATTTATCAGTCTCCAAAATTTCTTTTTTCGAATCTTAATTTTCTGCTCTTCAGCACTATATTCAGCTTGATAAAAAGTAAAATCTGATAATTCGTCCTTATGCTTTATCAGCTTATCCAGAATCTGTTTTTTATCATATTCACTGGTTCTGATTCCAAAGATAACACCTTTCAAAAGGTTCCAATCAAATGACATATTCTGCTTTTGAGGAACATCAAATTCACCAAATGTATTTGACACAGCTACCCTAAATTCCTTTTCATGTTCCCAGTTTTTTGTCTTGCGATAGGTTTTCGCATCATAGATCTTCCAGTAACGTTTTCTCCATTCCTCTACATCAGAAAATGCTTCATAACAGGAACTGACGCCGTCTACTCCAAGTAACCATTCTCTTATTTGAACCATAGTCAATCGTCCTAATGTCTGGAAAAAATTACATTCAATGGACTCTCCACCATAAGAAATTGCTCTTACATCAAGAGGAATATGTCGCCCTCCTACCTTAAGTTTTGCCTCGTCACCTGTATCATAAATCAGACATACACCCTTATGACAATCTGCATAGTTTCCCCACATAGCAGAATTATCATTTTTTTTAGAAAAACAAACAACATAGCTTTTGGGGTATATCATATCCCTCAACTGAGCCACAAACACTTTTGGAAAATCAGCCATAACAATTAACCATTTTCTATGCTGTTGAACTACTGAATTGCCATCATTATTATATATTTGTTCTTCAGAGCCTTTACCATGAAGAAATATGTCGTTTTCTGCACCTTTCATTATATAGGAGAATTCCTTCATTTCCTCGAATATTTCTTCCATAGATTCAATTGTCTGGACACGCATTTTTTCATTAGAAAAGACTTTCTTTATTGCATCTACTAATTTTTCCACAGAAAGTGAAAAATTAAGAAGTTTAATCTGTTTCTCAGCTTCCTCTGCAGGTACAAATTTATTTTTCTTAAATTCTTCCAGACACCTAATTAGTGCATTATTATGAATATAAAAAAGAATATATTGAAGTTCCTTTTCTGATACTTTCAAACAATTGTCACCATAAACTCCTGCCAGATTTTGTACATCTGTATCCGTTATGAACTCTTCTCCTAATTTCAATAAAATTTTCTCAAAAAAGTTATTTTTATAGCAATGAACATCTGCAACCAAAGTACCATGATATAACGTTTCATCATCGGCTTTCAGAATATAGAGTTTCAGTGCACGCGCTACGCTATATATATAATGTCTGAACAATCCCTCCCAGGCCATCTTATCTCCCTGCCAGAAAACACGTACAAACCCTTCCAACGGATCATTTAACTCTTCTTTCGATGCAAAATGAAAAGTGCCATTTTCAATTTCTAATAATGCACTGCTTATTGAACGGTAGTGGTATAATTTCATTTTTTCCTTCTTTCGATAAATTATTCAAATAGTTATGATGAAGTCTGCTCTTCATAAACCATGGATTGACATGCAGCTTCCTATACGAAAGCTTAATACCTATCTTCTATTTTTTCTTTGTGAATATCCATTTAGGTATTATTACCGTCTCATAACCAACTCTCTCACTTCGAACATGTAGTAAAAAATCTATCGTACCAGATAAGGAATGTTAAAACTGTCCAGATTTTACGGCTGTTATCTGCTTTTTTATCTTTATGGTCGTTCAGAAGCTGGAGCAGTTTCTCTGTATGGAAAAATTCTTCTGCTTCTTTCGAGGTAAATAAATCTGTTACCATCTGATACCAGTCATCCTGCCGCAGCCACACACGGATTGGAATAGGAAAACCAAGTTTCTTCCGCTCATTGGTTTCCTGTGGAAGAAATTCTGAAACAGCTTTACGGAAAATATATTTGGTTGTACCTGCTGCAATCTTGGCTTCTTTCGGAAGCTTTGCTGCAAAGTTAAAAACTTCTTTATCCAGAAATGGTACCCTGACTTCCAGGGAATGTGCCATGCTCATTTTATCTGCTTTCTGCAAAATATCGCCAGGAAGCCAGTAGTTCAGATCTACAGACTGCATTTTTTCCATGTCTTGAAGTGAGCCTCTGTTTTCTGACTCAAGCTCTTCATAAAATTGACTTAAATACTCCTGCGTGGAAGGTCCTGTTACTTTATTTTTCAAAATCTGTGCTTTCTCTTTTTCACGGTAAATATATGCATTTCCGATGAAACGTTCTTCCACTTTCATTCCTGCACGGATAAGGAAATCCCGTCCCTTCACATCCGGCAGCTTTGCAGCCAGTTTTCCAATTACACGTCTGACACCAAATGGAATCCAGGCAATTTTTTTCAATGATTCCGGTTCTCTGTAAATATTATATCCACCGAAAAGCTCGTCTGCTCCTTCTCCGGAAAGAACAACCTTGACATGACCTGCAGCCTCTTTTGAGAGAAAATAGAGTGCAACGGCGGAAGCATCCCCAAGGGGCTCATCCATATGATACATAACATCTGGAAGGGCATCCCAGAATTCCTGCTTGGATATGATTTTCACATGGTGTTTCAAACCTGCTTTTTCTGCCACTTTGGCAGCTTTGTTTACTTCACTATATCGGTCTCCCTCATCGAATCCCACTGTAAATGCCTGATCTGCACCGGAGGAAGAAGCCAGATAACCGGAATCCACTCCACCTGATAAAAATGCGCCGACTTCCACATCACTTAACATATGATGCTTCACTGAATCCTTTAAAATCTCGGAAAGTTGGCTCCGCAACTGCGCCATATTCGTCTTATGGTCCCACTGACCTGGTGTAAGCTTTGGTTTGAAATAAGTCTTTATTTCATAGCTTCCGTTTTTATATAAAAGCATATGTCCAGGCATCAGTTTATAAATTCCCTTAAAGAAGGTCTCTTCCAGAGGAGAATATTGAAATGACAAATACTGCTCCAGGGCCTTCTGATTTACTTTCCTTTCATAGCCGGGAAATGCAAGGATACTCTTAATTTCAGAAGCAAATACAAAGTGCCCATCTATTTCGGCATAGTACACAGGCTTAATTCCAAAGAAATCCCTTGCAAGCATCAAAGTCTGCTCTTTTTCATTCCATACTGCAAACCCAAACATTCCCCTGAGCTTATCCAGTGCCTTCTCCCCATACTGTTGAATGGTATTTACCAGAACTTCCGTGTCAGAATGGGTACAGAAAGAAATGCCGGAAGCCTCAAGTTCTGCCCGCAGTTCCTTATAATCATAGATTTCCCCATTAAAAACAATATGCAGGTTTCCGTCCGCACTTTCCATAGGCTGCTGCCCATCTTCTAAATCAATAATACTAAGTCTTCGAAAGCCCAGCGTAATCTTCTCCCTGCAAAAAGAGCCTTCACTATCCGGGCCTCTATGTTCAATGGCCTTCATCATCCTTTCAATTACTGTCTTCTGATCCTGTCTGTAACCTGTAAATCCACAAATCCCGCACATTTTTTCCTCCGTATCCATTTGATGTAGTTTAGACACTGCAACGACTTTTGTTACAGTCCAAAATTATTTTTACCGATATTTTATCATAAAAATGTCTGTTTGTTGTAAAATAAAAATGTCTTTCTTATCAAATACTTATATTTCAAAATAGCTTTTATATCTCATATAACATTTTATAAAAAAAGAAATGTTTTCCATTCCCTTATTTGCTTACGGAAAACGTTTCTTTTCATTTACTCTTCATGAAGATTTCCGTTCTCATCAATCCAGGTTCCGTCTCCGTTATTGTAAAGGACTCTGGATTCTTCATCACCTTCACCTGCTGCTACAATTTCCATTCTGTTCATCAGAGGTGTATTATTCCAAAGAACAAGCATAATATCCAGTTCTGATTCTGGAAGTCTCTGATATGTTTTTTTCACGCTCTCATTCTCCCTCTTTCTACAAATGTAGGAACGATTTTATTATATCATATCAGTCTATTTCTGTATAGCTGTTTCCATTCTCATCAGAGATTTCGCTTTTAGTTTGTTACTGTTCAAAGGTATGTATAAGTCATTGTAAAAAGTGACGAAATTATTTTCTCTATTTTGTGGATAATTATCTTCAGCAGAAAAAACTGTATTTATAGTTTTTTCTGCTGTTCTTTTTCACAAAAGTTATACACCGAATCCTATCCATTCTTTCAGACAGAGGCCTTATATCTACTCATTTCCAATCTTATAATGGAGATTTATCCACAGTCAGATTGCCCAATGGGTCATTTCCGGAAATTCGCTTTTTTCCTGCATTTCTGCTATACTTTTTTCAAGAAAGAGAGGTTGTTTTTATGGAGATTGATTTTATACAGGAACTAAAAAAACGTGATGAACTTCTTGACGGCTATCTCAGGCAGATCGAGATCCAGGAGAAATTCATCCAGAAACAGAAAGAGCTGATCGAATATCTCGAGGATCATATCTCAAAGATCACAGATATCGTCAGCAGTGTTTAGCAGGACTGTACCGGAGGAAAACGTATGCCTGATACTTATGATCATATCACTCTCATGTGTCGGCTGAAAGCTGCACAACGCAGAAACAAAGAACTGGAATCTGGTGAAAGATATATCCAGTTAGAAGAACTTCATCAGAAAGAGTACAACGTTTATGAACATAAGATTGAGAAGCTGAAAAAAGAACTTGCAGATGCGTACAAAGAAACGATCCGTGTGCGCAATTACTGGTTTCAGGTACTGGAGGATATGCTCCGGGAGTTTGAAAAGGCACAAAAAAGGTCCGCGCAGGAACTCCGAAAAATGGAGATCCGTGCACTGAATGCAGAAAAACAAAGAGATGATGCACTGGATAAAGCAGCCGTTTTCAGACATCAGTTTTATGAAGCGGCATCCAGACTGGAAGAAGAACAGGGCATTTCTGTCCGACCTGACGGGTGGAAAACTGAATATTTCCAAAGGCATGATAAGCAGACTAAACCGGGAGTTTGCTTTAAAAACTGAACCTGAACGCAGGTCTGCCTATGCAGATATGCTGCTTTCCCCTGTTATGCATACAGATTGTACAAATGCCAGGGAAAACGGAAAGAGCTGCCAGGCATATGTCTGTGCAACACCGGACGGAAAAGCCCTGTACTTTGCCCGCGAGAAAAAGGGACACGAAGGAGTAAAGGGTACGGTTACAGAAGACTATCAGGGGATCCTTGTCCATGACCATGATATTACCTTTTATAATTATGGAGCAGATCATCAGGAATGCCTTGCCCATGTACTGCGGTATCTGAAAGACAGCATAGAGAACGAACCAAACCGTACATGGAATAAAAAAATGCATGCATTGGTGCAGGAAATGGTCCACTTCCGAAATGGATGCCGGCAGCCACACGGACCAGATCCGGAAATAGTCTCCGGATTCGAAAAACGATACCGTGAGATACTGGAAACTGCCCGGAAAGAATATGAAAACATTCCGGCAAATGATTATTATAAAGACGGGTACAATTTATTCCTGAGAATGGAGAAATACATGCACAACCATCTGTTGTTCCTGCATGATATCCGGGTACCTGCCACGAATAATGAAGCAGAAAGGCTTCTAAGGAATTATAAGCGGAAACAGGCGCAGGCCGTGACATTTAGGAGTTTCGAAAGTATCGATTATCTCTGCCAATGCATGAGCATGCTTGTTTTGATGCGCTTTGAAGATCCGGCCAATA
>ENA-OQKN01000857-OQKN01000857.1-human-gut-metagenome-genome-assembly--contig:-NODE-857-length-22563-cov-8.001872_pt1 | contig 22563 bp, 21 predicted proteins | sample MGYA00242776_ERZ504794 | MGnify/ENA primary metagenome ERZ504794 (study PRJEB26092, sample SAMD00036434) | human gut metagenome | host: Homo sapiens | study: EMG produced TPA metagenomics assembly of... | reverse complement strand
AATACAAATCAAATCCAAAGGATTGTGAGAACTGTCCTTTAAGAGGAAGATGTACATCATCAAAGAACTTTCAGAAAGTAGTGACACGTCATGTATGGGAGGAATACCGGGAGGAGGTAATGGATGAGATAAGACATACACCGGAATGGAAAGAAATCTATCCAAGGCGTAAAGAAAGCATAGAGAGGGTGTTCGCAGACTGTAAAGAACATCACACGTTGAGATATACCAGAGTAAGAGGGCTACAAAAAAATCAGCATCAGTCGCTGATGATTTTTGCGTGTTATAATCTAAAAAGAATGTCCAGATGGAGGTGGAAAAACCTCTCTAAAACTGTACAAAATCTAATAAAAAGCACAATTTTAAATTATTTTAAGAAAAAAGAAAAGCGATACTTGTTTATAAGTACCACTTTGTCAACAATCTGAGCACCCATTTGGGTGCTTTATTTGTAGTAGATTTAACGAAAAAATGAAGCGGTTGTATATGAAATCTATTGTGTTCATTATGGGGAAATGGTATATATTAAGTAGAATGATACAAAAAGATGTTTACGCAAAAGTAAGAAACTAATATAGATTAAGGATTGTGGTAAAATAACCCTTAAACATAAATATAGCAGGGAGATGATAACCATGGTTTTGTTTCTGTTATACGTTAAATCTTTCAGTGTTTAACAGTTATCTTTTCACATTAAAAAATAAAAGGAGTGAAAATCATGAATAAAGAAAACCTAAGAAAGTTTAAAGAAAGTGGAGAAAAATATTCTATTTCAAAGAGTTTTGCACAGTCTTACAATAGAGGAAGATTATTAATTGCAGGAATTCTCGCCTTGCTTATTTTAATTTTGTGTCTATAATATGTAAAAAATTCTTTTTAAAAAAATGGTTCCAAAATCACATGCTATTTTGGAGCCACTTTTTCTTGTGTATTTGTTAAATTTTTTATCTTTCAAAAAAAGTATTATCATGATCTTTTATACTTGCTTATTCTTTTTGATATGCCATAGATAAAAGATGGCTAAAAGAGCACAAAGCAACTCACAAACAGGGAAAGCTAGCCATATACCTGTTATACCAAAACATATAGATAAAAGAAAGGCACATAAAATAATTCCAAAAAATCCTCTAAATAAAGCTAAAATAGATGAGTATTTGCTTTTTTCAATGGCGGCCAGCCAGCTGATAGTAGAAATATTGATGCCTGTAAATAAGAAACCAAGAAAGTAAATACGTAATCCATCTGAAGCAAAATTAGCAAGAGTCTGATTGTTTTCACTGTTAAAAATCGCAATGATATCTCCTGTAAATAGATATACAAGAAGAATAAGAAGGATACTAACGATAAAAGATACTTTTAAAGATAATTTTAATAAATGATTGATATTATTTGTTTCTTTTTTACCATAACATCGACTGATCAAAGGTTGACAGCCCTGAGAAATACCTGTAAATATCGCAATCGAAACCAAAGATAAATTGGCAATGATGCCATAAGCAGCAACTGCAATATTGCCAGCTTGTGCCAAGAGTAAAAAGTTAAAAACAATTAAAACGATTCCTGAAGAAAATTCATTTATAAAAGAAGAGAAGCCTAAGGTAAATATGGTTTTTAAATAGGAGATTTTCAAATCTTTTAAAATAAACTTTAAAGAATTTGTTTTTTTGAAAAAATGAATAGATAAAATACATAGACTGATGATAGGAGCTAATCCAGTCGCAAAAGCGGCACCAAAAATACCCCAGTTAAGTGGGTACATAAAAACATAATCCAAAATGATATTTGATAAACTTCCAATTAACATCCCGCTCATAGCTAGTTTCGGATCATTGTCATTTCTAAGATAAGCAATCATAATATTATTCAAGATGAAAAAAGGGGCAAAGCATAAAATGGTTTTTAAATATAAAGCAGTTGTTGGCAATATTTCTCCATTTGCACCTAATATAGATGCGATGTCTTCACTAAAAAGAATACCTGTCATACATAATAAAATTCCAGAAAGTGTCCCAAAAAGAAATGTAAAGCTAAATAAAGAAGAAGCTTCTGTATTTCTTTTCTGACTATGTAAAATAGTAAATCGTGTGGCAGAACCAATCCCCAATAACAAGGCAAAGGCAGACATTAGATTATATACAGGTATTGCGATATTTAAGGAAGCAAGTCCATTGCTACCTAAACAGGCAGAGATAAAATACGTATCTGCGAGTACGTATAAGGAAATAGCGAGCATTCCTAATACATTGGAAGATACATATTTCATAAAATCGTTTCGTAATGTATTCATGTATTTCCTCCTAAGAATATGTATGAAATTATATCAAAAAAGAAAAAGAGAAATCTCTCTTTTTATAATTTTTTAGGATGCATCATATAAGAAACAATGCTTCCATATCCATTTTTAAATGTTTGTGTATATTCATCAAAAGATATATCACTGGAATAATACATGATTTCAAAGTCCTGTGTAAAGGCATTCACACGTAAATGAGATCTTAAAAAACCATTTGTCATATAAAACTGTTTTCTTTTTTCACGTAGTTCTTTATGTTCTTTTAAGCATTCCATCGTATCTTCAATTTCCAGGAAAATTCTTTTACCTTCATATTTGTTCTTTAATAAGGTTAATGCAGTACTTCCATATCCTTTCCCTCTGCAGTTTTTATCAATGGCAAAATAATCAATAAATACCATGTCTTTATGTTCTACTGCAATAAAAAGTCCTACACAAACTTCATCATCTATTAAAGCATATAGTTTTACATGTTTTCTTCTGAATAGAAAAAATGGCTTTTTTTCAACAGCTGGGAAAGCTTCGTTATAAATTTCTTTTATTTTCTTTTTATCTTTTGCATTTGCTAATCTAAGAATCATATACTTCCTCCTGTCTTATTATTATACAATAGAAACAACGATTCTGCCTAGCTATCTATTCGTGTTATAATACAGGAAAGGAAGGGATCATAATGGAACAGGAATCTTTATTTGAGGAAGTATCTTTTCAGCCTTTAGCAAGCAGAATGCGTCCTGCATCTCTTAGTGAATATGTAGGACAAAAACATTTGGTTGGGGAAGGAAAAGTTCTTTGGAAACTGATTGAAAAAGATCAAATCACAAGCATGATTTTCTGGGGACCTCCAGGAGTAGGAAAAACCACATTGGCAAGAATTATTGCGCATCATACAAAGTCAAGATTTATTGATTTTTCTGCGGTTACAAGTGGAATAAGAGAAATACGACAAGTTATGAAAGAAGCACAGGACAGCATGGTATATGGACAAAGAACGATTTTATTTGTAGATGAAATACATCGTTTTAATAAAGCTCAGCAGGATGCTTTTCTTCCTTATGTAGAAAAAGGAAGTATTATTTTAATTGGTGCGACAACTGAAAATCCTTCCTTTGAAATCAATTCAGCATTATTGTCTCGCTGCAAGGTCTTTGTGTTAAAAGCTTTAGAAGATGAAGATATTTTGGAATTGTTGAAAACAACGCTACATAGTCCAAAAGGACTTGGCAAGGAAAACATACAAATAGAAGAATGTATATTGAAACAATTGGCTGCATTTGCGAATGGGGATGCCAGAGTGGCGTTAAATACATTGGAAATGTGTGTGTTGAATGCAGAAAATACAGATGGTGCACAAATCGTAAATGAAGAGGTATTGGCACAATGTATTTCACAGAAATCTTTACTGTACGATAAAAAAGGAGAAGAACATTATAATTTGATTAGTGCCTTGCATAAATCGATGCGAAACAGCGATGTACAGGCATCTATTTACTGGCTGGCAAGAATGCTGGAAGCAGGAGAAGATCCGCTGTATATTGCCAGAAGACTTGTTCGTTTTGCTAGTGAAGATGTCGGTATGGCAGATAGCAGAGCATTGGAAATCTGTGTGTCTGTATATCAGGCATGTCATTTTATTGGAATGCCTGAGTGCAGTGTACATTTAACACATGCAGTCACTTATTTATCCTTAGCTCCAAAAAGCAATGCATTGTATATGGCATATGAACATGCCAAAATCGATGCGATGAAAATGCGCAGTGAACCAGTGCCTTTGCATTTACGAAATGCAGTAACCAGTTTAATGAAAGAACTGCATTATGGAGAAGGATATCAGTATGCACATGATCATGAAGATAAATTAACCGCAATGAAATGTCTTCCTGACTCGTTACAAGGCAAGCTATATTATAAGCCAACAATCCAAGGCTCGGAACAAAAAGTAAAATTACGTATGGAACAGATTGAAAACTGGAAGAAAAACAATACATGATTCTTCTTGTATATACGTAAATAGAACTATAAAATAAATTAGAAAAGGAATATGGAAAGGGGCGTATTAAATGAGTGATACGATAGTAAAATGCAAAGCTGTTTTTTTTGATATTGATGGAACCTTTTATGATCATGTGACAAATCAAATCTTGCCATCTTCCATACAGGCAGTAAAAGAGCTAAAAGAAAAAGGGTATAAGGTTGCCTTGTGTTCTGGAAGACCTTTGCGTATGGCGAAAGAACTTCCTTTATTTGAAAATATTTCATGGGATGGTTTTGTTGGAAGTGCGGGAAATGTAGTCTATGATGAAAATTTAAATATATTAGTAAAAAAAGGATTTGCAGATGAAGAATTGCAAAACATATTTTCTATTGCGAAAGAAAAGGATATTGCCTGTTACGTAAATGGGGAAGATGTGTATTTAACAAAAGATGATGAAGAGGCAAAGAAAGTTTTAAAACAGTTTCATGTAGAAATACCAAAAGAAATAAGAGAGTATAAAACAGGAGATCAGGTAGAAATGATTAGTATGTTTAAAGGATATGATTATGATTATTCTGCTTTCTTAAAGGTAAAAGATTTGCGACTTCAAAAATCAAGTGGTGTCATTATGGATATTGTGAAAGATGGAGTAAACAAAGTACATGGCATTGATGCATTGATGGAATATTGGGGCTTAAAAGAGCATGGATATATAGCATTTGGAGATTCTATGAATGATAAAGAGATGCTGGAACATGCTAATATTGGAATTGCCATGGAAAATGGTGATGAGGCTTTATTTTCCTATGCAGATCATGTATGTGGACCCAGCCATAAAGACAGCATTTATCAAATGTTGAAAAAAATGCATGTTCTATGATTTTACAGTAAGGATATGGTATAATACGAATACCTAAAGGAGGTAATAATTATGAATGAAAAAAGAAAACTAGTCTTAGTAGGAACTGGCTTTGTAGGAATGAGCATGGCATATAGTTTCTTAAGTACCGGTGGAATAGATGAACTTGTTTTAATTGATGTAAATGAGGCAAAAGCAGAAGGAGAAGCAATGGATCTTCAACATGGTCTTCCTTATGCCAGAGGAAAAATGGTAGTAAAATCTGGAGGCTATGAAGAATGTAAAGATGCCAGTGTTGTTGTAATTACTGCAGGTGTTACAATGAAAGAAGGAGAAACTCGTTTAGATATTGCGGCTAAGGATACGATGATTATCAAAAGTGTAACGGAAAATATTATGAAATCCGGCTTTGATGGAATTATTGTTGTTGCCAGCAATCCAGTTGACAGTATGACATATGTTGCACAGAAAGTTAGTGGACTTCCAAAGGAAAGAGTTATCGGTTCTGGTACGATTTTAGATACTGCAAGACTTCGCTACTTAATGAGTGAATATCTAAATATCTCCAGCAATAATATTCATGCATATATTATGGGAGAACATGGAGATAGCAGTTTTGTTCCATGGACACATGCCTATGTAGGATGTAAGAATTTATTGGAACTGTTAGATGAAAAAGGAAAAGATTTATCTGATTTGCATGGTATTTATGAGCAGGTACAGCAGGCAGGATATGAGCTGATCAAGCGTAAGAAATCTACATATTATGGAATTGGTTTATCTTTAAATCGATTAGTACATGCAATCTTAGATGATGAGAATGTTATTTTAACGGTATCTTGTTATCAGGAAGGTGAATATGGACAGGAAGGTCTGTATATTGGAGTTCCTGCGGTTATCAATCGTCAGGGAATTCGTGAAATTGTAAAACTGGATTTAAATGAAGTAGATCAGGCAAAATTTGATGCAAGCTGCAAAGCGTTGAAAGAATTAAATACCGATGTAATTGATCCATTATTATAAGTAAAAAGTCATGTTCGCATGACTTTTTTAGAAAAGAGGGGAAATGTATGGAGTATACAATGATAGCGACATGGAAAATGTCTTATGATGGGATAGGTCTTGCGAAAGAGGCATTGGAAAAAGGGTGCAGTGTAAAAGAGGCGATTCGAATTGCCATTCAAAACGTAGAAGAACGAGAAGAATTTATTTCTGTAGGTCATGGTGGATTGCCCAATATAGATGGACATGTTCAGCTTGATGCGGCTTATATGGATGGGGATACCCTTGATTTTGGCGGTATAATCGAGGTAGAAGATATAAAAAGCCCAATTGCAGTTGCACAGGATTTATGTGGATTAAAATGTAACTGTCTTTTATCTGGAAAAGGTGCAGAGTCTTATGCGAAAAAGAAAGGTTTTCCATTTGAAAATCATCTTTGTGAGTCCTCGAAAAAAAGGTGGGAAGAAAAGAAAAAAGAAGATATAGAAGATATAGAAGAGCTTCAAGCATATGAAGGTCATGATACCGTATGTGTACTTGGTAAAGTTAAAAAACATCTGGGGGTAGGGGTATCTACAAGCGGACTGTTTATGAAGCAGGAAGGTCGTGTAGGAGACAGCCCTATTATTGGCTCAGGATTTTATGCAGATTCTTTGATAGGATGCGCTGCCGCAACAGGTCTTGGAGAAGATATTATGAGAGGCTGTTTGTCTTTACGTGTTGTGGATAAAATGGCAGAAGGAAAACATGTACAGGAAGCAGTAAATGAAGTTTTAGATGCACATATAAAACGCATGGCATTGATGAAAAAAGATTGTGATGCCATAAGTTTGATTGCGATGGATAAGGATGGAAATTGTGCAGCCTCTACCAATATTTGTGAGTTTCCATTTGTGGTTTTACAGGATAATGATATAAAACTGTTTGTCGCAACATATAAAGAAGGCATGCATAATGTATTTGAAGCTGATGAAACGTGGTTAAAACAGTATAAAGGAGATTAAAAAAACAGAAGATTTTTGTCTTCTGCTAATCAAAGTAAGTAACTTTCTGTGGATCGTAGCGATCCACTTTTTCTTTTGTTTCTGCAGGATAGCCAACAGCTATAACACCTACGGGTAATAGAGTATCTTCTAAGTGATAGTATTGTCTAAAATTATCAATTCTTTCCTGCTTTGGACCAACGGCACACCAGCAAGTTCCTAGTCCCAAATGCACGCCTTCAATGAGGATATTCTCAATCGCAGCAGCACAATCTACATAAGAATATTCTACACTATCGGTTTCTTTCGTATCACTCATTACAAGAATTGCACAAGCTGCTTCTTTCATCATTCCTGTATAAGGCTGCAGCTCTTGCATAGTATTTAGTGCTTCTTTGTTTCGAATAACTAGAAAACGCCAATCCTGTCGATTACGTGCTGTTGGGGCATTCATTGCGGCACGAAGCAGTTTTTCTATTTTCTCCTCTTCTACTTTTTGAGTTGTAAAATGCCGAATACTTTGTCGCTCATATAGTTCCTTTAACATAACGTTCACCTCTATCGTAAGTATACAACGAAAAAGAAAAAAACGATAGAGAAAATTTCTATCGCTATTTTAAAGTGGAAGGTTTTATTAAATTGGATTTCGGATTTAGAAGATACTCTGGATCTTCCTTGATGAGGGTATCGATTGTCACAAACTGATATCCTTTTGCGTCTAATTCTTTTAATAACTGCTTAATTCCTTTTACTGTATCTTCATGTATATCATGCATTAAGACAACTTCATAGCCAACTTCTGCATTCTTTTTCACGATCTTACTCATGATAGAGGCATTATGGTTTCTCCAGTCTTCAGAATCAATATCCCATAAAACCATATCCAAACCACATACATCTTTCATTGTTTGATTTATTGCCCCAAAAGGAGGACGGAAATATCTTGGTTCAAATCCACTGGCTTGAAAGATCGCATCATTTACTTTATAGATTTCTTCATTTACATCTTCTTTTTTCATATATGGAGGTTGTGCTGCTATATGTATGGAATGGTCCCAGGAATGGTTTGCGACTTCATGGCCTCTTTTATATACATCTTTAACGATGTCTGGATTTGCTTTTGCGTTTTGGCCAAGCATAAAGAAAGTAGCGCGTCCATTGTATTTTTCAAATTCTGCCATGATTTCTTTTGTGTTTTTGTAGTGAGGACCATCATCAAATGTAAATGCAATCAGTTTTTTTCCTTTTTCTACTTTAGGCTGAGGAGCTGGAGTAATTGGATCTTTCATATAATAAGATGGAATATTTTTGTTTGTTAAGGCTATGTATTTTTTGTTTTCTTTATAAGGAACAGAAATCTTTTGGTTTTTCTTTCCTTCTACATAGAAACTAAGTTCATTTTTACCAATCGTAAAAGAAGAAAGATTTTGTTTTTTTATGAGATTCTCTTTGATACCTGCATCTTTAGCTTTTGTTTTCATCATGGCTATATAATCTCTTCGAAGAACATCATCTACCTGCAAGAAACGATTTCTTTTTTTGTCGTAGTTGTAATATGTATCTTCCTGCTGAAGAACTTTATCTTCTTCATCTACTACTTTTTTATGAAATACAAGTGAAATATAAGTATCAAAGATTTCTTCAGTATCATAATCAATACTTACATAATGCATGCTGTTTTTATCTTTTAAAGGAACAGCCTGCTGTTTTCCATATTTTGTGATTTCTGAATCCAGATTTTTAATATCGAAAGCAGGGTAGTAATAAGATATGAAATATGCATCTTTTTCTTTTTGTGTCGTATGCTTCATTTCACCAGCAAGCTTTGTGTCTTCCTTGTACGTTTGATAAGCAGCATATGGATCATGAAACAGCCATGTAACTCCTTTAAAAAGCAGAAAACCAGCGATAAAAATACCGGCAAGCAAGATTGCCAGATGTGACCATTGTATACGTAAATGGGATAAATTTTTATTTAATTTTTTCATGTAATCCTCCTGATAGGCAAATGTTTCATATATATATATATAAAATCTTTAAGATTGATGATCTTTTTTGCCTTTATATTATGACATAAAAAAGAAGAGATAAACATGTAAAATTATTAAAAAAATCTAAATTTTTATTTATAAATAGAAAGATAACCTTCCTCTTTTAAACAGCGTATGATCATAATGATATTTGGAAGAAAAAGGAATCCTAAAAAGCCAAAAAGTTTACCTCCTATATACATGCATAGAAGCAAAATAAGAGGATGGATCCCCATTTGTTTTCCCATGATTTTTGGCTCTAATAGATTTTTCGTAAGCGTTGTAAGAAGATAACAAATAAGCAAGCCTACCGCAAGTTTTTTCTGTCCATTTAAAATACAAAATAAGATCCATGGAAGAAGTATCATTCCGCATCCAAAAACAGGCAAAGCATCAAATAAGCAAATAAAAAAAGCTAATAAAAAAATATTGTTTAAGTTGAGAAAATGAAAAATAAAAAGGAGTTCTATAAATACGATAAAAGAAAGAATGAGATTTGCTTTTATCATGTGCAGGATGCTTTTTTTTAAGAACGTGGAAGATGCCAGGACAACATTTCTTGTATTTTGTGGAATCTGCTTTATAAGAAAAGCAGTAATTCGTGGATAATCCATTTGAAATAAAAAACTGGAAAAGATCGTTATAAAAAAAGAGAGTAAAAACTTAGGCAGCTGAGAGAAAAAATTTTGTAAAAAGTTTAATATTGACTGTATAAGAGAGGATAGAAAAGAAGTAAAAGAAGAGTAAAATGCATTTTGTATCGCAGATAAAAATGTGGATAAATCAAAGGAAGATGAAAGAAGAGAAACGCTTTGTGTTGTGTGTTGTTCAAAGTAAGGAGCCAGTGTACTTTGATACCATTGACTAAATGGTTCTAAATATATTTTTATGTAGTGGTAAGCTTTCCATAAACATAAAAACAAAACGGTAAATAAAACAGTATAAAAGAATAGGATACAGAAGATAGATAATATTTTTTCATGGATGCCTAGAGACTGGTGAAGTTTACGTATAAGAGGACGCATCATATAGGCTATAAAAAAACCGGCAAAAACAGGGAAGAAAGCTGGTAATACATATTGGAAAAAAATATAAAAAAGAGAAAGTAGAATGGAGAAATAGATTATCTGAATGATAAAGGAACGTTGTTTTTCTGTATTCATGCGATCACCTTTTCAAGTATATGTTAATTTATATAAAGACATGAAAAAAACATCGCTATTTGCGATGTTCATCCAAGACTTGAGATATACGTTCAAATATTTCCTTTCTATTTTCTCTGTGATGAGGGAAGGCTTTCTTTAAACGTTTTACAGTATGTTTTTGGTGAGAGCGAAACAATTGAATTTTATTGCGTAATTCCTGGATATGAGCAAGTAAGATTTCATCTGCATCCGTACTGTCTAAAATTCTTTGTATGGTTTGTGAAAGTGGTTCTTCCTGTGGGAAAATGTTTGCTTGTTTAAATAAAGTACGAAGTGTATGAATGCTTGTCTCGACTGCTCTGAAATCGGCATTTTTTCGAAGAAGTGCAAATGTTGTTGTGACAAGGTCTGCAAGAAAACCAATACTTAACAAGCTGCCTATGATCCATTGCTGTGTATGTGTCAGTTTTTGTAGTAAATCTAATATAACAGGATGAATACCATAACATACCACAAGAGCCATGATACCGAATAAAATAGCATTTAATAAACAAACACGCCCATTAATGTTGAATCGAAAGTTTGAATAATCCCACCAGCGTGTATGAAACATAATCTCCATTAACCAGCTGGTAATATATTCCAGTGTTGTTACTAGTATGGTACCTGCAATAAATAACGTTACGGGATGTTGTTTATATGGCAACAACAAAGAAATAACCAATAAAGCTCCTACTCCATAAATAGGACAGTAAGGTCCTTCTAAAAATCCGCGGTTTATAAATTTTTTGGCAGGAATGGAACAGTAAACACATTCACAGCACCATCCTAAAAAGCTATAACAGAAAAAAAGTAATATTTGTATCATTATATAAACTCCTTATACAGACGTGAATCGCTATAATCTTGTATACACATTTTTAATGAAGAAGTTTCTTCGCTGCATACACCGATAACCTCTAATCCCGCACTATGTGCTGCCTGAATTCCATCTTTTGAATCTTCAAATACGATGCATTCATGTTTGGACAGATGTATGGCTTTTAAAGCCTCTTCATATATTTGGGGATCAGGCTTGCTTCTTTCAACTTGCTGAGAAGTAATGACATAGGAAAACAGGTTTTCCATATGTTTTATCTCAAGTATATACTGTGCAATATCACTTGCATTATTCGTGCATAAACAAAGAGTATAGCCTTTCTCTTTCACATGATGAAGAAATTTTAATGCATCTTTTTTTAGTTCTGCTTCTTTGTAATGCATACATAGATAAGCATGTATTTTTTGAATAAGATCTTCCCCTTCCTGTTTATTTGTACATTCTAAGCGTACCTTTTTCTCCATCTCGGCAAAACTATGAATTTGTTTCTTTAAAATATCCAAAAGCAGATCTTTTTGTGTCTGATTTAACTCTTTGAAAATTAATGAATAGTCAAAATTATTATAAGTATTGATCAGTGTTCCATCCAAATCAAATAATATTCCTCTTTTTCTCATAAAAACCACTCCTAACGAAACAGATATTTTTAATTTTATCACTTCCTCTGTGTATGTCAATGAAAGAAAAAGCATGTCAATGCGACATGCCGATTTTTACTTTGTACGTTTAATATAAGAATCAATGTGTCTTTCTACTACAGAAAATGGGGCAATTCCACTTTCCAGCAAAGCGGTATTAAAATCTTTTTCTTTAAATTTATTTCCTAGTTTATCCTGTGCGTTTTCTTTTAAATCTATAATTTCTTCATAACCCACATAATAAGGCTGGAAAGCGGCAGGGTTTGCCCATAACTGATTGTATAAAGGTGCTGCCTCTTCTTTTGACAATGCAAATCCAAATTCACTCATATAATCTGTAAATTGTGTAAGATCCCACCCCTCATAATGAATTCCAATATCTGCGCCAATAACAAGACAGTAAGAAGCAAGCTCATTTTCTTTAAATAGCTGTAATAATTTCTGGTTCATGTTATCTAAATACTTAAAACTTTCATATTGTGCATATACAGCGTATCCTTCTACATAGGCATTTTCATTAATCAGGGTTTTCGCAAAGTTGTTGTCGATGTTTTCATATAAATAGGCATATTGATACATATGACCAGGAAATCCTTCATGTGAAACGGTGGAATAAGTAGAAAGGGATTTGATATCACTGCTTTTTGGGTTAACACGAAGCTGTTTGATAGAATCTCCATCGATAGATGGAATATTGAAATAAGCCGCAACACCAGAATCAGATGCGATTTCTTCATTGATGTCTTTTATGTTATATTTTAAATTTTTAACTTCTGGAAAATCTTGAAACATATCTTTTTTTATATCTTCCAGTATTTGTTCATAGCTGGTATATGATGTTTGCGGGAACTGGCTTGAAGACAGTGCTTTTAAAAGCTCTTCATCATCAGAAAGATTTGACACGATATCCTGTATGTTCGAAATATGTGCATAGAAAGCATCTTCCATCATTTTCTTTACTTCTTTTGGTGTCTTATCTGAACCAATGGATTGCTGGAGTAAAAGTTTATAATACTCTTTTCCATTTTCAAATGCAGATAAACTTTTCGCATTTTTTTCACCTTGTTTTTTAAATGTATTCATAGTATCTAAAATATTTTGATAAGCAGGAAGGAAAGAAGCTGCAAATGCTTTTTTTACTTGCTGTTTATAATCGCTTGTTTTTGTATCAGAAAGATGTAAAGCATCAATAGAATCATATAAAGAAGTTAAAATAGAACTATTTTCTCCTTTTTTTACTATGTTTTCACAATAGCTGATGATAGAATCCAGATCCAGCATTAAAAGACCTTTTTCTGCCTGTATTTTTGTATATTCTATTGCGCTGTCTACATAATCATCAACATCTTCCAATAATAAAATCAAATCTTTTACATCTTGTTCATTTCTTAATTCCCAATCGGCAAACAAGGTAGGCAATTGATAATGAAGTCCACCCATACTTTCAAATGCAGAAGCATAATAGTCAAATTTATCATCGCTCATTTGTTCGTATAAAGAAGCGCTTCGCTCAATGCTGTCATAAATATCCTGCTGTGTATCTGTAAGTGCATTTCGTTTGAATTTTTTAAACTGTTCATATGTTTCTTTTGTTTTCTTTTCTTCTTCTTTTTGTTCCTGCATGTCCATGCGAGTGCCAAGATTAATTTCTATGTTTTCTTTGGAAACACCAAAATTTTCCGGTTTGTTTAAATATACATGAGAAGTTGTATAATCACTTTCCATCGTTTCAATAAATTCATTATTTAAAAAATCATTAAATTTTTTCTGTTCTTCACCAGGGTCAACTCGCTGACATCCAAAGCTGGATAACAATAATGCAGAAGCTAATAAGAATGCTGATAATCTTTTTGTTTTCATGATCGTTCCTCTCTTTTTATTGTAAAAAGTGAACCAGTATGCTTCTTGTTTATAACTTTGCTTTACCAGTTCTTTTTGTTATGTCTATTTTATCATATATTCCTGCTGGAGAAAAAAGAATATGATATTTGTATATCTTTTAGGGATATCTGCGTAATTGTTTATGCATGGTTTTCATTTACAATTTATCTTTCTGTTTTTATAATATTAACATTGAAGAGATGAGGGATGTCATGAAAAAAGCAGTGATAGGAATATTGGCACATGTAGATGCAGGAAAAACAACATTGTCAGAAAGTTTGTTGTATTTATCAGGCACGATAAGAAAAAAAGGACGTGTAGATCATGGGGATACTTTTTTAGATTATAATGTACAGGAAAAAGAAAGAGGAATTACGATTTTTTCTAAACAGGCAAGGTTTCAATGGGACGATTGTATTTATACTCTTGTAGATACACCGGGACATGTTGATTTTTCATCAGAAATGGAAAGAGTCTTGCAGGTTTTGGATTATGCTGTTTTAGTTATTAATGGACTAGATGGTGTACAGGCACATAGTGAAACGATCGTAAAGCTTTTACATCATTATCAGATTCCTTATATTATATTTATCAATAAGATGGATTTATCGCATCATACAAAAGAAAAACTGATGAAAGATCTACAGGAACATTTGCATAGTGGCTGTGTAGATATTAGTGTTTCCAAAGAAGAGTGGATGGAAAATGCAGCTATGTGTGAAGATGCATTAATGGAAGAATATATCGAAACAAATATGCTTTCTGCAACATCCCTTCAAGATGCTTTTTCAAAGCAGAAATGGATTCCATGCTTCTTTGGTTCCGCATTAAAAATGCAGGGAGTAGAAGAAATGCTTCAGGGTTTAACTGCGTTGATCAAAGAAAAAACATATCCGACTTCTTTTGGTGCTCGTGTATTTAAAATCACACATGATGAAAAAGGAAATCGCTTGGGTCATGTAAAAATTACAGGGGGAAGCTTAAAAGTAAAAACGAAGCTGAAGGAACAGGATAAAGTGGATCAGATTCGTATATATTCGGGGAATCGTTTTCAAGTGGTGGAGGAAGTACAGGCAGGGGATATCTGCTGTCTTCAAGGTCCAAAAACATTGTATGCAGGGGAAGGACTGGGAATAGAAAAAGAAGGAGAAGCTCCGCTATTAACATCGTATATGCGTTATCGCATGCTTTTTCCAAAAGGAAGCGATGTTCATAAAATACTATTACAGTTAAAAGAATTGGCACAGGAAGATCCACAGCTGCATGTTTCTTATAATGAACGATTTGAAGAAATCTATGTACAGCTTATGGGAGAAATACAAATTGAAGTGTTGAAATACCAGATGAAAGAGCGCTTTGAGTGTGAAGTAGATTTTGATGAAGGAAGTGTTATGTATAAGGAAACCATAGAATCACCAGTTGTTGGTGTAGGACATTTTGAACCTCTTCGTCATTATGCAGAAGTACATCTTTTATTAGAGCCGCTTCCATCAGGAAGTGGAATACAGTTTGTAAATGACTGCTTTAAGGAATTAGGGGAAAACTGGCAGAAACTTATCATGACACATTTACAGGAAAAAGAACATATTGGGGTGTTAAGCGGATATCCGCTTTGTGATATGCGAATTCGTTTGATAGGTGGCAGAGCACATCAAAAACATACAGAAGGCGGAGACTTTCGCGAGGCAACTTATCGTGCAGTTCGTCAGGGGTTAAAATGTGCAAAAAGCATTCTTTTAGAACCCTATTATCAGTTTCGCATAGAAGTTCCCAGTGAATATGTAAGTCGTACGATTTATGATATTGAACAAAATGGTGGAACGTTTACGATGGATAGTAATGAATATGACATGAGTATTCTTCAAGGAAAAGCACCGGTTTCAAAAATGCGCAATTATGCTTCTACGCTTCTTTCCTATACAAAAGGGAAAGGAAGAATGCGTGTGGCTTTAAAAGATTATGAACCTGTTTTGAACCAGGAAGAAATTTTAACTGAAATTGGATATGACAGTGAAAAAGATATGGAAAATCCAACAGGTTCTATATTCTGTTCACATGGTGCAGGTTTTTATGTTCCATGGAATGAAGTAAAAGATTATATGCATGTGAAAACAGAATACAGCAAGCAGGAAGAAAAGAAAATACATGTTTCTATATCGAAAGAGAAAACATCTTTTAAAGGGGAAGATGAGGAATTAGAAGCTATCTTTAAAAAAACTTATGGAGAAAAAAAAGAGAAAAGAATTTTGTCGAATAAAGAAACTTATGAAAAAGCTGTACATAAAGAAACAGTATATAAACCGATGGAACAATGTGTATTGATTGATGGGTATAATGTCATTCATGCTTCAAAGGAGCTGTCTTTATTGGCACAGACAAATCTTGATGGAGCCAGAAGTCAGCTTGTTCATATGGTATGCAACTATCAAGGGTATAAAAAGGGTGAAGTTATTCTTGTTTTTGATGCCTACAATATGGAAGAATATACAGAAAGAATTTATAAGCAGGATAATATTTATATCGTATATACAAAAAAAGCACAGACAGCAGATGCCTACATAGAAAGTGCAACTCATAAATTAGCTAACCAATATCGTGTAACAGTTGTTACTTCTGATGGCTTGGAACAATTGATTACCAGTGCACAGGGAGCCTATCGTATATCAAGCAGACAGTTCTTGCAAGATTTGCAATCTCTTCAAAAAAAGGGACTGGAAAATGTTCATACCATGCAGAAGAAACATCGTACATATTTGCTGGAAGATATTCGAAAGTATGAAGAGAAGGAGTGAAGATAGCTATATAGAATTTTCAGAGAGTTTTATGCGTCATTTAATCTTCTGTTTTGGTTTTCTTTTCTAAAAAAATATGATACGATTATTAGTGACTCATAAAAGGAGTAGATTATAATGAAAGAAATATTAGGAAAAATTGATGCTTTTTGCGCTTATATAATCGCAATTGCCTTGATTTTGATTTTGTTGATAACAAGTATAGACATCAATAGTTTCAATAAGAATTTTTATGCGTCGGCATATAAAGAACTAGAAACAGCAGAGACTTTGGGGATGACAGAAAAAGATCTAAATCTTGCGACAAATACGTTGCTGGATTATCTTCAGGGAAAAAGAAACGATATTAAAGAAGAAGTTAGCGTACAAGGTGTAAAAATGATGGCTTTCAATAGTAAGGAAGAAGCGCATATGATCGATGTTCGTAATTTGTATCGTTTCGCATTGCATATAAGAAATATCAGTATCGTTTTACTTGTGGTATCTCTTGTGTATTTGCTAGTTCGCTTGCGAAAAGGAACATGGACTCTTTTAAGTATTCAGTATATGAAAACCGCGATTTTGGCAGCTGTCTTTTTTGCCATGCTGGCAGGATGGGCATTTGTAGATTTTGATGCTTTCTGGACGACATTCCATAAGATTTTTTTCTCAAATGATTTGTGGCTGTTAGATCCAGCAACGGATTTAATGATCAATTTGTTCCCGGCAGAATTCTTTTCTAAACTTGTGTTTCGCATCGTTGGTATGTTTGTAGCTAGTGGAGGAGCACTTTTCTTAGGGGGGTATTTCTATCTGCGTCATCAGTTAAATAAACTTAAGGGTAATGAAGATGCTGCATAGAAAGTTGATTTTAGCCAGTGCTTCACCAAGAAGAAAAGAATTGATGGAAGATATAGGGTTTCCATTTACAATTGCATGTGCTGAAATTGAAGAAGTACTTCAAAAGGATATTCCAGTAGAAAAAGCAATTGAGCAGATAGCTTTATCGAAAGCCCAAAATGTATTTTTGCGAAATCCAGAAGCTATGGTGCTTGGGTGTGATACTGTAGTATGTTATGGAAAAGAAGTACTTGGAAAACCAAAAGATAAAGATGATGCATACCGCATGTTAAAAATGCTAAGCGGGAAAACACACCGTGTGATAAGTGCAGTTGCTTTACTTCAGAAAGGGCATTGTGATGTGTTTCATGATGTAAGTGAAGTTACTTTTTATGATTTAGATGACGATTTGATTTCCTATTATTTGTCTTTGGATGAACCATATGATAAAGCAGGTTCTTATGGAATACAGGGAAAAGGAAAACTGCTTGTAAAAGAATTACGTGGAGATTATTTTAGTGTAATCGGATTACCTGTCGCAAAAGTATATAGACTTCTTAAAAAGTATGAAAAGTAATATTGAAAAAAAGAAGATGACCTATTATAATGTAATAGGTTTTATATGCCGGTATAGTATAGTGGTAATACAAAGCAATGGTAATGCTTAGCGCTCAGTTCAATTCTGGGTACCGGCACCATGTACGTCTAAAGCCTTTTTAAAGGCTTTTTTTAATGCTCGTTTTAAAAAATGAAAAATGCTAAACGACTATTTATAGAACAGTTTAAAGCTAACGGCACTTTATCTGATATTACGTTTAAAGAACTTGTTGAAAAGTACTTGTTATCCTATAAAAGAGGAAAGGAATCAACAAAAAGCCAAAGATATAACCAGTAAAGGACTTCAACTTTTTATTCATGATGAAAAAGAATTATTTGAAAAATATATAAAGAAAATCTTTTATGCAATAAAACAAGTATTTGATTACGGAGTCCAAGAAAAATACGTTACAGATAATCCTATGAAAAATGTAGTTCGTACCATTGATTTTGATACTCCAAAAAAAGAAATGAAATATTGGACATTAGAAGATTTTGATAGATTTTGTAACGCTCCTATAGAATATAATGATCATTACCTTTTTATATATTTTTATACAAAATGGGTGCAGAAGAGGTGAAGCACTGACACTAACATGGAATGATATTGATTTTTTGAATAAAACAGTAAATATAAATAAATGTCTTTTAAAGTAAAACCGCCAAAGCTAACAAACCCTAAAATAAAGTATAGTTATTGTATCATAACCATGCCAGATGATTTAATTAGCTGCATTTACTATGGTTTTAAAAGTAGTAGATTAGTTTTTGGCTATGCGAAATCTTTAGGTCCAGAAAACATTAGGCGTTATTTACGAAATGCGATTAAAATAATAAATACTGATAAAGATGGTGATTTATTAGCAGTAGACAAACAAATTCCAGATATTAGACTTCATGATTTACGTCATAGTCACTCTTCCTATTTAATCCGCAATATGAATAAAGGAAATTATAATGACTATGATATAGCGAAACAGTTAGGAGATACAAGAGAAACGATATTTAACACATATGCACATTGGTTTAAAGAAAAAGATCAAGGATTTGTTGATATGATAAATTTAAATGATAATAGCTCAACAACATTACAAAGTGATAATGAAATTACACAGTTAATAAAATTAAAACAATTGTATGAACAAGGTCTAATTGCAGAAGATATATAGACTAAAACAAAAAGCAATATTACATTTATAAAAAAATCCCTTTCACCAACGAGAGGGATTAATATACTATGTTTTTATCCTGGTACATTTTCTTTATTTTCTAATTTGTTTTTATAAATTTCAATCATATTTTCAAGATTTTCACATTTTTTTAATAACTGTTGATTTTCATCTTCTAATTCCTTATTTTTCTTTAATAGCTGTGTATATTCATGATAGAAAGATGGATAATGTTTTTGTAATGATAGATTAAGAATTAATTTGAAATCATCTTTACTTGGTTCGATTTTTCCATTGTGTTTGTATTGGATTCTATTAATACTTACTGAACGCAAATCATTTAATTTAATAACAGAATCATGTTTTATAAATGGATATTCTGATGCTTTTAATAAATAAAAGTGACTTATAGATTCTGGGTTTGTTTTTGGATGAAAAGCATCAGTATGTATTTTTTCTTTATAGGAAAATATAGGTAATACATAAATTAGCTTATCTTTTACTCCTATCACTAAACCTCTATGTTCATATGACATCTCTGGAATGAAGTTTTTTCCAAAATCAAATTGATAAATTTCTCCAATCTTTACTTTTAATCTTTTAAAATTTTCTTTTGATTGCTTTGAAGATGCCCATCTCTGTTCAGATTTTGCAATTCTTCCAATCTCTTCTTTTCCGGAAAGAGATTTTATAACTTCATTAGTCTTATTGATGGAATCTAAGTAATTATTATACATAAATCATCTATCTCCTAAAATAAAAGGGCATAGACGTCTCTATACCCTCTAGGTTTCCCTAGGCGGCTTTGTCAGCCAATTACTCCTTTTTAAAAATGCGGTTTTGTCAACCAAATGCAAGATATTACTATCTTGTATAAGAATTATACTAGCAGTTTTGATAAAAGTAAATAACAAAGTTGAACAAATATTAACATATTTACACATTTCGTAACGTATTTGCACATTTCGTAACAAATACGCACCTTTTTAATAAATGTAACTAATTTATTTGAAATTTTGTTATAATAAATCAATATATATTTAATGGTATATGCTGTGTAAATTAAGTGTAGCAGCTATCATTAAGAAATGTCATGACATTCAGAAAGGAGAAGTTATGACAGAGGAAGAGTATAAACAGAAAATCATAATGATGTTAAACGATATTCATTCAATAGAAAAAATCGAAGAAATATACACAGTTGTTATGTGGTATTTTATTAATCAATCAAAAAGAGATCGTAACAGTTGAGTGATTTTAAGAATATTCGATATTATCATATTGTTCGTTGGAATAGATAGAAATCAAACTTTGATTGGGGGAGATTTCTATCTTTCTTTTACCTTTCTTGAGAACATTATAATATGAATACATCCCACAAAACAGAAAGAAGAAAATTGGAGAACCACAAGAGAATATGTAGCTCTCCGATTTCCCAAGTTATTTTAGATAGTGAAAAAAGACAGATCTGCTTAATTGCATTCCTGTTCTTTTTTATTTTTGGGAGCTATTTCAACCGTTACTGCTTCCTTTTTCTAAGCCTTTTTAGTAATAGAAAAAAGAATAAGATATAAAGATTGGATAAAATAGTTAGCTCTGGCACTTTTTTTCAAATTCATATATGACAATGTGATAACATGTATGCTTTTTCGCTCCAAAACTTTTTTGGTTTTTTTATATATAGATTAGAATTCTTATAACCTCTCTTACTGTGCTTTATTTTTACATAGTTTATGAATGCCTACAAGATATCTGTATAATCTACATAAAATATAAAGAGCTGGCTTAAAATGTTTTCATATCTTGGTAAGATCGAAAACTTAATCGAGAAAGGAGGAGGTAAGGTGTAGGAAAATATATTTAAATAATTATTAATAATGTATAAATGCTGATGGAATTATAAAAGTAATTACTGTATACCGCTTAACTTCTATAGTTGTTTTATTTTAAGTATTTAGATTGATAGATGAATCATCAAGCTGTGAAAGGGGGAAACTTATATGACATTGAAATTCATTGATGTTGCCAGCTATCAGGCAGGATTGGATTTATCAAAAATTCAAACAGATGGAGTGGTTATAAAAGCTACAGAAGGAACAGGATATGTCAATCCGTATTGCGATGGTTTTTTTCAGCAGGGTTTAAAACTGGAAAAAGTATTGGGTGTTTATCATTTCGCAAGAAATACAAGTGGAAATACACCGGAAAAAGAAGCGGAGTATTTTATTCAGCATACAAAAGGATATATTGGAAAGGCTATTCCGATATTAGATTGGGAGGATAAGGATGCAGGGGATGTAGGTTGGGCATATCAATGGTTACAAATTGTGGAAAAAGCATATGGATGCAAACCTTGGATTTATATGAGTGAATATATTGAAAATAGTTTTAACTGGAAGAAAGTTGCGGATGCAGGCTATGGATTATGGATTGCGAAATATCGAGATAATGTAGTGGATAAAAATTGGGATATGAAGGATGCTGGTCCGATACCAAGCGTGAAGTATTGGGAATTTTATGCAGCATGGCAATGGACATCAAGTTTAGTGTTGGATGGCTGGAATGGAAAATTGGATGGAAATATTTTTTATGGAAATAAAGATGCTTGGAAAAAATATGTAGGAAAAGAAAACCAGATAAAACCACAGCCTCCAAAACCAGATAATTTAAAATATAAAGTAAACGATTCTGTAAATATTAATGGGATTTATGTTTCAAAAGATTCAAAAGAAAAGTTGAAACCAGCTATTTCTTACGGGACAATTACAAAAATATATCCAACATCAAGAAATCCGTATTTAATTGGAAATGGGACTGGTTTTGTAAATGATGAATGTATTACAGGAATTCATTCTTCAAAAGTATTAAAAGTTGGAATAAAAGCAACACCTATAAAACCGATTTCTTACGATGGGGTAAAACTTAATTCATCAGTTACGAAAAAGAGCTACAAGGTCATTGAAATAAAAGGAAAACGTGTTGTACTTGGTGATGGCTTGAATACAGCTTTTCATATAGATAACTTATCATATTAAATGTCTTTCTATAACAAAAAGGTGAGTAAAATACTTGGTATGTAAGAAGTTTGATTACTCACCTTTTTGAAATTTATATGTTAAAATGATGGATAGTTTTTCCGTTTGTGAAATATAAAAAAACATCCTTTCGGATGTAACTTTTTAAATGGCGGAGTAGGAGAGATTTGAACTCTCGCGCCAGTTTCCCGACCTACACCCTTAGCAGGGGCGCCTCTTCAGCCTCTTGAGTACTACTCCATATCTGATTTGCAATAACTTCGTTTGCCATGAAAGTATATCATAGGAAAAAACAAATGTCTATAGAAAAATTAAAAAAATATGACTTTTGTTATAGTTTTTGTTACTATTCACAGCTTAAATAAAATTTTTATAGGGTTTTCCACAATGTAACATTTCAATCGACTTCATAACAGCTGTTTTAAGAGAGCTTTTCTGTTATGTGGTCTTTTTATATTCCTTTAA
>ENA-OQKN01000854-OQKN01000854.1-human-gut-metagenome-genome-assembly--contig:-NODE-854-length-22634-cov-4.616031_pt1 | contig 22634 bp, 21 predicted proteins | sample MGYA00242776_ERZ504794 | MGnify/ENA primary metagenome ERZ504794 (study PRJEB26092, sample SAMD00036434) | human gut metagenome | host: Homo sapiens | study: EMG produced TPA metagenomics assembly of... | reverse complement strand
CATTCGTAATCCGCTCATTTTTCTTCAAAAAATGGCTTCTTACTCATGTTTTTGGCGGGTCCCAAGTTCAAAAATCCTCCTGCAAGCAAGCTTGCATCGGATTTATGACCTTTTGACCCTGGTATCAAAATGATGTGAGTGTCAAAAGTAAATTTTGCCACTCACTGATGTAACCGGATTGCTCCATTGCTATGCAATTCCCGCAATCCTCGAACACCTCAAACTCCCATAAAATGGCGTATTCACACCATTTTATGGGAGTTTGAGGTGTTCGGCGTGTCAATAAGTATAAATTGCTTATTTGTGCGAGCACAAACGCAATTTATACTTTTGACACTTACATCATAAAATGGATCTGTTCTGTAGTAACTGGTGTGAAACGGGCCAGTTCCCGTCCGTCCAGGTCAGTCTTATGCATATCCACAGCACTGATCTGGTGATTGTCATAGGTGGTATAGTAATAGATGCCCTTTGCAGCATTGCAGCAGGAAGTATAAAGGGTGATCTCATATTTCCCATCTGCTACTTCGCAGCAGCCTCTCTGCTGATCCACAGAACCTAAAATATGGAAAAACTGGCTGACGCTTGAAAGTTCGTCCCCGCTGCACCGGGAATTCATTTTTACATAAGAAACCCTGACAAAACGGGAGGAAGAGGACAGGTCTCCGGGAAGACCTAAAGCGCCCATTCCACGGCTGTAGGCATTTAAAGACAGTCCTTTGGCAAATGTATTTGCAGGCTGTTTTGGTGATAAGTGCATATAGTTGTTTAACTGGAACATCTGCTGTGGAAAAGGGGGATTGTTGGTGAGGACGCCAATGGGATTGTCATAGATCATCAGCCCTTCTTTTACAGATTCGACGGTAATAGAGCCTGTTTCATCGGCAATGAGCCAGTGGAGACTTCCTACAGGAAGCTGGGGGCTGAAGGGTGTATCTACCAGATCCATGTTTTCCAGGGCTTCTTTCGCTTCTTTTAAAGAAGCACAGGTACCCAGTATAAATGGGATTAGTTCAAACTGCGTGATCTGTTTTTTGGAAGTTTCCAGATTTACAGGTTTATATGTTGCATTTCCAACGAAATTCAGGCCTGCAATGCCAAGACCCTTTTCATTCATGGCATCATAATAAAGAGGGTAATCTCCTGAAACATGAGCCATGCCTATGATAGCGTAGTGGTTTTCAAGTTTTTTGCTATGGCGCAGGGAAAATACATAATTTCTGGGAGTGACCGTGATCTCATCCCCATAGGAAAATTCATAATCCAGAGTACGCCCCATGTAAAAGTCTCTGGTCTTGTAGGTTGCGGCTGTACACATAGTAGTTGCTCCTTTCTGTCTGGCACCATATCCGCCAACGGCGGATCAAGGTATGCACAGTGGTTTTGCCCGCATGAGTTGGGAAAATGTTGCTATACAGAGTAAAAAACTGTGGCAGAACACACGATTATTCTGCCACAGTCCTTTATCAGATATACTCTGTTTTAGATTCTTGCGATGCCTTCCTCAATAGCAGTATCAGCAACAGCTTTTGCAACTACATCGGCAACGCCTTTATTTAACGGGGAAGCAATGATATTTTCAGGAGTCAGTTCCTCATCTGGGATCATGCTGGCAATTGCATAGGAAGCTCTCTGCTTCATTAATTCGGTGATCTCTTTTGCACGGACAGAGAGTGCGCCCTTAAAGACACCTGGGAATACAAGTACATTGTTGATCTGGTTCGGGAAGTCGGAACGGCCGGTACCAACAACAGCAGCGCCGCCGGCTAAAGCCTCGTCAGGCATGATCTCAGGAGTTGGGTTTGCCATGGCAAATACGATACCGTTGTTCATGGTGGAAACCATTTCCTTTGTAACCAGATTTGGACGGGATACTCCGATAAATGCGTCAGCATCCTTTAATGCATCAGCTAGTTTACCGTGTTCATGATTTAAGTTGCTGATATGGGAGATCTCCTCCTGACCTGGATTTAAGCCTTCATCGCCTTCGCAGATGATGCCGTTAATATCACACATGATCACATTTCCAAAGCCCATGTTGATCAGGTGCTTGCCAATAGCGATACCTGCAGCGCCGGCACCATTGATTACGATTCTTAACTTACCCATTTCTTTCTTTGTTACCTTGATCGCATTTAATAAAGCAGCTGCAACAACGATAGCAGTTCCGTGCTGGTCATCATGGAATACCGGAATGTCGCACATTTCCTTTAAGCGGCGCTCAATCTCAAAGCATCTTGGAGCTGCAATATCCTCTAAGTTGATACCGCCAAAGCTCTTGGAGATCAGGTAAATGGTCTGGACGATAGTATCGGTGTCTTTAGAGTCGATGCACAGTGGGAATGCGTCTACGTCAGCAAATTCTTTAAACAGGGCGCATTTTCCTTCCATAACCGGCATACCGGCAGCAGGACCAATATCGCCAAGACCTAAAACAGCGGTTCCGTCTGTGATAACAGCTACCAGGTTGGAACGGCGGGTCAGCTTAAAGGACTGCTCGTAATCTTTTGCGATCACACGGCATGGTTCTGCAACGCCTGGTGTGTAAGCAAGGGAAAGATCTTCTCTGGTCTCGATCTTTTTACGGGAAATTACCTCGATCTTTCCGTGAAGGTCATAATGCATCTGAAGGGAAGCCTGATTGATATCCATAGTGTGTGTCTCCTTATAATAATTAATTATACTCACATCACCCCACCAGGGGGTGTGTATTAACAATATTTCTAAATACAGATCCCGCATTGATGTGCTTTGCTATCTGCTTTGGCAGGCGGGACCAATGTTGATCATTTCATTGCTTTCCCAAAACGTGGGGGAAAGCATCACTTACACCATCTGTTCCGGATGGAAGATCTCATCAAATTTATCAGCGGTGAGAAAGCCCAGCTCTACGCAGGCTTCTTTCAGGGATATATTCTCTTTATAAGCCTTTTTAGCTGTTTTAGCTGCATTTTCATATCCAATATATGGATTTAAGCAGGTAACGAGCATCAGGGAACGATGGAGGTTTTCGTCCATCTTTTCCCGGTTTGCACGGATACCGCTTACGCACCGGTCATTAAAGGAATTTAATGAGTCAGTAAGCAGACGTACAGACTGCAGGAAATTGTAAATGCATACCGGCATGAACACGTTTAACTCAAAATTGCCCTGGGAAGCCGCCATGCCTACAGCTGTATCATTGGCAATGACCTGGACTGCTACCATGGTAACAGATTCACACTGGGTCGGATTAACTTTTCCAGGCATAATAGAGCTGCCAGGTTCATTTTCCGGAATGAAGATCTCACCAAGGCCGCACCGTGGGCCGCTGGACAGCCAGCGGATGTCATTTGCCATCTTCATCATATCAGCAGCCAGTCCCTTTAAGGCGCCGTGAGCAAAGACAAGCTCATCCTTACTGGTGAGAGAGTGGAATTTATTGGGGGCTGTAACAAAATCTTTTCCAGTCAGCTCTGCGACTGCTTTTGCAACCTCGGTATCAAAGCCTTCGGGGGCATTTAAACCGGTACCTACAGCAGTGCCGCCAAGAGCCAGCTCGTAAAGACCTTTTAAGCTTAAAGAAAGCATTGCCTTGGATTTAATGAGCATTTCCCGCCAGCCGCTGATCTCCTGGGAGAAGGAAATAGGGGTAGCATCCTGAAGATGGGTACGTCCTGTTTTTACGATTCCTTCATTTTCAGCCATCAGTCTGGTAAATGTATTAGTCAGGCGGTCAATAGCAGGGAACAGTTTGTCTTCGATCTCCATAACTGCAGCAATGTGCATGGCAGTTGGAAAAGTATCGTTGGAGCTTTGGGACATGTTGGAATGATCATTTGGATGGAGGATCTTTTCGCCTGCAATGGCATTTCCACGTCCTGCGATCACTTCGTTTACATTCATATTGGACTGGGTGCCGCTTCCGGTCTGCCATACGGACAGAGGGAAGTTATCATCCAGTTTACCTGCCAGTATTTCGTCGCAGGCCTGGGAAATGAGGGCAAGGCGCTTCTCATCCAGTTTACCAAGACGATTGTTTGCAATGGCTGCTGCCTTTTTTAAAATGGCAAAAGCGAGGATCACTTCCATGGGGATCTTTTCTGTTCCAATAGGGAAGTTCTGGAAGCTTCTCTGGGTCTGTGCGCCCCAGTAACGGTCAGCCGGAACCTGGACTTCGCCCATGGAGTCATGTTCAATACGGTATTCCATGAATAATCTTATCTCCTTATATTTTATTGATTGTGAAAATGAATGATAGTGAAAGTGAATCAAGATGTTCTTTCTTAGTATACCACAGATTTTTCTGTGGGAATATATGGATTTTAAGAAAAGATATATACTTTAGATATGGACTTTCAGACTTTAATATGTTAAAATTATACAGACGTAAATAGTATTTATATCATTGTATAAAACGACCGTCTGGGGCGGTAACGTATATAAGGAGCAGGAAAAATGAATAAAAAGATCAAAACAGAAGCCGTAGATCATTTATTTGACGCGATCCTCACGCTGAAAGATCCGGAGGAGTGCTATAAGTTCTTTGAGGATGTATGCACCATCAATGAGCTGTTGTCGCTTTCACAGCGATATGAAGTAGCAAAGATGCTCAGGGAAGGAAAGACTTATCTGGAGATCGCAGAAAAGACAGGAGCTTCTACAGCTACCATCAGCCGTGTAAACCGTTCTCTCAATTATGGAAGTGACGGATATGATATGGTATTTGAACGGCTTCTTGGGGGAGAAGAAAAGTAAGAAAAAATGCATCGGAAAAGGTGCGGCAAAAACCAAAAAACAGGTAATTCAAAAGGGACTTGCAGATATGTGTATGCTGCAGGTCCCTTTTAGATTACCAGAAAGTTATTGCTGCAAGATCATCAAAAAGATCACCAGAAAGTTTTGTTAAAAGGTTTACAAAAAGTTGTGTTGGTGCTATTCTAATAATGCGTTATTTACGGAAAATAATAACGGGAGGTTGCATAAAAATATAATTATGAAATTGATCAAAACAGTAGATGCAGAGGGAGCAGTTCTCTGCCATGATATTACCCAGATCATCAAGGGCGTGACCAAGGATGCGGTTTTCCGTAAAGGCCACGTTGTTACAAAAGAAGATATCCCGGTACTTTTAAGTGTGGGAAAGGATCAGCTTTATGTATGGGAAAAGGAAGAGGGGATGCTGCATGAAAATGATGGTGCAGAGATCCTCTGTGCCATGTGCAAAGGGGAACACATGGAGCGCTCCCAGGCAAAAGAAGGAAAAATTGAGCTGACAGCAGCCTGTGACGGTCTGTTAAAAGTAGATAATAAGGGGTTGAAGGCAGTTAATGGCTTCGGTCAGATGATGATCGCTACCCGCCATGGAAATTTTGTCGTTAAAAAAGGTGATAAATTAGCGGGAACCCGTATTATCCCACTTGTCATTGAAGAAGAAAAGATGACAAAAGCAAAAGAAGCAGCTATGGCGGCAACAGGAAACAAGCCGATCTTAAACCTACTTCCATTTAAACATAAAAAAGTAGGTATCGTTACCACCGGAAATGAAGTTTTCTACGGAAGGATCAAAGATACCTTTACACCTGTTATTGAAGGAAAATTGGCAGAATTTGATACAGAGATCATCGATCATGTGACCTGGAACGATGATGATACAAAGGTAACAACGTCTATCCTTGATATGATCCATAAAGGAGCCGATATTGTAGTCTGTACCGGAGGAATGAGCGTGGATCCGGATGATAAAACACCTCTTGCTATTAAAAATACAGGAGCAGATATTGTATCTTACGGCGCACCGGTCCTTCCGGGAGCTATGTTCATGTTAGCTTATTATCAGGTAACAGAAGGAGATGATCCAAGAACGGTAGCGATCATGGGACTTCCGGGCTGTGTTATGTATGCAAAGAGAACCATTTTTGATCTGGTCCTTCCAAGAGTTATGGCAGATGATAAGGTAACAGCAGAAGAACTGGCTGCTTTGGGACTTGGCGGTCTGTGCCTGAATTGTCCGGTCTGTACCTTCCCTAACTGCGGCTTTGGAAAAGGAGTGTAATATAAATGGAATTTACACATTTTGATGAAAATGGCAATGCCCTTATGGTAGATGTAAGCGAAAAAGCAGAGACAAAGCGGGAAGCTACTGCCAGGGGAAGTATTTATATGAGTCCCCAGTGTCTGAAAAAAGTGGAAGAAGGGACTATGGCAAAAGGAGATGTGTTAGGAGTTGCCAGAGTAGCCGGTATCATGGGTGCGAAAAAAACTTCGGAACTGATCCCGCTGTGCCACTTATTAAATCTTACCAAGCTGACTGTGGATTTTACCATAAAGGAAGAGACAAATGAGATAGAAGCAGTCTGTACAGCACGTACCACAGGAAAGACCGGTGTAGAGATGGAAGCACTGACTGGTGTAAATATTGCCCTTCTTACTATTTATGATATGTGTAAGGCAGTGGATAAGTCCATGGAAATGGGGAATATTTACCTGGAGCATAAATCCGGCGGAAAAAGCGGTGAGTTTATCAACCCGAGAAAGCAGGGATGCTGATGAAGGACAGAATGGGAAGAGAGATCGACTACATGCGGTTTTCCATTACAGACCGATGTAACCTGCGATGTAAATATTGCATGCCGGATGGAATTGACTGTATGCCGCGCTGGGATGTTTTAGCTTTGGAAGAATTTGAAGCCATTGCCATTGCAGCGGCTTCCCTGGGAATTAAAAAGATCAAAGTAACCGGTGGGGAACCATTGGCAAGAAAAAGCTGCCCCCAGCTGGTAAAGATGCTTAAAAATATACCTGGCATCGAAAAGGTAACGCTGACTACCAACGGAGTCCAGTTAGCGCAGTATCTGGACCAGCTGTTAGATGCAGGACTGGATGCAGTTAATATCAGTCTGGATACAGTAGACCCGGTACTTTATGAGAAGATAACGGGCCGGGACAAACTGTCTGAGGTAATGAAAGTCATTGAAAAAGCAGAAGATCTGCCAGTCCCAGTTAAGATCAATGCAGTTTCCATTGATTTCAGACAGCTGCAGACAGGCGGAAAAACTGCAGGGCTTTCACCTCAGGAAAACTGGCAGCAGGTAGCAGAGCTTGCAAAGCGCTATCCTGTGGATGTGCGTTTTATTGAAATGATGCCCATTGGCTATGGCAGGCAGTTTAAGACCATTGATCATAACTGGCTTCTTGAAAATATGAAAAAGACATATCCGGATCTGGCAGAAGATAGCACAGTCCATGGCTTTGGGCCGGCTGTATATTATAAGGCTTCTGGATTTAAGGGAAGCATTGGCCTGATCAGCGCTATTCATGGGAAATTCTGTTCTTCCTGCAACAGAGTCCGTTTAACATCCCAGGGACATGTAAAATCCTGTCTCTGTTATGATGACGGAACAGACCTAAGAAGTATTTTAAGAGAAGGACAGGAAAGACCAGAAGAAGATACACATTATATCTGGCAGGCGGGCAGAGATGTAAGGGATGAAAAGCTTCAGGAGAAGCTGCGGGAAGCACTTGCAAGGGCAATTTATGAAAAACCTGCAGCCCACTGCTTTGAAAAGCCGGGTGAGATCACGGAAGCTCATAATATGATTTCAATTGGAGGATAAGATAAAATGGAAATAACTGGAAAAAAGGGCCCGGAAGGCGTGGTAAAAGCGGTCTGTACCAGTGAAAAAAAAGGTGTTGAAAAACATTCTGTACCGGAAGGACATTTTCTTAAAGATTTTGGTATTGAAGGAGATGCCCATGCTGGTAAATGGCACCGTCAGGTAAGCCTTTTATCCTATGATAAGGTAAAAGAGTTTAATGAGCGCGGTGCCCAGGTAGAGGATGGGGCTTTTGGTGAAAATCTGGTGGTAGAAGGTATTGATTTCCGCTCTCTGCCGGTAGGAATGATGATCTATATTGGAGATGTGGTACTTCGTATGACCCAGATTGGTAAAGAATGTCACAGCCATTGTGCCATCTATAAAAGAATGGGCGAATGCATCATGCCGAGAGAAGGTGTGTTTGCAGAAGTCTTACAGGAAGGAACCATTCATCCGGGAGATACGGTCATTACCTGTTATCCAGATGAAAACAGACCTTTCCAGGCAGCAGTTATCACTTTAAGTGATAAGGGCGCAAAAGGAGAAAGAGTAGATGAAAGCGGTCCTGCAGCGAAAGAACTGTTAGAACAGGCGGGATATGAAGTAGTAGAGACAATGATCCTTCCAGATGAACCGGCTATGTTAAAGACACAGCTGATGCGGCTGGCAGATGGCAGGCAGCTTGACCTGGTGCTTACAAGCGGCGGGACCGGATTTTCCTTAAGGGATCAGACACCGGAGGCAACTATGGCAGTGGCAGACAGGAATGCTCCCGGAATTGCAGAAGCTATCCGTTATAAATCCATGGCAGTGACAGACAGAGCCATGTTAAGCAGAGGTGTCAGTGTGATCCGGAAGAAAACACTGATCGTAAACCTGCCGGGAAGTCCAAAGGCAGTAAAAGAAAGCCTTGGATTTATCTTAGACAGTCTGGATCATGGCTTAAAGATCCTTCGGGGCAGTGCTTCTGAGTGCGCCAGAAGAGATTAAGCAGGAGATGGCTGAAAGATAACAAAAATTGCATATAGACAGTATCTTTGTACCGCCTGCAGCGGGAAAAAGAATGCCGCGCAGGCGGTATTCTCCTTACAAACGCTATAGTCAGATGAGTATAACGACACTGCTATAAATATACATTATTTTATAAAAGGAGAAATAAGATTATGAAGAAACAGATTTGCCTTGTAATGGCAGCCATGATGGCAGCAGGAATGTTAGCTGGATGCTCCGGCAGTGCAAAGGAGACTACAGCAGCTACAGAAGCAGCAACAACTGCAGCAGAGACCACAACCGCAGCAGAGGAAACAACTGCTAAAGAAACAACAGCAGCAGCTTCCGGTGAAGAAACAGAGATCTTAGTTGCGGCAGCAGCAAGCTTAAAGAATGCTTACGAAGATAAGCTGATCCCAATGTTTGAGGAAGCAAACCCAGGCGTAACTGTAAAGGGAACCTATGACAGCTCAGGCAAATTACAGACACAGATCGAGGAAGGTCTGGATGCAGATGTATTTATGTCAGCAGCTACCAAGCAGATGAAGGCCCTGGATGAGGAAGGCATGATCGCTTCTGATACCATTACGGATCTGTTGGAGAACAAGATCGTTCTTATTGTTCCAGCTGGAAATGAGAAGAAGCTTGAGAAGTTTGAAGATATTGAAAAAGCAGACAGCATTGCATTAGGTGATCCTGCAAGTGTACCAGCCGGACAGTATTCTGAGGAAGCTTTAACAAACTTAGGTATCTGGGATAAGATCCAGGATAAGGTAAGCTTCGGAACCAACGTAACCGAGGTATTAAACCAGGTAGCAGCAGCAAGTGCAGACGCTGGTATCGTATACGCAACGGATGCAGCAAGTATGGCTGATAAAGTAGAAGTTGTAGCAGAAGCTCCAGAAGGAAGCCTTTCAAAGAAGGTCATTTACCCGGTAGCCGTTGTTAAGGGTACTGCCCATGAGGAAGTAGCAAAGGAATTTGTTGCTTTCTTACAGACTGATAAGGCAATAACAGTATTTGAAGATTACGGATTTTCCAGTGCGCAGTAGTCAGTGATTAAACGGACATGTCACCTGACGGTGTTATCACTATAAATGAAAGCCAGTTGCCAAATGTCTATACGCCCTGCATGCAGGCATTCAGTTTGTATAGACGATTGGCAACACTTTCATAGTACAAAAAGATTACGAAAGCACATGATCGGGTCAAGAAAGTGTCAGACTTACTTGCCATATAAATCTCATAAGAAAAGAGGTTCTAAATGGACTGGTCCCCAATTTTGATTTCCATGAAGACAGCCAGTCTGTCTATTTTTATCACATTTTTTATTGGGCTGTTTGCTGCCTGGGCAGTAGTAAGCCTGAAAAATGAAACATTAAAAGTCATTTGTGATGGCATTCTCACATTGCCGTTAGTCCTGCCGCCTACAGTAGCAGGCTTTTTTCTGTTATATCTTTTTGGTGTAAAACGTCCTATTGGACAGTTTTTTATTGAATATTTCAGCGTTAAGATCGCTTTTTCATGGACCGCAACTGTACTGGCAGCTGTTACTATGTCATTTCCGTTGATGTACCGCTCTGCCAGAGGCGCTTTTGAACAGGTAGACTGGAATCTGGTGGCTGCAGCCAGAACGCTGGGAATGAGTGAATGGGCTATATTCTGGAAGGTACTTTTTGCAAATGCCACACCAGGTATCTTAAGTGGCGGCGTCCTGGCTTTTGCCAGAGGCTTAGGTGAGTTTGGAGCTACTGCCATGATCGCAGGAAACATTGCAGGAAAGACCAGAACACTGCCGATGGCTGTTTATTCAGAAGTAGCTGCAGGAAATATGGATGCAGCTTATTCTTACGTAGCTATTATTGTTGTCATTGCATTTATTTCTGTTGTACTTATGAACTGGGGCGCACTGGTCCGTTCACGGAAGTTTTAATGTTTTCTTAGAATTGAGGTAAAAATAATGGCTGTTCAAACCGAACATTCTCTCCGGCTTGGAGTTGAAATAAAGAAAAAATTAAAAGAATTTGACCTGGATGTCTCATTTGATGCAGGGAAAGGCTGTCTGGGAATTTTAGGACCTTCCGGCTGCGGAAAGAGCATGACTCTTAAATCAATTGCAGGTATCATTACCCCGGACAGCGGACGGATCGCCATACAGTACGCAAAAGGGGAAGCGGCAGGGGGAAGAGTCCTTTATGACTCTGCTTTAAAGATCAATGAAAAACCGCAGATGCGCCGTGTAGGCTATCTGTTCCAGAATTATGCCCTTTTCCCAAATATGTCTGTTGAGGAAAATATTGCGGTCGGTTTAAAAGGACTGGCAGCAAAACAGGCCATTGGAGGCAGAAAGCCTTCTGCACAGTCACCGGCAGCGCTAAAGGCAAAAGTAGGGGAAATGGTAGGGCGCTTCCGTTTGGCCGGTCTTGAAAAACGCTATCCGGGACAGCTTTCCGGCGGTCAGCAGCAGAGAGTTGCACTGGCACGTATTTTGGCATATGAGCCGGAAGTACTGCTCCTTGATGAGCCCTTTTCTGCTATGGATACATATCTGCGTGAAGGTCTCCGTTTGGAACTTTCTAAAGTATTAGCTGACTATGATGGTGTTTCTGTTATGGTAACCCACGACAGGGATGAGGTATTCCAGCTTTGCAAAAATATTATGCTGTTAGACAGAGGACATGTGCTTATTGCGGGGGAGTCCAGAAAGATATTCCAGGATCCTGTTACCTGCAAGGCAGCAAGACTGACCGGATGTAAGAATATTTCAAAAATTGAGCGGACCGGTGAATACCGTGTCCGTGCCCTTGACTGGGATAACCTGGAATTTGTTACGGACCGTCCGGTTGGGGATGATATTACAGCAATAGGTATCCGGGCTCATGATTTTGAACCTTTAACAGGAGAAGAAGCAAAGGCAAAAAAAGAGGCTGGAGAGGAAAATCTTATCCTTGTTGTAAAACCGACTATTTCCGAAATGCCTTTTGAGTGGTATATTACTCTTAGCAATGGTCTTTGGTGGAAAAAGGAAAAGACTATCTATACTCATAATGCAACAGGAGTAGTACCGGAATATCTCCGGGCAGATCCAGCTTCGATCCTGCTTTTAAAGGGGGAATTATAGTAAGATCGCAGCCGCAAGCTTTAAGGGCAGGTAAAGGATCACGGAAAGGAAAAGGAAAACATGGATTTAGAAAACAACAAAGAACTTCGCACAGGAGCTGTCATCGTGGCAGCTGGTCATAAAAGCAGGAATACACCTTTTAATCCCCTGCTTCCGGTGGGAGACAGCACGGTGATCCGCCGGATCATTATTACCTTAAAAAGAGGGGGAGTTTCTCCCATTGTGGTGATAACCGGTGATAAAGCAGATGAGATAGAGAAACATATTTCCAATCTCCAGGTGATCTGTCTGCGAAATGAACAGTATGATAAAGTACAGATGTTTTCCAGTATCTGTATGGGACTGAATTATATTGAAGATCTTTGTGACCGTGTGTTTGTCCTGCCGGCAAAATTTCCTGTTTTTCTTAAAGAAACGGTACAGCAGATGATGAAGTCAGATGCAGATATCGTACGGCCTGTTTTTGATGGGTACAGAGGTCATCCTGTTCTGGTATCATCTGGGGTGCTGCGTACCATTGTTTCTTTTCAGGGAGAAAATGGACTTCGGGGGGCCCTGCGCCAGGCAGCAGAAAGCTTTAAAGAAGAGGATATTCCTGTTGAAGACCAGGGGATCATCCGGGCTATTGAAACAGAAGGTGACAGCTGTGCTGATTTTATAAAAAAACAGCAGATCCAGATCCACCCAAGGATTCAGCTTGGCCTGGAGCGGAATGATGTATTTTTTAATGCCCAGACTGCCCACTTTTTACAGCTGACTTCCCATACAGGTTCTATGCAGACAGCCTGTAAGCAGATGCACATGTCCTATACGAAGGGCTGGAAGACCCTAAGAGAAGCAGAAAAGCAGTTAGGTTTTCCGCTTTTATTTTCCCAATCCGGAGGCAGTGATGGAGGCTTTTCCAAATTGACACCTAAGGGAGAAGAATTTTTAAAGCGGTATGTAAAAATGGAAGAAGAACTGAAAAAAGAGGGAGAACGGCTGTTTGAACTTTATTTTGGATGTTAGGTAAAATACTGCGGTCCATGCAACGCTAACGTCTCTGATATCGGATTATTGCGTGCTTTGCACTCCTGTAATTCTGAAAACATTGTAATCCGCTTATTAAAATGATGTAAGTGTCAAAAGTATAAATTGCGTTTGTGCTCGCACAAATAAGCAATTTATACTTATTGACACGCCGAACACCGAAAACGAAATAAAATGGTGTGAACACGCCATTTTATGGGAGTTTGAGGTGTTCGAGGATTGCGGGAATTGCATAGCAATGGAGCAATCCGGTTACATCAGTGAGTGGCAAAATTTACTTTTGACACTCACATCATTATATAGAGAGTCATAGGAAAATAAATGTCCCGGCAGAGGAAAAATCCAGTGCCGGGACATTTTCTTAAAAAGGGCCTCTTAACTATAGAGTATATTCTTTATCGTAGATGATCTCCGGAAGAGATTCTGCATCAGAAGAAGTTACTTTTCCTGCCGATTCCTTGTCATCATCAATGAAATAGATAGAACCGCCGGAGATTTTGAAAGTCCAGGTTCCATTTACCTTGTAGTTTTTGCTGGAAGACTGGATCTTGCCGGATTCATTGACCAGATACAGCTTGTTATTTACATAAAATACCTGGAAATCAGAACCGCTGTCTGCTTTTACAAGACGTCCCTGATAATACAGATAATCATCTTTTGCACCATTATAACCGCAGCCTTTATCAGAGCCGGATTCGCTAAAATAGTAAGAAGCGCTTTCGCCATCTACACTTAAATTAGAACGTTTACCGGTGATCATCTTTCCGTCAGAATCATTTTCACCAAAATATCCGGTAAAATCTTTGCCTGAAGAGGTGACGATATGGATCAGTCCGGTCTGGCGGACGCCATAAGCATTGAAGAAATAAGAACTTCCGTCTATTTTTGTAGTTGCTTTGCTCATATTGGCTGCTTTGCTGTTTAAATAAGCTGCTGTACCGTCACTGTCGAAATAGTACCAGTTGGATTCTCCTTCATCCGGTACTTCATCGCTGTTGCTGTCGGCACTGATCTCATCTTTACCATCAGAATCACCTGGGTGTTCAGAAAGTTCCAGCCATTTATTCTTTGCCATAATGCCCTCGTCAGCACCGCCAAGGTATACAAATTTGCTGATGCCGGAAGTATCGCCTGTTTTTGCATTGCTTTTTACAGCTACCCAACCGGTCATCATAACGCCTTCATCATTAAAATAGTATTTATTATCCCCAATGGTCTCTGCAGAGTAGGAATCATTTTTAGAACGTTTGGCCTTGCCGTTTGTCTGGAAGTAGAACCATTTGGCAGTGTCAGAAGCAGAAGTACGGACTTCAGAAACAGTCCCATCCTCCGGTTTGTTATCTTCATCATAATCCAGGCACAGCCAGCCGGTCTTTGCATAGCCTTTTTCACCCAGATAATAAATATCATCGTTGTCAAAATACCAGCCTGTACGCATTTTTCCATCACTGTCAAAGGCATACTTTTTGTCTCCGATAGTGCTCCATTTATCTTTTATCATTTTTCCCTTGGCATCTACATAATACCAGCCGGATTTTTTCTGGGAAGTATCTTCAGTCAGCTGGATCCAGGAGTTTTTTACCATAACACCATCGCCATTTACATAATAAGTATCATCGATCCACTGGTTTACAGCAATGACTCCGTTGCTGTCAAGATAATAAGAGTTATCACCGGAGATTTTCCAGGTGTTGTATGCATAATTTCCAGAGGCTTCCAGGTACTTCCAGACACCATCTTCACTGACCCATCCTGCAGTGGATGCCTGTGCGCAGATAGCAGTACCTGTACTTAAAATGATGACAGCCCCAAGGGATAGGAATAGTTTTTTGTATGTTTTTATCATGTATTTTCCCCTTTCAAAATTCTTAAATCATCATTTTATAGTATAACATCCACCTGGCTATCTCACAATAATGTTCACAAAATTGTCAGAAAAAAACAATAAAAAAACTGCTCCATTGTCAGTGGCTAAGGAATCGTTTATAATAAACTGGTACATCATTTTATACACAACAGGAGGAAACAGGTATGGAACGGGGACCTGTAAGGGTGGCAGTAATGGCAGATACCCATGGAGTATTACGCCCGGAAGTAGAGAAGATAGTAGAGACCTGTGATGTGATCGTACATGCAGGTGATTTTGATACACAGATGCTTTATATGAAATTAAGCGGGAAGCAGCCACTTTATGCAGTACGTGGGAACAATGACAGAGGCTGGTCTGGAGGGCTTCCGGGGATCAAGCGCTTTGAGATTGGCGGCGTGAAAATGGTCATGGCTCATCAGAGAACAGATATCCCGGTAGCATTAGGGGATGCCCAGGTAGTGATTTTTGGCCATTCCCATATGTATCAGCAGCAGGAGATTGCCGGAAGATTATGGCTGAATCCGGGAAGCTGCGGTTATAAGAGAAATACGCTGCCTCTTTCCATGGCTGTTATGACTATAGAAGACTGCAAATACACGGTAGAGACCATCTGGCTGGAGAAAGGTTATGGTACTCCAGAAGCGGCTATTGCACAGAGAGAAAAGACAAAGGTAAGTAAATACGAAAAAAAGCAGAAACGTTATCAGCAAAAGCAGCTTAGAGATGCAAATGATGCAAAAGAAAAAGAACTTCTGTTTACCATTGCAAAAGTCCTTCGTTTCAAAAAGTCCGGAGAATCCAGACTGTGGATCATTAAAAATGTGGGTAATGATCCGCAGCTCACGGCAAAAATCTATGATATCTGTGATACACTGTCAGATACGGATGCAAGAAGCATACGGGAGAAGCTGGGTGATCTGTAAGATATTATAGAACCTGTATCCTGGGCATTTTAATTCAAAAAGGCGTTGTAGGTGGTCTTTCCTAATAAAGAAATAAACAAAGCCCCCGCCATAACGGCGGGGGTTGTGCATTATGTTATCGTTTCATTTTTAATTTTTCTTCTTCAATAGTGACCCGTGATTCTTCCAGGGTGCTTCCCAATACTTTCATCAGAACATCTTTCTCCATGGTTGGAGCGTAGTAGAAGCCTTGCTGATAAGTGCAGGCATAATGATTTAATGCCTTGATCTGGTTTTCCGTTTCCACGCCTTCTGCGATGATGCGCAGATCAAGATCTCTGGCAATCTGGATCAGTCCTCCTGCAATGCAGGCAGAAGCAGGATTATTCTCTAACTGCCATACAAACATACGTTCCAGTTTAACAGTATTGACAGGCAGATCCAGAACACTGGTCACAGGAGCACAGCCGGAGCCGAAATGATTTAATACCAGTTCCACACCCATAGAGGACAGTTCCTGCATAATAACATTTACGTTGATGTAAACGCTGGACAATGCTTCATCATCCAATTCCAGAGCCAGTTTCCCTTCTGGAATTTCATAACGGTCAAGAATATTGTTTACCTGATCTAAGAAATCTTCTTGAACCAGCAGGATCGGGGATACCGGTATACAAATTGATTCAAAGTCTTTTTTTGCCTGGATCAGTTCATGTATAAACTGTCCTGCATGTTCTAATGCATAATAGCCTACAGCACGGATCTGCCCAGAGTCTTCTGCGATCGGGATAAATTCAGCAGCACCTACAAGGCCGATGCCCTGAATAAAGATCCGCATATAAGAATCTGCTCTTGTAAAGCGTTTCTCCTTTAAATTATAAGTAGGACGGTAGCGTACTTCCAGTTCGTTCTTTTCCAGAGCTGTCTGCAGATAGCGGGCAATGGCCTGACGGCGGATAGCTTTTTCGTGGAGAACAGAATCATATACTGCAGACTGGTTGGCACCCTGCTCAGTAGCAGCCTGTACCGCTATATCCAGGTGCTTTAAAAGCATCTGTGTATTCTCACTGTGTTCAGGATAGGAACACAGGCCAATCTGGGCAGAACACAGACAGTCAACATTATCTACCTTCCATACATTTTCAAAACGCTCTAAGACCGTGTCAGCCAGAGCAGATGCCTGTCCTTCTGTGCAGCCATCCAAAATAAGGATAAATTCCACACCAATATAGCGGTAAACAGTTACTTCAGAAATATCCTTTAAATAAGCTGTGATCTGTGATAACAGCTTTTCGCAGTATTCGTATCCGAATGCCTGATTTAAACTTTTGAAGTTTTCCAGATATATTTTTACAGCCATTCCCTTAGATGGGACAGGCGCAAATAGTTTATCCAACTGAGCCAGGCACTGATTACGGCTGCTAACATCTTCAGTTTGGATATCCGGCTGTGAAATTACAGGAGCAGTAGGTTCCTGTGGTTGTTTTGTATCTTTTTTATTGCGAAACCAATCCATACGATCATTCCTCCCAGATCAGTTCTATACCTGCTTATTGGCAGAATATAGAAATGTTTTTTTCTATTATAGTATATAATAACTAAAATCTCAATTTTATTTTCTACTATTTTATAAAATGACTATTTTTTCTTTCCAAATATCCATTCCTATGGTATACTTAATAAAGTATAATCCAACACAAGGAGATATTCATTTATGAAAATGAACCGTGTATTTTTGAAATTAAGCGGCGAAGCCCTTGCAGGTCCTAAGAAGACCGGTTTCGACGAAGATACTGTAAAAGAAGTGGCAAGACAGGTGAAGTTATCTGTAGATGCAGGTGTTCAGGTAGGTATTGTTATCGGAGGCGGAAACTTCTGGAGAGGCCGTACCAGCGATGCGATCGAGCGTACTAAAGCAGATCAGATCGGTATGTTAGCAACTGTTATGAACTGTATCTATGTTTCTGAAATTTTCCGTAATGCAGGAATGCAGACTGAGATCTTTACTCCATTTGCATGCGGTACTATGACCCAGCTGTTCTCAAAAGATCAGGCAAATAAGTGCTTTTCAGAAGGAAAAGTTGTATTTTTTGCAGGTGGTACAGGACATCCGTATTTCTCAACGGATACAGGTATTACACTGCGTGCCATTGAGATGGAAGCTGACTGTATACTTCTTGCAAAGGCAATTGATGGTGTATATGATAGCGATCCAAAGGTAAATCCAGATGCGAAGAAATTCGATACGATTTCTATTCAGGAAGTGATCGACCGTAAGTTAGCAGTAGTAGACCTGACTGCATCCATTATGTGTATGGAACACAAGATGCCGATGGCAGTATTCAGCCTTAATGAAGCAGATGGTATTGCAAATGCTATGCAGGGTCGTATTAATGGAACCATTGTTACAGCTGGGTAATAAAGTTAAGATCATTACAGAAAAATAAAATGACAGCAAAAGCTGTATGTTCAGGAGGGAATTTTATGGAAGATTTAAAATTTTATCAGGATAAGATGGACAAGACAATGGAGGTTCTGATCGCTGATTACGGTACCATCCGTGCAGGTCGTGCAAACCCACATGTTCTTGACAAGATCAAAGTAGATTACTATGGAACACCAACACCTCTTCAGCAGGTAGGAAACGTATCTGTTCCGGAAGCACGTATGATCGTGATCCAGCCTTGGGAAAAGAGTTTATTAAAAGCTATTGAGAAAGCTATTCTTACATCTGAATTAGGTATCAATCCTACCAACGATGGAAATTGCATCCGTCTGATCTTTCCGGAGATGACAGAGGATCGCAGAAAAGAGGTTGCAAAGGATGTAAAGAAGAAAGGTGACAATGCAAAGGTTGCTGTCCGCAATATCCGCCGCGATGCAAATGATGCATTTAAAAAGGCAGAAAAAGCAGGCGAGATCACTGAGGATGAGTTAGCTGATCTGACTGAAAAGATGCAGAAACTGACGGACAAGACCATTGAGCGTGTTGATAAGGCAGTAGAAGAAAAGACAAAAGAGATCATGACTGTATAGTCTCTGAAATAAAATGTTCTCTCGGAATCTTTCTGTGCTTGATTTTGTGAGAAGATTTTTTGTCAGTTGTGCCCAAATTTCTGAGGCGTACGTGGGACGTACGTCGATGAAATTTGGGTGCGACTGGCGGAAAATCGGCCACAAAAGCAAGTGCAGGAAAGACTCCGAGAGGACATTAAATAAATACGGAGGCAGGAGAGACTCCTGCCTCTTATCTATGTTTATAGAGAACATATATTTATGATGAAAAAAGGTGAAAAAATGGCATTAGACAGTAATATGGTGATACCGGCTCATGTGGCTCTTATTTTAGATGGAAATGGCCGTTGGGCAAAAAAGAGAGGGCTGCCAAGAACATTTGGCCATAAAGAGGGCTGTATTACAGTAGAAAAAACAGTAGAGACCGCTGCCAGGATGGGAATTAAATATCTGACTGTTTATGGATTTTCCACGGAAAACTGGAAGAGGTCGGAAGAAGAGGTTGGAGAGCTGATGCAGCTGTTCCGTTATTATATGGTACGTCTGTTAAAAATCGCAGCTGCCAATAATGTACGGGTAAAGATGATCGGCGACAGAAGGCGCTTTGCCCAGGACATTATAGATGGTATTAACCGTCTGGAAGAAGAAACAAAAAACAATACAGGACTTACCTTTGTGATCGCAGTAAATTATGGGGGAAGAGATGAGATCCGCAGAGCAGTTGGGAAACTGGCGGAAGATGTAAAAGAAGGAAGACTGCAGCCGGAAGATATTACTGAATCTGTATTTGCTTCCTATCTTGATACAGCCGATATCCCGGATCCGGATCTTTTGATCCGCACCAGTGGGGAATTAAGATTATCTAACTATTTGCTGTGGCAGTTGGCTTATACAGAACTGTATGTTACAGATTGTCTGTGGCCGGATTTCGATGAGAAGGAACTGGAAAAAGCGATCATCCAGTATAATAAAAGAGATCGGCGGTTCGGCGGGGTAAAATGATGTACGTCGGGGATCTTTTTATGCTTGTTTTTACGAGGAGATTTTTTGCCAGTTATACCTAGTACATCGTTTCGTAAATAACTGTACGAATCACGTAGGATGCGGATTTGAGTGTGCAGGTCTAAAAACGCAGGCGTAGCGGGCTACGCTGAGGCTTTTAGGCCTGTGCAATCAGATTTGCAGACAAGTGAGTGGTATAGTTATTTCGAAAACGATGTACTAGTTTTAAAAGCCCATGTTTATGCGGTTTGGATTGGGTTGGCAGAAACACGCACAAAAGCAAGTGCAGGAAAGACTCCGGGAGTACATAGTAGGAAGGAAAAGGAGAATTTTATGTTTACAACACGACTGATCAGTGGTATCGTACTGGTTATCCTTGCTATTTTCTTCGTTGGAAAAGGAGGGGGACTTCTTTTTGCAGTGACAGCCCTGATCTCTCTGGTAGGCCTTTTTGAACTGTACCGGGTTCTTGGGATTGAAAAACGGTCTGTGGCCGTAGTTGGCTATTTGACAGCCTTCTGTTATTATGGGATCTTATGGTTTGAAGGTCAGAAATACCTTACATTAATGATCATTGCATCCTTGATGCTTTTAATGGCTCTTTATGTTTTTACTTTTCCACGGTATAAAACAGAGGAAATAACAGGAGCGTTCTTTGGTGTGTGCTATGTGCCGGTAATGCTGTCATTTTTGTATCAGACCCGCAGCATGCATGACGGGGTTTATCTTGTGTGGCTTATCTTTTTAAGCTCCTGGGGCTGCGACACCAGTGCTTACTGCGTGGGAATGCTTCTTGGAAAACACAAGCTGGCCCCTGTGTTAAGCCCTAAAAAGTCCATTGAGGGTGCGGTTGGCGGTGTGATCGGTTCAGCTTTGCTGGGACTTGCATACGGAGCCTACTTTGGACACTGCATGGAAGAAGTGGCAAACCCTATAGCAGCCTGCGCGATTGCCTGTGCTATTGCTGCAGTGATCTCCCAGATCGGTGATCTGGCAGCATCTGCCCTTAAGAGAAATCATAACATTAAAGATTATGGTCATCTGATACCGGGCCATGGTGGTATTCTGGACCGCTTTGATAGTATGATATTTACTGCCCCGGCAATTTATTTTGCAGTTACTTTTTTAAAGTAAACGTTTTAAATAAGCATTTCCTTTATAAAAGGAGAATAATTATGGTAAAGAATATATCTGTTCTGGGTTCTACCGGTTCTATTGGTACCCAGACATTAGAAATAGTCAGATATAATAAAGACATTAAGGTGACAGCCCTGGCAGCCGGTTCTAATGTAGAACTGATGGAAAAACAGATCCGTGAATTTAAGCCGGAGATTGCCTGCCTCTGGAGTGAGGAAAAGGCAAAAGAGTTAAAAGAGCGGGTAAAAGATCTGGATGTAAAAGTTTTTTCTGGCATGGATGGTCTGATCGCAGCAGCTACAGAGCCAAAGGCACAGATCGTAGTGACAGCAGTAGTGGGCATGATCGGTATCCGCCCTACTATTGCTGCCATGGAAGCAGGAAAAGATATTGCCCTGGCGAATAAGGAAACGCTGGTTACAGCCGGTCATATTATCATGCCTCTGGCAAAAGAAACCGGAGTTAAGATCCTTCCGGTAGATTCTGAACATTCTGCTATCTTCCAGTGTCTTCAGGGAGCAGCAGGAAATAAGATCCACAAGATCTTGCTGACAGCATCCGGAGGTCCTTTCAGAGGCTGGAAGAGAGAACAGCTGGAAAAGGTGCAGGTAGAAGATGCCTTAAAACATCCAAACTGGTCTATGGGGCATAAAATCACCATTGACTCATCTACTATGGTAAATAAGGGTCTGGAAGTTATGGAAGCTGGCTGGCTTTTTGGTGTATCCTTAGATCAGATCCAGGTAGTGATCCAGCCTGCAAGTGTCATCCATTCTATGATCGAATATGAGGACGGGGCAGTGCTCGCCCAGCTTGGTACGCCGGATATGAAGCTGCCTATCCAGTATGCATTATATTATCCGGAAAGAAGATTTCTTCCAGGAGACCGGCTGGATTTTACAAAGCTTCGTGAGATCACCTTTGATGTGCCGGATCCAGAGACTTTTAAAGGGTTAAGGCTGGCTTATGAAGCAGGAAAAACAGGAGGAAGTATGCCAACTGTATTTAATGCAGCCAATGAACTGGCAGTAAGTCTGTTTTTAAAGAAAAAGATCCCGTATCTTACGATTACGGATATGATCCAGGCATCTATGGAGCATCATAAAAAAATTGACGGGCCGGATGTAGACCAGATCCTGGCAGCGGAAGCAGAAACTTATAATTTTATACAGTCAAAATGGAATAGAATAATAAGTTTTAAATGAAAATCAGAAAGGATGAATGAAATCCTATGAATAGTGTACTGGCAGTACTGATCCTTGGGGGAATCATCCTGTTCCATGAACTTGGGCATTTCATTTTCGCAAAATTAAGCGGCATTGAAGTAACAGAGTTCTCTCTGGGAATGGGACCAAGGCTTTTAAGCTTAAAAAAAGGCGAAACAAGATATTCCTTAAAACTTCTGCCTTTTGGCGGTTCCTGTGCTATGCTGGGGGAAGATGAGGATGCAGAAGGTGACAGAGCCTTTAATAACAAGCCTGTTTTTAACCGTATTGCTGTAGTGGCAGGTGGACCTTTGTTTAACTTTCTTCTGGCTTTTTTGCTGTCCCTTGTGATCGTAGGCTGCGCCGGTGGTTTTTATGAGCCGGTGGTGGTGGGAGTAGAAAAAGGCTACCCGGCTGAGCAGGTGGGGATCCTTCCGGGAGATGTGATCACAAAAGTAAATCATAGATCTGTCCATTCTTACCGGGATCTTACGCCTTATCTTACAGCTCATCCCCATCAGGATGTGACCATTACCTGGAAGCACACGGATGAAAACGGAAAAACAGAGAAGAGATCGGCAAAGATCACCCCAGTCTATATTGACAGAACAGGCCAGTCTATGAACGGTGTCCGGTTTGATGCAACGCTCCAGAAGATTAAAAACCAAGCGCAGTAAGTGGTACAATCTGATTATGAGGTAGAACATTGGATCGGGTATGTATTTGACAGCATGCAACTGATGTTTGTAGGCAAAGTAACTGCAGAGGATAGCAGCGGTACTGCAG
>ENA-OQKN01000852-OQKN01000852.1-human-gut-metagenome-genome-assembly--contig:-NODE-852-length-22698-cov-8.917726_pt1 | contig 22698 bp, 27 predicted proteins | sample MGYA00242776_ERZ504794 | MGnify/ENA primary metagenome ERZ504794 (study PRJEB26092, sample SAMD00036434) | human gut metagenome | host: Homo sapiens | study: EMG produced TPA metagenomics assembly of... | reverse complement strand
TGCCGTAAGTCTTGGTTTTGCTATAGTAGCTGCGAATGGTGTAATAATTATCCTGTTTTGTTACTGGATTGTTGTCGGTGTATTCTGTATCAGATACCGTTGCTAATTTCATCCATTTTTCTGTAGGAGAGGTTTTGCGATAGATAATATATCTATCTGCACCATTAGCTTTTTCCCAAGAAATATTTACTTTGCCATTCTTGGCTGCAACTGAAATTTCGGTAGCAGGATTCGGAATTGTTTTTATAGATAATCCTTTCGTATTATACTTGCCAGTTTTCTTTGCTTTGCTGTTATAAGCCTTTACGGTGTAATCGTATTTTTGACCAATAATGATTGGATATTTTGCAGAAGATTTGTGTGTGTAGTTTGTTGCACTACTTTTTACACTTGCAATTTTTTTCCATTTCTTTGTGCCAGTCTTTCTGTAATAAACGTAATATTTTGTTGCATTTTTGGCTTTCTTCCAAGATATTTTAATTTTGTTGTAAGCAGGTGCAGAAATCTTGTTTAATTTTACAGTGGATGGCGTTTTTATTGTAGCTGCTTCAACAGTTGTAGCAGTACCAATTATAGAAGCATTTGGCAGTACAGGAGCTGTGAAAGCCAATGATGCGCTTGCAATCGCAATTGCAAATTTCTTTAAAATGTTCTTTTTCATCCTTTTTTCCCTTTCTCTAAAAATTTTTGAATACTCTCCCGTTCTGCTCTGTGTCGAAGATCGTATTCGAATTTGTTACCTATATTATAGATGCTTTCTTATCCATATTCAATACAGATCATATTATTTTATACAGGGATTGTATTTCTACTGAATGAGTTCTTCGACGCAGAGATGAATTAAAAATGTGATGGCAAAACCGCAATCGCCGGAGTCGAATTTGAGATCAAATTTGTGAAACAGTCTGAGGGCTTTACAAGCAAGCAGTGTGAGTACAAACGACTTCTCAAAGAGGGTGAAACGGTTACACGAAGCACGGACTGGGAAGGTAATTGTTACTTTGACCAGCTTGACCAAAGTGATTATGAAATCACGGAAATTAAGACTGCATCCGGTCAGACGTTGTTAAAAAACCCGATTAAACTCTCCATTCCGTTCAAAATGACGATTGCGGAAGCAAATGAATACCGTGATGTAAAGTTTGAATCTGCACGAGAGGATAATGATTATACAAATAAGTGGTTTTTCTACGAATGTAGTTATATCATTACCAATACACCAATATTTGATTTGCCACATACGGGTGCAACAGGTACATGGAAATATGGATTTGTTGGATTAGGCATTGCGTTAGCAGCAGGTGGCTGTGGTGTAGGTGTTATGTTACTTGGCAAACGTCGTAAACGTAGGAAATTGAATAAGTAATTTTTAACAGGGCGGTGTGAATAGCATCGCCCTGTATTTACAAAGGAATAAAATTATGAAGAAAGTTAAGAAAAAATCGGTCAGACTTACCAAACAGCAAGTGTTACCGTTGTTTGGATTATGGTCGTTGTTGGTTATTGCGTTTTGTGTATGGTTCCTTTTTTGTGGATTGTATGAATCATGGTTGACTTATCAAAGTAGAGTTGGAATAGAAACTGGTATTGATGCATTTTCAAATGAAAATTTATCACGAATGTCTTTTATAAGTGATAAAAATCCAAGATTTGGCAGTGTTGGAACTATTTATCAAACTGGTAATATCAGTTATATATTGTCTGATAGTTGGTATAATGCAGATGATAGTGAAGAATCTAATTATCAGGAAAATTATAGTATTTATAAAAATTCTGATGATCTTCTCAATTGTAATTTTTTAAATATTATGCCATATAATGGGTCTATTGATGATTCTGATAATTATATACAATTGATTGTGCAAGACCGTTTGAAGAAACATACGGATGAAGAAAATTATAGAAATATATTCAGTCATATTACAACGTTTGATAGTAAACCTGCATTTGAAGAATTGTATACAACAGATGGTGGTATTTATTATTATACAGATTTTTTTGCAAATGATAAGCCAATTTGTATAAGTTTAATGATTAACAAGTATGATATTGAATATAGCAAGCATCTTTTTGAACTTTATGCAATGTTATCTTCTATTCAGATTGAAGATGAAAATATTTTTCCATTAAAACGATCAGATGATGTGTATACTGGGAGTATGTATTCTGTTGGAAAAAATATTGATGCAGGACGATACACTCTAGTTGGATATAGTAAAGATGCATCGTGTTTGTTTTGGGGTGATAATTGTATTATTGGTCAGAAAAATATACCTGTGAATGATATTGTAAATGTTGATAGTCAGGATGTTTATTTGACGAATGGTATGTATGTTGGATTGAAATCTGATTGTGCATTAATTAAATATGAGTAACTGATGAAACGTAATATCTCATAGATAATTTGAATTAGTAAATCGTACATAGGTTGCTGTTTATTATATTTTGTGTATAGAAAGGATTATTAAATAGTTATGGATAAAAAACTTGACAGGTATAAACGTATTGCAGCTGAAATGATTTTGTTTCATAATTTAGGATTAGATTTGGTCGTAACGATTCAACATGTAATACCTGCGGCAAAGATAGATAAATTGCAAGGTGCTATTAATAATATTGATGATGTACGTTCTCGTACAGAAGATAATATGTTTAAAGATATTCCAAATTTGAATGATGATTATCTTTATGTATTTTATGGATTCTTATCTTCTACATCAACAAATCATGTAAAAGAAGAACAGGTTGATTTAGCAAAAAAAATTTTAGCTGATATTTTTGAATTAGAAGATGAAAATGTGTTAGTTTCAGATGAAATGGTTAAAAAATAAGAAAGGTTAGGCAAACAATCATGGATAGAAAAAAAGATCGAACAATCGAGGTATACAAGTGTGCAGGTGCTAAAATGCGGATTGTTAAACAGTTAGGTGCTGTATTATTAAGGGATATGCAGGAAATGGTGTCTGATAAAGATTATGAAAAGGTTCAAAAAGCATTAAGAACGATTGATGAGGTATCCGCTTGTGCAAATACCCATATGTTTGAGGATTTTCCTGATTTAGATAAGCAGTATGACAGCGTATTTTATGGTAATGTGACTGATGAACCAAATAGTCTGGTAGATGCTGAGCAGATTGCTTTGGCAAAAGAGATTGTAAAAAGTATGGTGTAAATGAGCGTTTGAGTTCTGGTGAAGAAAAATACCCCACGGTATCTACCGTGGGGTATTTTTTTTAGTTATTTGGTTTCCAATTTGCAATGAATTCCATGTTTTCAGTAATATAAATACTTGATAGTGATAATCCATCTGTTGTCCACCCTGTGAATGTGTAACCATTTCTTACAGGTGTTGGAAAATCAATGGACGGACGGTAATAACCTTTTTCTGGAACTTCCATGGTTAATATTGATGCATTATTTTTATCTGGAAATGTACCGCCATTTGCGTCCAATGTAAGTGTTTCTTTTAAATCAGGACCTTGTGAGAAAATTTGTACACAGTAAAAGATATCTCCCTTTTTGTATACACCTACGCCCATATGCGTAGAATAGTAATCTAACATGGCATAACGGTGACCATCACTTCCCATCCATCCCTCTACATTTTCTTTTGGTGATGTGTATCCAGCTGCAATGTTTTCACCAACAATGAGACCAACATTGAATTCGCCTGAGACAGTATTGCTCTTTCTGCCATCTGGTCGAATATGTGCAAATTTGATGGAAATTTCTTTTGCACGCTGCATAGCTGCTTTCTGCAGTTCAGCATGATGTTGAACTAATGGTTTACCATATTTTGCACGTTCAATGTTCGTGTATTTAAAAATTTCTTCAGCAAATTGTTCTTCTGTGTATGTTGGCTCTGGTGTAACTGTAATGTTGTCGTCATCACCATCGTCCGGGTCTATGTTACTGTAAGATGGAACCGTAGCACGAATACCATCCGGGTCGTAATCTCCGTATGCTTTAGTTGGTGAGTAATAACCACAAACGGTGTATGCATTTACGGTATTTTTAACAGGATTTGTATCTGTATAAACGTCTACTGTATTTTTAACAGTTGCAATCTTTTTCCAACCACTGGTTCCAGTTTTACGGTAGATAATGTAATGGGAACATCCATTTGCCTTGCTCCAATGGACATCCACCTCTGGCTTCGTATAATTCACGATAGCTTTTCGTGTAATTACATATTCCGGCTTAGTTGTAGCAGATAATCCTTTTGTATTATATTTGCCGGATTTCTTTGTCTTACTGTTGTAAGCCTTTACCGTGTAATCATATTTCTGTCCGACTATAATTGGGTATTTTGCAGAGGACTTATGTGTATAAGAACTTGTTGTGTTTTTTACACTTGCAATTTTTTTCCACTTCTTTGTGCCAGTCTTTCTGTAATAAACATAATAGTTCGTGGCGTTAGATGCTTTTTTCCAGCTTACTTTAATTTTGTTGTAAGCAGGTGCAGAAATTTTACTTAATTTTACAGTGCCGGGAGTCTTAACTGTTGCAGCTTCAACAGTCTGTATAGTAATTACAGATGCATCTGGCATTGTAACAGGAGCTGTAAAAGCTAATGTTGTACTTGCAATCGCAATTGCAAATTTCTTTAAAATGTTCTTTTTCATCCTTTTTCCCTTTCTCTAAAAATTTTTTGAATACTCTCTCGTTCAGCTCTGTGTCGGAGATCACATTCAGATTTGATGTTTCTATTATAGATGTTTTCTTATCCATATTCAATAAAGATCATGTTAATTTATACAGGATTGCATTTCCATTGAATGTGGTCTTCGACGCAGATCTGAACTAAAAATATGATGGCAAAACTCCACTGGAAGGTGTTGAGTTTGAACTGAAATTCGTAAAAGAGTCTGAAACAGCTACATCTGATAAACAGAGTGACTTTAAACGTCTGCTTAATGTTGGAGAAACCGTTAAGGCTACTACAGATGCAAATGGTGAAATTACATGGGAAAATCTTGACCAAGGTGATTATCAGATTACAGAAACAAAAACTGTACCGGGATATACCTTACTGAAAGACCCGATTAATGTAACTTTACCATTGCAGATGACAAAATCCAAAGCAGATGCTTATGGAAATGTAAACTTCAATGCCGCAAAAGAAGATAAGAATTATACAAAAAAATGGTTCTTCTTCGAATACAGCTTTGATATTACCAATACACCTATACTGCATCTTCCAGAGACAGGTGCAACAGGTACATGGACGTATGGATTTGTTGGATTAGGTATGGCAATGGTAGTAGGTGCAGTCGGAATGGTTGTAACCAAATGTCGTAGACGTAAGAAATCGAATAAATAATATTTGATACAGGGTGCTGCAGATGCGGCACCCTGTTGTTATGAATAAAAAAAGAATCCCCACTCGTATGAGTGGGGATTTGTGTTGTATGATTACTCATTTGGTTTCCATATTGCAGAAATTTTTGCAGGTTCTGATAAACCCATACCGGGAAGTTCTTCTCCATATTCATCAAGCCAACCTGCAAATGTATATCCGTCTCTAACAGGCGTCGGGATATCTTTAGCAAATGTAACTATCATGCCGTATGGGAATGACATATTACATGTACTTACATTATTCAATGTTGGGAAAGTACCACCATTTGCATCAACAGTTAATGTGCATTTTGCATCAGGATTTTCAGAAAATTCCTGAACATAAAACCATCCGCCATTTTCTTTCTTACATACAGCAACGCCAAGATATTTGGCATTTACATCCAACATGGTCCATCTATGACCATCACTGTTCATTAAGCCTTTTATGATTGTTGTTACTGATGAGCCACCGCATCCGATGTTTTCCATACCGCCAGATACACCGTTTTCGTATAATGCCGTGATAGAACTTGTACCATCCGGTCTTGTATGAGAGAAACTAATTGTAATTTCTTCCGCACGAACCTGAGCAGCTTTTGTTAATCCCGCATGATACTGCAGCGCATTCAGACCAGCTTTTACACGTTCCTGATTGGTTAAGTCAAACAGTTCCTGCGTCATCTGCTCAACAGAAGGAGTAGGTTCTGGTGTTGGCGTAGCGGTCGGAATCGGAGCAGGAGTCTCGGTTGGCTTTGGTGACGGAGACGGTGTAGGAGTAGCTGTTGGTTCCGGCTTCTTTGTTGGCTCCGGTGTTGGTGTAACAGGTTTCGGAGTTTCTGTCGGCTTTGGAATTGGTGTTCCACTTGGCTGTTCCGGTTTAGTTGTTGGCTTTGGCGTCCCCGTTGGTTTTGGTGTAGCAGTAGGCTGCGGTGTTGTTGTCGGTTTTGGACTTGGAGTCGCAGTCGGTAATGGTGTAGGCGTAACTGTTGGTTTCGGGCTTTCTGTAGGTGCAGGAGTCGCTGTTGGCTTTGGTGTAGCAGTAGGCTTCGGAGATTCTGGAACGGTGGCTGTTAAACCAGTCTTATCATATCTGCCCCATAATTTAGCATTTTTGTTATAGGCTCTTACCGTGTAAACGTATGTTTCGCCTTGAAGCAAATCAATGGAATTTGTCTGTACATGGGTATAATAGGTCTTTGTGGTATCGCCCAATTTGTGCCAGCTGTAATCGTCTGCAGCTTTGTAATAAACTCTGTATCCGGTTGCATATTTAGCATTTTCCCATGTAAGCGTAACCTTATCTGCATCGGCTTTTATACTGGACAACTGTACGGTTTCCGGAATGGCTGGGATACTAATAGTTAATCCTTTGGTGTTATATTTACCAGATTTTTTGGATTTTTTGTTATAAGCCTTTACGGTGTAATCGTATTTTTTGTTTACTATAATTGGATATTTTGCAGAAGATTTGTGTGTATAAGCAGTTGCTGTATTTTTAACAGTTGCAATTTTTATCCATTTTTTAGTGCCAGATTTTCTGTAATAGATATAATAATTTGTTGCATTGGATGCTTTCTTCCAAGTAATTGTTACTTTATTGGAAGCAGGTGCAGAAATTTTATTTAATTTTACAGTGGATGGAATTTTCACTGTAGCTGCTTCAACTGTCTGTACGGGAGTGAAAGCATCCGACATTACAGGAGCAGTTAAAGCAAGCGATGCACTTGCAATCGCAATTGCAAATTTCTTTAAAATGTTCTTTTTCATGAATTTATCCTCTTTTCTTTTTTGGACTTTTTGTATTCTCCCTCGTTTCACCTTTTTCAGAAAATTGATCTTGGAATATAACATTAATTATAGATGTAAAATTATCTATATTCAACCTTAAAAGAGAAATTTTTTCGTATATAAAATTCTTAAAAAAGTGTCCTATTTCTTTTTAAAATAGTTTACATAATATAGAAATTATGGTAAACTAAAATCAAGAAAATAAACAGAAAAGAGGTGAAATTTATGCGAAAAAAGAACATGGATACAATCGAACGAAAGATTGAAATAACTAGGGAGAAACTGGCAAATTTGGAAGAAGAATATAAAAAAGTTTTGGAAGAAAGATACACAAAAATTGGAAAAGAATTCTACAACAAATTTTATAATTGCCCCGATTTTGATATTTTCACCATGACAGATGCGCAAATTAGTTTCTTTATTAATCAAGTCCGCAATTGTTTTGATTCACATTATTTTTATGAAAATGAAAACGAATTTCGTATCTCTCCTATTAAGAATGAAAAAGTAAAATTTGTTTGATCGGGAAGAGTTTGAGAAGGGCGAAAAGTTCGGAGAACTGCCCGTCTCAAGGACCAATTCGCGAAAGCGAATATTCTCCAGTGGTGGCACGGCAAGTGGTACCGCTGGAGTGGTCCAATTATATTGTTCCCCCGAAGTTGCTGGATTTGCAGCAACATTAGCAATGTTTTAAAAATGCGCTGTAAGCACTCTTTGAGGGGGAATAATATAAAAACGGTACATTAGCGATAAGGAAGAACGTTACATATAGATGGAAATTTTAAGAAAGGAAACAGGAATTATGAGATTGCATAATTTACATATTCGGGTTACTGCCGAAGAACGAGATTATATCGCTATTCTTGCAGAGCATATGAATTGCTCTATGTCAAAACTGATTAGAATGCTACTCTTTGATACGGACATGAAGAAAATTGTAAAAGATTATCAAGTGAAGAAAGAAGCACAAAGATTTGGTTCATTTATCCATTGTGATTTGGATAAAAATACGATTGCATATTTAGAAAATTATGCAACAGAGCTGAACCAAAATACGCAACAAATAAGAAGAATTGGCACAAATGTTTCTGCACTTATTCGAGATATTCGGACTGGCATGATGACTGGAACTCCGTCCGAAAAACAACAGTTGGATGAACGATTAAGCTACATTATGTTTGCTGTTAATAAGGAAATGGAGAAACAGGGAAAACTTGCAGATACATTGCTGGACATTTTGGACGGTGTAGATATTAATGTCAAGATAGTTTAAAGGAAATTTTTTATGTATTCTGGAATCAGATCAAGTAAAAATGGGTATGCTTCTATTGCGTACCCGATGACAGATAAAAAGTATCAAAAAGGTATTCGAGTTGGTGCTTTTCGCTGTGGAAATGGTATCGTTGATACAGGAGATTCAAAAGGTATTCGTAAACAATTTGCGAGGGTATGGAAGAAAGGAAACCGGAATGTTGGCGATATTCAAGCCTATACATTGTTATTCTCTTTCAGCAAAGATGAACTAAATCCAGAAAGTATGGGGTCACTGGATGTCGCAGCAGACATGGTTGCTAATGTAATCGAAAAGAATTATCCCGGACATCAATATACAATTGTTGCTCAGCATGATGGAAAATCTGGACTGGTACATTGTCATGCCTGCATAAACGCATTAAATAGAAAAACACTGAAAGCGTGCCGAGGTCGGCAGACCTCTTATAGTGTAATTCGAGAAGAAATCGAAAAAGAAATGGAACTCTGGCATATTCCTATTGATTATGGAAAACAGCATACTAAGGCAGAGAAAAAACAAAAACAACAGACAGCAAAAAGAAAAGTTAATAATGAAGTTTCTTGGATGAATGAGTTACGAAAACGAATCCAGATTGCTGTACAACAAACTACGTCTTTTGCAGATTTGGAAGAAAATTTAAACCGATATGGTGTTAGAGTAACCCGAAAAACTAAGAGTAACTGGACATTCCAGTTGCAAGATGGAACGGAATTTCAAGGGAAGAAATCACGTGGAGACAAAATTTCACCAGAATTTATACCATCGCAACTAAGAAAAACAATAGACTTAAATTACCAGAATAGTTCACAAGCACGACATAAACTACGGGTACAGGAATCAGAAAAACTCTGTAACAGAATCATATCGGCAGATTCTAATAAAAGAAATGAATTGTATTATTGAAAAAAAGAGCCTGATTACGCTGTGGAGTCAGGCTTATATAATTATGCGGTTTTCTTAGATGTAGATTTTCTTTTGCTACTGCTATTCTTTCCTGTGGCTTTGGCTGCCTGTCGCGCTGTTGTGGTTGTTTTGGACTCTTCAAAACTGATTCGCTCAATCTGCAATACAAGTCCGTAGATCATTTTGTTGGTGTTTTTATCTGTGTAGTTGTTATTTTTTACTGTATATGCAGCAGAAATTTTATCACCTGCATGAACCATATCGAAAACTCCTAATTTTCTATCCACTGGTATAACGGCTTCCAGTGGTAAAAACTGAGTACTTCGCTTACCATCCGGATTTTTGTAATTATTGCTTACTGCAAGGGTTATACGGATTTTTCTGCTGCCATCATTGTTCTGATAGATAAATGGGTCTGTTGTTAAACGTCCTGTCACGATACCATAATTATTTAAGTTAAGCATAAAAGTTCTCCTTTTTAATTATTTTTTTGCTGATGCAACCGTGGCACGTTACGTGCCAATATCTTTTTTTATAGAAATGCAAAAACTTTCCATGGACAGAAAAGTCCTAAAACCATATGAAAAAAATTTAGTAACTGTATTTTTTAGATGTACGAAAACAAACGAACGTAAGAATTAAGACAGGGGGTATAAATTTATGAATCACTCATGGGCGTATTGCCGTGTGAGTACACCAAAACAGTCAATAGAACGGCAAGTACGGAATGCACAAAATTATGATCCTGATTGCATTATTGTAAAAGAAATATATACGGGAACAAAATTTCAGGGACGAGAAGAGTTCCAGAAAATGCTTAAACGGGTAAAAATAGGCGATACCATTATTTTTGACAGTGTTAGCCGGATGAGCCGTGATGCAGAGGATGGATACAAAACTTATATGGAGTTGTACAATAAAGGTATAAATCTGGTGTTTTTAAAAGAACGGCATATTGATACAGATACATACAGAGAAAATACAGAACAGCTTCAAAAAATGATGGGGCAAGAACTGCATATTTCCGATAACGATTTAAACGAAATGGTACGTGCGATTATGAAAGCACTGGAAAACTACCAGTTAAAAATGCTACAGAAAAATATCCAGCTTGCATTTCAGCAATCTCAAAAAGAAGTGACAGATTTGCAACAGCGTACCAAAGAGGGATTAAAAACGGCTGTTCGGCATGGCAAAAAGCCGGGATTAGCGAAAGGAAGTAAACTGGTAACTAAAAAATCCTTACAGGCAAAAGAATATATTAAGAAGCATAGCAAGCATTTCGGCGGTGAACTGAATAACGAACAGTGCTGGAAACTGGCTGGCATTTCCAAGGACACATTCTATAAATACAAAAAAGAGCTAGAATTGGAAAATACACATAAAAAAATCCTTACTGGGTGAGGCTGCCAGCAAGGATTTTTTATGTGCTTGGGAATTTTTACTTATAAATCATATTTGAAAAGTGATTTTTATTCTTCTACATCGCCAAAGAGTTCAATATAAGTATTTGCATCGGCATGTTGCATTAACCATTCTTTTACTTCATTTTCACCATTGAATAAAAGAATTTGTTCGTCACCATCAAAGGCTACATTTTCTATAAATATGGTTGTGCATTCAGGGACTACTCCTCTTGTACTATGCAGAAAAAATTCACCATTCTCTTTTCTGTATAATATTTCATACAGATGTTTTTTGCCCGGAATATCCATATTCCAAGATGCAATTTTTCTGGCTGTTGCTGTATCGTACAGCTTGTCACAAATGATACCTTTCATTTTGCTTATCCTCCATTTGATATGTGGCAGTAACAGTAACACTGATACTGCCAGTTGCTTAGTTATTCTTCAATTTCACCAAAATATTTCATGTAAGTATCTGCATCAGCGTGTTTTTCTGCCCATTCACTGGCTCTCTCAAGCGTAAGAGGGGAAATTTGCTCACTACCACATCTGGAATGAAATCCACATTCCCGTCCATAAGCCGAGTCTGCACCCCCTTTACCATATAAGAAAAACTCACCATTCTTTTTCTGGTATAAGGTTTCTGTAAAAAAATCAAATTCTGAAAAGTAACCCTCAGACCAAGACGCAATCGCTGGAGCTGTATCAGTATCATACAGCTTTTTAGCTTCGATGTATTTCATAATGTTTGTCCTCCTAATTTTATAGTGCGGTATCAGTATCATCTGATACCGCCAGCTTCTTTATTTTATTCTTCTACATCACCAAAGAGTTCAATATAAGTATCAGCATTTGAATATTCCTCTACCCACTCCTTAGCTTCTTCTACGGTAAATGGAATAATCTTTTCACTGCCACAATACATACGGTTTCCACATTCTTCGCGATATTCAGTCATGGGACCGCCATCACCATGCAGGAAAAACTCACCGTTTTTTTCTGATACAGAACTTCACGCAGATATCCCCAGTCTGACGTACCTCTGCCGTTCCAACGTTCTGCAATTTCTTTAGCTGTATCAGTATCGTACAGCTTTTTAGCTATAATAGCTTTCATAATTTTGTCCTCCAATTTTATAGTGCGGTATCAGTATCATCTGATACTGCCAGTTTTTTATTCTTCTACATCGCCAAAGAGTTCAAAGTAGGTGTTAGCATCAGCATATTTTTCTAACCATGCTTTGGCTTCTTCTACTGTAAATGGAATAGCTTTTTCACTGCCACAATATGTACGGCTTCCGCATTCTTTGCGATACTTAGTCATGGGACCGCCATCACCGTGCAGGAAAAACTCTCCATTTTTCTTCTGATACAGAACTTCGTATAGATATCCCCAGTCTGACGTACTTCTGCCGTTCCAATATTCTGCAATTTTCTTAGCTGTATCAGTATCGTACAGCTTTTTGGCTACAATAAATTTCATAATGTTGTCCTCCAGTTTTATAGTGCGGTATCAGTATTTGTTGATACCGCCAGTTTTTTATCTTATTCTTCTACATCGCCAAAGAGTTCGATATAAGTATCAGCATTTGAATATTCCTCTACCCACTCCTTAGCTTCTTCTACGGTAAATGGAATAATCTTTTCACCGCCACAATATGTACGGTTTCCACATTCTTCGCGATATTCAGTCATGGGACCGCCATCACCATGCAGGAAAAACTCACCGTTTTTCTTTTGATACAGAACTTCACGCAGATAGTTAAAATCTGATACACCTCTGCCGTTCCAACGTTCTGCAATTTCTTTAGCTGTATCAGTATCGTACAGCTTTTTAGCTATAATAGCTTTCATAGTTGATTCATCCTTTCTTACATCTTCTGGATTTGTTTTAAATTTTACTTTTTTCCATAAGTAGCTTTCTTAGGTCTTTTATCAAATTTTCGTTTCAAGAATTTTGCATGCTCCGTTTCTTGATGGCTTAATTATGGCATATACGCATCGACAGGTCTATCAGCTAAACTCAAATAAATTTTAATGCTTACAAAGATGTTGAAAAATGTATAAACATGTATATAATAAAGAAAAAAACAAGTCTCTACATAAAAAAAGCACATCGACACGCTAAGAAATATATCGACAGAAAGGAATTAATATGAAAAAAAAAGATATTGTTTTATCCGAAAAAGATCAAATAAAGAAGCCAGACTATAGGATCCCTTACGATGAAATATTAAAAATATACGGTATAAATAGTAGAAAAGGGAAAAACAATGATATAAAAACCTATATACGGCGTGCTTTTATAGATACGTATCCCGATAAAAAAAGTTGGGACGAACTACTAGATCTTGAACAGAAAAAGTTTACATATATTGCAATAAAAGATAAAATGTTAAATTTCTACGTTGAAAAATATATTTATGATATTGCAAAAAAGAAGCAGATACGAGAAAAAATTGAGAGAGCTATAGAAAATCTGAACAGCAAAGATAGAAACTATGCTATTTCACAAGAATATATGGATGCAGAAACTTATATAAGATATGAGAAGCTTGCGAAAGAACAATTATGTAGTAAAGATGACACCCCTGAACAAAAAGAAGAAGCTTATAAAAAGTTTGTAGCTACTTGGAAGTTTTTTTTTAAGGGAAAAGTCCCCTCTCGAGAAGAGTATTTTAAAAATCCTATGCGCGTTTATGATTATGCTTGCTCTCTTCAGCTTGAAAATGAAAAAAAGCTCCCTCAAAATGAGAAAAAACAACCAGAGACAGAGCCAGAAATAGATTCGTATTCAGAAACAGAATTGAAACTAAAAGAAATCAATGATGAATTATGGAGTTTAGCTTCGGAATGTTCGATTTTACAACGTTTTAAAGATGACAAGATAAGAGAGTTGGAAAATACATCTGATTCATTAGCAAATAAAGAGATGGAGAAAGAAATTGAACAGTGGCAAAAAAGGATAGATGATATACAAGAAACCATGCCCAAATTGCGGGACCCAAAAGTAGATGCTTTAGACGCATGGATAGAAGAACAATCAGCCCTTTTTAAGCTGATTATAAAAGTTTTCAATATCGTATTAGAGGAAGAATTTCATATAAAAATCGACATTGAAAAAATTACTAAATCCAATTACTTTAAGCATAATGTATTAGACAACTTGTCGGATTATATCGGTCTTAGTAACAATGAGAAAAAAAACCTACTGAAAAAAAAGAAAGAATATGATCGATATGAAGAAAATCCGAGCTTGTTTATACAAAGGGAATTAGACATAAATAATTACTATGAAAACATAGCAAAAAAAATAAGTCCATTACTTTCTGTTGACAAGGATGGTACCACAATTAAACTTAAATCAGAGAAGAAAACTTTTAAGCCTATAAAACGTATATTAGACGATAAATAAAAAACATCCCCGTGGCAGTTAACGCCATGGGGATATCTAATATTATTTGAATACAATAGAAAGTGTTTCAATTCCTCTTGTTTTTTCATTTTCAAAGATAACGCTGACGATATAGTTTCCTTTACCATCATGTACGGATAAATTTTTAAAGAGACCGTTTTTACCTTGTTGAATAACATTTGGTATGTCATCACCATTTTTATCTTTTAAATCCATATAACAACTGTACCAGCCTTTTTTCCAGTTGAATTTTATATTTATTTTTTTGCCAACATATTTATCATAACTGAGATAAATGGTATCTGTCTTTGAAAATTTCTTTCCTGAAATAGTAGTATTTCCAATTTTTACAGATGAAATCGGACTGGTATATTTGTATACAGTAACATTTGTCTTAAAAGTTTTCTTTCCGACTTTTGTTGTAATGATAGTTTTTCCTGCACTTTTCGGATAGAAATGATATGATTTCATAGAATTGCGATTGTTGCACTCAATTCTTCCAATTTTCGGGTCAGCTATTTTGACAGAAATCTTTTTAGCATGTGTTGTTGCAAAACCAAATGGCTTACTTTCATTTTTAACAGGAACATATGCAGAAAAATTTTCTGCTACCCATGTGCTGGTCGCTGCATCACTTGCGGCTGAAACTGGAATTGCAGTTATCAGCATTACGAAAACTGCTACTAATGCAACAAATTTTTTCAATGTTCTTTTCATAAACTTTTTCTCCTTTTCTTCACTCTGGTAAAGTGTTTTTATAGCTTGATTTTACTACGGTAGTATTTTATAGTCAATATATCATTCATATTTAAACTTAGAAAAACCTATCTCAAAAAAAGTGAAAGAGGTTCTTCTTATTATAGTAGTTTCCGATATTCCCGTCTGCCGTCCACGACAGCGTAAATTGTTACAATCTGCTGAGATTCATTGACCTTGTAAAATACAAGATGCCGTTCCACGATCAGGACTCTGTAGCCCTGTCGGCGCAAGGTTGCATAGTGGGGAACACTGCCAGAATACGGAAAATCCTTTAAATTGTTAATTGCCTTTTCAATTTTATCCAGATAATTCAGTGCAATATCTACACTGCCAGAATCATCGGCAATGTAGAAGATGATATCCCGGAGCTGTTCGTCTGCCTTATCTGTTCGCAAAATTTGGTAGCTCATCTGTTCCCCCTTGCTAATAATGCACTGCGGATATCGTCAAAAGTTTCCTGTACAGGTGCAACTCTGCCCTGCGCAACATCTTCTTCTGCATCAGCTAACGTACGTAACAGTTCCAGTTCTGCGGTCATTTGATTATATTCCTGTATTCCGATGAGAACAGTATCGCCAATGCCGTTTTTGGTAATAATAACAGGGGTTCGTTCTTCACGGCATGTTCTGGAAATTTCACTGTAATTGTTTCGTAATGCTGCGGATGGTCTGATAATTGCTTCCATATAATATTACCTCCTGTTCTTTGATAGTCATATTATATCATAATTTACATATGCCATTCAATAAATTTTATATTTTCAATTCCGAAAATATAATTACAAAATCAAAGTATTTACTTATAATCAACACTATGTTATTCTTTTTACAACATGGATGTTGTAGCGTTCATAGACGTTAAAAAAATCATGTTATCATTTCCAAAAAGAGGAGTGATGATGTGATTTCCTACGAGCCTTTTTGGAAAACAATTAATGAACGCAAAATAACAACTTACCAATTAATCTATAAACAGGGCATTTTACCTGATACGATACAAAGGTTACGTAGTGGCAAGACCATCACCACGCAGACGATTAATACACTTTGTTCTGTAATAAATTGTGAAGTGTCTGATATAATGAAATATGTACCAGATACAGATGATAAAAATTAAGTATAAAAATCCCACTCTATATATGATGATACAGAGTGGGTAATATAATAAGAAATATAATTTTCTATTAGCTGGTTACTTTCAAGTTATTTTAAATTGTTCCAGTGTCCAGAAATGGGAAAAAACGTGTTAAGATACCACCCAATACCCTCCTTTTTTAGAAAATCTAATCACATCTAATCATGTTGAATCTTAAAAAACATTGATTTTATGCGGGTATACGGGTTTTTGGAAGAAGTTCGATTCTCTCATCCCCTGCTCGAAACCTTTGAAAATAAAGGCTTTTGCGCATCTTCGTCTTCAAGGGTAATCATAGGAGTAATCAAAGAAATATCATATGAGTCTATTAAGTTAGATTCTATGGTATTTTTTTATTTGCCAAAAACAGAGCTGTCAAGAATTTTAATCTTTATAAGAAGGAAGAAAATACTTGACAGCTCGTACACTGATTATTTCTCATAATAAATAGAAAGGGCTTGACGGATTAATCCATCAAGTCCTCTTGACTACTACTCATATTTTTTGATCTGAAAAACACATCTTATTTTTTCAAAATAATCTGAATTGGAACTATTTTATGAAAGCGCTATAAAATAGAAGTTGTATTAACTGCAATTAAGCCTTATACTAAAGCTATCTTCAGAATACAAAAGTGCAGAAGTAAGACACTGGCGTATATTATGCCGGACTCTTTTCTATAAAATTAAAGGAGTATTCCTATGCAGACGTCCAAAGATTTTTTACACATTTTTCTTGATATGGGTGACGCATTGTTAAACAGCGGTGCAGAGATTTTTCGGGTGGAGGATACGCTGAACCGAATGGGTTATGCCTGTGGTGCTGCGCAGATGAATGTTTTTGTGATCACATCCAGTATCGTTATTACCATGGAATTTCCGGGAGAAGGAGCGCGGACACAGACCCGACGGATCAGGGAGTGCGGAGGAAATGATTTTACCAAACTGGAGCAGTTGAATGACCTGAGCCGTCGTTTCTGTAATCATCCTGTTCCGGCAGCAGAGCTTCGGAAGGAATTTGATAAAATTAATATAAATAAAACAAAACCGCTATGGAAACTTCTTGGAAGCCTTCTGGCTGCATGCAGTTTTGCTTTTTTTTATGGTGGAAGTATTCCGGATGCTGTTGCAGCAGGGCTTGGGGCTGTTCTGATCTGGGGATTACAGCAATATCTTCGTCCGGTATGCATGAATGAAGTGACTTTTCAGTTTGTGGCGTCTTTTCTTACAGGCTGTGCAATCTGTGGATTAACCTTGCTGTACCCATTCCTTCGCATGGATAAGATTATGATCGGTGATATTATGCTTTTGATTCCGGGATTGATGTCGACAAATGCAATCCGGGATGTACTTATTGGCGATACACTCTCCGGAATCATCCGTCTGATCGCTGCTTTACTACTTGCTGCGGCACTGGCACTTGGATTTATGGGAGCAATTATTTTATTTGGGAGGTTTAGACTTTGACTGCAGCAATCATGATACAATTAATTACCGGAGCCATTGGCTCTGTGGGATTTGGAATTCTTTTTCATATAAAAAAGAAATATTTGCCTTTGGCAGCAGTTGGCGGTTTCCTTAGCTGGCTGGTATTCCTTCTGGGAAAAGAATTCTGGGGAAATGTTTTTCTTCCGACGCTGATGGCTGGCTTTGTTACAGATGTGTATGCAGAAATTCTTGCAAGAATCTGTAAAGAAACATCTACATCTTTTTTTGTTACTTCCGTAATCCCTCTGATTCCCGGAAGTACTCTTTATTATTGTATGAACAGCATTGTGGAAGGAAATACTGTTCGGGCATTGGAATATGGACGGGACACTTTTCTTTTTGCGTTTGGAATTGCGGCGGGAATGAGTATTGCGTGGTCGATTTGCTATTTTCTGAGAAGTGTGAGGAAAAAACAGAATTGACCTGGAAAGAAATTCCAGGTGAAATGACATACATCCGTTTTGTTCCGTAGATACAACCGGAAAAATGCGGTAGAACAGGTATTGAATAAATGAAAATAACAGTGTTATAATTCATAACAGAATATCGCACGAAGGAGAGCAGATATTACATCTTATATCAGGTGTAGTAGCTGCTCTTTTTGTGTTAATAAAGGGACGCTCAGAAAACAAGCACTCTTTCCAGGCGTCCCCCTTTAATACTTAATATTTAATTAACCATACACAAATATATTTTTTCAAAAGAAAATAAAAAAGGGCTTGACAAACAAAAATAAAGATTGTATAGTATTCCTATCAAATAAATATGAAAACAGGGAAAACAAAAATCCCATTAAAAATATCAGATAAGAAGGTGACAAGACATGAAACAAATCTTATGTTTCGGTGATTCCAATACATACGGTTTAATCCCGGGAACTACTAATCAGAGATACGGATGGGGTACCCGCTGGACCAGCATCCTGGATGACAAAGTAAGAACAAAAGGCTACAGAGTAATTGAAGAAGGACTCTGCGGAAGAACCACCGTATTTGACGATCCATTCCGAACAGAAAGAAGAGGAACGGAAATGCTTCCGGCAATCCTTGAGAGCCACAGACCAGTAGACACTATCGTTCTCATGCTTGGCACGAACGATTGTAAAAGCGTATACAGCGCAACCCCGGAAGTGATCGGACAGGGGATTGAACAGCTCCTTGATCAGATTAACACTGTAAATCCGGATGCTAAAATATTGTTGGTATCTCCAATCTACCTTGGGGAGAGAATCTGGGAAGAGGATTTTGATCCGGAATTCGATAAGAATTCTATCGAAGTATCATGGAATCTGCCCCGGGTGTATGAGAAAATCGCCAGAAGAAGAAATATTTCTTATCTTCCGGCTTCAGAATTTGCCCGACCGGGAGAAGCCGATCAGGAGCATCTGGATGAACTGGGACATAGCAGACTTGCAGATGCAATTTATGAAAAGCTTGCAGGATGAAGCCTGAAATGTTATGATAGTTCACAGATGTGCAGATGTAACGCTTTAACTAAATCAAGTAAACTACCTGCTTTAACCGAAATAGCAGTGGATTGAAAAGTAATAAGCGGCACAGGCACACCAGAGCGTTCTTCAAATATGCTCTAAATCATAATAATAGAAGGAGAATAAAGTAACCATGGATTTTGAGTTTATCCGCGAGCAGACACCTCTTTATATTGAGGCAGCAAAGCTTACACTTCACATGGCGGTGATTGGTGTGCTGCTTGCCATTGTGGTTGGGCTTGTCTGCAGCATGATTAAGTATTTCAGGATTCCTGTACTTCGTCAGATCGTGGAATGTTACATTGAACTGTCCAGAAATACACCATTGTTGATCCAGTTGTTTTTCCTGTATTTCGGTCTTCCGAAAATAGGGATTGTCCTCAGTTCAGAACAGTGTGCGATCACAGGACTGACCTTTCTCGGAGGCAGTTATATGGCAGAAGCTTTCCGAAGCGGCCTGGACAATGTTCCGCCCATTCAGGTGGAATCCGCATTAAGCCTTGGAATGAGTAAGAGTCAGGTATTTACAAACATTATCCTGCCCCAGGCGGTATCCAATTCTATTCCGGCATTCTGTGCAAATGCGATCTTTCTTATTAAGGAAACCTCCGTATTCAGTGCAGTAGCACTTGCAGACCTGATGTTTGTGACAAAAGACCTGATCGGAATTTATTACAAAACAGATGAAGCCCTGTTTATGTTGGTAATCGCATATCTGATCATACTTTTACCAATCTCACTTATCTGTTCATTTGTAGAAAGGAGAGTCCGCTATGCAGAATATGGGGATTGAGGTTCTTTTTAAGGGAATCAACTCATTAAGACTCTGGCAGGGCTTGTGGGTAACAATAAGAATTGCACTGATTTCCATGGTATTTTCCATAATCCTTGGATTTCTTCTTGGGATGGTAATGAATATCCCAAATAAAATCATTAAGTTTATCTGCCGCATTTACCTTGAAATAGTAAGAATCATGCCGCAGCTGGTGCTTTTGTTCTTGGTATATTTCGGAGCGGCCAAGCATCTGGGGATGAATCTTTCCGGTGAGACAGCGGCAATCATTGTATTTACATTCTGGGGAACTGCTGAAATGGGTGATCTGGTGCGAAGTGCGCTGATCTCCATTCCTAAACACCAGTATGACAGCGGATACGGTCTTGGATTAAACAAATGGCAGGTCTATCTTTATATTATCCTTCCGCAGACTATAAGAAGACTTCTTCCATCCGCAGTGAATCTTCTTACCCGAATGATCAAGACCACATCACTGGTAGCTCTTATCGGAGTAGTAGAGGTGTTAAAAGTTGGAAAACAGATCATAGATGCATCACGTTATACAAATCCGACAGCGGCCCTCTGGGTATACGGTGCAGTATTCTTTATGTATTTTATCATATGTTTTCCATTTTCCAGACTCTCCAGAGTACTGGAAAAGAAGTTTGCTGATTAATAGAGAAATGAGGATAAATGAATGGGACAGCCGATTTTAGAAGTAGAACATTTAAAGAAATCATATGTAAACAATGTTCCTATTCTGGATGATGTTTCCTTCTCTCTGCAAAAGGGAGAAGTGGTGGTGATCGTAGGACCTTCCGGATGTGGAAAAAGTACCTTCCTGCGATGTATCAACCGCCTGGAAGAGATTGACACCGGTGTACTGAAGCTTAACGGTGTAAGCTATGAGAAAGAAAAAAAGAATATAAGCAAAGTCAGAGAGAAGATAGGAATGGTTTTCCAGAGCTATGATCTTTTCCCGAATATGACAATTTTAAATAATCTTCTTCTGGCACCAATGAAAGTACAGAAAAGAAATAAAGAAGAAGTGAAAAAGGAAGCGGAGCAGCTTCTTGACAGAGTTGGTCTTCTGGATAAGAAAGATAATTATCCAAGGCAGCTTTCCGGTGGTCAGAAACAGCGAGTTGCCATTGTACGTGCCATGCTGATGCATCCGGAGATCATGCTTCTGGATGAAATTACAGCAGCACTTGATCCTGAGATGGTAAGAGAAGTACTTCAGGTAGTACTGGAACTTGCAAAGACAGGAATGACCATGCTAATCGTCACTCATGAGATGGAATTTGCCCGTTCCGTAGCAGACAGAGTGATCTTTATGGATAAGGGAAACATTGTAGAAGAGAACACTCCGGAACAGTTCTTTGATAATCCGGAGACTGACAGGGCAAAACAGTTCCTGAACAGTTTCCATTATGAAACAGTGAAAAAATAGAATAGAGGAAAACAGAATATTTTATAAATCCTGAAATGGATGATAATATCCACGAAATAGCAGGATATCATAAGAGCTGGTTATAAAAATTATAATAAAATCATATTTTTAAAAACATGGAGGAAAAGAACATGAAGAAAAAAATATTAGCAGTCTTATTAGCAACAGGTGTAGCAGCAACAACACTTCTTGGCGGAAGTATTCTTGTAAGTGCGGCAGATGACGGAGGAAACACTGCACAGGCCCGTACTCTGGATGAGATCAAAGAAGACGGAAAGATCAAAATCGGTGTATTCAGTGACAAGAATCCATTTGGATATGTAGATGAAAACGGTGATGTTCAGGGATACGATATTTACTTTGGAAAAAGACTTGCAAAAGACCTTCTGGGAAGTGAAGACGATGCAGAATTTACTTATGTAGAGGCAGCAAGTCGTGTAGAATATCTGCAGTCTGCAAAAGTAGATGTGATCCTTGCAAACTTTACAGTAACCGATGACAGAGCGGAGAAAGTAGACTTCGCATTTCCATATATGAAGGTAGCTCTTGGAGTTGTTTCTCCTGATGATGCGCTGATCAAAGATGTAAAAGATCTGGAAGGCAAGAAGCTGATCGTTGTAAAAGGAACAACAGCAGAGACATATTTCACAGATAACTATCCGGATATTGAACTTGTAAAATTTGATGAATACCAGGAAGCATACGATGCGCTTCTTGATGGAAGAGGAGATGCATTCTCCACAGACAATACAGAAGTACTTGCATGGGCTCAGCAGAATGAAGGATTCTCTGTAGGAATCGAATCTCTTGGTGATATTGATACGATTGCACCAGCAGTACAGAAGGGTAATACAGACCTTCTGAACGCAATCAACGATGAGATTAAATCTCTGGCAGATGAACAGTTCTTCCATAAAGATTTCGAAGAAACTCTGAAACCTGTATACGGTGACAACATCAATCCGGATGACCTGGTAGTTGAAGGTGGTGTTGTGGACAGCGAAGAGAAAGCTGAGGATGCAGATGCAGCAGAGACAGAAGATTCTGATGCAGCCTCCGATGACACTAAAGAAGCGGAAACAACAGAAGAACCGGAAGAGACAGAGGCAGCAGACGCTGAATAAGCAGTGTAAATGCAGTATAAAAGTTATAATTTTGATATTCTCTAAAGTATTGATTTATAAACAAAGTGAGACGCACTCCATTAGGACATTCCTGTGGAGTGCGTTTCATTTTGAGATAATGATCAATTTTTGTTTATTGCAAGTGTGTCAGATATTTCAAAATTCTGTCATTTTTGTATGTGACTTTGTAAATGGGAAAATGGTTACTGTTCACTCCGCAATGGTATTTAGATAATCTATACCCTTAGTTAGTCTTAAGGGTCTAACAAAAAGATTACAAAAGCCTTGACTTTTAAGCTGGAATCTGCGGCCGCTCTCATTACTGATAT
>ENA-OQKN01000841-OQKN01000841.1-human-gut-metagenome-genome-assembly--contig:-NODE-841-length-23134-cov-6.435042_pt1 | contig 23134 bp, 13 predicted proteins | sample MGYA00242776_ERZ504794 | MGnify/ENA primary metagenome ERZ504794 (study PRJEB26092, sample SAMD00036434) | human gut metagenome | host: Homo sapiens | study: EMG produced TPA metagenomics assembly of... | reverse complement strand
AATAATAACACATATAGCACAATATAGCACATAATAGAACATAAAATTTGACAAAAAAAGTAAAAGAAAAGCGCCTGTTTAAAGCGCCATAGTAAATTTATGAAATTTTATATGTGTCAAACTCCCGACTAGCTAGCTGAAAAGCTGGCTTTTTTACAGTTTTATAAAAGAATTTGTACTATAATAAAGACATACAATATACAATAGAGGTGATTTTCTTGAAAATTCGTTATCATGATCAAATACTTGATTTGCCAAAAGGAACTTATGCTTATTCCTTATTGACAAAAGAAGAACAAAGAAATGTATATGCATTTTTGTTTAATGGACATCTGCATGATGCAGGTTATTGTATGATGGAAGATGGAGAACTTCTTACGGTTGGTGCAGAAAGTGATACAGGAAAAAAGATATATGACAGAACGCTTTCCATGCTTTTTATAAGTGCAGTCAAACAATTATATCCTGATTGTGAGGTGCATATAGAGCACTCACTAAGTAATGGTTATTTTTGCAGAATAAAAGGTAAAAAACATCTTGATGAAGAGTGTGTACAAACGATTCAAAAACAAATGAAAAAAATGGTAAAGCATAAGTGTAGCATTCATAAAATAAGTTTACCATTACAAAAAGCAGTTGCATTTTTTAAAGAAACAAAAAAAGAAGATAAGGCACAGCTGTTTGAAATGCGTAATAGAAAAGATGTGAATATTTATACTTTGGAAGGAATAGATGGTTATTTCTATGGCATTTTACTGCCTGATACCTCTTATCTTACACATTTTTCTTTATGCCTGTATGAGGAAGGAATATGGCTTTCCTCTCAAAAAGTATTTAAGAAGCAGCCAAAGATGTTTCAAGTATTTCAGGAATTTGAAAAATGGGGAAGACTCATTGGTGCAAGTAATGTAGCGCAATTAAATCAAAGAATTCAACATGGTGATATGCAGAATATGGTTTTGATGAGTGAAACAATGGTAGAGAAAAAGCTGGTAGAATTAGCGGAGAAAATCATTCAAAAAGAAAAAACCAAGTTTATTTTGATATCCGGTCCAAGTTCTGCAGGGAAAACAACATTTTCTAGACGTCTGGCCATTCACTTAAAAATATTAGGGAAAAACCCAATAGCGTTATCTATGGATGATTTTTTTAGAAATCGAGAGGATACTCCAAAATTGGCAGATGGTTCTTATGATTTTGAATGTTTAGAAGCTTTAGATGTTCCTCTTTTTCAAACATGTTTAAAAAAATTATTACAAAAAGAAAGAGTAGAAATGCCTTTGTTTAATTTTAAAAAAGGGGAAAGAGAGTGGCGAAAAGAACCATTGTGTTTGGCTGAAAATCAAGTTTTAATCATTGAAGGAATACATGGCTTAAATCCAAACATAACAAATGTTTTACCTTCAGATAGTGTGTTTAAGATTTATATTAATGCATTAACACATTTGAATTTAGATGAACATAATCCAATTCCAACAAAAGATTATCGTCTAATTAGACGAATTGCCAGAGATTATCAATTCAGAGGTTGGAGTGCTGCGCAAACACTACATTTATGGAAAAATGTAGTAGAAGGGGAAGAAAAGTATATTTATCCATATCAGGAAGAAGCGGATGCAGTGTTTAATTCCTCTATGATTTATGAACTTCCTATTTTAAAAACAATCGTATTACCATTGTTAAGTGAAATTACAGTTGATCAGAAGGAATATTTAGAGGCACATCGCATAGAAAAGCTTTTGTCTTATTTTGTAGATGGAGAAAGTGATGCGATTCCAAGGCACAGTATTTTAGCAGAATTCATAGGAAATAGTGTGTTTGATGTAAATTAAAAGCCGTCTTTATGACGGCCTTTTGTTTCTATAAAAGAAAAAACAGGTTTCCCTGTTTTGTTGATCACTCTTAGATAGTGCCTTTTCTTTTTAATGTTTTTAATGCACGAGCACTAATACGGATCGTTTGAGGTTTCCCATCAACAACGACTTTAACTTTCTGTAAATTTACATTCCAGTTACGACGAGATGCACGCATTGAGTGAGAGCGTCTATTACCTGATAAAGGACCTTTACCTGTAATTGCACAAACTTTTGACATACCGTTTACCTCCTTCCGTATATTAAACATAATTCGCTTAGTAATCATAGCATTACATTTAAAAAAAAGCAAGGTGTTTTTTAAACTTTTTTTGTATTCTATATTTTTTTGTAAAAATTCCCATATAGAAATGATTGTATTAAATAGTATCCTCATATATAATGAAGTTGATTGAAAAAATTCTATTAAAGGATGTGAGAAGATGAAACATAAGAAAGTATTAACTTTACTATCTGTTGCAGCTCTTTTAACTGCGAGTTTTTATATAACTAAAAAAGAGAATCTTCGTGCTTCAAATGAGGAATCGTTTATGCAGGGACAATCTTATTCTGATAAGAATGGATTATTTTTATCCATGGATAAAGATGGAAATATTAAATATGTGAAGCCAGAAAATGCAGATGTTGTTGAAGATACAACTATGCCGGAGGATCAAAAAAGAAATGTGAGTTTTGATGTGAAAGTGCAAAATGACAATGGTGAGGAAATAATCGTAGCAAAAGAAGATACAATGAAAGAAGCACAGGAAAGTGCAATGCTGTTGGAAGATAGTCAGTCAACTGCGGTAATGTCTAAAAATAGAAAAGTAAGAAGTACTGATGTTGGCGAGGTTTCAGTATATACGCAAGATGTACTTCGTTCAACTACGGCACCTTCTGTAGTAAGGTTTAAAAATATTGGAAATACAACTTCTTATACAGAAGATGGAACTGGAAATGAAGGTTATACACATGCGAGTTATGCGGCAGATGCAGCGTATCTTGGGACAAGTGGGAATAAAGTGAAATTTAAAATGGCGGGTGTAACAGGCTGGGTAAGTGCAGCGAATGTAGAAATTATACCCTACACTAACAGTTTAAACTTAAGTTACTACAAGGCTGATAATGGTAGATTTTATCACTATATAAGTACCAATGTGTATGGAGGTGGTGCTGCTTCCACACAGATGGTAGGTTATCAGCCAAGTTATATAAAGTCGAATACAAAGTATTACAGTTATGATGGACATTATTTTTATACATCTTATGAAACGATGGTCAATGATTACAAAAATAATCGCTTCAGCAATGCAGTTAATGCTTCACAGCCATATTACAATTATTACCAATTTTTATCACAGCGCAGCAAGACTTCATACTCTGCGGCGGATATAAATAAATATATTTCATCAAGAACTACGAGTAAATCAAAAATATGGAATAAAGGTGCGGCTTTTACAGATGCGCAGAAATATGGCGCAAATGCAGCTTTAATGATGGGACTTGCGATTAATGAAAGTGCATGGGGGATGAGCTCTATTGCGCAAAGCAAAAACAATATTTTTGGATTGAATGCAGTAGACTCTAGTCCAGGAACTTCTGCGAGCACATTTGCTTCTGTTGAGGTGTGTATTAATGACTATGCGAAAAATTATGTATCATTAGGATATGTTTCTCCATTTGACTGGAGATATTATGGGCCACACTTAGGTGATAAACAAAGTGGAATGAATGTGAAATATGCGTCTGACCCTTATTGGGGTGAAAAAGCTGCAGCACAAGCTTGGCAGTTAGAGAATATCAATGGAAAAAAAGATCATCAAAAATATCAGATTGGTATTGATAGAGGAAACAGTGTAACTTCTGTTTATAAAGAAGCAGATAGTAAATCTAAGCTGTATTATCAGACGGGAAATTCTGCTGGAAAAGTCATTCATCAATTTCCATATGTAATTGTAGAAACAGTAAAGAATGCGCAGGGAACTTGGTATAAGATTCAATCTGATGAAATCTTAAAAAGTGATCGAAGCAATGTGAATACCAAAAGTAATGGTATATATGATTTCTCTAAAAATTATGCATACATAAAAGCAGATAGCGATATTTACCTGTTAGGTAAAACAGAAAGTGGTAATGGTGGAAGTGATAATGGTAGTGGAAGCGAAATACAACCTCCAAAGCCAGAGCCTAGCTATAAGCGAGGAGATGTAGACTTAGATGGAAAAATAACCGCTAGTGATTATGTTTTAGTTAAAAATCATGTTCTTGGAAAGAAAAAGTTAACAGGAAATAAATTAAAAAATGCAGATGTTGATGGTGACGCTTTAATAACTGCAAGTGATTATGTTCTCATAAAAAATCATGTATTAGGAAAAAAAGAAATTAAATAAAATAGGAGGAAGATTTGTGCTAAGAAAAAAAATTAAAAATTTAGTTGTATATGCAGTAACATTGTGGTTAAGTTTGAATTGTTTTTCATCATTAGTATATGCTGCATCTATTTCCTTGTCTGCTTGGGATAATGGAAATGGAACATATTCTATTTCAGTTAGTTCGCCATATATAGGAGGAGTAAATGTTTCAACTACATATGGTAATGTGCAGTTTTGGTGCGAGGGTTCATGTATAGTCACTGCAGGTAGCTCTACCATTAAGGGAACAGGATCAGTATCTATAACTGCATCACCGCTAAATCCAATGTCTAATTCTGATGGAGATAAAGTTACTGTAAGTGGAGCCTCAACGTACATTAATGTAAAAAATCCAAATAATAATATTACTAATAAACCTAATACTGATGGAAATTCATCAGAAGTTGGTCAAAATAATAATTCTTCAAATAATAAAGCACCGCAGAAACAAGAAAAGAAAAACTCGGATAGTGCCCTTGCATCTTTAAGTGTATCAGATGGGAAATTATCTCCTTCTTTTTCAGCAGGAACAACTTCTTATAAAGTAAGTCTTCCTTCTACTGCTTCAAGTATTAAAATCTCAGCAAGCGCAAGAGATGCGAAAGCAAGTGTTTCTGGAACTGGTACAAGAGAGCTAGAACCTGGAAATAACAAATTATCTGTTGTATGCAGTGCAGAAGATGGTTCATCTACAACATATACGATAAATGTGTATGTTGATGAAAAGCCTTTAACTTATGTTACATACAATGGTATGAAATTAGGGGTTTCTGCTCGTAGTGATAAAGGCGCAAAACTATCAAAAGCATTTGATGAAACCAAAATAAAAATGAATGGTATTGAAGTTCCTGCTTGGAAAAATGATGCTTTAAAAATAACTTTAGTTTATTTGCAAAGTGAAGGAACGCAAGGTTACTATATGTATGATGAAACAAAACAAGAGATTGTTTCTGTATATGAACCAGTAGCTGTTTTAGGTCAAAATGTTGTTCGTATCGATATTCCAGAAAACCTTCAAAAAAGAGAAGGGATGAATTTTACAAAGGTAAAAGTAGATGGAAAAGAATTCCCAGGGTGGACATTTGAAGATAAGAATTTAGAAAACTATGCATTGATTTATGTAATGAATGATGCTGGAAAGTACGAATACTATCAGTATGAAAAAACACAGAATACGATGCAGTTATATTCAGGAAGTGCTCCGATTTCACAGGAAGCTTATGTGAAGAATATAGAAACTATGGAAAAGCAGTTGGATAACAGTAAATTATTGAATGTAATACTTGGTGTTGCAGCGGGAATATTCGCTGTTGGAATGATTGCTTCAATTGTGTTGGCTTCTAAAAGAAAGAATACTTCTTTAAAATATGAAAAGGTTAATTTATCAGCAAAAAAGATGTCGAAAGCTTCCAATATCGAAGCAGATAATCTTATAAACAAACTTGATAATCTGGAATAAAAAGGTGCAGGAAATGTGAAAAATGTTTCCTGCTTTTTTTATTTTGGGAAGGATTTTGTTTCAGGAAAAATATTTTTGACATTTTGTTTGAAAGTGTTTTTAAAGTACACGATTTATGATATGATATAGAAGTATAAGTAGAAATGAAAGTAAGGGGGTTGTCCTTATGGATAAAAAGGAAATATTTGCCTCTATAGAAATTGCGGATCATGAAGTTCGACTTGTTGTTGGTGAATTTTATGAGACCCGTTTTAATATTTTACGCGTAGAAAAAGCGGCAATCACTGGAGTTGTAGATAAAAGAATTTCAGATGAGCAAAATGTTGTGAATGGGATTATAAAGACATTGCATCAGGCACAGGAAGCATTAGGGTATCGAATTGAAAGAGTGCTTCTAGCTCTTCCTAGTGTAAATGTACAGCGTCATAATCGAAGAGTTCATGTTATTCCGCAGGAAAGTAGTAAACGCATTCGATTAAGTGATGTGCAAAAGGCATTAAATGAAGCTGTTTCGTACAAGCCTGATGAACAGGTGGAATTGGTCAACATAGGTTGTATCAAATACATAGTAAATGGTATTACATCTCGTAAAATACCAATTGATGAAGTTTGTGATATTTTGTTGATGGATGTTGATTTATTATATGCAGATAAAGATATCGTGTATTCCTATGCAAGGTGTGTGGAACGTGCTGGCTTGGAAATTTTGGATGTTTGCCTTGATTCATATGCTTCAGCGCAGGAAGCAGCTATTTTTGAACAAACAGTAGATAAGTATGTGGTATTAATAGATATATCACGTCAATCTACAACTTTATCCTTGTTTACACACGGAAAGCTTGCAAATTGTGAAGTGTTATTAACTGGTTATGGCAATTGGATGGAAAGATTGCTGGAGCAGACAAGTTTAAGTGAACATGTTGGCTTTCGATTGTTACAGAATACTTGTACGTTTAATGAAACGCGTGCGCAAAACTCCGTTATTTATGTATGGGCAGAAAATAGTGTGCAGCGTCAGTTAACAGAACGTGATGTTTGCGAAATGACTTCACCAATGATTCGAAACTGGCTGAATACAGTGAATGAAGCATGTGCTCCAATAATTGAAAATGGAGATGTGCAGTATTTACTAAGTGGAGAGGGCTGTGAAATACAGGCAATCAAAGATGTTTTGGATGGATTAAATGCACCTTGGAATATTTATGTTCCACAGACAATCGGTGCCAGAGACTGTTCATTAACTGTTTGTCTTGGTATGTTTTATAGCTGGAAAGAGCAGCAGAAAATACGTGCTGATGAGAGAGTAAGCTGTGCGCAGCAGGACGTAGTGGCTTCTGTTGGAAGTGTTAGCCGCAGAATGAAATCTAATGATGATGAAGGCGGTTTTACAAAAAAACTGAAAAGTATTTTACTTAATGATAAATAGGTATAAGAGAGTGAGGAATGAAGATGAGTGAATTACAGTTTGACCAGGTAGCTAATATAAAGGTTTTTGGTGTTGGAGGCGGAGGCTGCAACGCTGTTAACCGAATGGTAAATGAAGGTGTAAAGGGAGTAGAGTTTTATGTGGCAAATACGGATTTGTCTGTATTAAACAACTCTCTGGTTAAAAATAAAATTATTTTGGGACGTGAAGTAACAAAAGGTCTAGGTGCTGGTGCAAATCCAGAAATGGGAAGACGCGCTGCACAGGAAAGTGAAAATGAAATTCGTGAAGCAATCAAAGGCAGCGATATGGTATTTGTAACAACAGGTTTAGGTGGAGGAACAGGTACAGGTGCTGCACCATTGTTTGCGAAAATTGCGAAAGAAGAAGGTGCTTTAACGGTAGGTATCGTTACAAAGCCATTTACTTTTGAAGGTAAAAAACGTATGCAGGCTGCAGAAGCAGGACTTGCAGAATTGAAACAATATGTTGATTCTTTGATTATTGTATCTAACAATAATCTGATTGAAGTAATTGGAAGACGTCCATTGACAGAGGCTTTCCAGGCAGCTGATAACGTATTGCGTCAGGGGGTTCAGACAATTACTGATTTAATTGCAGTTCCAGCAATGATCAACCTTGACTTTGCGGATGTTCGTACAATTATGGAAAATCAGGGTTCTGCATTAATTGGTATCGGTATGGCTGAAGGAGAAGATAAAGCACGTGTAGCAGCAGAAAAAGCGATTCAGTCTCCTTTATTGGAAGTACAAATTGCAGGTGCACGTAATGCAATCGTAAATATTACAGGTGGAGAAAGCATTACTTTGTTTGATGCAGAAGATGCTATGGCATTGATTCGTGAAGCTGCTGGAAATGATGTAGATGTTATTTTTGGTGTTGCTATTAACGAAAAACTTGGTGATTCCATCATCGTTACGGTTATCGCAACTGGTTTTGATGCGGAAGATGAAGATATTGCATCTGCACAGACTTCTTTTTCACAGCCTGTTAAGTCTGCCAGATCTCAGGAAGTTCACTCAACTTATATCGAAGATGAAGATGATGATAAAGGTATTCCTTCTTTCTTTAGACGTTAAAAATGAAATTATATTATATTGAAGATACAATGTTCTTATCAAATCCGATGCAGGATAAGGTAAGAGAGAGATTTCTAAGTCTGCTTCAAAAGGAGCAGACGAAAATGATTTTCATTTCTTCCTGTCATAAACATACAGAGTATTTACAGGAATTTATAGAAAATCATCATAATGTTCTTGTTAGTCCAGCTATATTTGAAATAGATGGTATTCGAGGACAACTTCATTCCACATTTCTTTCTGTAGAAGGTTTTCCATCTATGCAGCCATATTCAGGTTCTGTTGTAGAATATGATGAAGATACAAAAACATGTAGAAGAATTTACCTTGATATGTTTTTAAATCATGAGATTTTTGAAGATACTGCATTTGAGATAGAAGATCTGAAAGAGTTTTTAGAAGAAGAGTTTCAAAAAATAAAAAAGAAATATAAAGTGCATTAAGATACATGGCTTTGCTGTGTATCTTTTATATTGTTTTGTCGAAAGATTCATAAAGGCATTCATTATTCCATAAAGTACAATGTGAAGGAGGAAATATGAATGCCGTATCGTAAAACAATTAGAGAGTTAGAAAAGGAGTTACATACAAATAGTGTAAATGGATTGAGTGAAAAAGAAGCACAGAAGCGCTTGTTAGAAAATGGGGAGAACGAGCTTTTACAAAAACATACGGATAGTATATGGAAATTATTTGTAAATCAGTTCAAGGATCCTATGGTTATTATTTTAATTTTTGGAGCTTTCCTATCAGCTTTTTTAAAAGAGTATATAGATGCAAGTATTATTCTTGCGGTAATACTTATGAATGCGCTTATTGGATTATTTCAAGAATATAAAGCAGAAAAAGCAATCGATGCTTTAAAAGAATTATCAAGTCCTAAAGCCTATGTCATACGTGATGGCTATATTAAGGAAATTGATTCAAAGGAATTGGTTGTAGGCGATGTTGTAGAACTAGAAACAGGAAGCTATATACCAGCAGATATTCGTTTGCTTTCATCGAAAAGTTTAAAAGTAGAAGAAAGTGCCTTAACAGGAGAAAGCGAAGCACAGGAAAAAGATGCTTTAGAGGAATATGATAAAGAGATTTTAATAGCAGATCAAAAAAATATGGTGTTTATGTCTACATTTGTTACATATGGAAAAGCAAGAGGAATCGTTGTTCGCTGTGGAATGGATACAGAAGTTGGTAAAATTGCGAAGATGCTGGAAAAAACAGAAGATGAAAGCACACCCTTACAGAAACGTCTGGCACATCTTTCCAAAGTACTTGGTATCATTTCGATTGTAATTTGTATGAGTATGTTTTCTGTTTCTGTATTACAGAAAAGAGATATACTGGATATGTTATTATTGTCAATTTCATTAGCAGTAGCTGCTATACCAGAAGGTTTGCCTGCAGTTGTTACGATTGTTTTAGCACTTGGCGTACAGATTATGAGCAAAAATAAAGCAATCATAAGAAAACTTCATGCAGTAGAAACACTGGGTTCAGTAAGTGTTATCTGCAGTGATAAAACAGGAACATTAACACAAAATAAAATGCATGTGGAAAGCAGTTTTGCGGATGGAAAATTAGGCCAGTATAATGAAGAGTTATTACGAGGGTTTGCTTTATGTAACGATGCTAGAAAACAGGGAGAAGAAATTTTGGGAGAAGCAACGGAAAGTGCATTGTTACAATTTAGTGAAGACAAGGGAATGCATAAAGCAGATGAAGACTTATCGTATATACGTGTTAATGAAATTCCTTTTGATTCGATTCGTAAACGCATGACTACTTTGCATCAGCATAAACAAACTTATATTGCATACACCAAAGGGGCATTAGAAAAAGTACTTCCTTTATGTACGCATGTATTCGTAGATAATCGCATGGTATATTTAAGTGAGTATGAAAAAAGAAAGATTTTAGAAGCCAGCAGAAGTGTTAGTGAAAATGCACAGCGTGTGTTAGCTTTAGCAAGAAAAGTTGTACAGCATCCTGTATGCGACCATGTAGAAGAAGGAATGTGTTTTATTGGTTTTGCAGGATTGATCGATCCTCCTAGAAAAGAAGTGAAACAGGCAATACAGGTATGTCATGATGCGGGCATTAAAGTTGTGATGATAACAGGAGATCATCCCTTAACTGCCTATGCTATCGCAAAACAGTTAGGAATTGCGAAAGAAAAAACAGAAGTTTTAAGTGGAAGTGAACTAGATAAAATAAAGGATGAAGATCTTCAAGAGGAAATTAGCAATTATCGTGTTTTCGCAAGGGTAACACCACAGCACAAGGTACGTCTTGTTTCTGCATATAAAAAGCAGGGAGAAGTTGTTTCTATGAGTGGTGATGGTGTCAATGATGCACCAGCATTAAAACAGGCGGATATAGGCATTGCGATGGGAAAAGGAAGTGATGTGTGTAAAGAAGCAGGGGATATGGTACTGGCTGATGATAATTTTGCGACCATCGTAAAAGCAATCGAAGCAGGAAGAAGTATTTACTTAAATATACAAAAAGCTATTTTGTATTTGCTAAGTTGTAATTTAGGGGAAATTATGGCCCTTTCATTAGGACTGATTTGTATGCCTCATGTTGTATCCACCTTAAGTGCTATTCAAATCTTATGGGTGAATATGGTAACCGATGCATTTCCAGCTTTGGCGCTGGGGGTAGATCCTAAAGATGCTTATCTTATGAAAGAAAAGCCTAGAGATGCGAAAGAGAGTTTGTTTGCCCATGGGGGATGGATATTTACTGTATTAAACGGTATGTTTATAGGTACGATTACGCTGGTAGCCTTTCGGTATGGATTACAAAGCAGTGGAGCGAAAGCACAAACGATGGCATTTATGGTATTATCTTTATCACAGCTGTTTCATTCTTTAAATTTAAGAAGCCGTACACATTCTATATTTAAAGTAGGGGTTTTAAAAAATAAATGGCTGATTTTAACAGTTTTGTTTGGCTGTATCCTGCAGATTGCGGTTTGTGAAATTCCCATTTTTCATACGCTGTTAAAAACAGTATCGTTAAATCTTATGGAATGGGGAATCGTTTTTGGATTAAGTATGAGTGTAATTGTTATTAATGAAGCGAGCAAATGGTTTGCGAAAGAATAAGGTTCTTCTTTTGAACCTTTTCTTTTTGCTTTTCATTTGGTAAGATAGACAAGGTGATGTTATGCGATTTAAAAGAGTATATATAGAAATTACAAATGCCTGTAATTTATCTTGCAGTTTTTGTATAAAAAATGATCGGCCTATTCATAGTATGACAATTGAAGAGTTTTCTCATATTATTTCTCAAGTAAAACCTTACACAGACTATGTATATTTGCATATTTTAGGGGAACCTTTATCCCATCCCCATCTTCTTGCGTTTTTAGATATATGTAAAGATGCGAAGATAAAAGTAAATATTACAACAAATGGAACCTTATTAAGAAAAAAAGGAGAAGAGCTGTGTCATCCAGCACTTCGACAGCTGAATGTTTCTTTGCATAGTTTTTCAGAACATGAACAGGCGAATTATTTAAATGATGTATGTACATACAGCAGATTGCTGGCTAAGCATAACATTCATATAAATCTTCGCTTGTGGAGTTTAGAAAATGGGGTATTATCAAAAGAAAGTAAAAAATTGCTGGAAGAAGTATGTGCTTATTTTCAAGTGGAAAAGCCAGCAGAAATTAAAAGATTAAAACGTTTTGATTTAGAAAAGTATATTCATCTTCATTTTGAAGAAGTATTTCAGTGGCCTTCTTTGAAACATCCTTATGTTTCAGATACAGGAAGATGTCTTGGCATGAAAATAATGGCTGGTATTTTAAGTGATGGAACACTTGTTCCCTGCTGCTTAGATTCTAAAAAAGAATGTAATCTGGGAAATGTATTTACAACACCATTAAAAGATTTACTGGAAAGTGAGAGAGTGAAGTCAATTTGTAAAGGATTTGATGAAAATCGAATAGAAGAAGAACTTTGTAAACACTGTTCCTATCGACTTCGTTTTTCAAAAGGAAAAGAAAGTTTCTAATGGAATTCTTTGTTTTTTTTCATTAGGAATCAAACTTTGTATGGTATAATGAAACGCGAAAAGGATGCGGGTACATGGAATTAAAAAAACTGAAGATTTCAGATAAGAAAATAGAAATACTGCAGCAGCTTCATATTACACAGGTGGAGGATCTTTTAACGTATTATCCTTTTCGCTATGAAAGTATAGAAGAACTTTCAAGAGATACGTGGAAGAAAGATGATCGTATTGCTGTTGAGGGAGTCATCGTTTCTAAAGCACGTGTCATACGTTTTAAAGGAAAACAAAGTGTTACACGATTTAAAATCGTATATGAGGAAGAAGAGTTTGATATTTCTTTGTTTAATCGTCCATGGGTATCCATGTTTACACCAGGAAAAAAGATTACGATCATGGGCAAGTATGATGGAGGAAACCGAATTACTGCCATTTCCTATAATTTCCAGCCACTGCAGGAACAAATGGGGACGTTTCCCGTTTATAATCTTAAAGATGGAATTACGCAGAAAGATATACGTAAGTATATAGAGAAAGCCTGGGTGCTTTGTCAAAATGATATAAAAGAATTTCTACCGGAAGAACTGCGACAAAAATATCGTTTGATTACACGTAAGGAAGCATTGTATTTTATTCATCATCCTTCTTCAAAAGAAACGATACGTCAAAGTCTTCGCTATCTAAAATATGAAGAATTTCTTCGCTTTCAGCTTGTGATGCGCGCTTGTAAAGCAAAAGAAAAGAAAACAATACAAGGACATGCCAAACAGTTTGATAACGAAGATGTGTGGGAGTTAGAGCACACATTGCCATTTTCTTTAACACTAGATCAAAAGAAAGTGATTCAGGAAATATTAGATGATTTAAAAAGTGAAAGCATCATGTATCGAATGTTGCAGGGAGATGTAGGATGTGGGAAAACACTAGTTGCGGCTTTTGGAATGTATGGATGTGTGTTAAGTCATAAACAGGCAGCTATGATGGCACCAACAGAAATTCTTGCGAAACAGCATGCACAGAATTTAAAAAATACATTTAAAGATTTTGAAGTGGAAATAGAAGTTTTATATTCTTCTTTAAAAGCAGCAGAAAAAAAAGATATACTGGAAAGACTTAGAAACAATGAAATTGATATCCTTGTGGGAACACATGCACTCTTTCAGGAGGATGTGGAATTTTATGATCTAGGTATGGTAGTAGCGGATGAACAGCATCGCTTTGGAGTTATGCAAAGAAGGAGATTGCTGGAAAAAGGAGATAAAGTAGACTTTCTTTTGATGAGTGCTACTCCTATTCCAAGAACACTGGCTATTTCTTTATATGGGGATATGGATGTCTCCACTATTCAATCTCTTCCCAAAGGCAGAGCTGGTGTAGAAACAAAACTGGTACAATCACGTTCTATGAAAGATATTCTTCCATTTGTACTGGAAAAGATTGATGAAGGAAACCAATGTTATGTCGTATGTCCGGCAATTGAGAAAAATGAAGACTATGAAATGCGCAATGTGGAAGACATTTATCAGGGAATGAAGCAGTCTTTAGGAAGAAGATATCGTATAGCTTTACTGCATGGAAAGATGAGTGCACAGGAAAAAGATGAAGTTATGGCATCGTTTTCTGCAGGAAAAAGTGATATACTTGTTTCTACGACTGTTATTGAAGTAGGGGTAGATGTGGCAAATGCCAATTTGATGGTTATTTATGATGCACATCGTTTTGGATTAAGTCAGATTCATCAGTTACGAGGACGTGTTGGAAGAGGAACAAAACCAGGGTATTGTTTCTTGTTAAGTGATACAAAAGATAAAAACAGTTTAGAAAGATTAAAGATTTGTGAAAAGACAAGCGATGGTTTTGAGATTGCACGCTATGATTTGCAGCTTCGAGGTCCTGGCGATATTTTGGGAAACAGACAAAGTGGAGTTCCTGGCTTTTTGCTTGGAGATGTCGTTGCGGATGCGAATATTTTGGAAGTCGCAAGAGAAGATGCACTTTCTATTTTGAAAAATATTGAGAATGAACATTATAAAAATATAAAAGAATATATAGAAGAAACACTGGAACATGCCGGTTATTTTGATTGAAAGGAGCATTATGGATACAATATTTGATTGGTTAGATAAAAAACATCTAAAATATAACGATAAAAAATTGATAGAAGAAGCGTTCATACACTCTTCTTATGTAAATGAAAACAAACTATATAAACACGATAATGAACGTTTGGAATTTATGGGAGATGCTGTCTTACAGCTTTGGTCCACACGAAAACTTTTCTCGCTAGAACCAGCGTTAAGTGAAGGACAGATGACAACCTTACGTGCACAGCTGGTTTGTGAGGAAGCATTGGCTGCATATAATCGACAGCTGGGGTTGTGGCATTATCTTCGCTTAGGTGTTGGAGAAGAGAAAACAGGAGGAAGACATCGAGATTCCATTTTGGCAGATATGTTTGAAGCTTTTCTAGGGGCAATGTATTTGGATCAGGGTATGGATGCTGTAGATGTAATACTGGAAGAAGTCTTGACACCTGCGATTTCACGACCAAAAAGTGAAAAAGTAATCGATTATAAAACAAAATTACAGGAATATGTGCAGGGTGATACACGAAAAAATGTACATTATGAAACAGTTCATATTAGCGGTCCTAGCAATAAGCCTGAATTTGAAGTCATTGTTTTGCTGGATGATATTATTCTTGGAAGAGGAAAAGGCTTGTCTAAAAAAAGAGCAGAACAAATGGCCGCAAAAGATGCATTTGAAAAAATGGTAAAATAAAAGGAGAAATATTATGATTTATGCTTTATATCTTGTTTTAGCAGTATTGGTTGTTTTTCTATCTGTACGTCTATCGTATTATGTGGATTGTTTAGATAAGAAAACAAACTTATCTGGTGCATTTATTGGAGGAGTCATGCTGGCTGCTGTTACTTCTTTGCCAGAATTGTTTACATCTTTAACGGCTGTATTGGCGTTGGATCAGCCAAATTTAGTACAGGGGAATGTACTTGGAAGTAATATCTTTAATCTTTGTGTGATTGCGGGAATTTTATTGTTTGCGAGCAAAAAATACCAGAATGCAGTTTTGGCGAAATCACATCGTACAACATTGATATATGGAATTTTGATGTATGTTATCATATTCTTGGGAATCTTTATTCCAAAAGAAATTGGACTTGGAATCATAAATGTGAATTTTGCATCCATATTGATTCTTGCTGTATATCTTTTGAATGTGAAATTTATGAAACATGATGAAAGTGCACAAAGTGAAGATGATGAGGATATTCGTTTAACAACAGGACAAATCATGGTACGATTTGTATTGTTTGCGATTGCACTTGTTGCAGTAAGTATTTTATTAACACAGGTAACTGATCGAATTGCGGAAGAGCTGCAGCTAGGAGCTACCGTAGCAGGGGCTATTTTCTTAGGTGTTGCGACATCTTTGCCAGAATTAAGTGCATCTATCAATCTGGTGCGTATTGGGAATTTCAATGCCTCTTTTGGAAACATTGTAGGAAGTAATTTGTTTAACTTTATTATTCTTTCATTTGCAGATATTTTATATGTAAAAGGCGGTATTTATGTAAAAGAAGGAAGCGTGTTAAATCTTCTTTTGTTTGGGGTGTTCTCGATGTTTATGACATTAGGAATTATACGTTTTAAAAAGAATAGAGCAGCAGTGTTGCTTTGCAGTATTTTGGTACTTGCTTCCTATGTGACAAGTATTGTGTTGTCAATGTAGGAAAGAATAGAGAATAAAAATCGTATAGAAGTTTAATAAATAACTTCTATGCGATTTTTATTTCAATTGGAGGTTTACTAAAAAAGTACAGGATATTGTGTTTATTTTATTATAGATATTGAACACTAAGGAAAGAGAATAAAGTTATTTTTATTTATATTGCGATGTATTTTTTTTATATTGGTTATAGAATGTAAGTTTCTTGTTGTTGTACAAATAATTAGTTATAATCAGAAACATGATGAACAACATCAAGTAAATCTTAAGGAGGAAAACAATGAAAAAACAGAAGTTCATATCTGGTATGGCGGCAGTGCTGACTGTATGCATGAATGTAAGCGCTTTACCAGTGTCTGCTATTTCATCTCAAGTTTTTGCGATTGATGATTTAGTGGAGTTTACTGATAAAACAGATCGAGGTAAATGGGATAAAACAAGTGGAAATGGTTCCATCTCTTTTCAGGATGGTCAAGGTGATAATGGGTTTATGACAGTAAAATCGAATGGAGATACTATTTTCGCAGATACCAGTACAACAAAACGTGCAGATGGTTTTGTCGAAATGGATATGAAGATGACAGAAGCTCCAACAGGGGCAAGAATGGCGATTATTTTCCGCTATAATAGTCCAACTGATTGGGAAGGAATAGGTATTGATCATGGCGACTGGACATGGCTTAAAGGATCTGATAAATGGGGTTCAGTTTCTTCAACAAAGAAAATCTTTACTTCAGTTGGGGAAAAACATCATTTGCGTGTTGAATATCGAGGAAGTAACCTGAAAGTTTTTGTAGATGGTGAACAGGTAATAAATCAAGATATTAAAGAATTAAATGGTGCAAAAGAAGGAAATATTGGTATAAGGCTTTGGGGCGATATACAGGAAAATTTTGATGGACATTGTGCCTTCCAGGTAGATAATGTAACTACAGGAGATTTACAAGTAGGAGCAGGAATTAGCCCATATAACGTTACCATTCCCTATGAGGAAGCAGGAAAAGAAGATGTAGTCTTTACGATGACAGAGGGAAGTCCAAATCTAAAAATGATTAAAAATGGTGATGTTTCTCTTATACAGGGAAAGGATTATACAATTGATGGTACCAATGTTATTCTTTCAAAAACGTATGTGGAATCATTGAAAGAAACAGCAGTAACAGACTTAACATTTGTTTTTGAAGATGAACAGGAAAAAACATGCCATTTATTCATTGAAAAACAAGAGGAAGTTGTAAGCTATATAAGAAATTTCAAAGAAGGAAAAGATGGCTTTGAAAAGGTTTTAGGAAGTGGTTCATTACAGGTAAATAAAGATTCTGTGACAATACAGGGAGATGGAGTATTTGTTGATAAAAATTCAAAGATTTTAAAAAATCAAGAAGTAGAATTTACCTATGATCCTATAAATAACAATTGTAACTATGGTGTGATTTTGAGATATACATCTCCTAGTGAATATATTTATGTAGGTCCATCAGGACAAAATGCACAGCATTATACAAAATGGGGGATCTATGGACCAAATGGATTAATTCAGGAAATCGAAGATAGTGGTTTCATATTAGAGGGACGAGAAGTACCTTATAATGTAAAAGTACGTCTAGTGGATAATGTTATTACTATCTATGTGGATAAAGAAGAAATATGGAATGGGACACTTGATGGAATTACAATGAAACCAGGGAAAACAGGGTTTCGTACAACAAATAACGCAGGAATGACGATACAAGGCTTTACTCAGGAAACCGCTGTAAAATATAAAAAAGCAGCAAATGTCACTTCAAAAGAAATCCAATCAAATGAAATGAGCGTAAAAATGGATACCGCATTTCCTCGAGTAGAAGAATATACATTAACTACAGGTGAAAAAGTAAAAGGGCAGGAAATTGCTTTACATCAAGTAGAAATTAATAATAAATTGTATACACCAAAGGTAACATCTGAAATAAATGGAAATAAAGCGATGTATCATATGAATATAGATGAACTTAAGTTATCTTTTGATGTCATTTTTACGGTTGAAAAAAATGTGCTTTCTATGGATGTAGAAAATATCAAGGAAAATGATACGAAATTATATACGCTGAATTTTCCAAGACATAGTTTGATTTCCATGTCCAGCAAAGATCCAAATGCACAGCTTCGTGTAAATAATTATAAGGAAGAAAAGCGGATCAATCTTAAAGATGCACAACCCTTTGAACATTACAATGAAACAACGCTGACTGTCTTAAGCAATGATAATGTGGCAGCCGCAATTAGTGGTGAATCATACAAAAATCGTCATGAAATGGCATATCAAACATTTGCGGTAGGAGATCATACTTCAACTGGTATATGGGTGAATGAATACACATATCGAGGACTTGATGGAGAATTGTATCGCAAGCATTACAGTGATGAACAAAAAAATGAACCATGGGCAAGAGTGGCAATTACGACAGATTGTAACGGAGATAGTAAAGTGGATTATCAAGATGGTGCCATTGTGTTACGTGATGATTGTATGGAACATAAAACTGGTGCTGATACCGTAACAGATAGCTGGAATATGATTGCGATGAATGTAGGTTCGGAAGCACAATATCCATTCCTGCGTATTCTTGATAATGCGAAGAAAATGTCTTTAGCAACCGATAACTTTAGTCAAAATATTATTATCAAAGGATATCAAAGTGAGGGACATGATGCATCTCATCCAGATTTTGCGAACTATAACAAACGTGCTGGAGGTTTAGAGGATTTTAAAACATTGTTGGAAGAATCACAAAATTATAATACAAAAGTAGGAGTTCATATTAATCATACAGATGTTTATCCAGAAGCTCCACAATACGAAAAAATAAATACAGAATTAGGAGCATGGTCATGGTATGATTCCGCAAAACAAATCGTTCGAGAAAATGATGATTTAGATAAAACATCTCAGGGGCTTGATGGAAGACTTGAGCAGTTATTTGATAAAGATACAGAAAATATGTTAGATACTGTTTATGTTGATGTATTTTTCGGTACACGCTGGCCAATGTACAAATTGGTTGATAATATCAACAGCAGAGATATGGCACTAGGTACTGAATATGTTGATGAAATGGTATCTCACAGTGTATTTGCACATCATATTGGATCAAATTTTGGCGGAGCAGGAAATCTAGTTAGAATTGTGGATAATAGCCAGGCAGATATATTTGCTAATCATCAGCTATTTAGAGGTGCAGCAAGTCGTGCAAATGAGGATATAGGAATTGATGGATGGCAGGGAGCGAAAGATATGAATAAAGCAATCCAGTCATTCTATGAAAAAATTCTTCCAAATAAATTTTTAGCACAATATCCAATTATGCAGTATAGCAGTGATGAGAAAGCTGTATTAGGTAACAAAAATGAAGTTGTCACAAAAATGGAAAATGGTAAAAATATCATTACGCTGAATGAAAAAGCGGTTGCGAAAGGAAATCAAATCTTTATTCCTTGGGAAAATGAAGATAAAGAAAAAGAAGGAAAGATTTATCATTGGAATCCGGAAGGTGGAACAACTACATGGGAACTTCCAGATTCCTGGTCAAATGTAACAACTGTTAAATTGTATGAATTAAGTGATGAAGGGAAAAAAGAAGTAACTTCAGAAGTGATTCAAAAAGATGGAAATCGTGTAACGATAAATGCGAAAGCGAAAACAGGATATGTACTGTACAAAGATAAAGTTGCACAAAAGGATATGAAAACTGCAGATACAATGGAGTGGTCTAGTGGTTCACCGGTAAAAGATATGGGCTTTGATTCTCATAATTTCGATGAATGGAAGCCATCCTCCAGTGCAGAAAATACAGATCATATAACAATAGAAAATAATGAAATTGGAAATTCTCACTTATATATCAAAGGAGAAAACGATGGAAAAGTTACACAGACTTTGACAGGATTAATTCCAGGACAAACGTATGCTGCTTCTGTTTGGTGCATCACAGATGATGGAAGAAAAGCAAGTATTGAAGTTCAAAATGGTGATGAGGTTGCAGTGAATTATATGAATCGAAGCAATGTAACTTATGGAGTACACCATAATGATAAATATAAAACAAAAGCACAGCGTATGCAGGTTAGATTTACAGCACTATCTGATAGTGCTACTTTAACATTATCTGCTGCAAAAGGAAAAGATGCACAATCTATTGTTGATTTTGATGATGTTCGTGTTGTAAAAGTAGATCCAAGTACAAATCCAGATCCAAAAAAATATACGTATTGGGAAGATTTTGAAAATACAGATCAGGGATGGGGTGCATTTATATCTACGGAATCTGATCAATCTCATCTATCACAGAAAAATCCTGTAAATCCAGAAGTAACAGATGATGTGATTGATGGAAATTATTCTTTAAAAGTACGTGCTGGAGATTATATGCGTACGATTCCTTCCACTGTTCGTTTAGAACCGGAAACGGAATATAAGATTGGTATTTCTTATAAATCACCAGCAGCAAATGCATTTATTTTTGCGGTAAAATCGGATAAAGCAAAGGAAGCAAATGATGAAGCACATGCTGTGATTGCAAGTATTGATGCGATAGATAAAGAAGGAAATCTGGAATTAAAATTTACAACTGGAAATTATGATGACTACTATATTGATATTACGAAAAAAGCAGGATCGGAATATTACTTGGATAACTTCTATGTACAGGCTGCACGTCCAATAAATAGAGAAACTTTAGGACAGTTAATACAAGAAGCAAAACAACTTGAGGAACGTGCATATACACCAGAAAGTTATGCGAAAGTGGTGGAAGCAATCAATAAAGCAAGCAAAGTTTTAGATGATGCACAGGCCTCAAAGGAAGAAATTCGTGATGCTTATAAAGGTTTGGAAGCAGCTATAGAACAGCTAGTTCCTTATGCGCTTACAGAAGAAAAAGCTTCTTTAATGGAAATTGTTACAACAATGAAATCGTTACATGCAACCGATTACAAACAAGATGATAAATGGATGAAATTACAGACATTGATCAAAGAAGCAGAAGCATTATATAAAAATGATAAAGCAACTTCTGTACAGGTTAGTGATATGATTCGTGATTTGAATGATGCGAAAGACGCATTAAATCCAGTTGTTGATCGCAGTGCATTGAAAGAAATTATGAAAAAAGCAGAACGTGTGGATCGTAATGCGGTAGTAGATGGAGCTGAATTACAAACATTTCTTTCTGCGATTGAAAATGCGAAAGCTGTGGACATAAAACCTGGGGTAACAGAAGAAGAAATTGCATCTGCGACAAAAAAATTACAAGATGCATACAATATGATTCTTTTAAAAGAAGATATGAAAAATCAAATGGTAAATGAAGCACTTAAAAAAGCAGATGTAAAAGAAGAATATTATCTTGAAGAAGATTGGAAAGCCATTACAGAAGCAAAAACAGCATTGCAGGAAATGAGTACACAAACAAATGTGAAAGTTGCAGACTATTATGAAGTCTTAGACAAGCTAGAAACTGCATTAAACAATAAATTAAATCGTCCAGTAATTTCATCAAGTATAGAAATTGATTCTTCTGCATTTGACATAAAATCGAATAATGAACAGCCGCAAACGGGAAATGAGGGACCAATTGCACTTGCCTTTGATCAAAATCCAAACACTTTATGGCACAGCAAGTATGAACCAAAAGTTCCTGTTACTGCTCAAAATCCCGCACAAATTACGATTGACATGAAAAATGTGTATACTGTGAATCAGTTCTCTTATTTACAGCGGCTTACTGGTGATAATGGTAAAATAAAGAAATTTAATTTATATGTTAAAAACAATGAAAGCGATGATTGGACTAAAATTGTTGCGGATGGTACATTTAAAAATGTAAATGAAGTGCAAAAAGTGAAATTTGAACCTGTACAGGCACAATATGTAATGTTTGAAGTTACAGAAGGTATAGGAAATTTCGCATCCGCTGCAGAATTAGCAGTTTATGAACAGGCTTCTGATTTCTCAAATCTTCAAAAGGCAATGAGTGAATTTGAGAAAAAAGATCCAAAGCAATATACAACTGCAAGCTATACTGCTGTGAAAAAGGTATATGATGAAGCAGTGGCAATGTTAGATAATCCATTAACAGAACAAAAAAAGATTGATGATATAACTGGAAAATTGAAACAGGCAATTACTTCTCTTGAGTTACTTGCGACAGGAACAGATATCCAAATGTTAGAAAATGCAATTGAAGAAGCTAAGAAAATAGATTTGACTGAATATAAGGATACAAAAGCATTTGAAGCTGCATTGAAAGAGGCATTAGATGTTCAAAAGGATATGCAAGATGGTAAGGAAGTAACACAAAAGGAAGTGACATCAGCTGCACTTGCATTAGTTGAAGAAATGAATAATTTGGTACCGGTTGATAAGCCATCTGTAGATTATAGTAAACTACAAGAGGAAATTGACTCTGCTATTCATGATTCACAAGCTTCGAAATATCCTGTACAGCTTTGGGATGCATATCAGAATGCATTAAATCATGCGAAAACAGTTCTTAGTAAAGCGGATGCTACACAAGAAGAAGTCGATAATGCCTTAAAACAACTTCAGGATACACGAAAAGCATTAGAAGATAGCTTGAAAGATGATGGTTCGATTCCAAGTACTCCAATTGAACCTGGAAAACCAATCGTTGTACCAGAACCACCTAAAAATCCTGAAGAAGGACAAAACGAAACGGATACATCTGAAAAAACAGATAAGGAAGAAAATGAATCTTCTATTAAAACAGGCGTTCGTAGCAATACTGCTATTTTAGGTATAACTACAATTGCTGCATTAGGTGCAATGGTAGAGCTTATAAGAAAAAAACGTAAGAATTAAAGATGCCAAAATATAATGAAAATAGAAGAATATATATATGATGCTATGATTGAGCAATAAGGGAATAATGCAAATGTAATTATTTTATAAGCAAATGATGGTTAAAAAGGAGCGATATATCAAGAAATGGGCTTTGTAAAATTACGTGTGGTAAAACTAACAAAGGACAATAAAATAACTTGTGGGCATCAGTACCCCAAAGATGTTTATTGAAAACAAGATGTAAAGGATGAGAGAGCTGATCAGCTCTCTCGT
>ENA-OQKN01000834-OQKN01000834.1-human-gut-metagenome-genome-assembly--contig:-NODE-834-length-23328-cov-7.881384_pt1 | contig 23328 bp, 20 predicted proteins | sample MGYA00242776_ERZ504794 | MGnify/ENA primary metagenome ERZ504794 (study PRJEB26092, sample SAMD00036434) | human gut metagenome | host: Homo sapiens | study: EMG produced TPA metagenomics assembly of... | reverse complement strand
AAAGCTTATCGAGGGAGCGTTAAAAGGAGAATATATAACAATAGGACAAATGAAAGAGCACGATAACCTGTACTAGTTTTCGTGCTTTTTCAAGTATCTTTTTTATTTAAGCTGTGAACAGTAACTAGTTTTTAGAGTAGAAATTGAAAATAGATAGTTTGACAGACATTTTATAGTATGATAAATTAATAATTAGACGTTGAAATAAAGGAGGTATCCTTATGGAGATAAAATCAAAAAAGGAACTCATTGAATATAAAAATAAAATTACACAGAAATTATCAAAAATAATAAAAAATTTAAAAAATAATTTACAAAAACTTATTCAAGGGCTAAAAGAACATAAATTACCTGAATTTAAAAAAGTGAAAGATGAAAATCAAATAAAAAAATATCGTATTTTTTTTGTGTCAGATATGGATGAAGAAGAAAAGTTTCTTCATGAAATGTCTATAGAGGGATTACATTTTAAAGAAAAAAAGGGAATTTGTTATATTTTTGATAAAGATGAGCCTAGTAACTCTTTCTATCATCTGGGGTATTATGAAAAAGATAAGATGGATGGAGAACGTTATTTAAAAAATTATGAAGAAGCTGGATGGAAGAGTGTATTCCATGAAAAAGCGGAATTCGATGGGACATGGCACTATTTTAGATTAGATCTTCCAGAAAAAGAGGTAGCACCTCAAATCTTTAGTGATCGTATATCTAGAATGGCATTGTATCAGCGATTATTGACAAGCTGGCAGACTTTGATCGTTATGCTTGTCGCATGTCTTTTAATCATGAGCGGAATCTTTGTATTTACATTGATGAATCCGTCAAATGCTCAGCGCATGATTCTGGTTTTATGTTTGTTGGTTATTTTATTAACTGTTGGTGCAGCTTTATTGTATTTATACATCTATTTAAAAGTACATGCCAAATATCAGGAATTTACATATAAATATGGGAAAAAACAGTTTGAATAAAGCTGTTTTTTTACTGTTGGATGTGTTTATTTCTTCGAATTGATTACATAAAAAATGTATCTGTGAAGATACATTTTTCAGATTGTTGACAAAGTGGTACTTTATAAAGAAGTATCGCTTTTCTTTTTCATTAAAACATCTAAAAATTATGTCTTTTATTAGTTTTTCTACAGTTTTAGAGAGGTTTTTCCACCTCCATTTGGACATTCTTTTTAGATTATGACATGCAAAAATCATCAGCGACTGATGCTGATTTTTTTGTAGTCCTCTTAACCTGGTATATCTCAACGTGTGATGTTCTTTACAGTCTGCGAACACCCTCTCTATGCTTTCTTTTCGCTTGGGATAGATTTCCTTCCATTTCGGTGTATGTCTTATTTCGTCCATTACTTCCTCTCGATATTCCTCCCATACATGACGTGTCACTACTTTCTGAAAGTTCTTTGATGATGTACATCTTCCTCTTAGCGGGCAGTTCTCACAGTCCTTTGGATCGGATTTGTATTCTTTATATCCAAGCTTGTTTGTCGTGCTGTATGACAGCACCTTATTATTCGGACACAGATAACAGTCGTATCCTTCATCATATACATACTCGTACTTCTTATAATATCCTTTCTTTGTCATTGGTCTTTTATATGGCGCATACATTTTTTGTCCGTTTTCTAATATCGTCTTGCATATTGCCGGTGTTATATATCCTGCATCCAGACATACGTTTTTTATTTGCTTCCCATATTTATCACTCAACACCCTATACGCAGAAAAGAAAGATACGCTGTCATGTACGTTTCCCGCTACACATACGCTTGCCAGCACGAATCCATTCCTGTCGCAAAACGTTTGATGGGAATATGCAAAACATTTTTCCTTTTCCCCTTTATGGAAACAGCCGCTCTCCGGATCCGTCCTGCTGACTTTTATATGTTTCGTTTCTATATCCTTTTTCAGCTTTCCTGTTTCCTCATCGAAATTCAGTTCTTCCTTTTCATTTGATTTTACCGGCTTTTTCCCATGTTCCTCACAGTCTTTGTTTATTTCATCCAGCAGATCGCTTTCGTATATCTTCTTCATGATTTCAACTTCTTCATCCGTATACTTGTTTTTATTCGCATTTGCCTTTTGATGTGTGGAATCTCCGTATACGGTATCCATATCTACGAAGCCATAGGAGACTGCCTGTTTTAGAATCTGATCAAAGATTTCTTCAAACACTTTACTGTCAGAGTATCTTCGGATATAGTTTTGACTCCAGGTAGAATAATTTGGCACCTTTTCATCCATGGAGATCCCCAGAAACCAGCGATATGCAAGATTTACCTGTATTTCTCTGCAGGTCTTTCTCATAGAACCTACCCCGAAAATAATATTGATGAAGATCATTTTAAAAAGAACCACAGGATCTATGCTAGGTCTGCCGACATCACTGTAAAGATCTTCTACAAGAGGATAGATAAAATTCCAGTCGATACAGCTTTCCAGCATTCTGACATCATGGTCCTGCGGTACTAATTCTTCTATTGTATTGAATATAATACTATCGTTTTTATTGTTTCTTCTTGTCATTGCCATATGATATCACTCCTATTTTACCCACTTTTATTATACCATTTTAAGCATTATAAAAGGCAAAAAGAACCATATGTTTTTGGGTAAAATAGGAATCTTTTTGCCTTTTCTATTCTATCATATAAAAAATAGACTGTCGACACCTTTGTCAACAGTCTGAAATGTATCTGTGAAGATACATTTTTTAGCGTATGTTAAGTTTTCGTTTCATAACTTCTGGATTTGTTGCATACAGAAGTGCTGTTTCCTGGGTAATAATTCCTTTTTTATATAATTCATGTAGACTATTTTCCATACTTGTCATTGTATTGTTGCCACTGGATGTAAGCATCGCATCAATTTGGTGTATTTTGTTTTCTCTGATAAGGTTTTTGATTGCCGGTGTTGTATTCATGATTTCAAAGACAGGAATCAGTTTTCCATCAACAGATGGTACTAATTGCTGAGATATAACTGTTTCTAATGACATGGCAAGCTGCAGTCTTACTTGGTGCTGCTGATTGGCAGGGAAGACATCGATAATACGATCAATTGTAGTGGCAGCACCAAGCGTATGTAGTGTAGATATGACTGTATGCCCTGTTTCTGCAGCAGTTAAAGCAATGTTTATGGTTTCATAGTCTCTCATCTCTCCTAATAAAATAACATCAGGAGCTTGTCGTAAAGCGGCTCTTAATGCATTTACATAAGATTCACTGTCAATTGATATTTCTCGCTGTGATACAATGCTTTTTTTATGAGAATGTAGATGTTCAATTGGATCTTCTAATGTAATAATATGTTTTGCATATGTTTTATTAATATAGTCGATCATACACGCCTGTGTTGTACTTTTTCCCATTCCTGCAGGTCCTGTCACAAGAACAAGCCCTTTTTTAATATCTGCCAGTTTTATAATGCTTTGTGGAATTCCAATGGATTCAGGATTAGGAAGAGCAAAAGATATAACACGAATAACAGCAGCATAAGAACCACGTTGTTTATAGGTGCTAACACGAAATCTTGATAATCCTGCTATAGAGAAAGAGAAGTCATCGTCTCCTTTTTCCTGCAGTTTGTCTTGGCTTCTATTGCTGGCAAATTCATATATCTGTGTAATCAGAATGCGTGTATCATCAGGAAGAAGTTTCTTTTCTTCCAATGTGTGCATTTGATGGAATACTTTTATAGTAACAGGCTGTCCTGCGATAATAAAAATATCAGATGCATTTTGTTCTACGGAACGCTGTAAAAGTTCTTGAATGTTCATTGTCATTCCTCCTATAAAACTTGAAAACCATCATCTTTTGTCCACTCTGTATTTGAAGATGTAGTCCATGTTTGGACTTCATACAATGCATCACCAGGATAAAGAATTTTTAAAGTAATATACAGAGTATTTGTATCATTTTTTACTTGAAAATGAAAGTGATGATCTTTATAAGTGCTTTTTGCTATTAGATTGGTTAACTGCTTTGTTTTCGTGAAGTATTCTTCTTTAGAGGAAGAAGATTGATAATAGGTATACAAAGCATCTTCAATTTGTTTTAAGTATTTTTCTCCCTGAGAAGACAGAGCATAATATTGTTCTTTTTGTTGAATACTTTTATTTGTTAATCGAGCATTGGATTTTGCACTTGATAAAGAAAGAAGTGCAAAAACAACAATAGATAAAATAATAAAGATACTCATAAAAGAGATAATGCCGATATTCATCGTTAGTTTATGTTCTTTCATAACTCTCATCTCCTTTATAGTTTTTTCTGTTTATGATGATAATAGGAAATTTTATATATTTCTTTCTCTTTATAATAAACATGAATTGTAAGGGTTTGTTCCTTTTGATTTGCATGCACTTTATATGTACTTGAATCTTTTTCACATAAGTCTCCATTTGTGTCAAAATAAAGCCATTCTTTCTCTATAGGACGATCATTTTTATACAATTCTATTAAATTTCCTGCAATACTGGATGCTTCTTTTTTTCGTATGCTTTCATCATTTATCGTATTTGCTTTTACAAACAATTGTACACAAACAGCACTCGCTAGCGAGAAAAACAGAAAAGCTACGATAAGCTCCATTAAAAATAGTCCACTTTTACTGTGCCTCATGTTGTTTTCCTCCTAACAGGGATACATAATACGTCTTTGTTTCCTTTTGGTATGTGATATTGATTGTAAGAAGTGCATCTTTGATGGTAAATGTTACATCATCAGCTTCTAGTATGTTTTCTCCATGTTCAATGTCAAAATCTTCTTCATCGGATATAAGAAGTTCTTTTACATATCCTTTATAAGCGTATAGATAGGTCGTGTATGTTTTTCCCTCATAAGAATCATGTAAACATAAAATGTCATGTCCTTCTACTTGTATGGTATCAATGGCGTCAGCCGATAGGCTTTGGTGTATTTTTTCCTGCAGATAGTCTGCCAAGGTCATTTGATTGAAATTGTATTCCAGTGTATCTGCTGTTTTCGCATATACATGGCTGCCAATATAAACAACGGCTAGAGAACTCATTGTGAATACACAAAATACAAGTAATACAAAAACAAAATCAATGGTATGTTTCTGTTTATCTTTCATTTTATTATCCCCCTATTTTTTCTCTAACACAGTTACATTAGGCATGATATTACTTGCGATAGCTTCATATTTTACTTCAAAAAGATTTTTATTATATACGATACCATAATCATTTAAAAGATGATGCAAAGTATCTGGGTATCTTCCTTCTAATGCATAACATTGAAGAATCCCTCTTTTTAAAGCTTTTTCTAAACTTTCTTTCTGCTGGGATATATTGCTTTTACTTATGGAATAAAAACCAGCAGATAGCAAAGAAAAGAAGAGTACAAACGTAAGAATCATAATACGGTATTTTTTTAATATCTTCATGTTATAAAGTTGCCATGATTCCAATCAATGGCAGCATTACACTTAATAGAATGATTCCTACAAGAATAGATAAAACAGCTACCAGTGTTGGTTCAATAATACTGATAAAATGTATGATTCCTTCGTTTGTTTCCTGATCGTATCGATCGGCAATTTCTTTCATAATCTGATCTGTATGACCGGTTTTATTTCCTATTTTTAAAAGTCTTGCATACATTCCTGTCACAATCTTTGTTTGAATAAGGGAAGTTGCTAAATCGTGATCTTCTAACATTTTTTCTGCTTCTGTTATCTTTGCTTTTAATTGCTTGTGATCGATGAGTTCTTTTGCCATTTCCATACTTTGTGATACATCTAGACCACTGCTTAACGCAATAGACATTCCACTTGTAAATTTAGATAGGGCAAGTTTCCATGTAAGATTTTTCGTAAAGCGAAGCTTTGTAAGAAAATCATAAAATTTCATTTTACCTTGTTCACTTTTTGTAAAATATACAAAGCAAAGCAGTAGAAGTAGAAGGATTCCGATATAAATATAAGAATAGGTAGAAAATGATTTTCCTATATCCAAAACAGTTTTAGAAAATCCACTGATGGATGTTCCCAGCTGTTCAAATACCTGATTAAATATAGGAAGAACTTTTGTGATCAAAACAAGGATGACAACAAACATCATCACAATCATGATCAAAGGATAGGAAACAGCACTTTTAATGCTTTCATTATTTTCGTACTGTCTTTGATAATGTATACTTAGTGATCCCATAACTTCTTCCAGTCTTCCTGAAAGTTCACCGATTTGAATCATATGCAAAGCATAGGCAGGAAAAGCGTTTGTATGCTGCAAAGAAGTATACAGTGTTTCTCCCTGATTTAAAAGTTCTTCAATAGAAGATAAAAATTGTTTTGTTTTGTCATTATCGCTATCTTCCACCATGATACTAATGCCTTCATAAGGGGAAATCCCCGCTTGTAAAATGAGTGCCATCTGGGAAGTGAAATTCGCTAATTCGCTATTGGTTAATAGAGTCTCTTTCATAAAGCACCTCCTAATATACGTATTTTGTTGTGTAATTGCTTTTGTCTTTTGTGAATTTCCGCATTTTTTTACTGTTGTTGCTGTCAGAAATCAAAGTAGGATCCATCATTGACCAGTTTTTTCCATCAAATTCAATCAAATCATCAATCCATCCAATATCTTTGATATAGACACTGATCCATGCATGATATACAGCTCCTTCTTCCATGTTCGCATAACCAATTTCCATTTTCGTGGGAATATTTTGGCTTCGTAACATCGTAGCCATAAGGGCTGCATAATCAAAACAGATCCCTTTTTTCTCTTGTAAAATAGAGTCTACATCAGGTAAATATCCAGCTAATTCTCCATTTTTAACTTTTTCCGCTTTGTCGTCATCATATTCCAGTGTATGAACGACATATTCATACACATACTGCACTGCATCTAAATCATTATTGGCCGATTCCACGATTTCAGAACTCATGGCAACAGCTTTACTGTCCTTTTGAAAGTTGACATACTGATTTGGGTAAAGGTAGGTCGTATAGTCATTTTTGATTTGTAAGGTTTCACTTTGAGAAAATAATTGACTGTATTTTGTACCTGTAATGTTTTCATAAGCTATAAAAGTATACGTCCCATTTCCTCCTGTCAAAGGGAAGACATTATATCCACTTGTGATATCGTATGTATAATAGTCGCTGCTTTCAGGATTTTGTATTCTGACTTTTACTTTTGGATTATCTCCTGTATAAGCAGCCATAACATAACCCTCAGAAGCATTGGATAAATCAAAGGTAATTTTATCATTCCCAATTTGCTTTTCTTCTTGCCATACAGGTTCTAAGACAACTGGTATATTATCTCTGCTTCCTTTTGGCTTTTTCTCATCTGTGGAAGGGCTGCTTTTTTTATCACAGCCTGCACACAAGCTCAAGACAAGAAGACAGGAAAAAAAGATGTTGATTTTATGCTTCAAATGCTTCACCTCATTTCCTTTTTTATTATACTAGGAATCTGATAAAAGGGGAAATAAAAAAAGCATTTCAGCGAGGAAATGCTTTCTGTAATTTATTTTTCTTTTCCATCAAAACAATATGTACAAAGCTTGCATTTAGGAAGTCCGATAGATTCTACCATATCGTCTAAACGATGAAATCTTAAACTTGTAAAGTTAGAACGACGTCTAATTTCTTCACACATTGCCGCATATTTTTCAGAATTTGGATCTGCATATTCCTGTAAAAGCTCTTCGCTAATTTCGTTTCCTTCCTCTAAATCTGCAATAACACGGCGAGTTATCAAGTCCATTTCTGAACTGGAACGTGAAAAGTTTAGATATTTACAGCCAAACATGATTGGTGGACATGCTGGTCGAACATGCACTTCTTTTGCACCGCTGTCATATAAAAACTGCGTTGTTTCTCCAAGCTGTGTACCACGTACAATGGAATCATCAATCAGCAATAAGTTTTTATCTTCAATCAGTTCCTGTACAGGAATCAATTTCATTTTTGCTATCATATTACGTTGCTTTTGACTTGTTGGCATAAATGATCTAGGCCAAGTTGGTGTATATTTAATAAAAGGTCTTGAAAATGGAATTTTAGAACTATTGGAATATCCAACAGCATGTGCAATTCCTGAATCAGGAACCCCAGCTACACTGTCGATATGAATGCCATCATTCATATCGTGTTTTGCAAGTAAATCACCGCATCGATTACGCATGCATTCTACATTTACACCTTCATAAGTAGAAGTAGGGTATCCATAATAAACCCATAGGAAAGAACAGATGTGCATTTCTTCTCCAGGTTTTTTAATGACTTCTACCCATTCTGGAGTAATAAAATCAATTTCTCCAGGTCCTAAATCGCGATAGTGATGATATCCTAGATTTAAGAAAGCACTGCTTTCAAATGTTGCACAGTATCCGTCATCTTTTTGTCCGATGATAACAGGAGTTCGTCCTACTTTATCACGGGCAACATAAATACCGCCATTTGTTAAGATCATGATGCTCATAGAACCTTCGATGATATCCTGTACATAAGTTAACCCTTCTACGATGCTTTGCTTGTGATTGATCAAAGCTGCAACTAATTCTGTAGGGTTGATTTCACCACTGCTCATTTCAAGAAAATGAGATGTTCCTTTATTGAAACATAAAGCTTTTAAAGATTCTAAATTGTTAATACGTCCTACCGTACTAATGGCAAAAGAACCTAAATGAGAATTTACCAGCAATGGCTGTGCTTCATTATCAGAAATACATCCAATTCCCAAGTTTCCTTCAAATTCTTCAATGTCATGTTCAAATTTTGTTCGAAATGGTGCATTTTGGATATTGTGAATTGCACGATTGAAACCATTTTTTCCATGTACCGCCATACCTGCACGACGTGTTCCTAAATGGGAATGGTAATCAACTCCAAAAAACAAATCCAGCACACAATCCTTTCTGGAAGCTACTCCAAAAAAACCACTCATATACTCTTTCTCCTTCTGCTGCAAATGGAAAACAAAAACAGAATCAGCAGATCTTATTTTCTGTGATTCTTTTGTATTCGTGTATCCATATAAAGATATGCAGTCTGTCCTGTTCAAAGACTATTTAATTGTATCACAAAATAAACAGAAAAAAAGATTAGATATGTAAAAAAAGTTTTAATTTGAGCGATCAAAACTGATGCGAAGGATAAAGAACTTGTGAAAATAAAACAGGAAAAGAGCAGGAAGTCAAACATTAGAATAAAAAATTGATAAAAGCTGTATGTAACATATACCGTTTTATAAAAAGATATGGAAAGATGTAGGTTCACACTTTTTTTGTATTCGATGGTATTGTTTGCAAAGAATACATACAAGAAAAGCACAGACATATAATTGAATAGAAAAAAATATGAAATCGCTTGCAAAAAATAAAAAATGAGCTACAATAGTGATGTAAAGAAAGGGGCGATTACGATGGATAGAGTAGAAAAAGTTGTCGGCATTGTGGATATTGTCCCTGATCAGGTGCCTGTTTTACAGACACAGTTTCATTTGGTTTTTAAACGGATGTAAAGGTTTGCTTTGCGTCCGTTTTTTTAACAATAAAAAAGATTCATTATAATACAAAAACATAGCCAAAGGAGGAATTGAAATGGATCAGAGTTTTAACAAAGCATTTTGGGATGCTTGTGCAAATGGAGATTTTGCAACGGTTTGTACAGAAATTAAAAAAGGTGCAAATATCAATTATCAAAACGGAGATGGAAGAACTGGATTGATGCGTGCCGCAAAACGTGATTATAAAGATATCGTGCGTGTATTGTTAGATAATGGGGCAGATGTGAATGTAGAAGATAATAAAGGAAAAACAGCCATTATGGGTGCTGCCAAAAAAGGAAATAAAACGATTTGTAAAAAATTATTGGAAGCAGGTGCAGATGTAAATAAAAAAGATGATCGAGGAAGAACTGCCTTAATGCGTGCTGCTTTTTTAGGACATGATCGCTGTGTTGCGGTATTGTTAGATGCAGGTGCAGATATCAATGCACAGGATGAAGTAGGAAGAACTGCGTTAATGGAAGCATGTGTTGCATTTAAAAAAGATGTTATTCGTCATTTGATCGAACGTGGTGCAGATGTTAATCTTTGTGATAATAATGGATGTACAGCATTAATGCGAGCAGCTTATGGAGGTTATGTATCTTTGGTAGAAGATTTACTGGCAAATGGTGCAGATAAAGAGCTGATTGATAAAGAAGGAAACAAAGCGATTCATTACGTACGAGAAGACTGTCTGGCACAGTTAAAACCGATTTTGAAATAGGAGGACTTTGTTATGAGAGATTATTTAAGTCATGAAGTCCGCAACGTTGTTGTTTTAGGACATACTGGTGTAGGGAAAACAGCTTTGATGGAAAGCATGTTATATTATACAAAAGCAAGTGATCGCTTTGGGGTAACAAGTGAAGGTAGTTCTTTGATTGATTATGATGCAGAAGAAATTCGTCGTGGATTAAGTGTTTATACATCCATTGTACCGATTGAATGGAAAGATTGTAAAATTAACTTTTTAGATACTCCGGGTTATATTGATTTTATACGTGGAGAAGAAGAGGGAAGTGCTGTTGGAGATAGTGCTTTGATTGTTGTAGATGCAAAAGATGTAGCGCAGCCAGGAACACAGCGTGCATGGGAAAATGCGCAGAAACATAATTTACCAACAATTTTCTTTGTGAATAAACTAGATGAAGAAAATGCCTCTTTTGATACAGCTTATCAAACACTTCGTGATACCTTTGGTAAAAGTGTTATTCCTTTCGAAGTGCCAATTATCGAAAATGGAAAAATTGTAGGTTCCGTCAATATTTTAAGAGATAAAGCATGGTATTATGAAGGACCACATGCAGATGCAGATAAAGCGCAGCCAGTCCCTGAGGACATGGTAGATATGGTGAATGCATACAAAAATCAGATAGCAGAAGCTGTTGCTATGGGTGATGATGAATTGATGGAAAAATTCTTCAGTGGAGAAGAATTTAGTGAAGCTGAATTAACACGAGGAGTTCGTTTAGGGGTAAGAAATGGAGAAATTCGTCCAGTATATAGTGGCAGTGCTACCCATAGCATTGGAATTGAACGATTGATGGATTTGATCGTTAAATATTTCCCAACGTATGGAGAAAGTGGCTATATTGAAGTCAAAGATGCTGCTTCTAATGAAACGGTATTACTAGAAACAAATGAAAAAGAAAGCTTATGTGCACAGGTATTTAAAACGATCGTTGATCCTTTTGTTGGACGTATTTCCTATGTAAAGGTTTTATCTGGAGTACTAAGCAGTGATACAACTGTTTACAATACAAATAAAGAAAAAACAGAAAAAATAAACAGTGTCTTTATTGTAAAAGGAAAACATCAAACAGCGGCAGGAAAACTGTTTACTGGCGACATTGGGGCTATTGTAAAATTACAGGTTACACAAACAAACGATACGTTGTGTGAAAAAGGAAAGCAATATCTTGCAGAGCCAATTGTATTCTCTGAGCCAATGCTGGCAATGGCAGTCTATCCAAATTCTAAAAATGATGAAGATAAGATGAGCAATGCTTTAGCTAGAATGTGTGAAGAAGACTCTACACTACGTCTGGAAAATAATTTGGAAACAAAACAAACAATTTTATACGGTGTAGGAGATCAGCATTTAGATGTAATTTTAAATAAATTGAAATCCAAATATAAAGTAGAGGTACGTTTGGAAACTCCAAAGGTTCCATATCGAGAAACGATTCGTAAAACTGCCATTGGAGAAGGTAGACATAAAAAACAATCTGGTGGACATGGACAGTTTGGTCATGTATTTATAGAATATGCGCCAAATCCAGATGTAGAAGAAATGGTATTTGAAGAAAAAGTATTTGGTGGGGCTGTTCCAAAACAATACTTTCCAGCTGTAGAAACAGGATTAAGAGAATGTATGCAGCGTGGAGTATTAGCAGGGTATAAAGTTGTAAATGTAAAAGCCACTTTATTAGATGGAAAATATCACGATGTAGATTCTAGTGAAATGGCATTTAAACTGGCTGCACGTTTATCTTATAAAGCAGGAATGATGGAGGCAAAACCAATTTTGCTTGAACCTATCGTGAGTGTTCGTGTACGTGTTCCGGATGAATTTACAGGTGTTATTATTGGTGACTTTAACAAGCGAAGAGGTGCCATCATGGGAATGGATCTAATTGATGGCTATCAGGAAATTCAAGCACAGGTACCACTTTCTGAAGTATTGAAATATCCAATTGATTTGCGTGCCATGACACAGGGAAGAGGCTCTTATACACAAAAATTTAATCGCTATGATCCAGTTCCTTCTCAATTAGCACAGCCAATCATTGATAGACATAAAGTAGAAATGGAAGAAGAAAAATAGGAAAGCAGGAAGCATCTTTGTTAAAAAGGTGCTTTCTTTTCTATCTGCGTTTAGTATAATAAAAATGATGAAAAGAGGAGTAGGTATGTTAGAGATTAGGGATATAAAAGGGAAATGGAAAAAACAAACAATCGAAAACTGGGAGCTATCTATACAAGAAGGCAAATGTGTACAGTTATATGGTGAAAATGTAGAAGTGTTCTATCATATGCTTCTGCAAAATACCCCTATACAGAAAGGAACAATTTTCTGGAAAGAAAAGTCGTTTTTTTCTCAAAAAGAAAAGATTGCATGGATATGTGAAAATGATACGGCTTTTCCTTATATGAGTGTAAAAAACTACCTTGCTGCACTATGTGATTTTTATGAGGAATTTAATGAAGCATGGTGTTTAAAGCTAGCAGAACAAAAAGGAATTTTATATCAAAAAATAAAAGATTGCACGAAAGAAGAAAAACAGTATCTATTAGTTCTTTGTGCGCTTGCTAGAAATGCAGAACTTTTAATCAGTGATACAAGCTTTAAAGAATATGAGGATAAGCAGGATTGGAAAGAATTGTTTTCTAAATTGCATCGTACATGTACAGTGCTGCAGATTTCAAAAGAAAAGGAAACTTTCTGGTGGAGAAATGCAGATGTTTACTATCGTACACAATCCATGGGTCTAATAGAAGAAATCGCAGAAGAAAAATCAATAGAAAAAATACTGGAAAAATCCTATCCTGGTTTTGATGCGAAGGAAAATAAGGAAATTCATAAAGTAGAAAAATTGCAGGATTTATGGGGAGGTGAAGATGATGAACAATGGAAACGTCCAGAAGAATAAAGAAGTTATTTCTTTTTTGATGGCAACACAGCTGCAGCGTCTATGGAAAGGATTCGCTGCTGCGGCAATATTATCGATTGTTCCTTTTCTGTTACATCCACAATTTACAGAGTATTTGCTTCCTTATGAGATTCAGTTATATTTAAATCCATATTATCGCTATGGAGTATGGCTCATCTTTTTCGGACTAGCTTTCTTTTGCTTACATGATGTGTATTACTGGAGAGCCAATTTTCGTGTACTTACACCTTATCAGCAAATTCCTGTTTCTTCTTTTAAACAATATATCAGCTGGATTTTCAGTGTTACTTGTATTTTTGCACTTTACTTTTTGTGGCAAATCCTCTTATTTATCATTTTTTATCAAATTGCCGTACTAAAAAATCCGGAATTAGAAATGGCAAATGGTTTGTATTTTTCTGCACAAAATGCACTTTTTGCAAAGTTATATATCCCTGTTACTCTTAAAGAAGGGATTTTATGGATGATTCGTATGTTTGTATATGCTTTTCTTACTGTATTTTTTGGAAGTGGCTTACATATGATTCGTAAACATCGAATATTTTCTATCTTGTTTCTAATACTGCTTTTTAGTTATATCGGTATATGGTTTCTTCCTGTAAAAATACTTTATTCTATGCCACCAGAGATGTTGCAGCATTTCACATGGGTAAGCTACTCTACACAAATTTATCATATTTTCATGTATGGTTGCGAAGGGGTTTTCCTGCTTTGTGCACTTCTTCTAATTTTTAGAGAATATCGAAAGGAGGTGCAGTATGAAAAAATATCTTAAATATTTATGGATCGTTTGTTTATTGATCGGTGGTTTCTGCGCTGCATTTTTTTGGCTTCAAAAAGATAAAGTAGGACTTACATGGGAAGAATCAGATGCTTCCACAAAAGAAGCTTTTAAAGATATCTCTTTTGGATTTGATATTATGATGGGAAGAAACATGCTAACAGTAGAAGGGAAAAATGAAACTTTACAAGTTTCGTCAAAAAAAGAAGATGAGGAAATAACAAATTGGAGAGACTATAGGATTTCTTTTTATGCACATAAAGATGATGTTAGAAATGTGACAGACAGTGACAAAGTTTCACTGTATGATAGTGATGAAGGGAAAGGAAAAGAAGGAATTACCGATACAATATATGCGTCTTTGCAAATCCATGATTTTTCTGGTGAGAAAGAAAAAACTGTAGAAATAGTTAGACAAAAAATAAAGCTAAAAAAAGATATCCGTATTTTCTTTGTTTTAGAAGATGATAGTTATGGAAGAATTGAATCCATCCTTTATGATGAAATGAATCATATTGAAAAAGAATATGAAGATAGTGAATATGAAGATGATATCTTAATACAGGATATTTTAGATACGATACAAGGAAAAGATTCATGGTATTATATATATGGTAAAAAGCAGGTTGAAAGAGCTTATAACTCCATCCTGAAAAATGGAATCTGGTCAAATCGTGCATCTATTGAGGATGTTAAAATTACACCAACAATTTATCGAGAAGATAAACATGGAAGAATTACAAAATATGTAACACTGGATGAGAAAGAGGAAGCTATCTTTGGATGTGCTGATTCTTCATCTTTGATCTTGCTGATGAGAAAACAAATGCAAAATGAATTTCATTATGAACTTCGCCGATATGATGAAAATGGTAATCTTGTCAATGCGAAAGAAATTCCTATAAATAGAGCACCTTCCTTTATGATTTGCAAAGATAAAGTCTTACTATTGTATGATGGATCAGCATTAGATATTTATGATGCAAAAGATTTTGAATTTCTTAATCAAATAAAAGTAGATGCATCAGCAAGTTTAAGTGAATATGCTATGTCTATGGATCATCGTTTTATTTCATATCAAAATGATCATTTATACATCATTGAAGAAGGCAGTCGATACGATGGAAAACCGCGGATAAAATTATCTTGTTATGACACGAATGGAAATTTTTATACAAAGGATCTTAAAGTAGATTTACCTCCAGAATATCAATATCCAGAGGACTATTTCGAGGGAATAGAAATGTCTGAGTATTCAAATTCCGTTTTTTCTATACGTTTTGATATGTATACAAGAAGCAGTGCAGGGTTATTTGATTTTTGGATAGGGGAACAATAGTGTAAAAGTTCATGTATTGGATTTAAAGAAAAACTATAGAAATATGGTTTTTCTTTTTTCTGAGTAAAGGTGTTGCAATTTCAGATAGAATTGTATATAATCCTAACGACAATTAAATTAGCAAACCTGTTGAAAAGCAGAGTACGCAAAGCTAAAGGGCCTTCATCCAATTCATGGGATATGGCAGCCAGTTGCACCAAGGATTCTTTTTTTATGCGTACTTTTTTTCATAAGTGCGCTTTTTTTATGTTTAGTAATACTTTGAAAGGAGAAACACAATGCGTAAATTTATAGTAAGTTTGCTTGCGGTATGTTTACTGATGAGTGCATTTGTACAACCAATTGGCAATATGCTTCATGCACAGGAAGTAAATGAAGAAACACAAGGAGAGGCTGTTTCTGCAAGTGGAAAAATAAAAGTAGAAATAATTTCTACGGAAACATTAGAAAAAGAAGAAAATTTTAAACTTCAATTAAGTAAGAATGGTTATGATTCAGAAAAAGTCATTTCATTAAAAGTAAATGAAGATGATAATTTGAATAGTGATGGAAGGGTTGAATTTTCTAATTTAGAAGATGGAAATTACACTTTGACAATTACTTCTGTTACAAATAAATATCAGGAATATAGACAAGATTTTGTTGTAGAGGGATTAGAATATACCATTCAGCTATCTGCTGGTGAAATGGAAGTTGATACACAGCAGAAAGCTCATCCTGGTGTGCTTTGTTATCGTATGTATGGTGAGGAAGAATTACTGGAAATCTTGCATGAAATAGAAAAAAATACGAAATCATTAACATATGATTTGAATCAAGATGGAGTAGTAAATTTGCTAGATTTACAGTTGTTCTCGACTTCTTATACTGCAAATCCGAAAGAAAATATTTTATCAACAATAGAAACAAGCATTCCTTCTTCTATTGTAAAACCAGAACATGCAGATAACGTAGAAGTTAAAAGTGGTTCTTTAGATCAATTGTTTAGTGAAGAAACACAAGAAAGTGTGCAGCTTGCAACAAAGGAACCAATTAGTGTAGAAAAGCCATTAGAAGTTTCTTTTACTTTAGGTAAAGACGATAAAACCGTTCCATTGGCGGGAGTAACGATTCAGCCAGGTGGCAGTGAAAATCAGATCAGTGGCGGAAGTATTCTTGTAGAAACACAAGATGGTGTGGAAGAAGAATATACAATTATTAGCGCAAAAGACAGAGCGGTTTTCGCAAGAACTGCAAAGACAGCAATTCTAAATGATGATGGTTCTATTAGTGTTGATTTCGGTGGGCAGATTGCAGTTAAAAAAGTTACCATTAAAGTAACTTCTACGACTGCTCAAAGTGGAAACCTTGTAGAAATATCGAAAGTTGAATTTGTGAATGATATGGAAAATAAAATTCCTGAACCAGAATTAAATATACCATCTGCTTTACAGGCAAAAGCAGGTAATAAAGAATTTACACTAAACTGGTCAAAAGAAAACAATATTACTGGATATGAGGTAAGTGTACGTACAGAAAGTGGAAAAGAAGAACTACTGTCTACAACGAAAAACAGTATAACGATTTCACAATACAACAATAACAAATTAAAGAATGGAGAAACGTATAAGGTAAAGGTTCGTTCTGTAAATGGTTCTTGGAAAAGCCCATTTAGTGAGGAAATAAGTGTTGTTCCTGTTACAGATAAAAAACCAGATGCACCTGATAATTTAGTTGTAAAAGGTGCTTATAAAACATTGGAATTATCTTGGAAAAAGATGGAAGATACAGATTCCTATAATGTGTATTACAAGAAAGAAAGTGAAGCATCTTATAACAAAATTAGTGGAATAGAATCAAATTCTTATCAATTGACAAATTTGGAAGACAAGACTACCTATATGGTGTATGTCACAGGTGTGAATGCGCTTGGTGAAGGTGAAAAATCATTAACAGCAAAAGCGACTACTAAGAGTCTAAAACCAGCAAATCTTCCTTTATACAAAGAAATAAATGCAAACAAAGGGGAAGGCAATGTAAGTGAACATGTTGTGTCTGCAACACATAGTCATGGGAATATGGTAGGAAGCAAATTAGATAATAGTTCTAAAAAAACTGCTCTAGGTTTATTTGACAATGATTTTTCTTCTTACTTGCAAGTAAATGACTGGGATAATGGAGGAAGTTATCCAGATAACAACAAAGGTGTGACTGTTACATTTGATGATACATATGAAATAGGAATGATTAGTTTTGCAGAAGTTGAGGATGTTGATGGCTGGTGGTACAGTGCATCGGATGTTCGTTACTGGGATGAAAATGGTAAAATTACCTCAGTGAATTCAACGATTACGCAGCTAAAATGTGAAAATGGAAGGTTTTACTACTTGATTAAATTAGAAAAACCTGTTCAAGCAAAGAAAATTAAGGTGGCTTTTGGTCATCCTTATGGAAATCAAAATCGAATCACAGTAGCGGAAATGAAGTTTCATAAGTGGGATTCATTAGAAGCAGATATTACAAGCCTTTATGAAGATAATCTGCATTTACAATTAAAAGATACTGTAGATGAAGATACTTTTACTACTTTACAGACACGCTTGGATACCAAAGACCATGATGAGTATCATCCAGATAAAGCAATGTTACAGAAAGAATTAAATGCCGCAAAAGCTTTATTTGAAGACTCTGAAAATTTATATAAAGTAACCAATGTAAATACGAATATTACCGCACAGAAAGACAAACATCTTGGTATTACTGGTTTAAATGCATGGCAGCCTTTAGGTGTTAGTGCTAAAGCAGAAGATACAGTTATTATTTATGTTGGAAATGAAGGTAAGAAAAGCGGAGAAAATACAAATTTACAATTAGTAGCTACACAGCAGCATGCAGAAAGCAGTAATCTTTCTAAGGTAGTTACAACCTTGAAAACGGGACGTAATGAAGTTGTAATTCCAAAGCTAACATCTACCGATGTAGAGCGTGGTGGAGCATTGTATGTACAATATACAGGGAATGATCCAAAGGAAAAATTAGCGCTGCGTGTAATGGGTGGTACAGAAATTCCAGTATTGAATTTATATGGAATTACGGATGAAAAACAACGTCAGGAAAAAATCAATGCATATATGGATGAAATAAAGGCACATGTTGCACAGTTGAAAACTTTGCATCGTAAACAAAAAGGCTTCTCTTTATTCTCTATTTTCCAGCGTTATGATGAAAAAACATCAATTGTGAATACAACAGACATTATGTTAGATCAGATGATGTTTTCTATACCTGCTTCTCAGGTTCTTGCGGGAACAAATGGAGATGCAAATAAACTGGCTGTTTCTTTAAATGCAATGGATGATATGATGCTTTTGTTTTACCAGCAAAAAGGATTAACAAATGCATTTAGTGAAAAAGATGTAGCGAATAAGTTACATGAGAAAAATTCTTTACCATCACAGCATTTAAATATTCGTTATATGAAAATGTTTGCAGGTGCATTTATGTATGCTGCAGGAAACCATATAGGTGTTGAATGGGATCAGACAACTGGCCTGGTAAACACAAGTGCAGTAACAGCAGATGAACAGGGAAAATGGCAAAGTGGAGAATACTTTGGCTGGGGAATCGCGCATGAAATTGGGCATAATATCAACCAGGGACAGTATGCAGTTGCCGAAGTTACAAACAACTATTTCTCTTTGATCGCACAGGCAAATGATAGAAATGATGGTGTACGTTTTGATTATGATGTTATCTATGATCATGTTACATCCAATGGGACAGGCAGAAGCAGTGATGTATTTACACAGTTAGCGATGTACTGGCAGCTTCATCTGGCATATGATCGTTATTATAACTATAAAATGTTTGATACTTATGGACAAATGTTTGACAATGTATTCTATGCTCGAGTAGACAGCTTTGCCAGAGATACTTCCAAAGCCCCTGCACCAAATAAGATTGCGTTAACACTAGGAAATGATGCAGATCAAAACTTTATGCGTTTAGCAAGTGCTGCGGCAGAAAAAGATTTAAGTGAATTCTTTATGCGCTGGGGATTACTTCCTGATGAAACAACAAAAGCGTATATGGAACAGTTTGAAAAAGAAACTCGTGCTATCTATTATGTAAATGATGAAGCAAGAGCTTATGAGATGGAACATGAAAGTGCAGAAAGTTTCTTAAATAAAAATGTAGTATCCGCAAATATAAAAGGACAAGACCGAAATAAAGTAAGCCTTGCATTAGATGTTCACAATGTGGATAAAGAATCATTACTAGGTTATGAAATCACAAGAGTCTTAATGGAAAATGGAAAGCAAAAAGAAGAAGTTGTTGGATTTACTACAGAAGATACATTTGAAGATACGATCAATTCGATTAGTAATCGCAGTGTTTCTTATAAGGTAACTGCAATTGATAAAATGTTAAACCGTTCTGTTTCCTTAACTACAAAAACAATTAAAGTAGAGGGGGATGGAAGTTATACAAAAGAAAACTGGAGCATTGAAACAAATATGACTTCAACACAGGATCAGGAAAATCCAGCAGATCAAAATGATCCATGTGCTCCTGAAAAAGTTTCTGCATCTTATATGATGATGGATGATAAAAAAGATACGGTATATGTTGGTGAAACGAAAGAAACACCATATATTACACTTTCATTAGGTAAAGTAGAAACGCTAAATGCACTTCGTTTTGTAAATGCACAAGATGCAAAAGATGTGAAAGACTTTACGATTGAAATAAGTAAGGACAATAAAACATATACAACATTAGAAAATAAAGAAGTTAAAGACGATAATGGTGTTGTGACGATGTATTTCAATAATGGAAATGATCCATGGGTTACAAGTTATGATGCTTCTTATATTCGCATTACATTGAATGGATATCGCAATAAAGAAGTACGTATTGGTGAAATTGATGTATTAGGGCCTACAGGGGATAATGTAGAACTTCATACAGCAAATGGAACTCCTGCGATCGGTATTTTAAGTAAAGATTTTGTATATCAGGAAGAAAGTGCAACACAAAAAGAAATGAAAATACCAGAAGGTTCTATCGTCTTTACAGGAAACTATAAAGGAAATCCAGCATATAATGTCGTTTTACTATATGATGAAAATGGACAGATTATCGGTGGAACTGATACAGAAGGAAATTTACATGCAGAACAGATTATTTTAGCACCAGATCCAGGAAATGGATTGCTTGGTGAAACTGCAAGTGGAAGCTGGGTATACTGGATTGATGGACAATATGCTGCAAGTTTACCTAATAAAGTACGTGCAGAATTGTATCGTGTAGATAATGCCTTAACAAATGAAGGACAGCGTTTGGTAAGCGATACTTTATTTGTAGAAATTCCAGAAACATTACCTGAAATTGAACTAAATAAATAGAAAAAGAATAGAAAGGAGTGAATGTATGTTAAAAAGAATTGCGAAAGTACTATGCCTGCTTGTTGCTTTTATGCTGCTATTGCCACAAACAATAGCAGCTAAGCAGACACAGCGAGAAGTTATCCTGGATGTAAATGATAATAAGGTGGATATCTATTTGGATATGAGTAATCTATCCTCTATCACATCCTTACAGCTTAGCTTAAAAGTAACATCAGAAAAAGGAGTTCTTGATACAAAGAATTTTATGTTTGATTTTGAAGATGCTATTGAAAACAAAATACAAAGATGGACATATCAGCCACAGACAGGTGTGTTAAATATATATTTAGCAGACAATGAAGTTACGACCCTTTCCTCACAAACAAAACTTCATTTAGGTACGTTAAGTGTAAATGCGTCTAATCTAGAAGATATCTCTGTTTCTGTTTTAGAAGATGGATTACAGCTTGTAAATAAAAGCGGTGAGTTAAATACAGCTGAGAAAGTTGCTTCCTCTTCAATATCTTTAGGCAAAGATGATGCAGAAAATAGTGGTGACAATTCACAGAATAATGGAGATATTTCTCAGGGTGGTGAAGATAACACGCAAAACAATGAAGATGAACAGGGAAATACAGAAGAAGATACTTCTAAAGAAGAAACAGGACAAAAGGAAGAAAATAATTCTTCACTTCCTCAAGGAGAAAATGAAGCAGGCAATACAGATAACAATAACAATGTAAATGTGGAATCTTCTAAAAAGGATACAGAAAAAGAGACAATCAAAACTGGACAAACAGCTCCTGTCGTTTTGTATGCAGCAGGAATGTTAGGAGCATTGACATTAAGTGCGATCATCGTTATTTTAAAAAAGAAACAAGATTTATTACATCGTTAAATAAAAAGCATTTCCGCAAAAAATAGGAAATGCTTTTTTACATTAGCGATTTATTAAAGTTTATTAAATAAATCTAAATAATTCTAAAATCCATTGAATTCAATATAGAATCATGTCACAATTAATTCGGTGATAAAATGAATGACTTTTTTACATATTATACAGATATAAAAGATTTGCATATGCCTTTTCAAACGTTTGGCATTTATCATATTTTGTTTTTAGCACTTACTTTTGGGGCTGTTTTCTTGTTATACAAGTATTATTCGGGGATATCCTCTAAAAAGCGAAATAGTTTTTTAAAAGGGCTTGGGTTCTATTTTTTAATAGAAGAAAGCATTTATACCTTATGGCTATTGTGGAAGTGCCATGATCATTTAATACTTCAGTTACTGCCTTTAGAATTATGTTCGATTACGGTGTATATCAATGCGTTGGGAATTTTTACAAAGAAAGATTATTTTCGCTATTTTAGCTGTGTCATCGGTTTGTTTGCCGGTGGTATAGCAATGTTATATCCTGCAAATATCGATGGTCTTTATTCTGCATTTTCTTATCGTACGATTAATTTTTACATGCTGCATGGTTCCTTTGTCTTGTTGGCATTGCTGTATTTAAAAGATTTTTCTTTATTTACCAGAAAAGCAATGATAAGAAATATCTTTATCGTATGTTGTATGTTTACATTTGCTTATTTTGTGAATAAAGCATGTGGAACGCAGTACATGTTTGTAGGCAGTCCACCAAGTATTGGGGTTATTCGCAGTATATACGAGATCTCAGGTCCATTTTTTCTACTATGGGTATATGGTGCTATGGTCTTGCTACATGTATTGGAAGTTCCATTACTAAAAAAGTTACAGAGCAAATTAAACAGCCGTTATGTGTGATTTTTGATACTAATTATGTATTACAGAAAAGATGTAAAATTTTGTGATAAAAAATCGGTCAAAACAATTTCTTTTTAAATTTTAGTAGTGTATAATGAGGATGTAAAAATTAATAGGAGGTAATGAATATGGCTAAATTTGTATGTCAGGTTTGCGGTTATGTTTACGAAGGAGATGCAGCTCCTGCAGAATGTCCACTATGTAAAGCACCTGCTTCTAAGTTCACAAAACAGGAAGAAGGAGAAATGACTTGGGCAGCTGAACACGTTGTTGGTGTTGCACAGGGTGCTCCAGAAGATATCATTAAAGATTTAAGAATGAACTTTGAAGGAGAATGCAGCGAAGTAGGAATGTACTTGGCTATGGCTCGTGTAGCTCATCGTGAAGGATATCCAGAAGTTGGATTATATTATGAAAAAGCGGCTTGGGAAGAAGCAGAACATGCAGCTAAATTTGCTGAATTGTTAGGAGAAGTTGTAACTACTTCAACTAAGAAAAACCTTGAAATGCGTGTAGATGCTGAAAACGGAGCTACAGCTGGTAAATTTGATCTTGCAAAACGTGCAAAAGAACACAATTTAGATGCAATCCATGATACAGTTCATGAAATGGCTCGTGATGAAGCTCGTCATGGTAAAGCATTCAAAGGTTTATTAGATCGTTACTTTAAATAAGAACATAATAATGAAAAAGGCAATGGCATAAGCTGTTGCTTTTTTATGTACGCCAAGCATGGCATACATCTAGGTGGTGAAAGTCCACTGTGGAGGCGTTCATCGCAACCGCCAACCACTAGCCAAAGTCAAGGGTGTCCATCGTGAGGTGGAATCTGAAGGAAGA
>ENA-OQKN01000831-OQKN01000831.1-human-gut-metagenome-genome-assembly--contig:-NODE-831-length-23363-cov-5.746815_pt1 | contig 23363 bp, 16 predicted proteins | sample MGYA00242776_ERZ504794 | MGnify/ENA primary metagenome ERZ504794 (study PRJEB26092, sample SAMD00036434) | human gut metagenome | host: Homo sapiens | study: EMG produced TPA metagenomics assembly of... | reverse complement strand
TCAGCAGGCATGTCCGTTTAGTTGTCATGTATCGTCGTTTTACCGTTAGAGATAAGCAGGGCGGTGTATGGCACAGTTTTCAGGTCTTCCAGGCGGCATATTGGGGGCACCACTTTGTGTCGCATAATAAAACGTGGCCTGCAGTGATTAACAGGATGTTGTAATGTATTCTCCAATTCCGAGAGAACATAAGTATATTACATATATTGTATACACTGCGGGAATGCTGAGAAGGGAGAAGACGAGAATGAGAACAGCATTAACGATCGCCGGAAGCGATTCCAGCGGAGGCGCCGGTATTCAGGCCGACATTAAGACAATGATGGCAAATGGAGTATTTGCCATGAGCGCGATCACAGCACTGACTGCGCAGAACACAACAGGAGTAGAGGCAATTTTAAATGCCACTCCAGAATTTCTTGGACAGGAATTAGACTGCATTTTTACAGATATTTACCCGGATGCAGTAAAGATCGGTATGGTATCAGATAAAGAACTGATCTGTATGATCGCAGCAAAATTAAAGCAGTACGATGCAAAAAACGTGGTAGTAGATCCGGTCATGGTAGCCACCAGCGGGGCAAGACTGATCAGTGAGGATGCCATTGAAACATTAAAGGCAGAATTATTCCCGCTGGCAAAGATTTTAACGCCAAATATCCCGGAAACAGAAGAATTGACCGGTATGAAGATCACATCTGCCGCAGATATGGAAGCAGCAGCAAAGAAGATCTCTGAGACCTATCACTGCGCTGTTCTCTGCAAAGGTGGGCATAAATTAAATGATGCAAATGATCTGCTCTGGAGTGAAGGAAAAGGCCGCTGGTTTTCTGGAAAGCGTATTGACAATCCAAATACCCATGGAACCGGCTGTACCTTATCATCAGCCATTGCTTCCAACCTGGCAAAAGAATTTGATCTGGAAACCAGCGTAGAGCGGGCAAAGGATTATATTTCAGGTGCTTTGGCAGCTATGCTGGATCTTGGAAAAGGCAGCGGACCTATGGACCATGGTTTTGCCATTGATAACGAATATACAAGGGAGGCAAAGTAATTATGGAAAGAAGAACCTCTCTTTTTGATAATGGACTGATCTGGTTTGGAGCAGGTGTTTCCCTGGCAGAGATTCTCACAGGTACTTATTTTTCTACTTTAGGCTTTGGAAAGGGCTTTGCAGCCATTATCGTAGGACATGTGATCGGCTGCGTCCTTCTGTTTTTAGCAGGTGTTATCGGCGGAAAGAGCCGTTTAAGCGCCATGGAAACGGTAAAGAGCAGCTTCGGCAGCAGAGGCGGTTTGTTTTTCGCCCTGTTAAATGTATTACAGTTGGTAGGCTGGACTGCTATTATGATCTATGACGGTGCTCTGGCAGCAGGTGGCATCTTCTCATCCGGACACTGGATCTGGTGCCTGGTCATTGGTGCCCTGATCGTTGTGTGGATCATGGTTGGCATTACCAATCTTGGAAAGATCAATACAGTGGCAATGACAGCTTTGTTTTTACTGACACTGGTGCTTTGCAAGGTTATTTTCTTTGGTGGAAATACCGTTCTTTCCCAGCCAGATGACAGTCTTTCCTTTGGCGCTGCAGTAGAACTGGCAGTTGCCATGCCATTGTCATGGCTGCCGCTGATCAGTGACTATACCAGAGAGGCAGAGAAGCCTGTGACAGCAACTGCAGTCAGCGCTATTGTATACGGCCTGGTAAGCTGCTGGATGTATGTGATCGGTATGGGCGCATCTATCTTAACCGGTGAGTCTGACATTGCCCAGATCATGTTAAAGGCTGGCTTAAGCGTGATCGCACTGATCATTGTAGTATTTTCCACTGTAACAACTACCTTTCTTGATGCTTACTCTGCAGGTATCTCCAACGAGTCTATTTTCCCGCAGTTTAAGGGACAGTATGTGGCTGTGGCAGTAACGGTTGTAGGAACCATTGGAGCAATTGTATTCCCAATGGATGATATTACAGGTTTCCTGTATCTCATCGGTTCTGTTTTCGCCCCGATGATCGCTATTCAGATCGCTGACTATTTTATCTTACACAGAGACAGAAGAAGGACTGCATTTGATGCCAGAAATCTGGTGATCTGGGTCATTGGTTTTGTCCTGTACCGTATTCTGATGAATGTAGATCTGCCGGTGGGAAATACACTGCCGGATATGATCATCACCATAGTTCTGTGCGTGATCGCTGGTGCGGTATTACACTAAAATATAGGAATAAAAGCGGCTATAATGAAAAGCGTTTTTTGATGGATTTTATCCTTAAAACAGCAAAAAGGAAGCTGTCGCTTCACGAAAATTCATTCGTTAAAGCGACAGCCTCTTGTTGTCTTTACTGAACTGATTTTAACATTGCGATATGTTAGCCAGTAATATGCCGAGTTGCTTCTTCTACAGATGCTCCGAGAATCTTCATTGTCTCGATAGTCAAAGCAACATATTGCCTAACAGTTTCTTCAGTCATATAAGGGATGGGATTCTCTGCATGGTACATATCACAAGTCACCAAATTGATAACAGCAGCAGTTCTTGGAATCATACCCGCTCCACCGATTTGCTCGTGGAGTTCGTTACTCATAAAACTGACACCGCCGCAATCTTGACTAACAGTCAGCGCTAAGTCTCCAATAATCGATATTTTCTCAAAACTTGTTTCTGCATCATGAAGCGCTTTACCAAGCTGGACTATTTTATCTGCAACCATTTGCGTATTTTTGCGCAGCCCTCCGGGTCCACGTTTCATTCCGCCTTTCCTATAATATACTGGAAGCCCCAGCTTTTTTCCTGCCTCCATAAATGCTCTGGCTACATATGGATTATCGTCTTCCTCATCTGCCCGAACAAAATAGGTATTTTCCGTTAAGCCATCGGAAAAACTAGAATAAATCATAGCTTCGACAACCAAAGTCGGCAAATGATCCATGCCAAGGGAACGAATAACATTCCCTTTTGCACCACAAGTTGAATTTCCCTCAAGATCCTCCAGAGGACCAAGTCCCCCCCTTGACGCATTTACTGTGGCAAGGATAGATACGTCGATACCATCAATATTTACAACTGTACCAGCAATCTGACCGATATTATCGCCAACATCCTCAACACAGTGAACAAAATTTTGAGGGAAATTGACAACAAACCCATTTACAGCTGCATTTGCCAAAGCAGTCTGCAATGCAACCGGCGTTTCTGAGATACCTTGTCCGTAAAAACGTCCGAAAACATCCAGCACCAACGTATGTGTATTGATAACCTCTTTTCCAATGAGTTTCCGGATCATCTTTTTTTCCTGGGGTGTAATGTCTCGCCGCGCATACCCTTTTCCAATGCCACCGTTCTTCATAACAGCCGTAATCCAATTTCCATCAAAAAGAATATCCTCTAATTCCATAGAAATTCCCGATGCTTCTTTTAAAATTTCCAGAACTGTAGATAATCCCGAAGAGTCATCCTGAACCTGATTATTCAAACTGTGGCAATGACCACACCCTACGTGCCCAGCAATGGCCACAATACCTTCTTTTTTTTCACTAAAACAAATACTCATATTGAAATCCTCCCACATTCAGTCATTTTACAGTATAAGGGTCAATGCAGAGATGATCAGCAGAATATATACAATTCGCAGGAACTTCTGCCGATCCAGTTTCTGAGCTAGTTTTCCGCCAATCCATACGCCCAGGAATACTGCAGGTAGACCAATCAAAATATTAGTAATATTGGAAGTAGTAAACAGTCCACTAGAAATTTGCTGAATCATCATGGAAGCGTTCATAAAAATCCAAATTAATCCAAGAGTTCCACGATGCGCATTAGTATCTTTGATTTTCTTAGATACATAAATGATAAGCAGAGGACCTCCGGAAACAAAGAGTCCCTGAAAAAGGCCTGCCATAAAAAGAACAATGATCAATCCAATTTCATTAAAATCCAGAGCCCCTTTGTAGAACATCTCCTTCAATGCAACCAAGATAATAAAAACAGCGTAAATATAGAGTAAAATATTGCCTTCAACAATATTTGTCAAAGCCATTCCGGTACCGAGACCCAGTCCCATCAAAATAATAATTTTAATGGCTTCCTTCCATTCCAGCTTCCGGAAATTTTTAACAAAAAGAATGACAGAACTGACCAAACCAAACGTATTTACTGCAACCTTTGCAGGGATTAAACCAAGAATGTTGATTGAAGGGGGCATTGCCAGAAGAGAACCCGCAAAACCTGTCAATCCCTGAATGATATTGGCAATAAAGATAGCAACCGCAAACAATACATGTTCCATAACCGCACCTCAATAAGTATATTTTTTTTAATGCATGACTACTTCGCAATTCTGCCGTAAAAACGATTATGCTAGCAAAATTAACGTTTTCCAAACCCAAACGACTTTTGTGCACTAATCATATATATATATATATTTGGATGACATAATTGTATTCTTTTTATAAAAAAAGTTCAATAATTTATTTGCAATATCGTGTTATAATATATACGTTATAATAAAAGTAGTATAATATTGATATTAGCACAAAATCACGCCACTTCTTGGAGAAAGAGAGAGAAATTATGCTTAAAATGGAATATTTTTACTATATGAAGGAAGTATGCCAGACAGGATCCATTAATCGTGCAGCAGAAAATCTATACATATCTCAACCTTATCTCAGCCAGACTCTCAGGAAAATAGAGCAGCAGTTGGGAGTAACTCTGCTGAAGCGCAGCAACAAAGGGATTTCTCTTACAGATGCTGGAAAAGAATTTTTGAATATCTCAAAGGAAATTATTCAGCTTACACAACAGGCAGAATCTTTACACAATCAATATGAATGTGGTTCCCAAGAGCTAAACATAAGCAGTATGCCATCATTTACAATGATGAACTTGTTTCAGCAATTTTTAAGAAGCGGTTCCTCCAAAAAATTTGTGGGAAATCTTATTGAAATGCCAAACGGGCAGGTCCCAGATGAAGTTTATCGTGGAAATTGTAATATTGGGTTACATTATGTAACATCCAGTCAATATGAAGCATCCATTCAAAAATTTCATTCTATGGGCATGGTATTTACCTCGTTGGTAAATGAACCACTATATGCTGTATTGAACACCAAGTCTCCTTTGTCCAAACTGGATAAGATTTATCTGGAGCAACTTCATGGAATGAATTTTCTTGCAGAATATATCAAAATTTCTGGAAAAAAGAAACCCGTTGAAAACAATCCCTTGCCCAATGTTTTCTTCAGGCAACAGGGTGGTCCTGTGTTTAACAACAACCGTAGTATGTTGTATTATCTTACAATGAGTGAAAATAGTTACTGTGTAGGGCAAAAGTCGTTAAATCTTTGCAATCCATTTGTTGATATGGGACAACTTGTATATGTCCCGTTTGCAGATATAAATATTAGATTTATCACAGGGTATCTGACATCGGAATCGCAGAATTCTTCCCCACAGGAAGAACAGTTTTTATCCATGCTAGAGGGCTACTTTGACCAATACTGTGAAAATATGTCCACGTGGGAAAAGGCACGAACTGTGTGAAATTTTATATTTGAGGCTCTCGGCTAAGTCTAAACATTTTTATCCAAAACAAAAATTAATAATAAGCAGTACCGCACAAACCGTGTTTGTGAATTGCAGAATGTTTAAATGGTTCACACGATTGCTTTGTTCGATACTGCTTTTTGTTATATGTATATAGTTATAACATACTATTGAAAAGCCGTATCTTCACTACATTATGTAATTGATGTTATTATGATGCCAGATGGACGTACAGTCATCCAAAAAAAATTACCTATACGGAGGAATGATGTTATGAATCTTGCCAAATTTTCCAGAAGAAGATACACCTATTATGATACCCCAATTGAGTATCTGGCCAATCTAACCAAGGTTATGGGTGGTCCTAATATCTACATGAAGCGCGATGATCTGCTTGGGCTAACCGGTGGTGGAAATAAGACCAGAAAGTTAGAATTTCTGATGGCTGAGGCACTGGAGCAGGGTTGTGATACGATTCTGACCTGTGGAGCTGTGCAATCTAACCACTGCCGTCTGACTCTGGCAGCAGCTGTTAAGGAAGGACTGAAATGCCAGCTGGTGCTGGAAGAGCGTGTGGCTCATAGCTACAATCCTGAAGCATCCGGCAATAACTTCCTGTTCAACCTTTTAGGCGTAGAAGCCGTTCGGGTAGTTCCTGGCGGAACCGATATGCTTGGGGCTCTGAATCAGTTGGCTGATGAATTGCGTGCACAGGGACGTAAACCTTATGTAGTTCCAGGTGGCGGTTCTAACCCTCTTGGTGCCCTTGGCTATGTATCTTGCGCACAAGAGCTGCTGCAGCAGTCCTTCGATATGGGGGTAAACTTCGATCATATTATTTGCCCATCCGGATACACCGGAACTCATGCCGGAGTGTTATCTGGTATTCTGGGCAATAATGCTAATATTCCTGTCACCGGAATTAGCGTCAACCGTAAAAAGGAAATTCAGACCGATGCTGTTTTCAACCTGACACAGCGTACTATGGATTTACTCGACTGTGAAAATAAGCCTACCAAGGATAAAGTTGTTGTATTTGACGACTATGTTGGTCCTGGCTATTCCCTGCCTACTCAGGGCATGGTTGATGCTGTCCAGCTTCTGGCTCGTACAGAAGCAATCCTGATGGATCCTGTGTATACAGGCAAAACTATGGCTGGTTTCCTTGATCTGATCAGAAAAGGATACTTTGAAGGATGCAAAAATGTTCTGTTCTTGCATACTGGTGGTTCTCCTGCACTGTTTGCTTATGAAAACACTATTCTCAACGGTGTAGAATAATTGCTTTTACATCCTGATTTATAACGAATCACCAGGGGGTGCCATTGGCACCCCCCTGGAATCTATTTTCTCATCTCGCTGTATTCTCAATAGATCATCGTAGAAAAATTTTAGGGAATTATTGCTGATCTTGCGGCAATAAACAATGCTTATGCTCAATTCTTCTCCGCCCTTTTCCTACTAGTACATCGTTTCGTAAATAACTGTACTGATCACGTAGGATGCGGATTTGAGTGTGCAGGTCTAAAAACGCAGGCGTAGCGGGCTACGCTGAGGCTTTTAGGCCTGTGCACTCAAATCCGCAGACAAGTGAGTGGTATAGTTATTTCGAAAACGATGTACTAGGGCGGCTTGTCAGATATCTTGTCTGCCCAAAGAAGCTCTCGTGGAGATTGAATGCATTGCTGCATGTGATTGAATCACAATCCTTCACTCGGAATACAGACCAGCGCACACGGTATGATACAAATATGTGCAAATAAATTCAAATGTTGTTCAATAGCATGTTTTTTAGAGGATACAATATTTGTCTCGATAGGAACATCGGAAGGAGTACACATGAGTCAAAAACAAAATAGCATAAAATATGGAAAAATGTTTGCTATTATATTATGCCTTATCATTGGAGCATTAGCAAATCAGAGCACTTCGCTACAAAAGGTCTTACTTGGACGCACAGTTATTGGCGGACCGATGGTTGCCTTGCTGGTTACCATGGTCTTCTGCAATTTGTTACCCACGGTGAGTAAAGAATTCAAAGAAGGTACCACCTATTGCTCAAAACAATTCTTAAATTGGGGTACTATTGCAACTGGTGGAACACTAAGCTTTGCGGCAATTCTCGGAACTGGTGTAAAGGCGTTACCGCTGATTGTTATCAATGTTATTCTTAGCTTTAGTGTTGCACTTTTAATTGGCAAAAAACTAGGCGTTACCCAAAATACTTCTATTTTAGTTGGTGGAGGCACTGCTATTTGTGGAGGTACTGCTATTGCAACATTAAGTCGTATAATTAAAGCGAAAGAAGAGGAAATTGCTTTTGCAATGGCAGCAATTTTCCTTTTCGATACACTGGCAGCATTTTCTTATCCGTATTTAATGACCGCATTGGGATTCACTCCAAATCAGTTTGCCTTTGTTGCAGGTGCAGCAATCAATGACACATCCTCTGTAGCCGGTGCACAGGCAACTTACCAGAGCATGATTGGGGATGCCTCTTTTCAAGGAGCACTTAATGTTAAACTTGTTCGTACAACCATGCTGATATTTGTTGCTCTGGCATGGACATTTATAATAGCCGCTCAATCAAAAAAGGACAGTGCCGAGTCCCAAAATAGTAGCATCTTTTCGGTGATTCAAAAATCTTTTCCGATGTTTATTCTGTGGTTTGTCCTTATGGCAGGTCTGAATACTATAGGCGTGTTCTCTGACACAGGCGTTAGTTTTCTCTCTAAGTGCGGAAAGTTTTTATTCTCAGCAGCACTTGCCGGTGTTGGTTTTAAAATCAAGTTTAAAGACGTATTCTCTAAGGGCTTAAAACCGATCGCTTTAGGCGGTGTCACATGGATATGTGTTGCCTTGTGTTCGTTTGCGTTTGCTTTTATCTTTTCGGGCTACGTTGGCTAAAAATCATCAGGTTATCTCAAACCATCAAAAGGATTTAATGGGAAGAAAGTAATCTTTTGCACCGTCTACGCCGAAGTACTGTTTCATGTAGACTTGCTGGGATACCAACTAAAACCTATCTTGAATACCATGCGTACCCTTCCTCTGTTTGTATCACTACAGGCTTGCGGTAGTACGAACAAAAGAAATAGAATCCGACCTTCTCAAGCCTTTCGTTTGGGAGGGCGATTTTCAGTATAGAGTTGGATGATAGCCGCCAATATCTCTTTCTGGAATTGCACGTGCCCACAAAATCTATTTGTGGTCCGTCTTTTACATCCATTATAAACGTTCCTTTTCCAGTACTTAAGGATAGCTTGCAATTCTTTTTTCCAAGTATACTTAATAACAGGAGAACATTTTCCAGGCAAAGTGTCTGGGAAAGAAAGGGGTATATTATGGTTATATACAAAGCAAAAAACTATCAGGACTTAAGCCGGAAAGCTGCTAACATCATTTCCGCCCAGATCATTATGAAACCGGATTGCGTACTGGGGTTGGCAACCGGTTCTTCACCTGTGGGCACTTACAAACAGCTGATCGGACATAAAAATTCGTTTCCATTGTACATAAAAAGGGATACTGCCCGATTCTTTTATCCAGGCAATATCCCTTTTTCTTCGGTTTACTTTACTCTATCTCTTTTTCATTCTCTTCTCATTTTACCTGCTTTATAAATGCCGTTATGATACCTGCTATTTTTCTGATATCAATGGGTTTTGGCAGGTGAGAATTCATCTCTGTGTCATAGCATTTTTTCACATCTTCAAAGAATGCATTGGCTGTAAGCGCAATGATCGGGATGGTTTTTTGGTCTGTTCTTTCAAGTGCCCGGATTGCCCTGGTTGCTTACAGTCCGTCCATGTTGCATTGGTACACCAGATTCTTTTTCTTTACAAAAGGTTCAAAAACAGCCTGAAAGGCATCCAAAAGGTCTTTTATATCCCATCCCGCCTTCTGGCCGGATGCTCTAACATGTTTAGTCCCATGGCTTCCTCATTCCCTTGTAAGGGATAGATCTGGGAAACGATCCCATTTTGTTGTCATATATGGTTTAGATCTGTATCATCTGATGTGTAATATCTTCCTCTTTTAATATCTCCTCCTCCCTCTGATGGCAGGTAAAGATAATACACTGCTTGTCCCAGGCTTTTGAAAGCCATTTCAGGGCAGTTTTTAAACGGTCATCATCGTATAGAGCGAAGCTGTCATCAAAGATCAGAGGCATAGTGCCGTGATCACCGATCACAAGTTTGGCAGCAGCTAAACGGACAGCCAGGTAGATCTGGTCCATCGTGCCGCTGCTGACCTGGTCAATAGGGACAAGACGGGTTGGTGTATTCATAAAGATATTTAAATCCTGGTCAATGCTCATGCTGCGGTAAATGCCGCCGGTGATGCCTTCGATCAGTTCAGAAGCCGTCTTATTTAAGTAAAGCCCGAAAGAATCCCGGATGGTGGTAGACAGATTGGTCATGGTATCCTGAGCCAGGTCTAAAGCGTCTAATTCTTCCTGGATCCGCTCATTTTCTGCCAGAACATGTTTTAACTGTTCGGCTTCATTTTTCTTTGCAGCCAGCTGCTCTAATTTCTGTTCCAGTTCCCACTGGATATGCTGCTGCTTCTCAATCTCTTCGGATACACCTTCTTCCGTTTTCTGAAGTCTGGCGATTTCTTCAGACATAGCCTTTAATGTATTTTCTGATTGTTCTACGGCCTTGCTTAACCGCAGGAAACCGGCCAGTTTCTCCTCTAAAGCATCCAGTGCTTCCTGTGAGATAGAAGAATCTTTAAGATGTCTTGAAAAGATCTCCTGGAGAAGTCTTGTTTCTGCGTCTAACTGTTTTTTGAAATGACGGCTGCGGTTTATTACCATAATTCCTGCAACCAGGAAAAGAATCCCGCAAAGCCCGCATAAAAGCGCCGGAAGCTGTAACGTGGCAGGTGAGAGCTGTAAAAATCTGGGAGCCAGACTGGATAACAGGGAGATCCCGGTTTCCGGGGCTAGCAGGAAGAACAAACTGCTTCCGATCCCAAGCATTGCCAGGAACATCAGGAAAAATGCCCCTACGGACCTGGAACGCTTATTGCAGGCGGCTTTTGCACTGGCATGATCTTCAAAATGCTGTCTGGTCTCATTGCGGTACTTTTCTACAGATGCCTGGTCTGTAAACTGGCTGTTTAATAAGATCTGGCGGCCTTTTGCAGCTTTTTCCAGAAGCTGTTCTTTCTCCTTTTGTTTTTTATCTAATTCCTCTTTCACCAGTCCCCGTTCCTGGCGCTTTGCTGTTAAGTGGTTGGCATATTCAGGGGCAGATATTTCCTGTTCGATCCTTCGGATCTCGCTGAGAGCTGCTGTATAGCTTTTAGCAGCTTCCGGCACAAAACGGGCTTCTAATTGCTTGCGCTGTGCTTTTAAATAAGCACTGGCCTTTGTGATGTTTAATGCAATGCTTCCGGAGGTGTTTAAGTTTGCAATATAATTTCGCAGCTCCGAAACCATTCCTCCATCTGTGGCGCATTTTAACTGTCCAATGCTAATGGTATTATCATAAGCAGTTTCAGACAGGCCGCAGCGCAGTTTGTCCCATAAAGCTTTGTTATTTTCCTCTTTTTTTCCGGTAGTTTCATTAATGACACAAAGGCGCTTGTCGCCTTTCTGGAAACGGCGCTCGATCCGGTAGATCTGCCCATCACATTCCACACGGAGATGACCTTCATAGACACCGCTCTGGGTCCATGGCTGGAATTTGGAGTAGGTATCGTTTTTGGAAGCACGTCCTCTCTGGCGTTCAATACCAAAGAGCATGCCCTTGATAAATGTATGTAAAGTGGATTTTCCGGCTTCATTTTTTCCGTAGACCACATTTAAGCCGTCCTGAAAGGAAATATCCCGGTTATGAAATTTTCCAAAGCCGTCAATATGCAGACTGAGTATTTTCATGGGCTTAGCTCCTTTCGTCAGTGGTGTGAAGCAGGGCATTGACGCCGTAATACAGCGCTTTCTTTTCTACAGGTCCCATATCGTCATTCTGGAGTGCCTGGATAAAGAAGCCGATCATATCACTGGAATGTTCTGCAAACAGGGCAGAAAAATCATAATCCGGTTCTGTATCGTCAATGACTTCTGCAATGCGGTAAAACGTTTGCAGGGAGGACAAGTCAAATTCAATATCCGGATCACGCATGCCTTTGATGCGGAAGCGGTAGATGTTGTTTGTGCCACGCTTTTTGATCTCTGCTTCGATCCGGTCTGCCAGTTCACCGTTTGTTGTTTCCTTTGATACGTTTACGGCTAATGGCATGTACTGGAGGGAAGCAGCGGGAACAAACTCCAAATGGGTCAGTTTCCGGGTCACCGGGTGGATCTCACCGGTAAAATAGCCGTGAATTCCGGTTTCTGTTAGATCCAGCGGTTCCGGTGAACCGCAGTAAGCCATCTTATCCTCAGCAATCACCTGGGGTTTGTGGATATGTCCCAGTGCAATGTAAGAAAATGGGGATAACTCCAGGCTATTAAAGTTTAATGGAAGGTGGGAAGCATCGCCGCCGTGTGCCATGAGTATCTGGATGCGGTTGTTTAAAGGCACCTGTATATCCTCTAACAGCGGCTTTTTGATCTCAGTGGTGTGGTAGCTGAAGCCGTAAACTTCAGTATTGATATCCTCAAAATAGACGGATCTTAAAGTGGGCTCCATGAGAAATGTAACGTTTGGGCTCCATGCAAAACTTAAAAGGGCAGAATTATCCCGGATGCGGTCATGGTTTCCGGCAATGAGGATGACTTTTACATTGGGAATGGTGGTAAACAGATAGTTGACTTCTTTTAAATCTCTTACTAAAGGCTGACGGTGAAACAGGTCACCGCTGATGAACAGACAGTCCGCCTGCATTTTCCCAGCCTGGGCAATTATCTTCTTAAAGGTATCTTTGATCGCCTGAGCCCGTTCACTTCCCCAGGGCTTATCTGCATCGGGAGTCATTCCCCAGTGGATGTCGCCTGTATGGATAAATTTCATGGATGCCCTCCTTTGAAAATTTCATGTACTCTCGGAGTCTTTCCTGCACTTGCCTTTGCGGCTGATCTTTTGCAAAATCAAGTACAAAAAGATTCCGAGAGTACATATTCTAAAAACGGCGCAAAACAAAAAATATGTTTTGCGCCGGAGAGTGCTGGTAAGCCAACGAATTGCTCCGCAGCTACGCTGCTCCCGCAATTCTAAAAACATTCAGAATCCGCAGATTTGCGATGCAAATCGCTTCTTCTTCATGTTTTTGGCGGGAACCAAAGTCAGATGCCTTATCGTGCAAGCACGAACAGCACCTGCACTTTTGTTCCCTTGGTTTACAGTTCGCAGTTATTAACAGTTCTTGGGAATGGGATAACGTCGCGGATGTTGGACATACCGGTCAGATACATTACGCAGCGCTCAAAGCCAAGTCCGAAGCCTGCATGGCGGGTAGAACCGTATTTACGAAGATCCAGGTAGAATCCGTAATCTTCTTTCTTAAGTCCCAGCTCATCCATTCTTGCAACCAGCTTGTCATAATCATCTTCACGCTGGCTTCCGCCGATGATCTCGCCGATTCCAGGAACCAGACAGTCTACAGCAGCAACAGTCTTACCGTCTGGGTTCATCTTCATGTAGAATGCTTTGATCTCCTTTGGATAATCGGTAACGAATACAGGTTTCTTGAAGATCTCTTCAGTCAGGTAACGCTCATGCTCAGTCTGAAGGTCGCAGCCCCAGGATACCTTGTAGTCAAATTTGTCATTGTGCTTCATTAACAGCTCAACAGCCTCAGTATAGGTGATACGTCCGAATTCAGAGTTGAGAACGTTGTTTAAACGGTCTAACAGGCCTTTGTCTACGAAGCTGTTGAAGAAGTTCATTTCTTCCGGAGCATGCTCTAAAACGTACTTGATCACATATTTTAACATGCCTTCTGCAACACGCATATTATCATCCAGGTCAGCGAAAGCCATTTCCGGCTCGATCATCCAGAATTCAGCAGCATGACGGGTGGTGTTGGAGTTCTCTGCGCGGAAGGTAGGTCCGAAGGTATAGATATTGCGGAATGCCATAGCGTAGGTTTCGCCATTTAACTGGCCGCTTACAGTCAGGTTGGTTGGCTTTCCGAAGAAATCCTGCTTGTAATCAATGGTGCCGTCCTCATTTTTAGGTACGTTGTTTAAGTCTAAAGTAGTAACCTGGAACATTTCTCCTGCACCTTCGCAGTCACTTCCGGTGATCAATGGAGTGTGGACATAAACAAAGTCCTTTTCCTGGAAATACTGATGGATAGCATATGCGATCAAAGAACGCACACGGAATACTGCCTGGAAAGTGTTGGTCCTTGGACGTAAATGTGAGATGGTGCGCAGATATTCAAAAGAGTGGCGCTTTTTCTGCAGCGGGTAATCAGGTGCAGATGCACCTTCAACAGTAACCTCAGTAGCCTGGATTTCAAAAGGCTGTTTTGCCTGTGGAGTAGCAACTAAAGTGCCTTTAACAATAATGGCAGTTCCAACACCTAATTTGGAAACCTGTGCGAAGTTTTCCAGAGTGTCATGGTAAACAGCCTGAAGGGTCTCAAAATAAGTTCCGTCACTGATAACGATGAAACCGAATGCTTTAGAATCGCGAAGGCTGCGGATCCATCCGCCAACGGTAATTTCCTTGTCCAGGAACTTTTCCGGATTTTTATAAAGTTCTCTTACTGTAACTAAATCCATGATGAGTAATTTCTCCTTTTCTCCAATACATAATTTCTGTGACAGCTGGTCTTGCAAAACTTTAAGATCAAACTGCTGCAATTTAAGCAATATTATTTTTAAGCAATATTATAAGGTATTATAAGATATTTCACGTAATGTTTCAAGGTTTTCGTGCGTTTATAAAAGGTTTTAAAAGGTTTTTATAAAGGGTTTCCTGGAAAAACTGGGTTACTGCACATGCAGGAGCAGTAACCTTTTGATGACGTATTTACGAAAAGGGGAAAATATCCAACCCATTAACATGCCCGGTTAATGGTAGGGGACATATAGTACCCGGAGGATTTTAATAGCACAACATCTTGAGAAAAGTGAAAAATATAAAACATGATATCGAAAAATGTCGGAAAACTGCATAAAAAACATAAAATATATTTAAATATTTGTGTACTATTTATAAAGTTTGTGGTATAATTATGTTTACCAAAATTATATAACAGCAAGAGGTGATAACGTGATTAAAAAAGAAATGATTGCCATGCTTTTAGCTGGCGGACAGGGAAGCCGTCTTGGCGTTCTTACACAGAAAGTAGCTAAGCCGGCGGTATCTTTTGGGGGGAAGTACCGAATCATTGATTTTCCGCTGAGTAACTGTATCAACTCAGGTGTTGACACTGTTGGTGTCCTGACACAGTACCAGCCTTTACGTTTAAATTCACATATCGGAATTGGTATTCCGTGGGATTTGGACAGAAATGTTGGCGGCGTGACGATCTTACCTCCATACGAAAGAAGCAAAGGAAGCGACTGGTATACCGGTACTGCCAATGCGATTTTTCAGAACCTGGAGTATATGGAAGCATATAATCCAGAGTATGTGCTCATCCTTTCCGGTGACCACATTTACAAAATGGACTACGAAGTGATGCTTGATTATCACAAAGCAAACAATGCGGATATCACCATTGCTGCTATGCCGGTACCGATTGAAGAAGCAAGCCGTTTCGGTATCTTGATCACAGACGAGCACAACCGTATTACAGAGTTTGAGGAAAAACCAGCTGTTCCAAGAAGCAACTTAGCTTCCATGGGTATTTACATCTTCAGCTGGCCGGTTCTTAAGGAAGCCCTGATCAAGATGAAGGACGAGCCTGGATGTGACTTTGGAAAACATATCATTCCATACTGCCACGCAAAGGGTGAGAGGATCTTTGCGTATGAGTACAATGGTTACTGGAAGGACGTAGGTACTCTTGGCTCCTATTGGGAAGCAAATATGGAGCTGATCGATATTATCCCTGAGTTCAACCTGTATGAAGAATACTGGAAGATCTATACTAAGAGTGATGTGATCCCGCCTCAGTACATAGCTTCCGAAGCCCATGTTGAGAGAAGTATCATTGGAGAAGGAACTGAAATTTATGGTGAGGTTATCAACTCTGTTATCGGCGCAGGCGTTACCATTGCAAAGGGTGCTGTAGTTAAGGATTCCATTGTTATGCAGGGAAGCGTCATTGGAGCAGGTACGTCTGTTGAAAAGGCCATTATCGCAGAAAATGTAAAAGTTGGTTCCGATGTTCAGATCGGTGTTGGCGAATACGCACCAAGTACATATGACCAGAAGGTATATCAGTTTGATCTGGCCACCATTGGTGAGAACTCCATTATCCCGGACGGCGTAAAGGTCGGAAAGAATACTGCCATAGCAGGCGAGACCACCGTAGGCGACTATCCTGATGGATTACTGGAAAGCGGAAATTACATTATAAAGGCAGGTGGCGTGAAATGAGAGCAATCGGTATCGTATTAGCAGGTGGTAACAGCAAGAGGATGCGGGAACTGTCCAATAAAAGAGCAGTGGCTGCTATGCCGGTTGCAGGAAGCTACCGCAGTATTGACTTTGCATTAAGCAATATGACAAACTCCCACATTCAGAATGTGGCTGTATTTACACAGTATAACTCCAGATCCTTAAACCTTCATCTGAGTTCTTCCAAGTGGTGGGATTTCGGACGTAAGCAGGGCGGGCTGTATGTATTTACACCATCCATTACTCCTGAAAACGGAGACTGGTACCGTGGTACAGCAGATGCTCTCTATCAGAACCTGACCTTCTTAAAGAACAGCCATGAACCATATGTAGTTATCACCTCTGGTGACGGCGTCTATAAGCTTGATTACAACAAGGTTCTGGAATACCATATTGAGAAGAAAGCAGATATCACTGTTGTCTGCAAGGATATGGAAGAGGGAACAGATGTTACCCGCTTTGGATGCGTTAAGTTAAATGATGACGGACGCATTACTGATTTTGAAGAAAAGCCTATGGCTTCTGATGCTACCACCATTTCCTGTGGTATCTATGTCATCCGCAGAAGACAGCTGATCGAACTGCTGGAGCGCTGCGCGGCAGAAGACAGATACGACCTGGTAAATGATATCCTGGTACGTTACAAGAACTTAAAGAGGATCTATGCTTATAAGTTAGAAAGCTACTGGAGCAATATCGCTACTGTTGATTCCTACTATAAGACCAACATGGATTTCTTAAAGCCGGAAGTGAGGGATTATTTCTTCAAACAGTATCCGGATGTTTATACGAAGATCGATGATCTTCCGCCAGCAAAATACAATCCAGGCGCTGTTGTAAGGAACAGTCTTGTATCCAGTGGTTGTATTTTAAATGGTACGGTAGAGAATTCCATTCTCTTTAAGAAAGCATACGTAGGAAATAATTGTATCATTAAAAACTCTATCATTTTAAATGACGTTTATATTGGTGATAATACAGTGATCGAAAACTGTATTGTTGAAAGCCGGGATACCATCCGTGCTAATACAACTTATATTGGAACACCTGAGAACATTAAGATCGTCATTGAGAAGAACGAACGTTATACATTGTAAAAGTTACAACATAGTGCGGCCCGTTCTTCTGATTCCTGCAGAAGGGGTGCAGCACGGGGGCTGACGGAAGAAACGGAAGGAGTATTGAAATATGCAGGTAACAGATGTGAGAGTAAGAAGGGTGGAGAAAGAGGGGAAGATGAAAGCAATTGTCTCCATTACCTTAGATAATGAGTTCGTGATCCACGATATCAAAGTCATTGAAGGTGAGAAGGGACTGTTCATTGCTATGCCCAGCCGAAAGGCAGCAGATGGTGAATACCGTGATATTGCCCATCCGATCAATTCCGGTACAAGGGAAATGATACAGACGATCATTCTGGATAAGTACGAAAGTACATTATTGGAAAACGAAGAAGAAGCGCTTGCATAAGGAAGCGATAAATAAGCTACAGTAATATACCCTGGACCAGCAAACATGGCAGAAGCCATGACTGGTCCGGGGTATTTTTATGCCGCTATAAATGAAAGTCAGTTGTTACGTGCCTTCGGCACTTTCACAATTGCCGCCCACATTCGTAATCCGGGCTATCGTCCTGCTTACTCATGCAGGCTTAATTGCCAAATGTCTATACGTCCGTGCGTGTAGGCACGCAGTCCGCATAGCCGCTGGGCAACATTTTCACGACAAATACTTTGAAATTCAAAATAATAGCATTGCATGTGGGAATCTGCTGTGCTATAGTTAGGGCGTAAATGTATACTAATAGACATTAATAAACAATGTGTATAGAAACTTCTAATAGCAGGTTTAGTTATAAGGAGAAAAGCCATGATTTCATACGAGAATACAAAGACAGTACAAGACCTGGTCTGGAATACGGGAAGAGAGTATGCCGGACGGGTATTTTTGCGTTATGAGGAAAATGACGTAGTATATGAAGTGACCTACGGTGAATTTGCGGATCAGTGCCATGCTGTAGCCGCCTGGCTGCGGGAGCAGGACGCAGCAGCAGGCCATAAGGTGAGAGTGGGATTAATAGGAAGCAGCAGCCACCATTATCTGGTATTTCTGTTAGGTGTAATGGCCAGCGGAAATGTAGTAGTTCCTCTGGATGTACAGTTGAATGAGGAGACATTTGCTGATAATGTAAAACGCTCTGATCTGGATATTTTATTTTATGACTGGGATCACTATGGTCTGGTGGAAGCAGTAAAAGAGAAATGCCCCCGCCTTCGTGCCTGCATTTCTTTACAGCACGGAAAACATGTGCCGTGCTCAGACCAGATCTTAAAAGGATATACAGGGATCAGCGTGGATCCGGTGGTTTCCGAGGAAGACTGTGCTATGGTGCTGTTTACATCAGGAACAACAGGCAGAGGAAAGGGAGTTATGCTTTCTAACCGAAACCTGATGGATAATAGTTTCTGTACTACAGATAAGGATCACCCGGAAAAGGAAGTTTACCTGAATATTCTTCCGATCCACCATGTATTCTGTATTAATGGTGATGTATTTACGGTAATGCGTTATGGAAGTATTTTGTGCCTGAACCGGGATATGGCCCGTCTGGCTGCTCATATCCAGCTGTTCCAGCCTACTGTGATCCGCATGGTGCCTATGGTGGCAAAGGCTCTTTACAATAAGATCGCTATTCTTTCCAGACAGGACACAGGCCGGTCTATAAATTCCATTAAACAGGAGGTGTTGGGAAAACGCCTGCACAAGATCATCAGCGGTGGCGGTTATCTGGCACCGGAGCTGGCTGCTGATTTCAACCGTCTGGGTATTTCTATTGCCCAGGGATACGGAATGTCGGAGTGTTCCCCAAAGATCTCATCCCCGGATTGGAGCAGACCGGATAAGGTGGCATCTGTAGGAAAGATCGTGGACCGGTGCCAGGTGCGTATTGTGGACGGTGAGATCCAGGTAAAAAGTCCCTCAGTGATGATGGGATATTATAAGGAGCCGGACAAGACAGCAGAGGCGATCACAGAGGACGGCTGGCTTTGTACAGGTGACTTAGGCTATGTAGATGAAGAAAATTTCCTGTATCTTACTGGCAGAAAGAAGAATCTGATCATTTTAAGCAATGGTGAAAATGTAGCTCCAGAGCAGATAGAGAACCTGTTTGTGGACGACCGCCTGATCGAGGATATTCTGGTGTATGGGGAAGATGATATGATCGCAGCAGAGATCTATCCAAACTTTAAGTACGCAGATGCTGCCGGTATCGACCATATTGAGGAGACAGTGGCACAGATCATTAAAAAGCACAATGAAGGACTTCCTTCTTATAAAAAGATCGCCCGTTTCCACCTGCGGGATATCCCTTTTGCCAAGACTTCATCTAAAAAGATCATCCGCAGCCAGTATTTCAGCCAGAAGAAACAGGAGGCAGAGGAGCAGGTCAATGTACATAAACCGGAAAATGATCTTCAGCAGAAGATCTATGATGCAGTATCTGCTGTGTTAGGGCACAGTCGTTTTGGTATTGATACAGAGCTTTACAGTGCGGGGCTGGATTCGTTAGGAAGCGTGCTGCTCCTTACAGACCTGTATGAAAAGCTGCAGCTTTCTATGACCTTAAATGATCTGCTAGAACATGCTTCTGTTTTGAAGCTGGAAGCTCTTTATAAAGAGCGGGCTGCTGAAGAAAAGAAGGGGTTTGAAGTCCGGGATATTTACCCACTGACCAACCTGCAGCTGTATTTTGCCTATGTAATGCGTGGAAATACTACAGCTAATCTGCCATTTTTATTTAAACTGGATCCACATGTAAATGTGTATCTCTTAAAAACAGCAGTAGAAAGAATGTTTGATGTACATCCGGAGTTGAAATGTGTGATCCAGCTTCATGAAGGCGCATACAAAAACTTTAGAAATGATGAGAAAAAGGTGGATGTTCCTCTGATCACCTTAAGTGATGACCAATGGGAAGAGACAAGAAAGGGGTTGTTACGTCCCTATATGTATACAGAAAATGAGCCTCTTTACCATACAGGCATCTATATGACAGAGTCTGCTAACTACCTGTTCCTGGATATTGCCCATATTATGGGAGACGGCATGACCATGAATGTACTGTTTGAAGATATTAATGCTATTTATGCCGGAAAGCAGGTAGAAAAAGAGAAATATACATTTTATGAATATATTCTGGATGAAAAAGAACGGGATGCCAGAGGTCTCAGGCAGAAAAATGAAGCTTATTTTGCAGACCTGATGAAGGGCTTTAAGATCCGCAAGAGTATTCTTGCAAGAAGTGACTGCCATGATCTGGAACAGGGAGAAGACGGCGTTTTAAAGGAGCATTTTAAGGGAATCAACAGGGGCAGATTGCTGGCATTCTGCCGCAGAAATGGTATTTCTGAAAATGTAGTGTTCTTAACTGCTTTTAATTACTCCATTGGTCTGTTCAGCAATGAAAAAGATACTGTAAGCACCAGTATCCACAGTGGAAGAACGGACAGCAGATGGAATCGTCTGGCGGGACCATTATTCCTTACCTACTATTTCCGCTGCACCCGGAAATCGGATGAAAGCGTAAAAGAGCTGCTTCAGACCTCCGGAAAGCAGATCATGAAGACCATGGGCTGTTATATTTCCAATCTTCATGCAGATGAGATGTTCTTCCAGTACCAGGGGGATATTTTAAACATCAATAAGATTGGCGGCTGGCCGGTTAAACGCGAAAAAATACAGTTAGATGCACTTCCATTCCATTTGCAGGTTATGTGGGATGAAAAGGGATATTATTATGAGCTGCGTTATTGGAAGAACCGGTTTGATACACAGCTTTTGAAGCTGTTTATGACAGTCATGGAGCAGATCGTAGCAGCTATGGAAGAGGAAGGCCAGGCAGCAGGTCTGAAAAACCGTCTTTCCCCAGATCTGTTCCCTTTGCATTATCGCGTAGAAGCAGGAAAAGTTAATGAAGCAGCAGGCTGTGAACTGATCCCGGAAGTGGATGAAGGTGAGCAGATAAAGGCATATGTACTGGATGAAAGCTGCCGTAAGCAGCCGTTTGGAGCCTGGGGCAAGCTGTATATCATGGATCAACCCACTCTTGGATGGAGTGATAAGATCACCAATCCTTATGGACCGGGAATGCTGTACCAGACAGGAAGAGAAGCACGTATCATGCCAGATGGCCGCCTGGAATTTCTGGAACAGGGCGGACGTACTGTTATGCGGGAAGGTCTCACCGGCAGAAGGTTCTTAGACCTTTATAAGCTGGAACAGGCTTTAGCGAGTGCAGGCGGTGTTACAAAGGCAGAGGCCTATGTCCGTTATGGGGAAGGAAATAAGCTGGTGCTCCAGGCAGATGTATGGGGTGTTTCTGAAGCTGATACAGAACGCTTGAAGACTTATGTAAGAGAACGCTGTGGGGAAGCGCTGGTTCCTGAGGTGATAACCGTATTTTAATAGACTTTTGGTTATTGTAGTTTTTCTCAAAACAAGGTAAAATAAAAATAAGGTCCATTTTTATGGGTGACAGAACGCAGATCACAGATCATTCTATTTAAGATGTACTTTCAAAATCATGAACAAAAAGATTCTGTGAGTACATTAACGTGAAAAGGAGAGTTTTGAGAATGAATTACGATGTAATTATTGTGGGAGCCGGTCCTGGCGGAATTTATTCTGCTTATGAGCTGATGAAGAAATGCGGTGATAAAAGAATTGCTGTATTTGATTCCGGGTATTCATTAAAGAAGCGTCACTGCCCTATTGACGGCGAAAAGGTCAAAGCCTGCATTAAATGTAAGTCCTGCTCTATTATGAGTGGTTTCGGCGGCGCTGGTGCATTCTCTGATGGTAAATATAACATTACCAATGATTTCGGCGGTACTTTATATGAATATATCGGCAAAAAGGCTGCTACTGAGCTGATGCAGTATGTAGATGAGATCAACATGGATCACGGCGGCGAAGGTACTAAGATGTACTCTACAGCCGGAACTAATTTAAAGAAAGTCTGTTTACAGAACCGTCTGAAGCTGTTAAATGCTTCTGTCCGTCATCTGGGAACAGATATTAACCTGGTTGTATTAGGCCAGTTATATGATGAGTTAAAAGAGCATGTGGACTTCTATTTCGAGTCCCCTGTAAGCCATATTGAGTGCCTGGAAAATGGGGGATACAGAGTATGGAGCAATGACCAGTCTTATGACTGCGGGAAATGTATCGTATCTGTAGGCAGAAGCGGCAGCAAGTGGATGGAGCATATCTGTAAGGAACTGGATATTCCCACCAAGTCCAATCGTGTGGATATTGGCGTGCGCGTAGAGCTTCCCGCAGTGCTGTTCTCCCATTTAACAGACGAGCTGTACGAAAGCAAGATCGTATACCGTACAGAGAAGTTTGAGGATAATGTACGTACCTTCTGTATGAACCCCAAGGGAATCGTTGTAAATGAAAATACCAATGGCATCGTTACTGTAAATGGACACAGCTACGAGGATCCGGAAAAGCAGACAGAATGCACTAACTTTGCGCTGTTAGTTTCCAAGCACTTTTCTGAGCCGTTTAAGGATAGCAACGGCTATGGTGAAAGCATTGCCCGTCTTTCTAATATGTTAGGCGGTGGTGTTATCGTACAGCGTTTCGGTGACCTGATTCGCGGAAGACGAAGCACTCCAAAGCGTATTGAGGAAAATACCTTTGTGCCTACTCTTTCTGCAACACCCGGCGACTTAAGCCTTGTTCTTCCAAAGCGTATATTAGATGGCATCATCGAAATGATCTATGCCCTGGATAAGATAGCACCGGGAACTGCAAATGATGACACTTTGCTTTATGGTGTAGAAGTTAAGTTCTACAACATGGAAGTAGACGTAGACGAGAACCTGGAAAGCCGTCACAAAGGACTTTATATCATCGGCGATGGCAGCGGCGTGACACATTCCCTTTCCCATGCATCTGCAAGTGGTGTGTATGTAGCACGTAAGATCGCGGAGAGCCTGGAAGGATAAGTAAGATAAGCTAGTACATCGTTTTCGAAATTAGGATTTAGTTCAATAGGGTCCGAAAGGGCTCCTCCATGTATAAACGCATTCACGGCAATTTAGGACCTTTTGTTCCGCCGCCAGTTAGACAGGGCTCCGGCAAACTCACACGCTTCGCGTGTTCAAACAATGCCTCCACCCTGTCCGCTATGCTCACAAAAGGTCCCCAATTGCCTAACGAATGCTTATTATACATGGAGGAGCCCTTTCTACTGTATTGGATATGTCACATAAAAAATGCCGTACTTAAGTACAATCCCCCTCCTGCATGAAAACTGTTTATTGGTTTGCTCCT
>ENA-OQKN01000809-OQKN01000809.1-human-gut-metagenome-genome-assembly--contig:-NODE-809-length-24294-cov-4.157446_pt1 | contig 24294 bp, 20 predicted proteins | sample MGYA00242776_ERZ504794 | MGnify/ENA primary metagenome ERZ504794 (study PRJEB26092, sample SAMD00036434) | human gut metagenome | host: Homo sapiens | study: EMG produced TPA metagenomics assembly of... | reverse complement strand
ATTCGTAATCCGCTCATTTTTCTTCAAAAAATGGCTTCTTACTCATGTTTTTGGCGGGTCCCAAGTTCAAAAATCCTCCTGCAAGCAAGCTTGCATCGGATTTATGACCTTTTGACCCTGGTATCATCATATCATTGAATCAGAGAATTCAGGAGATAATACAGCAGATGAAGGGAAAAATATACAAAAAAGGCCTTGCAGTTCTGTTAGGCCTGACATTGGCTGCAAATGTTCCATTAAGCAGACCATTGCCATTTCATATGTTAGATTCCTATGCTTATACGGGGACGGCTACTGTAAAGGCGTCCTCTTTAAACGTAAGAAGTGATGCAGGAACCGGCTACAGTGCAGTTGCCCGTCTGGCAGCAGGTGCCAGCGTACGCATTACAGGAGAGAAGACAGGAACAGACGGAAAGACCTGGTACCAGATCCAGTACACGGGAAGCAGCGGACAAACCGGCACAGGCTATGTTTCTTCTTCCTACATACGCATCCCGGTTTCGTATTCCGCAGATGCAAATTTTGAAGCTTATCTGACTTCCCAGGGATTTCCGGAAAGCTATAAAGATGGTTTAAGGCAGCTTCATGCCCAGTATCCAAACTGGGTATTCAGGGCAAAGAATACAGGGATTGACTGGAATACAGCTGTTGAAAATGAGTCAGTTCTTGGCCGTAATCTGGTGGCAACAGGAAGTATTTCTTCCTGGAAATCTGTAGAAAGCGGCGCTTATAACTGGGATAACAGCAGCTGGACCGGTTTTGACGGAAGCAACTGGGTGGCAGCATCCCGGGATATCATCCGTTATTATATGGATCCGCGAAACTTTTTAGATGATACCTATGTGTTCCAGTTCCTGTCCCATGAATACGATGGAAACAGCCAGACAAAAGAGGGACTTACAGGAATGGTTGCCGGTTCCTTCCTTTCAGGGACCACAGATTCCACAGGAACCGGAGGCAGTTCTTCTTCCGGCAGTTCTTCCGGTCCGGGAGGCAGTTCTTCTTCCGGCAGTTCTTCCGGTCCGGGAGGCAGTTCATCAGGTAATTCATCAGGCAGTTCATCTGGAAGTGTTTCAAAAGAAGGCCCTGGGGGAAGAAAAAACATGACAGATGATTCCAACCATGGTCCGGGCGTATCAGGTGGCAGTTCATCTGCCAGCCAGAGTACATCAGGTAGTGCAGCTGTAAGTACACAGGCACCGGGAAGCAGCAGTGCCACAGAGAGCAGCAGTACAGGAAACGGAAATGTTAGTCTGGAATCGCCACATGCTTCTATTACACCAAAGGAGCATAATCTGGTAACTTCCAATGTGAGCCTGGTAGCTCCGGGACAGTCCGATGGAAGCAGTACAGATAACAGTACCAGTATCTCCCAGCCTGGAAATGTGTCTTCCCAGCCGGGAACGGCTGCAGATACCACAACAGGTACTTCGGATCAGACCGGATCTTCTGTATCTGTTTCCACAAGTAAATCCTATGTGGATATTTTAATGGATGCAGCTACGAAATCTAGTGTGAGCCCTTATGTTTTAGCTGCCATGATCCTTCAGGAGCAGGGCGTAAACGGTGGAACACCTCTGATCTCAGGAAATTATTCCGGATATTCCGGTTATTACAACTTCTTTAACGTAGAAGCATATCAGTCCGGTTCTATGTCAGCTACCCAGATGGGACTCCGGTATGCAAGCCAGTCCGGTAGTTATGGAAGACCATGGAATACGGTGGAAAAATCCATTTTAGGCGGCGCCCAGAATTATGGCGATAATTATGTAAAAGCAGGACAGAATACATTCTATTTAAAGAAGTTTAATGTACAAGGCTCGAATCCATATAAACACCAGTATATGAGCAATGTGCAGGGCGCAGCTTCTGAGGCAGAGCGTCTTTCTAAGGCATACAGTTCCTTAAAGAACTCTGCATTGGAATTTTATATACCGGTATTTAACAATATGCCGGAGCAGGCATGTGCTGCACCTACAGGAAACGGAAGCCCGAATAATAAGCTTTCTGGCTTAAATGCAGATGGATTCAGCCTGACACCTTCCTTTGGAAAGGATACATTAAGCTACAATCTGATCGTAGATACATCAGTTACAAGTATCCAGATCAGTGCATCTACTGCAGATGGCAATGCTTCTGTTGCAGGTACTGGAAATATAGAACTTACCGGCAATTCAAGTGATATTGCAGTAACCGTTACAGCGCAGAATGGCAGTACAAGGACTTACACCATACATGTAGTGCGTCAGGCTGGCGGAGCAACCCCTTCCGGCCAGAATACCACTGCATCACCGGCAGGTTCTGGCAGCTCTTCCAGTTCACCTGGAAATACAGGAGGACATGGAGAAACGGGAAATGGCAATACTCCCGGCGGAAGCAATGTTACCATTGTAAACGTGCAGTAATGAGACCGAAATAGTTTAGGAAAGCAGGAATGAACATGACATTAAAACAGATCAGACAGTGGGCAGCGGCAGTTGCTGCCATCTGTCTTATAAACGTATTTTTGCCATTTTATGGGATAACTGCCTATGCAGCGACAGCAAGGATCGCATTTTCAGATCCAACCGCTTCTGTAGGCAGTGAGATCAATGTAAAAATGAAGATCACCAGCAGTGATAATCTTTCTACAGCAGATATCATGCTGGCATATGATGCAAACAGTCTTGAATTTATAGAAGGTACTAATGCAGAAGGCGGAAACGGGGCAGTCCGTGTCCATGGTGACGGCGGTGCCGGAAATACAACGACCCTTGCTTATGACCTGAAATTTAAGGCATCAGCAGCAGGTACCAGCAAGATCACGGTTACAAGCCAGGAGATCTATGATTCTTCTTCCAAGATCGTAACAGTTGAGAAGCAGGGAGAATCCCAGGTAACGGTCAGCGCACTGGCAAGTGCTTCCAAGGATGCAACCTTAAAGTCCCTGCAGGTATCACCGGGAAGCCTGACACCGGAGTTTTCTTCTGATGTAGATTCCTATGCAGTGACAGTAGGAACAGACGTAGATAAACTGATCATCAGCGCGGATACTACAGACGAAGGTGCTTCTAAGGTAGTAAGCGGCAATGAAAACCTGCAGATGGGTGAAAACAGGGTGACTTTAAAGGTTACTGCCCAGGATGGGGAAACTACCAGGGAATATGTGATCGTTGTTACCAAACAGGAAGGCGGTCCAAATGAGGGTACACAGAATGTGGATGGAGAAGGAAGCTTTGAACAGTTCCAGATGACTGTATCCAGGCGCAGCTTTACTGTAATGGAACCAGATGCTTCTGTACAGATACCGGAAGGACTGACAGAAACAAAGATCACCATTGATGGACATGCTGTTAAAGGCTGGGTATGGGGCAATGAGACAGAGCATCAGTATTGTGTCATTTATGCTATGAATGAAGCCGGTGAGAAGAACTTCTACCGCTATGACTTAAATAACAATGAGCGTACCATCCAGCGTTACTTTGAAGATCCAAATGCACAGGGAGCAGTAAGTGAAGATGTTTATACACAGCTGGCAGACCAATATGATTCCCTGAGAAAGGATTACAGCCTGTTCAGGACGCTGCTGATCGCGGCTATTGTTGTAGCTCTTATCTTTATGGTGCTTCTGGTGGTATCTGTTGCAGGCAAGAAGCAGAAAACAGAAAAAAGAAAGACATCCCGTTCTGGAAAGAAGTCTGTAAAAGAGAATGATGAAGCGAAAGAAGAGCTTTATGAAGACGAAGCAGAAGAGCAGGAAGATGACCTGATAGATGAGGATGATGACGATACAGAAGAATATGAGGATCTTGATCTTGAAGATTTAGACGAGTCTGAGGACGGATCTGAAGCTACAGACGAGGAAGAACCAGAAGCTGTACAGGAAGAGCCGGAAACTGCAGAACCAGAAGAGACAGAAGCTGTATCAGATGAAGAAGCAAAGGATGACATCGAAGAAATAGAGTTTGAAGATCTGGACGAGGAAGCAGATGTGGATGAAAACTGCGAAATGGACGATAATGTAGTATATGAGGAGCCGGCAGTGCCAGAAGAGACCTCTGAGGACAAGAACAAAGACGACGATGATGACTTTGAGATATTTGACCTTTAAAATAACCTGAAAAATGAGACTTACAATGTGCAGAAAGGAAGAAGAGCTATGTATTGTGTAAAGAAAGTGAAAGAAGATTTATTCTGGGTAGGAGGTACAGACAGACGTCTGGCCCTGTTTGAGAATGCTTATCCGATCCCAAGAGGTGTTTCCTATAATGCCTATGTGCTGTTAGACGAAAAGACCGTTCTTTTTGATACTGTAGACTGGGCAGTAGCAGGACAGCTGTATGAGAATCTGGCAAAGGTATTAGGAGACCGCTCTCTGGACTATATCGTAGTAGACCATATGGAACCAGACCATGCAGCAACTTTAGGCCAGGTTGCAGAAAAGTATCCGGAAGCAAAGATAGTATGCAATGCAAAGACTGTGGGCATCATCAAACAGTTCTTTGATTTTGATATTGATTCCAGGGCAGTGATCGTAAAAGAAGGAGATACATTAAGTACAGGAAAGCATAACCTTACTTTTGTAATGGCGCCTATGGTCCATTGGCCAGAGGTTATGGTTACTTATGATACCACAGATAAGACATTATTTTCCGCAGATGCTTTTGGCACCTTTGGCGCTATGAACGGCAACCTGTTTGCAGACGAAGTGAATTTTGAACGTGACTGGTTAGATGATGCGAGAAGATATTATACTAATATCGTAGGCAAGTACGGCGCTTCTGTACAGACTCTCCTGAAGAAAGCAGCAGGTCTGGAAATTGCAACCATCTGCCCGCTTCACGGACCAGTATGGCGTGAGAACATCAGCTGGTACGTAAATAAATATCTTACCTGGAGCAGCTACGTACCAGAAGAAAAGTCAGTTATGATCGCATATGGTTCTATTTATGGAAATACAGAAAATGCAGCCAATATCCTGGCATGCAAGCTGGCTGACAAGGGAGTAAAAAACATTGCTGTTTATGATGTATCAGCAACTCATCCATCCCAGATCGTAAGTGAATCCTTCCGCTGCAGCCATCTGGTATTTGCAGCAGCTACCTATAACGGCGGGATCTTTACTAATATGGAACATGTTTTAAATGATTTAAAGGCACATGGACTGCAGAACCGTACCGTAGCAGTAATTGAAAATGGTACCTGGGGTGTTGTAGCAGGAAAGCAGATGAAAGAGATACTTTCCGGAATGAAGAACATGAATATTTTAGAGCAGACTGTCACTGTAAAATCTGCTTTAAAGGATGAACAGGATCCACAGTTAGAAGCACTGGCAGATGCCATCGCAGCTTCTTTATGATCCTGAATGATCATATGATCCGCAAAAAAGAGCCGTTCATGGCTCTTTTTGCGTTGCAGTGCATCAGAAAGGGGCTATAGGGAGAAAGTGTTGGATATGAAGAAATTTGGCTGTGTCCTGCTTAAAGGGGGCAGATCCAGCCGCATGGGCGGCAATGACAAAGCAGAGCTTCTTTACAGGGGAATAAGTTTTAAAGAGAGGATCAGAAAAGAACTGGAGCAGTCAGATCTGCCCCTTTTTTTGTCAGAGGCCCAAAAAAGCGGGGATCCCCAGGTAATACCAGATCTGATCCCTGATGCAGGGCCATTAGGGGGGATTTATTCCTGTCTGAAACAGGTGGGGATGGCAGGTCTGTTTTTTGTTTCCTGTGATATGCCATTATTTCATTTTTATCTTGGGAAACGGGCATTGGAAGAAGCAGAAAAGAATATAGATGTGGATGCGGTGATCTGGAAAACAAGGGACGGCAGGATCCATCCTGTGTGCGGCTGGTATTCATCGGGGTGTATACCTGTCCTTGAAAAGCAGCTTCTGGAAAAAAATGGAAGAGTAAGGGATCTGTTAGGAAAACTGCGGGTAAAGATCCTGGAAACAGAAAAGGAACATGTACCCGATACATGGTTTACCAATGTAAACACACCTATGGCTTTAAGTGAACTTGCAGATAAAAGACCACCTGTATTTGCAGTCAGCGGAAAGAAAAATACAGGAAAAACTACATTGACCCAAACACTGGTAAGGGAATTGTCCCACCGGGGGCTGGCGGTGGCAGTGATCAAACACGATGGCCATGATTTTATCCCGGATGTGCCGGGAACGGACAGTTACCGTCACAAAGCGGCTGGGGCTTATGGAACAGTGGTGTATTCAGAAAAACGGTTCTGCCTTGTAAAAGAGGAAACAGGGCATCAGGCAGCAGATTTTTTTGGGTATTTTAATGATGCAGACCTTATCCTTCTTGAAGGGATGAAAGATTCTGCTTATCCTAAAATTGAAGTTATGCGCCGGGAGGTATCTAAAAGAAGTGTGTGCAAAAAAGAGACTGTAAAGGCCTATGTAACAGACTTTTTACCGGGAGAAATACCGGGATTTGAAAAAGAAAGTCTTGCAGACTGCCCGGTATATGATTTTAATGATCTGGACGAGATTCTGGAGACTGTTCTGGCCCTTCCAAAAAATAGCTTTTTACTTATGTTTTGACGGACGATATGGGGATATGGTACAATAAAGACAGAAAATAGGGTATTACAGAAAGAATCTGAGAGAACATAAAAAAAGAAAGGGGTATTTTATGCCAGTTGCATATAGTACAGAAAATGAAGAATATCATTTAAAGATACGTCCGGGAGATGTAGGCCGCTATGTGATCCTGCCGGGAGATCCGGGAAGATGTGAAAAGATCGCAAAATATCTGGATCATCCCCGTTTTGTTGTTTCCAACCGGGAATATACCATTTATACAGGGGAACTGGAAGGAGAAATGGTAAGTGTGTGCAGTACCGGCATTGGCGGCCCTTCAGCAGCTATTGCCATGGAAGAGCTGATCCACTGTGGTGCAGAGTGTTTTGTGCGTACAGGAACCTGCGGAGGCATGGGAAAGGACGTATTAGGCGGTGATCTGGTCATTGCAAACGGGGCTATCCGCATGGAAGGAACAGGACTCCAGTATGCTCCTATTGAGTTTCCGGCAGTAGCAGACACAGGTGTGATAAATGCCCTCTGTGAAGCAGCAAGGGCAGATGGCTGTAAGTACCATGTAGGTGTAGTCCATTGCAAAGACTCATTTTATGGACAGCTGGATCCGGACAGTATGCCTGTAAAAGATGAACTGAAAAGCAAATGGGATGCCTGGTGTGCCTGCGGCGCTCTTGCCAGTGAAATGGAATCGGCTACATTGTATATTGTGGCAGCAGTGCGCAAAGTCCGTATTGGAACTGTGCTTTTAGTTCTGGGAAATCAGACCAGACGGGCTTTAGGACTGGAAGATATTCAGTGCCATGATACAGAGCAGTCTGTGAAAGTAGCTGTAGATGCCATTGCAAGGCTGATAAAGAAGGATAAGAAAGAGGAAAAATAATATGGCAAAGTATATAATGGCACTGGACGCGGGGACGACCAGCAACCGCTGTATCCTCTTTAATGAAAAAGGTGAAATGTGCAGTGCGGCACAAAGGGAATTTACCCAGTATTTTCCAAAACCAGGCTGGGTGGAACATGACGCAGATGAGATCTGGGCCAGCATGCTGGGAGTTGCAGTAGAGGCAATGAACAAGATCAGTGCTGTGGCGGCAGATATTACAGCTATCGGGATCACAAATCAGCGGGAAACTACCATTGTCTGGGATAAGAATACGGGAGAACCTGTTTATCACGCTATTGTATGGCAGTGCCGCAGAACATCAGAGTATTGTGACACTTTAAAAGAAAAAGGCCTGACAGATATATTCAGGAAAAAGACAGGTCTTGTGATCGATGCTTATTTTTCCGGAACAAAGGTAAAATGGATCCTTGATAATGTGCCGGGAGCAAGAGAAAAAGCTGAAAACGGGGAATTATTATTTGGTACGGTGGAAACGTGGCTGATCTGGAAACTTACCAGAGGCAGAGTCCATGTAACAGATTACTCCAATGCATCTCGGACCATGCTTTTTAATATTAACACACTGCAGTGGGATGATGAGATCCTGGCAGAACTGGATATTCCAAAATGTATCCTTCCGAAGCCGAAGCCATCCAGCTGTGTGTACGGTGAAACAGATCCTTCTTATCTTGGTGGGCCCATTCCCATTGCAGGTGCTGCAGGTGATCAGCAGTCAGCATTATTCGGACAGACCTGTTTTAAACCGGGGGAGGCGAAAAATACATATGGAACCGGCTGCTTTCTGCTGATGAATACAGGAGAGAAGCCTATTTTTTCAGAAAACGGCCTTGTGACTACGATTGCCTGGGGAATGGATGGAAAGGTCAATTATGCGCTGGAAGGCTCTATTTTCGTTGCAGGGGCTGCCATCCAGTGGCTCAGGGATGAGCTAAAGCTGATCGATTCAGCCCCGGATTCGGAATATATGGCTAAAAAGGTAGAAAATACCAATGGATGCTATGTTGTACCTGCATTTACAGGATTGGGAGCGCCTCACTGGGATCAGTACGCCAGGGGGACTATTGTTGGAATCACCCGTGGTGTTAATAAATACCATATCATCCGCGCCACGTTGGAATCCATTGCATATCAGGTAAACGATGTCCTGGAAGCAATGAAAGCAGATTCGGGGATCAAACTTGCAGCTTTAAAGGTAGATGGCGGCGCAAGCGCCAATGATTTTCTGATGCAGACACAGGCAGATATTATCAATGCTCCGGTGAACCGCCCGGAATGTGTGGAGACAACCGCTATGGGTGCAGCTTATCTTGCAGGTCTGGCAGTTGGTTACTGGGGCAGCAGGGAAGAAGTGATCCAAAACTGGGCAATCGATAAGATATTTAAGCCTCAGATTGGGGATGAAGAAAGAGAAAAGCGGATCCGTGGCTGGAATAAGGCTGTGAAATATGCTTATGGCTGGGCAAAAGAAGAGGAAATATAAAAACTCTTGACGGAGAGAAGAAATACTGTTATATTATCAGTAGAACAGATGTAACTTAAAAGATAAAAAGAACATGGGGCTGCCGCAAACAAGGTTTTATTGTAGCGGCAGCCCCTGAAAGTTGGGGTGTTTATGGTACTAAAAATTGATTTTAACAGTGATGAAGCCATTTATATCCAGCTTCGAAACCAGATCATTATGGGAATAGCAACGGATATGATACGGGAAGGAGATACACTTCCCTCTGTACGGCAGATGGCAGACCATATCGGCATCAACATGCATACAGTAAATAAGGCATATTCCGTTCTCCGCCAGGAAGGTTTTGTAAAACTGGACCGGAGAAGAGGTGCAGTAGTTTCTCTGGATATAGATAAGATCCAGGCTATTGAGGAGATGCGCCAGAATCTGGATGTAGTGCTGGCCTGTGGTATCTGCCGCGATGTTTCAAGAGACGAGGCGCATCAGCTGGTTGACGAGATCTACGACAGATATACCAAGCGTGATATAGAAACCCGGGAGGATTAATATGTTATGTGAAAAATGTAAGGTTCGGGAAGCAAATATTAAATATACTGAGATCATCAATGGAGTGAAAACAGAGCATAATCTCTGTTCCCACTGTGCAAAAGAAATGGATTTTGGACAGTATACAGCTTTGCTGGACGGGGAATTTCCTTTAGGAAAGCTTTTGTCCGGACTTCTGGGATTGGAGGAAGATGAAGAGGAAACCGATGAACGTTTCCGGGTGGTTTGTCCTACCTGCGGTACCAGTTTTGATGATTTTGTCCAGAACAGTCGTTTCGGCTGTCCGGACTGCTATGGTGTGTTTGATCTGTTTATCAGCGATAAGATCAAACAGCTTCAGGGAAGCGAGAGCCATCGTGGCAAGATACCTAAGATCATGGCAGGAAAAGAAAAAAGTGCTGCTGGAAACAGGAAAGAAGTGCCTCAGGATGTTTTGCTGGAAGCAGGAGAAAAAACGGTAAATGATATGGATACAGCCAGACCGGACTGGTGGAAAGAGGCTGCAGACCTTGAAAAACAGCTGAAAGAAGCCCTGAAAACAGAAGATTATGAAATGGCAGCTGTATGCAGAGATAAGATCAGGGCATTAAAAGCAGGAAAGGACGGTCAGGTACATGAGTAAATGGTATGAAGCTATATCAGAAGAGCCGTCCAATATCATATACAGCAGGATCCGTCTTGCCAGAAACTGGAATGAATATGTATTTCCCTCCCGTCTGGATGAGGCTGGAAGCAGGGAACTGGTAGATGGCCTGCGGGACGGTTTAAAGGATATAGGAGAAAAGACAGGAACGCCTCTTTTTTACCGGCCTTTAGAGACTATGGCACAGGCAGAAAAGAAGGCTTTGCGGGAACGCCGGATCTTAAACCGCTGCGCAGTGGAAAAGACCTGTGCCCAGGGCCTGTATCTGTCAGAAGATGAGTCGGAAAGCATATTATTGGGGGCAGATGACCATATCCGCCTGCAGTTTCTGTCTTCCGGGCTCTGTCTGGAAAAGCTGTGGCAGAAGGCAGATGAGATAGATGATGCCATCAATGAGCATTTTCCTTATGCTTATGATGAAAAATATGGTTATCTGACTACATTTCCCACCAATATGGGAACGGGACTTAAGGCCTGTGCTGTAGTCCATCTGCCTATGCTGTCCCAGTTGAAGAAATTCCAGAGCATAGTAGCGGATATGGGAAGACTGGGAACCTCTATAAGGGGGATTTTTGGAGAAGGCAGTGAAAATGCCGGAAACATGTATGAGCTGTCAAACCAGAGAACCTTAGGTCTTTCCGAAAAAGAGATCATTGAGCTGGTAAATAAAGCGGCAGTCCAGTTAAATGCCCAGGAATTTAAGGTAAGAAAGGCGGCTTTAAATGCCAGAAGGCTGGAACGAGAAGATGAAACCTATAAATCCTACGGAGTTTTAAAATATGCCCGGAAAATGGCAGAAAAAGATGCCAGAGTCTTTATCGGACAGCTGATCGCAGGAGAAACAGATGGTCTTATTGCTTTTGAAAAGGAGAACAGCCTATACAGCCTTTTAGTGGGCATAAAACCGGCTAATTTAAATCTGTGGGCCAGCAGGCCGTTAGATAAAGATGAGACGGACTGTGTAAGAGCAGCTTATATCAGGGAACATCTTCCACAGATATGCAGCTGGTCTTAGGGGTTGACAGACATAAAGGAGGACAACAATGGAACGATATACACCACAGGCGAAGGAGGCCTTAAGCCTGGCAGTGGAAATGGCAGAAAGCTTAAACCATGGCTACGTGGGAACAGAACATCTGCTCATTGGCCTTTTACAGGAAGGAACCGGCGTGGCAGCCAAGGTTTTAGAGGAAAACGGGGTTGAAGAAGCAAAAGTAGTAGAGTTGGTCAGCCAGCTGATCACTCCGGATAATTCTGTGCAGATGGCAGAAAATGCTGCTTATACCCCAAGAGCCCGCCGTGTTATAGAAAACAGTTACAGAGAGGCAGTGCGTTTTAAAGCAGCCCAGATCGGCACAGAGCACATCCTTATTGCTATTTTAAGAGAAGGAGACTGTGTAGCCAGCCGCCTGTTAAATACCATAGGCATCAGTGTCCAGAAGCTTTATATTGATCTTCTGGCAGCTATGGGTGAAGATGCACCGTCCGTCAAAGATGAGATGCAGCGAGGCAGCTATGGAAAGCGGGGCAGTTCAACACCGGCTCTTGACAGCTACAGCCGCAATCTCACCCAGATGGCATTAGATGGAAAGCTGGATCCTGTGATCGGAAGAGAACATGAGATCCAGAGAGTGATCCAGATCTTAAGCCGGCGTACCAAAAATAATCCATGCCTTATTGGTGAGCCGGGAGTAGGAAAAACAGCGGTAGTAGAGGGACTGGCACAGCGTATTGCAGCAGGAGATGTGCCGGATACCATCGCTGATAAGAGGGTTATGACGTTGGATCTTTCTGGTATGGTAGCAGGTTCCAAGTACAGAGGTGAATTTGAAGAACGTATTAAGAAAGTCATTGCAGAAGTAGTAGAGTCTAAAGATGTGCTGCTGTTTATTGATGAGATACACACCATTATCGGGGCAGGCGGTGCAGAAGGAGCCTTAGATGCTTCCAATATTTTAAAGCCATCCCTTGCAAGAGGGGAACTGCAGCTGATCGGTGCAACTACGATTGATGAGTACAGAAAGTATATTGAAAAGGATGCAGCCTTAGAGCGGAGATTCCAGCCGGTTACTGTAGATGAACCTTCAGAAGAAGAATCCATTGCCATTTTAAAGGGACTTCGCAGCCGTTATGAGGAACATCATAAGGTAGAGATCACAGATGATGCTTTAGAGGCAGCTGTAAAGCTTTCTGCCCGCTATATCAATGACCGTTTTCTGCCAGATAAGGCTATTGACCTGATTGATGAGGCATCTTCTAAGGTGCGCCTGTTAAATTATACAAAACCAGCTAAGGTCAGGACTTACGAGGAACAGATCGATGAGCTGGAAGAGGAAAAAGAGACAGCCATCCGGGAAGAAGCCTATGAAAAGGCGGGGGATATTAAGAAAAAACAGGAAAAGTTAAAAGAAAAGATCCGTCAGACTCTGGAAAAATGGGAAAAAGAAAAAGAAACCCGGAAACTGACAGTAGGGGAAAATGAAGTGGCAGATGTAGTAGCCGGATGGACAAAGATACCGGTAAAAAAGCTGGCAGAGGAAGAATCAGAGCGGCTTAAAAATCTGGAAAATATCCTTCATGAGAGAGTTGTGGGCCAGGAGGAAGCTATTACAGCTGTATCCAAGGCGATCCGCAGAGGCCGCATCGGATTAAAAGATCCCAAACGCCCTATTGGATCCTTTTTGTTCTTAGGACCTACAGGTGTAGGAAAAACAGAACTTTCAAAGGCTCTTGCAGAGGCTATGTTTGGCACAGAAACTTCCCTGATCCGGGTGGATATGTCAGAATATATGGAAAAACACAGTGTTTCCAAGATGATCGGTTCTCCGCCAGGATATGTTGGCTATGAAGAGGGCGGCCAGCTTAGTGAAAAGGTCCGCAGGAATCCTTATAGTGTGATCCTTTTTGATGAGATCGAAAAAGCTCATCCGGATGTGTTTAATATCCTTCTGCAGGTGTTAGATGACGGCCATATCACTGATGCCCAGGGACGAAAGATCGATTTTAAGAATACCATTATCATTATGACCTCCAATGCAGGTGCAGAAAATATCATTGCGCCAAAACGTCTGGGATTCGGGGTTGCCACAGATGCAAAGGCAGACCACGAATTTATGAAAGGCCGTGTGATGGAAGAGGTAAAACGTCTGTTTAAGCCGGAATTCTTAAACCGTATTGATGAGATCATCGTCTTCCACCAGCTGACCAAGGAGCATATGAAGGGCATTGCTGACATCATGTTAAAGGGCATTGAAAAGAGATGCAAAGAGCAGTTAGGCATTACCCTTACTGTAAATGAGGCTGCAAAAGAACTGCTCATTGATAAAGGTTATGATGAAAAATATGGCGCAAGACCACTGCGTCGCACCATCCAGAGCCTGTTAGAGGACAAGATGGCAGAAGAGATTTTAGATGGAAAGATCAAAAAGAGTGCCGGTGTGGAAGCAGGCTGTGAAGATGGCAGACGCGTTTTTACGGTGAAAAAGAAAGCAGCTGCCAGAAGGAAAACAGCAGCCCCAAAAGCTTTGGCAAAGGTATCACGACAAACGCATGAGTAAATAAATTGTGAACACGCCCCTTTTTTGTTAAAATTAAAAGAAAAGGGGTGTTAGTATATGCAAGAATTATTAGATTGGATGGAATATATTGAAGATGATCGCCAGCAAAGAAAAGTTCGTCATACATTAAAGGACATTCTTGTTATTGTGTTGTTTGCAACATTAGCAAATGCAGATGACTGGGTAGAAATGGCATTATTTGCAGAAAATTATCAGGATTATCTTCGCAAATATATAGAGTTAAAAAACGGAATACCATCTCATGATACAATAAGACGCGTAATGGGAATGATATCACCAGAAATCCTGCAGCAGCTCTATGGAAAATGGCAGGATCGTTTAAATCAGGACGATGGGGAACTGCTGAAGAAGATCATCTGTATCGATGGAAAAACCATGCGTTCCAATAAAAGAGGAGATGGGAAGGCGGCCCACATTGTATCAGCATGGAGTAAGGAGGATGGTTTTTGCCTTGGTCAAAAAGCAGTTGAAGAAAAAAGCAAATTGCTTATATAGTATTTTCAAATACTGTGAAGAAACACTTTGGGATTTTTTCGGTGGGTGTTCTGAAATCATTTCCAGCAGGTACTCTGAAAAAAACATTGCACCTGAGGGGGATTTGTGCTAATCTATCCTTATAGGATTCCTCTGTATCACGGAGGAAGAAAATGGGTAAAAAAGCACTGGAAGAATTGGTATTTCACGACGATTTTATGTTCGCAGCTGTTATGATGGATGCGGAAAACTGCAGGTGTTTCCTTGAGCGCGTGCTGGAAATGAAAATAGGAAGAGTAGAGATCAGCAGGGAACATGGTTTCTTCTTTAATCCGGAAAACAAAAGCATCCGCATGGATGTATTTGCAAAGGATGAGGATCAGACGCATTATGATATTGAGATGCAGCTGGTAAAAAAAGACAGCCTGGAAAGGCGCAGCCGCTATTATCACAGCCAGATGGATATGGAAATGCTGGAAAAAGGAAGAAGTTACAGCGAACTGGCAGATGCATATGTCATTTTCATTTGCGACTTTGATCCCCTTGGTCAAAAAAAGTGCCGGTATACCATCCGCAAATACTGTGAAGAAACCGGGAATGCATTTGGAGATGGAGTCTGCACTATTTTTCTGAACACAAACGGAGAAAACCGCGGAGAAGTACCAAAAGAACTGACAGCATTGCTTGATTTTGTGAAGGCAGATCTGGCAGGAAGTGAAGCTGAATATGAAGATACACTGGTAAAACAGCTTCAGGATTCCATGCGCCGGGTCAAAAGAAGCCGGAAGATGGGGGAACGCTATATGATGTTTGAACAGTATATGAAAGAATATGTTCAGGAACATGCAGATGAAATCCGTGAAGAAGCCAGAGAAGAAGGCCTTGCAGAAGGGCGTGCGAAAGGTCTTGAGGAAGGACGTGCAGAAGGACGTGCGGAAGGGCAAGCAGAAGGGCGAGCAGAAATGGCCAGGTTGAATAAATTATATGCCAGTCTTCTGGCATCTGGCCGTTCGTCAGACCTGCAGCGGGCACTGGACGATCCGGAATATCTGAAACAGCTATTAGAAAAAACAGGATCCTGATGTTCAAGATCAGGATCCGTCGTTATACAGTCTGTGTATAATGTTAAAAAGTCAGGTCCATATCTTGTGGACCATCTTTGTCTGAATGACAAAATCTATTTGTATTAAGTATCTGATGATCATGGTCGTTTCGGCCAAATTTCAAAATAGATACAGGGGAATTCTATAAAAAGCTGCGTACGCATTATTGGTGTGTACGCAGTTTCTCATATTCTGCCAGTGCAGATAATGCTTCACCGGAAAGCGGGATAAGAACAGCTAGATTAAAAATGGTCATCAGCCCGATGCCTACATCTCCCAGGTCCCATACTACAGTATACGTCTGGATGCCGCCCACAAAGAGCATGACCAGAGCTAAAATTTTATAAAGAGTCTGCCAAAGCCAGCGGTTTCCGAAAAGATAGGATACATTGGACCGGGCATAAAAGAGGATGCCCAGAAAAGTTGAAAAACTGAACAGTGCCAGGATAACAGCTACAAAGACCACACCGAAGCTTCCAAGGTGGTAGTTCATGGCAGCCTGTAAAAGTTCCATTCCCATAAGTCCGCATGTAAGTTCATCCGGAACCAGGAGCAGGATAAAGGCGGTACAGCTGCAGATCACAATGGTATCAATAAATACACCTAAAGCCTGGATCAGTCCCATTTTTACAGGTTCCTTTTCATCAGCAGCAGCGGCTGCACAGGGAGCAGAACCAGAGCCAGCTTCATTGGAGAAAAGTCCGCGTTTTACACCATTCATCAACACAGCGCCAAAACCACCGCCGGCTACAGCACGAAGACCAAAAGCTTCTTTAAAAATTCTGGAAAATACCCCTGGAAGCTGTCCAATATGGGTTATGATAATAAAAACAGTAATAATAAAATAGAGAGCGGCCATTACCGGAACAATGATGTCCAGTGCCTTTACAGTTGCATTTTTCCGAAGCACGATCACAGCAGATAAGATCACCAGTATCACAGTAGTGATAATAGGTGGTATGGAAAAGGCATTTTCAAAGGCAGAAGCAACGGAGTTACTGATCACCTGGCTGATACCGCACCAGCATAACAGGCCGGAAAAGGCAAATAAAACAGCAATTACAGAATGGCGCAGTTTTTGTCCACGCATTTTTTCTGCATAATAGTGGATATAGTAAGCAGGTCCGCCGTGATAACCGCCGTATAAAGGATCTTTTTCCTTATGGATCTGGGCCAGTGTTGCTTCTATAAAAGCAGTGGCAGAACCTAAAATGGCAGTCAGCCACATCCAGAACACAGCACCTGCACCTCCGGCAGAAACAGCAGCCACTACACCTACCAGATTTCCCATACCAACCCGGGTAGCAGTAGATACAAAAAGGGTCTGCAGCGGTGACAAACTGCTGTCCTTTCCTTTCTTTTCTGATAATGAGCGCACCATATCCGGGAAAAGACGTACGGATACGAAATTTGTGCGGAAGGTAAAGTAAATGCCTGTTGGGATCAGAAGAAGTACAAGCAGGGGGATTCCCATGGAAAATGCCCCGAATTTAAGAGTGAATAGATCACCCCACAGAAAACGGTAAAAAGCTTCGATTATATGAACGATCATAACTTATCTCCAGTCATTTTTCATTTCCGGTTTTTAAAAGCGTAAAAGTACCTGAACACACTTAAACGCTTTAAAGAGCCAGTCTATCTATTGTACAACGTTTTCATTGATTTGTAAAACTATAAAATGTAAAAAGTCTATTGCCTATGAAAATGTAAAAAAGTCTATTACGTGGATGTTACCATCAGGTGAAATGTAGGTTTAGTCACTGATAACTTCTGGCTGTTTCATGATACACCCGGGTGATCTCCTGAAGGATATCCATATGGATAAAATCTTTTTTATATACAATTTTGGTCTCCCGCATCATGCTTAGATTTTCAATAGGCAAAACTGCCATTTTTCCCTTCTTCTGTTCTCTGGCGCAGGCACTTTGGGGCAGAATGGATACACCCAGTCCCTTTCGTACCAGATCCTTGATAGTAGCAATGTTGTCAACTTCCAAAGTAATATTAAAGTTGTCAATGGAATCACCGATGCTTTTTAAGGTGGACTCAAAAAGTATACGAGTATCAGAGGTAGGCAGGCGCAGGATCATCCGCTCCTGCTTTAATTCTGATAAAGTGACCATGGCACGTTTAGCCAAAGGATGACGGATGGACATAACACACACCAGATAATCTGTAGCCAGCATCAGGGAACAGAGGGAATGCCCGGTTGGAGTGCCGTCTACGATGGCCAGATCAATCTCATAATTATCCAACATATCATAAAGATTATTTATGGTATCAGTAATAATCGTTATGGAAAAATTATTATCAGCATTGCTGCAGCGGGCCAGCACTTCCGTGATCAGATTACTTTCGGAGGTGTGTGTGATGCCGATGCGGACCTTGGTCAGCTGTTTTCGGGAATTGTTGATCTCTGTTTCCATTTTTCCATATAAGGCTTTGATCCTTCGTGCGTATTTTAAGACGATCTCCCCTTCCGGAGTCAGCATTAAACTACCTTTTCCACGTACAAACAGGGTAACGCCAAGTTCCTCCTCCAGCTGGCTGATGTGGTGGCTGACCGCTGGCTGGGTCAGAGAAAGAGAAGCAGCAGCTTTTGTGAAATTCTGATATTCAGCTACAGCTAAAAGTGTTTCTATTTTTGAACCAAGCATAGATTCTCCTATAAAGAAAAATTATCATACATAAAAATAAAATAATTTGATTTTATTGTAAAAAAGTATATCATATAGAAACATGACATACAAGGGGAAACAAGGGGGTTACAACATGAAGTCATTTTTATTTTACCATGCAACATCCCAGGCATCAGTGGTGATCATCACCATTGCGCTGATGTTGTTTACAGGATATCTTATGACCCGTATCACCAGAAAATTTAAGCTGCCGAATGTAACGGGGTACATTCTGGCAGGAATCCTTATGGGACCTTATTGTCTGGATATGGTGCCGGTAAAGGTCATAGATGGCATGGATTTTCTATCAGATATTGCACTGGCTTTCATTGCTTTCAGTACAGGTGAGTTTTTCCGTTTTTCGGTTCTGAAGAAAAACGGCTGGAAGGTGGTTGTGATCACGGTCATGGAAGCAGTGCTGGCATCGGTATGTGTTTTTGCAGTGGTTTATGGAGTTCTTCATCTGAATCTGTCATTTTCTATTGTGCTGGCGGCTCTGGCGTCAGCCACAGCTCCTGCATCTACTATCATGACGATCCGCCAGACTGGGGCAAAAGGTGATTTTGTAGATACTCTTTTGCAGGTAGTGGCTTTAGATGATGTAGTTGGTCTTGTGGAATATAGTGCAGCTATCTCCATTGCACTGGCGGCGCTTTCAGGGGGCGGCTTCCAGGTGGGGAATATTTTAAAGCCGATCTTTGTTAACGGTGCGGTATTGGTACTTGGCGGTATTTTTGGATGGCTGCTAAAATGCATGATGCCAAAGAAAAAATATAAAGATAATCGCCTGATCATATCTGTGGCAGCGCTATTTGCTTTTTGCGGGATCTGTTCTCTGGCTGATGTATCACCACTTCTGGGATGTATGTCTATGGGAACCATTTATATTAACTTATCTGATGATGATAAGCTGTTTAAGCAGTTGAATTATTTCAGTCCGCCCATTCTGCTTTTGTTTTTCGTCAGATCAGGTCTTTCTTTCAGGCTGGATGCACTTCTTAATCCGTCAGCAGGAGAAGATGGGGCTTCTCTTTTAGTGATCGGAGTAGCATATTTCCTTACACGTATCATAGGGAAATATGCAGGTGCGTATTTAGGCTGTATGGCAGTACATAAGAAAAAACAGGTACGTAATTACTTAGGTCTGGCACTGGTTCCCCAGGCAGGTGTAGCGATTGGTCTGGCAGCTCTTGGGGCAAGAACCTTAGGCGGACAGATGGGCATTGACCTGCAGACTGTTATTCTGGCATCCAGTGTGCTGTATGAGCTTACTGGTCCCGCCTGTGCCAAGATATCTTTATATCTGTCCGGATCCTATGGGGATATTGAACTGCCAAAGGAGGCTAAAGAAAAGGATCCGGTGACCCGCCTGGAGCTGTTGATCAGGCGGATCCACGAGATCCAGCAGGAAATACCGGAGACAGAAGAAACTATTTCACCAGAGGAACAGGCATTTTTAGAAGCTGCCAATGAACAGTACGAAGCAGTGGGGGCATTAAGAAATCATTTAAGAGCAAGGAGGACGTATTAATATGGGATATATAGCAGCAGAACTGACAAAAGGATGGATGATGGAAGGCGTGGGAGAGCAGGTGATCTTCAGGATCATTTTGTCACTGGCACTGGCGGCTGTGATCGGCTGTGAACGGTCCAGCAAGCGTCATTCTGCAGGTATGAGGACTTTTATGCTGGTCAGTGTATCTGCTACAGCAGCAGTTTTGACAGATATGTATCTGGCCAGGGAATTTTCTTTTGTAATCCCTGTTATTTCCGGGGCAGCTGTTGTAGGCATTGCCATGATAAGCGGAAATTCCATTCTTTTCAGCTCTAAGAACCAGATCAAGGGCTTGACTACATCTGCAGCTCTTTGGGCATGCGGCTTTATGGGACTGATGCTTGGTGCAGGAATGTATATTTCAGCGTTTGCTATTTTCATGGCTCTCCTTTGCGGTATTTCACTGTTCCCATCAGCAGAGCGTTATTTAAAAGACCGCTCTAACCATTTTGAAGTACATCTGGAATTAAAGAGCAGCTTTAAGCTTCAGGATTTCGTGGCAACGATCCGGAAACTTGGTATCCGCATTGATGATATTGAGGCAAATCCGGCTTATTTAAATTCCGGACTCAGTGTGTATACAGTTTCCCTGACTGTAGACAGCCAGGAACTTAAGAAAGAAAAAAAACACAGTGACATCATTGAAGCACTGCGTTCTCTGGATTACATCTATTATATAGAAGAAATTAAATGATTTGCCTACTACACAAAACCGGAAAAATATTGTATACTTGTATAGTTAGCAATAACAGGAGGAATACCCAAGTGGTTGAAGGGTCTGGCTTCGAACACCAGTAGGTCGGTAACACCGGCGCAAGGGTTCAAATCCCTTTTCCTCCGTAAGTATGATGCCCTTTTGGAGTCTTTCATACACTTGCTGTTACGGCCGGTTTTTCGCCGGCCGCAATGTTTACCGGCATTTATTTAAAATTTCCTGTTACTGACTGTGGAATGGTAAATTCAACAGCTCCCATGTAAGCAGGTGCCACTTCTGTTTCGTCAAAAGTGATCACAAGTTCACCTTTTTCATTAAAGTAAAAGCTTTCATCTCCATTTAACTCCTTAAAATCCCATTCAGGCATATCACTTTCAATAAAATAAGTAACAGAAGAGTCTGCCGCCATCTGTGCTTTCATCTGTTCTTTAATATTGTCGCTGATAGCAGTGAGCATTTCCGGTCTGTCTTTAAAAAGAGCAGAAAGGGGAACAATATTTCCGGTAGTTTTATCAATGGTAAATACCTTGGTATATTCTGTTCCGCTTGCCATTACAAGTGTGGTATCAATGCGCAGGCACAGATATTTATCTGTATCAGTTACTACTTTATAAGTAGAAGTGAGAGAGTAGCTGCCTTCTCCCTGGGATTCCCGAAGCTCTTTTTCGTATTGGGCGATCAGTTCATTTGCATAATCCCCAATAGAGCGGTTCACAGCTTCTGGTGCGGAGTCAATTTCCGGGATGTCTACTTTGGCTTCAAAATGATTGGTCTTATCTTCATATGTACGTAAAGTAACTACTTTTGTAATGGCACCGATCACCGGCAGGTTTGTCATGGCATTGGCAATAGTTGGGCTCACGTTGGTAATGATAGCAAGAGCGACCACAGCAGCAGCGGCAGTAGTGCCGGTTGTGCGTAAAATGCGAAGAAATGGGCTGTGTTTACGCTTCCCTTCTTTGATCCCGGCTAAGATCCGGGCTTTTGCAGCATCAGGAACCGGGATTTCATTGTATTCCTGCTTTAAAGACTCAAGTTTATCTAAATTATCTAAATTATCAAAATATCCTGAATTACGATCCTGTTTTTTCATTAATATGGTCTCCTTTCTTTTACAGAGCTGCTGTATCAGCCAGCTGGATGCGAAGTTTTTTTAATGACCGGTACAATCGGGTCTTTACGGTATTTACATTTTCATCGACCACAAGGGCAATGTCCTCGATCTTCATATCCTCAAAATATCTCAGGATGATGACGGTGCGGTTCTCGGGCTCCAAACGGTTCAAAGCCTTTTTAAGATCCAATTCCTCGTATTTATCTTCTGCTGCAGCTTCAGGAAGCTCTTCGGCAGGCTGTTCTTTTATCTGGTTTCGCAGCAGATCCAGGCTTGTGTTTACTACGATCCGGCATAGCCATGGAAGAAGCTTCGTAGTATCCTTTAATTTTTTGCACTGGATAATGGCTTTGCAGGCGCTTTCCTGGACAACGTCCAAAGCATCTGCTTCATTATGTACATAACTGTAGGCCAGCCGGTAAAAACGTTCATATTGGTCAATGAGCATTTTTTCCGTTTGCAGCCGGATTTTTTCTGCTTGATCAGAATGGTTCATGACGCATTCTCCTTTCCAATTTTAATCTGCGTACTAGTACACCGTTTTCGAAATAACTATACCACTCACTTGTCTGCGAATCTGATTGCACAGGTCTAAAAGCCTCAGCGTAGCCCGCTACGCCTGCGTTTTTAGACCTGCACACTCAAATCCGCATCCTACGCGATTGGTATAGTTATTTACGAAACGATGTACTAGTACATCGTTTTCAAAATAACTGTATCAGTACGTCTTTTTGTGTCTTACACTTATTAGACGCATGGAATGGGAAAAAAGTTGCAGAAAATAGTATACTCTTCATAAAATTTACTGCAAGTCCTTAAGAAGTTCTTCATTGAGTTTTTCGGGGAATAATGTTATATTGGAAAAAATAAGATACAGGGGATAGATAATTTGGAAAAGCGAGAACGAAAGGCGATAACTTTTCCCATGGCAGCTGTTTTTATGGCAATGATGATCGGCATTCTTTCCGGTCTTGGCAGCGGCTACTATATATGGGGAAGAGAGCCTGAAAATACAGTTGATCTGAAAGCAGTAGAAGTTCCTGACTGGGTACAGCAGGATTTTTTACGGAAAAATATTTTTTCACGTCCGGATGTGACCCGCAAGCAGGTGAAAAATATAGTGATCCATTATGTGGGAAATCCGGGAACCAGTGCAAAGGCTACCAGAAACTATTTTGACAGCCTGGCAGACCAGGATGCACAGAAAGAGGGGATTTCTTCCAGCAGCCATTTCGTAGTAGGGCTGGATGGGGAGGTAATACAGTGCATTCCTATTGATGAGACAGCCTATGCAAATGCCCCCAGAAATGATGATACCATTTCTATAGAAGTATGTCATCCAGATGATACCGGCAAATTTAACGATGCTTCCTATGAATCAGTGGTAAAGCTGACTGCCTGGCTTTGCAGGCAGCTGAAATTAAAAAGCTCCGATGTAGTACGCCATTATGATATAAATGGAAAAAAGTGTCCAAAATATTATGTAGAAGATAAAGAAGCCTGGAAACAGTTAAAAGAAGATGTAAAAGAGCAGATGAAGGCAGATTAATGGATATGCCAGCACAGTTACGAAACGATGTACTGGAAGTCTGGCTGCATAAAAAGCAGAGATGCCCCTACAGCGGGAGCATCTCTGCTTTTCTTTCATGAAATACGGTATAATAGCGAAAACCATAGCTTTTTAACATTTCGCGGCATTGTTCAAAGCCGATGCCCAGAGTTTTTGGTGTATGGGCATCAGAACCGATAGTGATCAGTTCTCCACCAAGGTCCTTGTAGAAACGGAAAACATCAGCACATGGATTGGTATCTCCCAGTCCGTATCGGATACCGCCTGTATTACACTCCAGACATTTTCCGTTTTCAATGAGCAGCTTCAAAATCGGACGGATATAGGATTCGTAATCCTTCCAGGAATAAAACTCATTTTTATGGGGAGCATATCTTAAAGAATAATCCAGGTGTCCATAGGAGTCAAAAGTATCACACAGTTTTTTTATGCGTTCCAGAGATACCTTAAAAAAGGCTTCCATACCTTCTTTTTCTCCGAAACGGTCCCAGAATGCTTTTTCATAAGGATCCATCTGGTCTACAAAATGGCTGGAACCAATAACAAAATCAAATTCTTTCCCCCAGGTTTTTGCAAAATCATGGAGATAATCACCCACATGGTTTTGCAGACCCAGTTCGATTCCAATATTTAAACGGATCCGGTCTGCGTATTCATCCTTTATTTTGCGTAAGCTTTCTATATAAGTAGGAAGATCTAAAGTAAAGTCATCAGGACAGAACTGGCTTCCGTGATCATGGTGATCTGTAATACAGATTTCTTTCATCCCCAGGGAAATGGCTTTTTCCAGCTGATCCCGTACCGGGGTTTCGGAATCTGCAGAAAATTCTGTGTGGAGATGGTAGTCATAAATAGCATCCATAGTGATAAGTCTCCTTTTTTGTTATATGTACTCTCAGAATCTTTATTTTCTCACATTATAATTACAAATGACGGTAATAACAAGTCTGTACCCGACAATAAACACACTTTCCCATTCAAACCAGCGATGGCTGAAATGTAACGAAATAAAAATCCGCTGAAAATTACTGGAATTTATGAGAGAAAATAGTCAGAATGGTAGAAACGAAAAAAAGACTTGCTATTTTGGATAAAATTGAGTACAATGTAGACAGTTGATTAATATTTAACAAATAATATTTTTTTAACAATCTAGGAGGAATTGAATCATGGCAGTAAAAGTTGCAATTAATGGTTTCGGACGTATTGGACGTCTGGCTTTCCGTCAGATGTTCGGAGCAGAGGGTTACGAGGTAGTAGCAATCAATGACTTAACCGATCCTAAGATGTTAGCACATCTGTTAAAGTATGATACAGCACAGGGTGGATATGCTGGACACATTGGTGAAGGCAAGCACACTGTAGAGGCTGGAGAAGATTCAATCACAGTTGACGGCAAGAATATCACTATCTACAA
>ENA-OQKN01000804-OQKN01000804.1-human-gut-metagenome-genome-assembly--contig:-NODE-804-length-24487-cov-6.318473_pt1 | contig 24487 bp, 20 predicted proteins | sample MGYA00242776_ERZ504794 | MGnify/ENA primary metagenome ERZ504794 (study PRJEB26092, sample SAMD00036434) | human gut metagenome | host: Homo sapiens | study: EMG produced TPA metagenomics assembly of... | reverse complement strand
AAGGGTGTCCATCGTGAGATGGAATCTGAAGGAAGCTGGATGTGAGGAACATACTAACTCACGGGCAAATCGCTGGTCTGACGAACAGAAACCTCATATGAGGTCATGCAGGAGGGTAAGACTGCAACCCAAGTTGAAGCCCAATAACTACACGGAATCATGCATGATAGATGAGGCAGATGGATGGAGAGGAAGAAACGTGTGGTACCCAGGGAGACCTGTGTGGAACGCTTCGAAAGAGGCAACCACTGTACAAGCAAAAGCAAGGCAGTGCTGAACGCACAGGAGTCAGCAGAAGTCATAGTAGCCGAGAGGTGAAGGACCGAATCAGTAGGAATCTTGAGTATAACCGAGAAAGGAGGAGTGACCATTTATGACAGAAAACATTGAAAACAATGGCTGTTCGCAAAGAGATAGTGCGGAACACGAAGGGTATGCGAAAGCGTCTAGGTCATTTAATCGGATATGGAAAGAAAGAGACAGTGCACAGCCGAAACTCTTGGAAGCGATACTGTACAAGGACAACTTTAACAGAGCGTATAAGAGAGTGAAGGCAAACAAGGGAGCGCCAGGAATTGATGGTATGACCATTGAGGAGGCTCTTCCGTATTTGAAGGAACATCAACGAGAGTTAACTAACTACATTTATCGTGGAAAGTACACTCCGTCTCCAGTGAGACGAGTTGAGATTCCAAAACCGAATGGTGGTATGCGAAAGCTTGGCATACCAACAGTGATAGACCGTACACTTCAACAAGCAATAACCCAACAGTTAGTGCCAATCTATGAACCACTGTTTGCAGATGGTAGCTATGGCTATCGTCCGAACAGAAGTGCCAAGGATGCTGTACTTAAGGTTAAGGAGTATGCAGAGCAAGGCTATACATTTGCTGTAGTCCTTGACTTGTCAAAGTACTTCGATACTCTTAATCACGAAATTCTCATCAATCTTCTCAGAAAGCATGTAAAAGATGAACGTGTAGTACAGTTGATAAAGCGCTACCTGAAAAGCGGTGTAATGGAAAATGGAGTGGTCATCGACACAGAGGAAGGCTCACCACAAGGTGGATTATGCCGAGATACATCCAGTATTCTTAGGTTCTATCGTAAGCGCCCCATAGGTTCTTTCCATTGTTAGTTGAATTCACAGCGAAATTGCTCGTGAAAGAGCACTTTTGCTTTTAATAAATCAAAACTATTTCGTCCATACATAATTCTCTTAATTACTTTAATTTTGTTGACACTTCCTTCGGCAAGTCCATTATTATACTTTAATTTTATCCCATTTTTTACCGCATTAATATCAATTCTTATGCTGTTAACATAGGTCTGTAGCTCAGGTATGTTAAAATTTTCTATTTTTTCAAGCCATGTTTCTAATCTTTCGTCGCGCCTTGAATATAGTATTTCATAGAATTCTTTTATTGCAGCATATAATTCTGTAATCACTGGGTACGTTTTAAGAACTTGCTCATATTGTGTTTTGGTAATTGTCTTGACATCATGTTAGTGATTTCATGAGTTGTCGCCAGATTACTCACATCAGTTGACGCTCACTTGCTTAACTTTCTGTCACCAGTCAGTTAGGCAATACCGCCTGTTTCCAGGCGGTACCTGCTTTATGAAGTTACCATCCCAAGCATCTCGTGTTCCACAACGAATTTGATCATATAATCATCGATCAATCGTTTCTGATTTTGAAACGCATACATCAGAGCTTTTTCACAGACACGGTTGATCATCCGTGGGATTCCTGCTGATGCCTTATGGATCTCATCCAATGCCTTGGTTGTAAATATTTCCTGCCCGCATCCGGAGTAATCCATGTGGCTTGCGATATATTGTTCTGTTTCAGAACGGTCAAGATGAGGCAGCGTACAGTACATGTCAATGCGCTGCCGGATGGCGGCATACCGCTGTAGCTTTAGTTTATTTTCCCACAGTTCTGTCTGCCCAACTAAAACAAGTGCCATGGGACTCATGGAATCAAACCGGTAATTGAGCAAAAAGCGGAATTCTTCCAGCGTCTCCTTCTCTAACAGGTGGGCTTCATCCAGGATGCAGACAACCTTTTTACGCTGTACGCCCCGGATTACCTCGATCTCCTGTTGCAGCTGACGCTTTGAATCACCGCGGTAGAAACGGGATTCCAGCCCCAACTGATCCAGCAGACCTTTATAGAACCACCTTGGGGTCAGTTTTGAGTCTGACAGATAAAGGATGATGTAATCCTCTTTTGGAAGTTCCGAATAAAACCGGCGGATAAGAGTAAGAATCCGTCTCCTATCCACAACAATCCTTTCATCCTATCGGAACGTCTTCCACAAAAGAGAAATAAAGTTCCTTTTTCAAAAGGATTTTGATGATAGCGATCTCCGATAATTGTTGCTAAACTACCAATTCCTTTTCGGAGATCTACCATACCACAAGCAAGAACATTCTGTTGGTTGCATAACTGTTGGAGCATTTAATTGTTCATATGCTTCTAAATGGATTTTGCATTGATTAATGATATTCATCCAATTCATACGCCTAATTTTTTGCGTTGATTGATTCATAATAATCTCCATTCCGCCGCCAAGTCGGCGGCACAAATAGTAATGAAAGTCTTTTAATCCCCCACGTTACTGATAAAATAATTGTTAAAGAAGTTATGCTACAAAGCACGGGGAGGTGAGTCGTAAAGACTTTCTTCGGTTTTAGACAGCATAATAATCCGTGTGAGTTCCATCTTTCAAGCACAAATAAGTGGCTCTTTTAGACCGTACAGTAAGAATTGTTTTAACTTCTCTGTTAAATGTGTGATGGAGCAGTCAATGGCTTCTTTATCTCACTTTGAAAGTTGTTTATCAAACCTGCTGTGGCGTCGATGTTCACAAATCTTTTCTCGTTGCCACAATCATTAAAACCACTTCCGGAGTAGAACCTTCTTACCAAAAAGAAACGTTTCTCCACCTTCAACAATTCGATCCTGCAATTCAAAAATTGGCTGATTGAAAACCAATGTCGGGATGTCTGTATGGAATCTACCGGTAAATACTGGGTTCCTGTATTCAATCTCTTGGAAGACGATATCAACGTCACTATTGCCAACCCCAAATGGGTAAAAGCAGTCAAAGGTAACAAGGATGATACAAAAGATTCCAAATGGATTGGGGATTTGTTTCGATTAGGTCTGGTTCCTGGGAGCTATATCCCTTGTAAACCAATCCGTATCTTGCGTGAATTCACAAGATATCGTTACAAGTTGACTTCCTGCCGTACCAGCGAAAAGAACAGATATCAGAATGCGCTTACTGTCTGTAATGTCGCATTAGATTCGGTTGTTTCCGATATCTTTGGGAAATCAGCTACATCTGTTATTGACTACCTGATCGAACGATCCGACAATTCCATCAACCACGAAGAAATAGCTTCCAGACTTCTCCGTTCCCTAAAGAAAAAGTCTGACAGTGTCATTGAATCCATCGAAGGGTATCAGATGACCGATTCCCAAAAATACCGTATGCGCCTCGTCCGCGCACATCTGGATTATATCACATCTACAATAAATGATATAGACACTATGCTTGATTCTTTGATTGCCCCTTATGAAAATGCTGTCCAGTTACTGTGTACCATTCCGGGTGTTGACCGTAACAGTGCAATTACTGTTATCTCCGAGATTGGTACCGATATGACTCCGTTTTCTAATTCCAAACGCCTCTGTTGTTGGGCAGGACTGACTCCCGGCAACAATGAATTTGCTGGTAAGAAGAAATCTGTCAGGATAACACGTGCCGGTGTCTACCTCAAACCTGCATTGGTGCAAGTCGCTCATGCAGCCGTGAAATCCGACAAGTCTCCTTACTATAAACAGAAATATGAACGTATTATGAAGCGCCGTGGTAAAAAACGAGCCATTATTGCCGTCGCCTGGATGATTCTCACTGCTATCTATCAGATGCTGTCCACTGGTGAAGCGTGGAATCCGACCGATTTATACAAGATTGATATACCTGAACCTTTAGAAAAGCAAAAGGAAAAGGCTATCAAACAGGCTAAGAAACTGCTCATCAGAGAAGGAATTCTTTCCGAATCACAATTAGCTTCCTAGCTTTTCAAAATAATAATTTTTCAAAGGCTGCCATAAGACAGCTTATTAAAGTACGCCATTTGTTGGCTGTCCTCTACTTTTTTTCACAGTATTGACTTCCTCTAAAAAACTATTAGTTTTTTCGTATTTTTTAGAGGACTCATAAAAAACTAATTCGCCAAGGCGAGTGATTTGACGTTTACGATCAAGCATTGACAATAGTGGGAAGGTGTGATACTATAAAAAGCAATTAATTTAATATGGTAAAGCAGTCAATCACTAACGTGATAACGCAAGAAAAAGGAGGATGAAAAGAATGAAAAGGAATTTAGCAATATTTTTGATGGGAATGACAATCGCAACAATGGTGCTTGGGGGATGCAAAGATAAAGAAAATATTTCCAAAAAGGATGGCAAGGAATCTGAGAGTGTGGAGGATAAGAAGACATTTACAGTGGGATTTGATGCAGAATATCCACCATATGGATATATGGATGAAAATGGAGAATATACAGGATTTGATTTGGAACTGGCAGAAGCAGTCTGTGAACTGGAAGGTTGGGAGCTGGTGAAAAAACCGATCAACTGGGATTCGAAAGATATGGAATTAAATTCCGGCGCAATTGATTGTATTTGGAATGGATTTACTATGAATGGAAGAGAAGAGGAGTATACATTTTCTACTCCGTATGTAGATAACAGTCAAGTAATCGTTGTGGCAGAGAAATCCGGCATGAAAACATTGGAAGATTTGCAGGGAAAGAGCGTTGGCGTGCAGGCAGCAAGTGCTGCACTGGATCTTTTACAGAGTGAAGAAGAAGGTGGCCAGAAGGCACTGGCAGATACCTTTAGCGCTTTGAATGAGTTTGCGGATTATAATACGGCCTTTACAGAACTTCAGGCAGGTGCGCTCGATGCTCTTGCAATAGATGTAGGAGTTGCTAATTATCAGATCAAATCCAGAGGAGAAGGATACCAGATTTTGGAAGAAACTTTGAATACAGAGCAGTATGCAATTGGATTTAAAAAAGGAAATCAGGAATTATGCGATGTAGTCAATGCCGACCTGAAAAAATTGACAGAAGACGGAACGATTGCAAAGCTCGCGGAAAAATATGAGATTGCCGATATGGTAACTCTAAAATAAAAAAGATCCCTTTGAAAGAGGACTTCTTTTCAAGGAGATTCTGATAGGAGGAAGAAACATGAGTTTTGGGGTAATGTTGAGGCAAATGACAGCAGGGTTTGGACAGACTTGTCTGATTTTTGTCATGACACTGATTTTTTCGCTGCCTTTAGGGATGTTGGTCTATTTTGGAAGAGTCAGTAGAATCAAACTAATCAGCTGGATTGTGAAAATTTATATCTCGGTGATGCGGGGAACCCCTCTGATGCTGCAACTTCTAGTATGGTATTTTGCACCATATTACTTGTGGCAGATGAATATTGGAGGATACAAGCTGACAGCAATTCTTCTTGGATGTTCTTTGAATTATGCAGCCTATTTTGCGGAAATCTATCGTTCTGGCATAGAGTCTATTCCAAAAGGGCAGTATGAAGCTGCTGCACTCCTTGGATATTCCAGACAGCAGACGTTTTTGAGAATCGTACTGCCACAGATGGTAAAAAATGTGCTCCCATCTGTGACAAATGAAGTAATCACACTGGTAAAAGATACATCTCTGGTATATTCATTATCTTACATTGAAATGTTTGCGGTAGCAAAACAGATTGCAGCAGCACAGACAACGGTTGTTCCATTTTTTATCGCTGGTGTATTTTACTATATTTTCAATTATGCAGTTGCATGGGGAATGGAATTGTTTGAAAAAAAGTTGAACTATTATCGTTAGGAGGTTTCCAGAATGAGTCTTTTAGAAATGAAACAGATTAAAAAAGAATTTGAAGGTACAACGGTAATTAAGGATCTTTCGCTCTCCGTAGAGGAGGGGGAGGTTTTGGCAATCATAGGGCCATCTGGATCCGGGAAGTCTACGTTGCTTCGCTGCGCAACAATGCTGGAAACTATCGATGACGGGGAAATACTATATCAGGGAAAGAAGGCAGTATGGATAGAGAATGGAAATCCAACCTTTCCAAAGAAGCAGAAGTTGAAAGAAATCCAGTCCTGTTTCGGTCTGGTATTCCAAAATTTTAATCTGTTTCCGCACCTTTCTGTCATAAAAAACATTGCAGATGCACCAATCCATGTGCAGAAGAGAAACAGGGAAGAAGTTTACGAGGAGGCAAAAAAGCTCTTGGCAAAGATGGGACTTTCGGATAAGGCAGAGGCATATCCTTATCAGCTTTCCGGCGGGCAGCAGCCGAGAGAGTCGATTGCGCGAGCACTGGCCATGAAACCGAAGATGTTGTTCTTTGATGAACCTACATCTGCATTGGATCCAGAGCTGACCGGAGAGATCTTAAAAGTAATCAAAGATCTGGCGGCAGAGCATATGACGATGGTGATTGTGACACATGAAATGGATTTTGCACGGAAGGTAGCGGATAAGATCATTTTTATGGAGAATGGTGTCATCGCGGTGGAAGGAAATCCGGAAGAAGTCTTTGCATCTGATCATGGAAGAATGAGGGAGTTTTTGGGAAAATTATCCATGTGATTCTTTGTAAGCAACTTGCTTAATAGTAGGCAATGCCGTATACTTTATGTAAAGAAAAGTGCAGGAGAGAATCCTCGTGGGGAAAAGAGAATTGCATTTGCAGACGAGATTTTTTGCGAAAGCAGATTATGAAATATTTATATTGTAATTACAAAATGGAAAACAATAATATTTGGAAGGATAGGAAAGGAAAATGATTATATCACCGTCATCATTGGATATAAATCTAAGCCAGCTTCTTGATGAAGTTTTAGTGATAGGGCAAAGAAGATGTTAGACTTAATAGAAAAAACAATGGGGAAACTAGTGTCTGATTGTGATGCAGAAATTACAATGGAACAGTTTGACGCAAGCTTACTGTAAGCATTGATCTCTTGTCTGGGATTGCATAAAAAATGTGTCTGTCGCTCCAATCATATCAAGGGATGATTACCGTAGCAGAAAAAATGAGCAAGATGAAAAGCAATCTGAGCTGATTTATTATAGGGAAATAATGGGTTTATATTGCATTTGCCGTCTGGAAAGGAGACATATGATTTATACATTTAATGCAAAAGAATTCCTTTTGTATCCTGTTATGAAATCGTATTTCGAGCTTAGTGATAATGATGTTTATAAAGCGATTTGGGAAGGTTTTGAGTTGTTGTTAAAACAATTGAATAGAAAAAAGGTTTCTTATGATTCTCTAAAAAGTGCATTAATTCCAAACCAGGATAAAGATAGATTTGAAACATGTTTTATTATTGATTCTACTCAGATGGTATGTGCGGATTATGGAAATTATGTGTTTGAAAAGTTAATTCCCCTTTTAGATAAAGAAAGCGCTTATAGCATTTTGTGTGGAGATTATATTGATTTATTATATAAATATCGAACCGACTCCCAGCAACAACTTCGGTGGGAAATGAATAATAAATTGATAAGATGTCATAAGTCTGAATATAAGCATAGCAGTCAGTATTTTTTAGTTTATATAAATCGTCTAACCGGAAATCAAAGACTAAAAATTGTGGAAGGATTATATCAATATAAATGGTTTACTGGTTTTGTTGATGTAACACACAGTTCTTGCTTCAAAAGTTATATTTCCAATATATTGGAATCTGTTTGTATAAAAACAAAAAGTACTGTTATTATGTCACATCCATCGGATCATTCGGATGATGAAAATATAAATGTGAGAGGACTCCCATTTGAAGCAAATGGCTTTAAGATTATTAGTATCAATGAGGATAGTTATGGTGCATTTCTGAGCTATAAGCTAGAAAGTCAGATTCCGGATAAAGAAGATGTTGGGTTTTCCTTTAATGCGCTATTTCCCAAATTTGACTCATTTGAAAAAATTGAACTACACATTTCGGATGATAAATGGAATAAATACTTGACAAATAGCGAGAAGGGCAAAGGGCGAATTATGGAAACCTTAGGGTATAGTTCTATTGATAAAGAATGTTTTAGCAAGGAAGTTTTCAAACACATATGTGCAAACTATATTTATAATTTAAAAAAGAATGAATATGGAGACTTGATGTTTAATGTTTGTGTTGAGCTTCCTACAGTGAATGGTCATATCAGAAAAACAACAATAGCTTTGAAGTATCACCCTGAGAATGGAATAATTGAAGTTATAACAGTTACATAGTGTCAATGTATGTGGTCTTACGATTGACAAAATTAGTGAGAGTATCATCAAACGGATTTATTATCTGGTTCTTTCAGATAAGAAAGAGAATGGTGATGTTTATCGTAGAGTTCCGGTTTGTATTATGGCCGCACAGCATGAACCTATGCAGCTGTATCTTATTAAGTCAAAGATGGAAGAATTGGATTATTCAGAAATGTAAAAAGCTAAAATTAGAGCCTACAATAGATTGATATGGGCGTTTTTGTTGTATATGAGAATAGATTTTTGGGATAGCGTATGATATAATAAATTATCTGATTTGTGAAACAAGTTTCATGTGAGGGTTAGACTATGGTTAAGAACAATATTGAAGTTGATGTGAAAGTAAAATGCATAGAACAGGGTACTTCTCAGACGCAGATTGCAGAGGAAATCGGTACGACAAAATCCTATGTCAACAGGATTATAAAGAAACCGGATGGTGTCGTGAACAAAACTTTTGTTCAGATGATGGAAGCACTTGGGTATGACATTGAAATCACCTATTTAAAGCGTAAAGCGGATGGTGAATAATATGAACGAACTTCAAAAAATACAAATTGAATTGGTAACTGACCCTGCGGAACTTACTATAGGTGTTAATGATTTTGAAAGCATTATTTTTGACCTTAACTCACAGATTGAAATGCTCTCAAGCAAAGCTGATAAATGGGATTGCCTTGTAGCATTGGGGGCCGGCATAGTATGCGGTATGGTGGATATTTTCTGGACGGGAGAATTCTCGCTTGCCGAAGGCAGGGATATGTCAAGCCAGAAGGTTGACAATCTTGTAAAAAAGACCGCAAAGATGATGGGTTGTGAGTCGGATGACTTGAAAAAGTGCGTAAAATTTTTGGAGGAAAAATTTCCAATCTCTGCGGATGGAAACACTCCTGATTTTGGTGGTGGGCTGCAGCACCATCTGAGAGATTTTGCACATCACCCGACCATAGTTGGACTGGTATTTTCGCTGTTAACGCAGTTTACCTGTAAATCCTACGGAACAGATGTTGCCGGAAATTTTTTTATAGTTGATGTTCCCGAAAAGAGCAGAATTTTTATTGGTGAAGATACATCATCGAAAATAATAAACGGTACACTTGTATGGTTTTTCCATTTGATTAGTGATATTGCAGGTTCGAGTAGCACAGCTGGATTGAGCGGTGGTACAGGAATTCCAGGTCCTATTTTGTCTATTGCAAAGGAAATGTCAGTTCTTCCATTTTTCAAAAACCTGAAGAAGGACGATACGTCATTTTCGGTGTTCTTGTCCAAGTTGTTTAATGGAACACTGCTGGCCGAGCATGATGAAAACGGAAAAATCATCAAGGATACCGTAATTAAGTTGGATTTGCGCGGTGAGATGGGTGTAGCTGTTGAAATCGGTAAGCAAGCTATCCCTGTCATTACAAATGAATGCATAGTCAGAACATTTTACATGATCAGACAGCTTGCACAGCAGATTAAGCAAATCCATGTGACAAGCCTTGAAGATTTTAAGAAAATTAGAATTAAAGAGATACTTCCGGTTAATTCACCAAGTCTCACCAGGATGCTTACAATAGCAACTGGAGTGTTTACAGCACTTGATGTATCGGAAGCTGTTATTACAAAGAAGTATTGGGTATCTATAAACTATGTCGGTATAGGACGATTTACGCTTGCTTTAGGTGACGAGATGGTCTGGGCATTAAAACGTCGAGATGTCCGAAAGATAAAGGATATGTATGAAACGATTTATCGAAATACATATACAGATACTGACCAGAGAATATATGAGAGGATGGGTGATGATATGGAATATGATAAGTTTGGTCTTAATGAAGAACAGACAGAAATCCTCTATAACCTCGAATATTACAAAACACTTCATGATATTGAATGTACCAAGATTCCTGTTGGTGGAGAAAAAATTCGGCAGTTAAAAGGAGAATGGCTTGAAGAATGGAAGGGCTACATGACATCAGGCTTCACTGGCTTTATGAACAGTGCGAATGCTGAGTTGAATTGGTATACTTTTGATGAACTCAACGAGAGGATTAAAGCAAATGACCCAGACAGTCCCTGGTTTCGACTTGTTCTTCTGGAAGCAATGCTTTTTGAGCCATATTTTCCGCTAACTACCGAAACTGATAAAAAAGGTAATGAAGTGCCGAGTAAAAAGTATTCTTCGGTGAATACACCGATATCAGGGTACAAAAAGAGTGATGGTGATAAGTTTTTAGATGATGTATTTGCCGGGAACTATCATCTGACAGGGTATGTAAAACGCTTAAGAAAAAGTTATGACAAGGTGTGCCGTGAACTGAATGAAGTTCTGAAAACAGCAATCACTTCTATTGCAATTACAGCAGGTGTTGCGATTATTACTATTGCCACAGCAGGAGCATTAGCACCTACCATAGCGGTAGCTTTAGTTGGATCCAATTTTGCCGGATTGAGTGGTGCTGCCCTGACAAGTGCCTGCTTAGCGTATCTCGGTGGTGGAGCAATTGCTGTCGAAGGACTTGGAATGGCAGGTGGAACGATAGCCATTGTCGGCGGTGGAGCAATTCTCGGTGTGGGAGTAGATGCTGGCGTTGGTGGAGCAGCCGGTGCTATCAGTCTTATGGGAAAGAAAAACACCATCTTGCAGTCTGCCAAGTTGTTGGTATCGGTTAGAGAAGTATTCTTAAATGATGAAAAAGATGTTGAATACTCTAGTACGGTTTACGAGAAATACGTTCAGAACATTGCAGAAATTGAAAAAGGATTGATTGGGCTTAGACTGAAGGCCGATGTGGTCGATAATAAAGAAAAGAAGAGATTGAAAGCCGAAATCAAGAGTGCTGAAGATTCTGTAAAAGCTATGAAAATTGCGATGAAGAGCATGAATAAATTCATCAGTTCGTATGCAGTTGGCATGGGAATTACAGAGTAAGGTGGTGTAGATTATGGGAGAAAAGAAAATACAAGAATATCCATGGGTTGCATTTTATATTGAGTTTGCAAATAAGCTGCTTGCCTTTGTCAATGATCGTAAGCCACTGGTGGAAATTATCAAGAGTGTTTATGAACAGATAGGTATCAATCTGCCGAAACTCGAAAAGGACGGAGAGGTATTTGATATCGACCCGTTTACCCTATTTGGTCTTTTTAATAAGGGCATCACAACAGAAAACCGCATTAAAATCATCACCGCATTTGCTGAAAAGCTGGGTGTGACTGCAACGGTGCCAACCGAATTTGAGGGTGTTCCAGTGTTGAACAACCAGAAAGCAACCTACTATTATTTTATAGGTAAAGGTGACCGTGGTGATGATGATATCGATAATTTGTGGAAAGTGTTCACCTCTGCTGTTGAATATGCGGATAAGAATACTGACAGCAGCAAAGCGGAGTTTATTAAGTATTATGATCTGTGCTTGAAGCAAAAAGGTATTCGGTGGAATATCACTATGGGTCTGTACTGGGTACGCCCATATACTTATATCAATTTGGATTCTCGTAATCGATGGTTTATCTCCAGTGTGGCAAATACCTCTGCAACCTTTGTGGAGATGCTGCCTAAATTCGATAGTGTTCCTTCCGGCGAAGAGTATCTCAAGCTGTGCAAGGCATCTGTTGATTTAATTTCGTCCGGTGACTATGAGTATGGTAGCCTTCCTGAATTATCTGCTTCTGCCTGGACTACAGCCAAGGAAGACGATGAAGTAGAAAAGACTGCCGCAGAGGTCGAAAAGACGTTCAGAAAGTGGCTGGCAACACAGACATCCGAAAATGGAACTCCTTTGAAGGGAACAACAATCTCCAACAATGCGAATGCAATTAAAAAAGTTTGTACAGAGATGACGCTCCCGGATTTCCCGGATTTGCGTTATCTATTCAGTGTTACCGATTTGGATTTGTTTAAGCAGATCCGTGAAGCTATTCTTAAGCATCCAGATTACAAGACTATTGATAAAAAACATGGTAATGGTTATCTCAATTCTGCCATTACTATCTGGTATGAAAAATTCCTCGTTTGGCTTGCTGAGGGCGGTGAAATAACTGAGCCTGAAAAGGTAGAAGCTATGCCTGACGTTGATGTCCGTACAACGCACTACTGGCTCTATGCCCCTGGCGAGAATGCATTCAAATGGGAGGAATTCTATAAAAGCGGAATAATGGCCATTGGTTGGTCTGACATTGGAGATTTGTCTGCATACTCAACTCGAGAAGAGATGAGGAAAGCCATGGCAGATGTTTGGGGCAATGAAAAAACATATAAAATTCCAAGCTTAGCTACATGGCAATTCGCAAATGAAATCCAACAGGGTGATATTATCTTTGTAAAGCGTGGTCGTGACACGGTTATTGGTCGTGGTATGGTAACATCGGACTGTCTATATGATGAGACGGTTTCCGATGATTATAAGCATATCCGTGAAGTAAAGTGGACACATAGTGGTGAGTGGCCTCATCCTGGTATGGCCGCAATGAAAACCCTTACTGATATTACCGCATATACCGAATACATCGCAAAACTGAACGATTTGTTTGCAGAGGACATCGCCGACGAAGACGAGAATCAGCCAGAAATCGTATATCCTCCATATACAGCAGAAGATTTCCTCAAGGAAGTGTATATGGAAGAGACGGATTATAATACGTTGGTAGCTGTTCTGAAAAACAAGAAGAACATTATCTTGCAGGGTGCACCCGGTGTTGGTAAGACTTTTGCTGCAAAAAGACTAGCATATTCCATCATGGGAGTGAAGGACAAGGATAGAATTATGATGGTCCAGTTCCATCAGAGCTATTCTTATGAAGACTTCATCATGGGCTTCCGTCCCTCTGCTACCGGATTTGAATTGAAAAAGGGTGCATTCTACAACTTCTGCAAGAATGCTGAAACCGATAGCGATAATGATTATTTCTTCATTATCGACGAAATCAACCGTGGTAATTTGAGTAAGATTTTCGGTGAGTTGTTTATGCTTATCGAAACAGACAAGCGTGGCATTGAGCTTCAGCTTCTCTACTCGGATGAAAGATTCTCTGTTCCGGCGAATGTATATATCATTGGTATGATGAATACAGCAGACCGTAGCTTGGCTATGTTGGACTACGCTCTTCGCCGTCGATTTGCGTTCATCGATTTGAAGCCGGGATTTGAAACCGAAGGTTTCCGCACTTACCGCATAGGTCTGGAGAACGACAAGTTTAACCACCTCATTGCTGCGGTAGAAACACTGAATAATGTTATTGCCGCAGATGATTCTCTGGGCGAAGGGTTCTGCATCGGTCACAGCTATTTCTGCAACCTGAATCCCGATAATCTGGATGACCAGGCACTCAGTGCTATCGTGGAATTTGAACTTATCCCTCTACTGAAGGAATACTGGTTCGATGAACCGACAAAGGTCAGAGATTGGAGTAATAATTTAAGGAGTGCGATTAAGTGATCCCTATTCAGAATGTTTACTATATGCTGTCGTATGCGTTCCAAGTGTTGAACGAGCAGGGCTATAAAAGCCTTGCTACAGAACAATTTAATAACACGGCCGAACTGTGCGCAGCCATTCTGGCAAAGGGTATTTCGATACAGTTGAAGCGTGGATTAGGTCGTGAGTATATTCCTCAGTCGGAGGCACTTTCGACCCTGCGTGGAAAGCTGGACATCTCCGAATCAATAAAAACGCAGACCATGCTGAAAAAGCAAATGGTCTGCACGTATGATGAGTTTTCTGTTAATTCCAGAGCCAATCGTATCATTAAATCCACGGTAGAACTTCTGCTGCGGTCTGATATCGATAAGGGCAGAAAAAAAGATCTGCGAAAGCTGATGGTTTATTTCGGCGAGGTGGATTCCGTTGATTTGTATTCGGTTGACTGGAATATGCAGTACAACAGGAATAATCAGACTTACCGGATGCTGATTTCGGTATGCTATCTGGTGTTCAAAGGACTGCTTCAATCACAGACTGACGGCAGTACTAAGCTGATGGATTTCTTTGACGAACAGCGAATGTGCCGTCTGTACGAAAAATTCATACTGGAATATTACAAAAAAGAGTTTCCGGGAATTAAGGCCAATGCGTCACAGATTCCATGGCAGTTGGATGATGGCATCGGAGATATGCTCCCTGTTATGCAGACCGATATCATGCTGACATACAAGGAAAAGGTACTGATTATTGATGCAAAATATTATGGGCATACAACCCAGAACCAGTTTGGTGTTCATACGCTGCACTCCAATAATCTGTATCAGATATTTACCTATGTAAAGAACAAAGAACACGAACTTGGCGGTAAGCCGCATGAGGTCTCCGGCATGCTACTATATGCCCAGACCGACGAGAGTATTCTTCCAAACAATGAATATCGAATGAGTGGTAATAAAATCACGGTGCGGACGCTGGATTTGAATCAAAACTTTGAAGAAATATCTGCTGATCTGAATGCGATTGCGGCTGCTCATTTCGGAATGTGATGTAAATGAAGGAGATGAATATGGGAGAAATGAAGGCAATGAATATATCAGAAGAAGATAGACTTCAATTGATTGAACAACTTGAAGCTCTTACTGGGAAAAAGCCACTTTTTTATCTGAAATTCTGCGGATGTGAAAAATTTGCTAAGGATGTTTGTGATGGAAATCTATATGCTAACACACCTGCCTATTTTCGAGAACAAGAGAAGAAAAGTGGAGTAAGAGGTCAAGGTGACCAGTTTGAGCTAATTTCCTTAATAGAGACTCAGGGTATTACCATGTGCGATGCAAATATCGGAGAAGTTATTTTGACTGAACCAAAGGGTACAATGAGAATACAATTTAAGGATGATGATGTAATTCCTATGGTTTCTTTTGTAGGAATCCCTTTAGCTGATATGAAACTGATTTATGTAGATGAAACGAGAGCTGATTTTGTATTCCCATTTACTGACGAGGAATATGCTTCTATGGAGGAAAACTTCGGCTCTTTCTGTGTTATGATAGGGGGATGTGAATTAGACCAACATATTGCTGCATATTGCAATTCTGAGGGATGCGATTTCCTTTTTGATAGAATTGATTACTGTGACCAGAATCGCATCGACAGAATGCAGGCATTTAATAAAAGTGCCAAAGAAAGATTTCTTTATAAGAATAAGGATCTTGAGTATCAAAGAGAATACCGACTGGTATTTGCACATGAGATACCAGAGGACCATTTCATACGTATTGGGGCATTATCAAATACGAAGATTCTTGAATCTCAGCAATTGAAAGATATGTGTTTTTCCATTACATACAAATCGCATAAAAAATAGAATAGAATCAATAAAATAACCCAAGAGAGTGATACTTGGTAAAATAGCCTTTGCACCCCCCTGTGGGAGTAATCGTTAAACTGTTTCCAAAACCGCAGTAGTCTGCACCCCCCCTAACTGACTACTACTTGACTACTATCGACTTTTACACTTTGCACTATTTTGCCCCGTTTTGCGTAGTATGCTACACTATCTGAAATAGTGTGAATGACGATGAGAACCGAAAAACCTTTGCAAAACGGGGCAATATGGGGCATTTGAGGAGGATTTTTATATTGATTAAGATTTTATTTATCTGCCACGGCAACATACTAAAACAATGCGAAAAACCGCATGAACACTGGGATTAAAGGTAACCGATTAATATTTATCACATTCCATATCACATTTGCATACATCACATCTTGAAAAAAGAAAAAGTGTGTCATATTGATGCACTTAGACCGTAGACAAAACAGATGTTTGGATTTATTTTCAGTACTGTTTTTCTGTAAATATCGGTTGTTAAAACAAGATATTGACAAATTAAAAGTGGCTGTGCTAGTCTAAATATAGAAATTAAATACCGATGAAATATTGGAAATATAATTTTTAGGTGGCGGTGTCATAATTTTATGACATTTTGGTAAGCCAAAGTAGCGATTGTACTTGTACCGGAAAAGTCGCAAAAATAATGATGAGGCTTTATAACAAGAGTTATAAAAGTAGTTATTTATTTTTGTGAATACGGAATGAGCATAATCGTTTTTTTGTTTCTCAAAAATAGTAGATATGAAAGCCTCGTAAGAGCTACAAGCAGTTGTAGTTCAAACGAGGTTTTTTCGTTATAAAGCATGTTATCATAAAAAGTTTTCATGGAGTAGGTTCATCAGTAGTGAATGCTCTATATGTGATTTGTCCGATAAAGGTGGTGAAAATATGCAAAATAGATAAAAATAGAATGAAGGTACAACAATAAAATGTGAAAAGATAACAAAAATATACGCGCTTCTTATACTAAATAGTTCGTATATATAGGGAGCGGTCAAAAAGAATCTGTGGCATACTTAAACTGTCAACAGACACAAAATCTAGGAAAGGAGTTATCTATATGAACAATAATAACTTTCACTTTGACCGAGAAGATTATTTAGACTTCTTGTGTGCGAATTATTATGCTGTGCGTGAGTTTTGCTTAGATTATGACCTGATTTTGCCATTGTCGGAAGACCTTGGCTTTATCCGAAATTATCTGGATGATAATTTACTGGAAGTGTTGGAGTGCCTGTTCGGATGGAAGAATCTGAGGCAAATGGAAAGCGTAATGAAAAAATATGAAACTTATAAAAAGAACTTTAGAAAAGAAAGAGGTAATCGTTATGGCAAGAACAAAATCAGAAACAATTAGGCAGGTCACCGAAGAATATTTAGCTACACTGGATGTTAATAATCCACCTTCCCCGGCTGATGTTGAAGGAGACATCTTAGATAACCTGAAATCTGCTTTTGATTTGGAAAATACCGTCAAAGCAAAGAATGAAAAATGGAAAATCATGGACAAATTGGAATCAGCACAGATTGCATCTATTGTAAACGCATTATATCATGTCATTCTGGTTGATACAGGAGATGATGAAGACGATGACGGGGAGGAAGAAGTAGATAGGTTGCCGTTGGCTATTTATCGAAGTGATGGTCCTAATAAGGGAATTTATGTTTCTTCTCAAAGAGTATTTGAAAAGATTGCAGCTCAATATCGTTACGGGATGGATACATACGATATGAAGAAATATATTGCTGAATTGAGAAGATTAGCACAAAAAAAATCTCGGTGTAATGCTAGAAATCTGATTGCAGTCAATAATGGAATTTTTGATTATGATACAAAGCAATTACTGCCATTTACACCAGATTTAATTTTTACATCAAAATCCAAAGTGAATTATAATCCCAATGCAAAAAATCCTGTAATCCATAATCCAGATGATGGAACAGATTGGGATGTGGAAAGTTGGATGGCTGATTTATCCGATGACCCTGAGATTGTAAATGTTTTATGGCAGATTCTCGGAGCTGTTATTCGTCCTAATGTTGCTTGGGGGAAAGCAGCGTGGCTGTATTCAGAATCTGGAAACAATGGAAAAGGAACATTATGTCAACTTATGAGAGCCTTATGCGGAAAGAAAGCATGCGTTTCTATTTCACTTTCAGATTTTAGCAAAGACTTCATGTTGGAACCATTATTACATGCATCAGCAATTATCGTTGATGAAAACGATGTCGGAACATATATTGACAAAGCAGCTAATTTAAAGTCAGTTGTGACTGGGGATTCCTGTCTTGTGAATCGAAAATTCAAACAGCCGATTGATATTCAATTCAGAGGATTCATGGTTCAATGTTTGAATTCTATGCCTAAAATACGAGATAAATCGGATTCTTTTTATAGAAGACAATTGTTCATTCCGTTCACAAAATGTTTTACAGGTGCAGAACGGAAATATATCAAACAGGATTACCTGCACAGACAAGATGTATTAGAATATGTCTTGTACCGTGTACTGAACATGAATTATTATGAATTGGATACTCCGAAAGCGTGTCAGGATGCCTTGAATGAGTATAAAGAATTCAATGACCCTGTACGCCAGTTCATGAGTGAAATCATGAATCAACTGGTTTGGGACTTAGTTCCTTTCCGATTCCTGTATGACCTTTATCGTGCGTGGTACGCTAAAAATTGTGGCGGTAAAGGTGAAATGAAAAACAAGTCAACTTTTAAACAGGAATTTCTTAATTTATTGAAGGAATATCCTGAGTGGAATTGTGAAGACCCTAGTGCGAGTCATAAAACAGGTCAAAAGATGGATAAGGCGGAACCGCTGATTGCAGAATATGATTTACAGGAATGGATGAATCCTAATGCGATGGGAAGTCACGATATCGAAAAACGATGTCGTCCTGTTTTGAAATCTGGATACAATGGCATTGTGAGGGTAACTTCATAAAAAATAATTGCTATATACAATACAGTGGTTATCAGGGAAAGATTTGCTCTTTCCCTGATAAGCCTTACAGGCTCTGGGTTTTCGCATTTTACAGGAAAAAGTGGTAAAGAAAATTTACAGAAGTCTTTACCCGTAACTACAGGTGTGGTAAGGATAATCTATAAAAAGTAAAGAAATAAAGAATATTTTTAAGTTAATAATTAGAAAATATATTCTAAATCAATACTTTCTGTATTATATTATCTTAAATATATTCTTGCAGGATAGACTTGTAAGAAAGTCTTTACTTCTTTACTTTTACACTTTTCCCAGTGTATATCAAGGTTTTAAGGTAAATACGGTTCTTTACCTTTTCTGTAAAAATCTTTACTGTATCAGATTTTCTAATGTACAAGCGGATTTTTGGTAAACATATTGATTTTGTATGAACGCTTATACATATTTTAAAAATCTGTCTTTGTCTGTAGAACCTGACATGCCCGTAGAAGCGGCTGGTGAAAAAGAGGCTACAGAAGAGATTATCGTATCGAAAGATGCGTTAACGGTTTCTGAAACGGAAAATCCAATTGATACGTTAAACACTATCATGTCCGATACTTCTGATTCAGAAGAAATCACGGTATCTCAAGACGGGAATGTGATTGCACTGATTGATACAGGTGTAGGAGAGTCTGCAAATGTAATTGACCGTGTATCTGTGATTGAGGAGCCAGAAGCGTCAACGGAACACGGTGATGCTATGTTACAGGCAATTGTAAGTCAAAATTCAGATGCGAAAATTTTATCTATCAGAGCCATGAATAGTCATGGTTTCGGAACGATTTCTTCTCTGGTAGCGGCAATGGAATATGCAATCAGCGAGAATGTGGATATGATTAACTTGTCCTTATATGCTCGTACAACACTTTCTACGTCTGTATTAAAATCAGAAATCCAAAAAGCTGTAGATGCAGGTATTACTGTTATCGGAGCTGCTGGTAATGATGGTGTAGACGTTGTGGACTATGTACCGGGTTCTGTAGAGTCTGCTTATATCATTGGTGCTGCAAAAGAAGACGGAAGTCGTTTAGAGACCTCAAACTTTGGTGCGACCGTAGATTATAATGTAGTTGGAAAATCTACATCTGAGGCAACAGCTTTGTTTACAGGATATATTTCAAAGAATGGATTGGATAAGGTTTCTGAGGTGTTGAATCAGGGAATGATTTTCGAGACAGGATTTGGTGGCTCAGAAGAAGATACAGTAGAAGGTAATGGAGAAAAACCGGATGTAAAGCCGATTGAGGATACAGGTGAAGTTTTTCCTGTTACTATTGATGTAAAGGGGAAAGCTGAAATTATCTTTTCCAATTTAGATGGGTCTTTTGTAAAGAAAATGTCTGCAACGGATGAAGTTATTACAGAAGATGTTCCAATGACAGGGTGTCAAGTAGAAGTATTAGCACCGATGTATACGAAATTAGATACAGTTTCTGTTACCGATAAGGAAGGAAAGAAAGTCTTGGATACTCCTGTTCCAGAAATAGAATCAGACGTTGTAGATGGAATCCGAAATATTTCTTTTGTATTAGATGCTATGCAAGAAATGAATATTTATGCGGAAACATCTGTTTCAGAAAATGACGTTCCGAGATTTGATATTGTATCAGAATCTTTGTATTTGGAAAGCGTACTTTGTGATGATAATTGTTTGGAAAACCATATTCGAAAAAGAATGGAGCCTACTCTAAATAAAGTGAATGTTGTTGTGGAGAAGGGTACAAACCTTTATGATGGATTGTTGGCTATGAGTGATGAAGAAGGAATTCAGACTGCTGGTTTGAACGGTATGCCAGAAGTAGGACAGACTTATTCAGGTAGAGCTACGATTATCCGTGGTAATTATCCCAATGGAGCGAATGGCAGTGGAGCAAGTTGGAGTGTATCTTTTGGTAGTGGTATTTTACAAGATATGACCATTGATGGATTTTATTGTACTTGGCATGGTGCTGCGAATGAAGTTGCTGGTACAAGTGGTAATTATACTGCTAGATGTACATCTGTTGGAAATGGTACTGCAATGTTCACGATTGAATTTAAGAGAGATGGGTGGTATACGCCTACACCGGACCCAAGCCATCCGGGATGGTATTTTGGTTATCAGACCATTGGATTAACTGTGAAGTTGGATTTACCTAACGGTGGATTGAGTATCCAAAAGCAATCTAAGGATACCACAATTACAAATGCAAATTCGAACTACAGTTTAAAAGGTGCTGTGTATGGTATTTGGGATAACGCAAGCTGTTCAGGAAATCCGGTTACTTCAATTACCACAGATGATAAAGGTTATGCTGCTACAGGAGATACGGAACTGGGTGTTGGAACCTATTACGTCAAAGAAACGAAAGCGTCTCCGGGGTATGATTTAGACCCGAACACGTATACTTATACAGTAGTGGGTGGACAGACTGCTATTCAGAATAGGAAGACTTCCAGTGAGCCGCCGAAAACAGGTGAAGGAGAACTGGAAAAGAAATCAGATAATCCAGTGATGACAGATGATAATAAATGTTACTCTCTTGCCGGAGCTGTATATGGAGTCTGGAAAAATTCAAGCTGTTCTGGAGAACCATTTAAAAGAATGACTACGGATACAGATGGACATGCGAAAGTGGATAAGCTACCTTTTGGAAATTACTGGGTAAAAGAAATTACGCCGTCCAAAGGATTTGAGTTGGATACCAAAATATATCCAATTAGTATCACAGAGACAAAGCCAAAAGCAACGATTCGCTCTGTAGAGCCAAATTTGAACGACCCTGCTGGTATTGAAATTACAAAGATTTGGAATGGACCAGAAACACCAACGATTCCACCGCTTGCCGGAACACAGTTTACGATTTGTTACTATGACGGTTATTTTACAAAAGATAATTTGCCAGATTATGATTCATATAATTCTACAGCAAAACGTAAATGGGTGTTAGAAATTCAATGGAATGAAGATAATCAGAAGTATCAAGCCGGTTTGACAGAAAAGTATTTAGTTAAAGGTAGTGACCCATTGTATAAAGATGCGGGAGGAATGCCAATTCTTCCACTTGGTACAATCTCTATTCAAGAAACAAAATCAGCTCCGGGTTATGACATTGACGGTAAGTTTACAGATTCACATGGAAATATCTTTTCTGCAAAAGAAAAATATGTCACACAGATTGTAGATGATAAGTCAGGTGTTGCTGTTCAGGGTGGTAATAAATATCTTGGGGAGAACAAACCACATGATGTATCCATTCGTATTCGAAAAGTTGATGAAAATGGGAATCCACTTGCAGGAACTCAGTTTACTTTGAAAAATAGTAAGGGTGAAATCGTAGCAACGAAGACTTCTGGTGCAGATGGATATGTGATTTTCGATAAGTTATATCCTGACCAATATACAGTGACAGAGATTCGGACAAAGAATGGAAAGAATCTTCTGAAAGACCCGATTATAATTGACCTCCCGATGAGAGTATCGGAAGAAGATATCAAGAAGTATGGTATTGACCGAAATAAGTTATCTGAACTGGATAAGACCGAAAACAAGTATTTCTTATTTGATGTGGAATATGAGATTTCTAATCATGCAACCTTTGAAGCTCCATCCACGGGTGGATTTACAGATTTCATGACGTTCTTACCATTGGTTGGTGGAATGGCTGGATTTGCAGGTGTTGGAGCAGTTGCTATGAAGAAGCGAAAGAGAAAAAAGAAATAATGTGATTTGAGTGTAGGCTCAGCTCTTTGATGGGTTGAGCCTATATTGATATATTTGCTTTTTGTGGATGTAGTTACAAAATAATAGGAAATTAACTGGATATTTTTAGAAAAGTGAGGTAGAATTTTATGCAGAAAACTCAAGAAGAATTAGAAAGATTGAATAAAGAACTGTTTGGAGATAGAGCATTATCGCGTGAGGAATATGAAAAACGGTGTCTGGACATAGAGAATGGGAAAAGAGTGAGTTTTTGTATCAACGAAAATGAAACAATGCATCCAGATATTTTGAGAAAATATTCGATTCCAATGAAATGGTAGGTGTGTACACTTGAATCGTATAGATAAAAATATTGTAAGTCAGCACTTGAATCGCTTAGCTGATATGTTAGAAGTAGCATATCCAAATTTAATAGATATTAAACTGTATCCAGTTGAGAATAAAGATTCGGAGTTCACTTGTGATGTTTGTCATAAAATATCAAGTCGTAATCCGGCTGAAATTTTTGTTAATACTATTCAGTTAGTTGAAACGATGGAAAATGATACAGTTGATTTTGATATGTTTGTCTGGACTGTAAAAGATTTTTATCATGAATATAGACATTTTCAGCAAGCTTATTATTTTTATCAAGATGAAAATCCGACTGATGATATTTTGTTTATGGCACAATTGAGATATGTTTCTTTGGCATTGCCTGAATTTAAAAGGTATGCAGGCTTTCGTTTACCGAATGAAGTGGACGCCGAGTTGTATGGGTGGTTGAAGACAGTAGAATATTTTGATAATCAAGGTGTTGATGTTAGAGATATTTTGTATAAGGATGTTGTTCGAAGACGTGAATATAAATACGGATGGTATGGTGACTTAAACACATGGAATTATGATAGTGCTGTACAATCACTGAAAGATAATTTGAATTATTTGAGAAATTATAAAGTTGATTTTGTAAATCAGCCTTGGGTAAATATGAAAGATTGGAAAGGTGAGACAGCTTTATTTCGGAAATTCAAATCAAAAGGTTTTGCAGATGCTTATAATCGTGCAGAATCTGTTTCAGAAGCGTTGCATATACTTTTTACTTTTGCTACAAAGCAAGACAAAGCGAGCATGCGTCATTTTTCTTGTTTAAAAGATTCTATACAAGAAGGAAAACGTGATTATCGGTGTAAAAGAGCTGATAGGTTGGATGGTTTAAAAAACCATAATATTTTTAAATATATCGAACAGGAAGAAGGTCATGAGCAGATGAGTTCAGAACAACAAAGCGATGATTTTTCTTTTTAGGATAGAGGATACAGTATGTATTCTAATATGATGGATGAATTATTTTATTATGGATTGCATATAATAATAAAGAAATATCTTCATTTATGAAGGTTTTTTTTGCAAAAAGCAATTGACAATTGCGTGATTATTGTTTATAGTATAGTCAAAGAAAGAACATTAGTGTATGTGTACATAGGAGAGATGCCTGAAATTTTTCGAAGTAAAAGTGAAAGAGACGGCTCACTTTCTCTATTGGGGGACAATAAACTACCATAGAATAGCCTGTTTTATCAGGACGCTGTCTATTAAAAAGTGAATAACATTATAAAAAGCGTCCACTTTATGTGGGCGTTTTTATTTTACGAGGAACTAGCATGATTACAAAAGAACAATTATTAACCTTAGATACATTACCTCATATAAAAGATATTTCTTTGAAATTATACAAAGATTTTTGTGTAGATATTTTGTTCAAGAGAAGATTCCATTACTATTTTACAGATGGAACAGATATGATTGTAGAATTTCGAGAATGGGGTGTATATCATATGCTGTCAATTCAACATATTGATTATACTATACCAAAGGACGATTTTTTTCATCGTATAGATAGTGGTTTGGAATTATCCGATTTTACAATCAATAATAGCATTAAGCAACGTTATCGTAAGGAAAAAGAGCGTATTACAATGTTTGCATGTGTTTATTCTTCGTTACGTTATGGGTGGTCCTATGTCAAGATTTAGCACAAGTTAAAATGAGGTTTTCCTCATCTTAACCTGCCAGCTGCAATTCGTCTTGCTGAAGCCTACGATACAGCTCTTCATAATCGTTTGGTGACATATAATCACA